>Ga0082335_1000067_pt1 | contig 320747 bp, 330 predicted proteins | sample Subgrocontami58m_FD_72375 | JGI IMG/M metagenome (GOLD analysis project Ga0082335, IMG submission 72375) | Subsurface groundwater microbial communities from S. Glens Falls, New York, USA - GMW37 contaminated, 5.8 m (SPADES assembly) (version 2) ... | reverse complement strand
CCTTAAAGTGTTTCGGGCGGGCAGGCAGGGCGGGGGGGGGGAAGGGGGGGGGGGGGGGAATTCCCCCCCGCCGACCTGCCCGCCGAAGTTTCAACGCAGGCGGGGCCCAGCCAGTTCCGTTCGGATATTTTCAAACAGACACCGCCAAGTTTTACATTCAGCGAAATTGAAAGAGGTTGCCAATAATACCATTGTCAAAATTGAAGCTGGTAAAAACCAGAATCCAACGTTTAGCACTCTTAAAAAAATATCTAAAGCTCTTCATGTTAAAAAAAGAGCGTTCTGTTACGAACGCCCTTTTTTAATTGGTTTTTCCAAAATCTTTGGAAAACACCAATAACGCAACGCCTCCGCGTCCCGCCGTTGGCGGGGAGTAGTGGACGACGTTAGAACCTGTTTTATGAGTAATAGTGAGAGATTCTTTATTCTAAGACTGTCTTTGGACGCAGCAGTGATTAGCTAGATATCTATACAACGTCAGATTTGGTTTATTGATTACCACACCCCGCTATTCACTATATTTTGTGGAGTCTGTTTGAGGCGTCTCGGCCTGGGGAGTAATATCTGGTTACTCTAAAACAAGTCTTCTCAACACCGTGGCTTCAATGCGACAATCCTCAAGACCGTCGTGCTTTAATCGCGGACTAGCGCCAAAATATTGAAATACTGATTCTGATTTATAATCGCCTTTATAATTTTTGTCTTTCAGAAGGTTTGTATAAGCCAATGTCCACAAATCTAAAATATTTGCCGAATTAACTGTCCTCCTAATAGATTTAAGTAGTTTGCGCCAAAAGAAAAAATCGAAGGTTGCGTTCCAGGCGCAAAGAAAGTATTTTTCTGGCAAAAATCCGACTATTTCTTTTGCTACCTCTGACAAAGATGGTGCTTTTTCTATATTCTTAAGATCGTGATCATTCAGACTAGCCCACTTGAAACCTTCCAATTCTAAGCTAAGCGGCTGCACGGGTTTTATCCAAGAAACGTAGGATTGTTTCTCTTTTAAAGTTGTTCCATCAAGCACAAGAACCCCAATTTGTACTGGTTCATCCTTTTCAAAATTAAAACCCGTAACTTCGAAGTCAATTACAACAATGTCCCTAAGGAAGCCCTTCATTTTAATAATTTTTGCGGAGAAAAGATTCTCTATGTTAAAGTTATCACTTTACTTCACTATTACCAAGCCAGCTTGACTTTATAGGTAAACTATGCTACATTTGTTAGCGGTGGGCTACGGGGTTTAATTTGCACATTAACAACAGAAAGGAGCAAGTACAATGGGAGCAAGACTGACCTTACTCCCCTTAGGGGGGCCGGAAGAGATGGGTTACAAGTCTGTGTCCTGCTTTGATCTTTTGAGCTTCGACAAAGATTACGACATCTTCGGTCAGCTCAACTACCGTGCCGGGGGTGGCAAGCCGACGATCAAGGCAAAACCGATCCCGCCTCAGATGTCGGTCGTGACCTATGATGACGATGGCATCAGGCACATATGTGAAGACAATTACGGAGACAGACTGACGTTCGTCTACGCTAAACAACTCAAGAGGCTGAAAATGGGCGATACCACGCCAAAAAATCATGCAATTAAGGCCTTCATCAATGCGCTGCCAGACGACATACCTATCATCTTACTGTGGGAGTGAGAAACGTCGCATCGCCAACGCTATGAGCCGGAACAACGAAAATTGTCCCGGCTCATTTTTTTTGCGGAAAAATACCATGCCGATTCCAAATTTTTGCAGGGAGTAGTACTGCGGTGAGGGAGAGATTCCTTCTCCCCCGAAAATTTCTGGTAGCTTCGCCACATAGAAATTTTCTCCTCCAAAGTCCGGGTTTCCAAAAACGTAAAGCAATTTACGTTTTTGGAATACCCTTCGAATCTCACCGCTCATCATATGCTGAAAAATAAATTACCGCGCAAGGCGGTAATTTATTTTCAGATGCGGTGAGGGAGAGATTCGAACTCTCGATACGGATTTAAACCCGTATAACAGGTTAGCAACCTGCCGCCTTGTTTTCGAACTTATCGAAAACCCCGGGTGGTGTTTATATGCAAAGCGGAGGCGGAAGGATTCGAACCTTCGATACCCTTTCGGGCATAGCACATTAGCAGTGTGCTGCTTTCAACCACTCAGCCACGCCTCCGCTTTGCACGTAAAAATTGTTCCACCCGCGAAAAGCAAATCTTTGCTTTTCGCCCTCTCGGCCACCTCACCAATTTTCACTAAACATTAAAACGCTTCTTAAGTTCCTCTCTTTTATACCCCATTTTCCATTCTTTTTCCAATCGAACACTATCTAATTCAGATTGGCATATTTCATAACCAGGGCATATTAACGGCCTCCTTGAACGCGTTGATTGCACTGCTCCACGTTAATGCTCCGCAAAACGACGCTTTATATTATTCGTTCTTCCGATGTATAATCCCCCATCTTTTTCACTTTTAAGAAAATATACGTAATACATAGCGCCTTCAGCCCCTGCCTGCCGGCAGGCAGGTCTCGGCCGCCTCACCAAATTCTTGAAAGCTTAACTCAAAATTAACTCAAAAACAACTATTCTCCAATTCTTTCCTTAACTCGCCGCAAGTATTCCACCCCATTATGATCGCTGTCATTCACAAAAACATCGTATTCCAACTGCAACCTTGCCGCTTCTTGATAGGCGTGGCGATCACGGGTGTAATACTCCGTTTGTCCCAAAACTGCCGCGCCGTAACCGCCGGGATCCTTTATTTTGTTAGGAATTTTCTCTCCGGAAACGGGATTGTATTGGCCATTTTGAATATCTATCAAAGCCTCCTGATAATCTTCTTCCTCCAGTACCTTCTCCAGTTCTTGCTGTGGCATATTTTCCAAATCCGGATCCTTAAAAATGTCTTCCGGATTAAGACTGGCCAACCCCTCTTTTTCTAATTCTTTTCTTGTTTTCTCGTTACCGCTTCTCAACTTAAGGTAAAGCTCCTTTTTGTTTGATGGCAGTTTTTCGAACTCAATAGTGTAAGCTATGTTCCGGAACGATTCCAGCCGACGATCAATCCTATCTATTTCGGAGAAAAGGTTAGTCCACATATCCCGTGGTTTTCCGGTCTTGGGATCATAATCCACTAAATTCAAGGGTTCGCCGTATCTTTTTTGATGATTCAACAGCGAGCGTAAAGTATCTCGCTCCAGTTTTGTAAGCTTGTCGGATTCTATTCTCTCGGTCGAAGGACGCTCTGCCCATTCGGGTTTTTTTTGCTTCTCGAAATCCATAAAATTAATTTTACATTATTGGTAATTTGGAGTAAAGTATCAGCAATTTATGAGACAATCAATCGTGAAAATAATCAGATCCGCCCCTAAGGATCCTGGGATATATATTTTCCGGCAGGACAAAATTTCCCTCTACGTGGGAAAGGCCGCAAATTTAAGAGACCGCCTAAAGTCCTACCTGCCTGTCGGTAGGCAAGGTCTGAAAATTACCGACAGCAAAACTCAATCTCTTCATGAAGAAGCGACTAAGTTGTCTTACATAACTTTACGATCCGATATAGAAGCTTTAATTGAAGAATCAAAGCTGATTAAAAAGCTTGAACCCAAATATAATATTTTATGGCGCGACGACAAATCATATTTATACGTAGCTCTGACGCGTCAGAGTTATCCGAAGATTTTTATTACCCATAAATCACTAAACGCTAAACGCTATACCTCCCGACGTAAAGTCGGGACCCCGACTTCTCCATTAAAAAATTTAAATGAAGCGTCGGGGCTAAACCCTACGCTAATCGGCCCTTTCACCGACGGCAACGCTTTGCGCCTGGTAATGAAAATTATTCGCCGCTATTTCCCTTACTGCACTTGCTTCCGGCCGCATTTTCGCGATTGCCTTAACGCGCAAATCGGGAAATGCCTGGGGTTTTGTTGCAAAAAAACCACCTCTGACGCGTCAGAGGTGGAGGTTATGAATGGCGAGAAAAAAGAGTATGCCCGCAATATTAGAAAAATAAAAATGATTCTCCGGGGGCAAAGCAAGAAGCTTTTGAAATCGCTGACGAACGAGAAAGAAAAAGGGGCGCTAGAAAAAATTTTTGAACACCGAGATTTTGTTCAAAATGTTGGAAATGTTCGAGATGTTAGAAATGAACAAGCGGAGCGATCAAACCCCGAACACCCAACATCAAACATTTCTCGCATTGAATGCTATGACATCTCAAACTTTGCCGGCAAAGAAGCGGTCGGCGCGATGACGGCGCTTATGAAGCACGAATCAGGAATTATGAATTATGAATGGGTAGCTGACAAAAGCCAATGGCGGAAATTCAGAATTAAGTCTGCGCCGACTCGTGATGATCCTCGAATGATATACGAAATCGTTTCCCGCCGATTAAAACACACTGAATGGCCGTATCCTGACTTAATCGTTATCGACGGAGGAATTACCCAATATCACGCGGCTCTGAAAGCCCAAAGTGAAACACCGGAAGCAAAAAATATAAAAATTACTGCTTACCCCAAACCGCAAAAAGTTTTATTGGGTTGGCCGAACGCCCCAAAAGAAATTTTAGAACTTGCGGAACGGGCAATCTACCAAACCCACAATTTCGTGATTCGTTATCACCGGCAGGTTCGCGATAAGGCATTATTTGATATAATTAAGTAATGTTGAAATTATTAATAGCGCTTATATCAAATTTAGTCGCCATCCTTGCGGCGGAATATTTTATCACGGGATTTGAGGTAACCAATGATTTAGTCGGTTTGGCGATTGTCGTAGCGCTTTTTACTGTCGCGAATTCCCTTATTCTGCCGATGCTCCGGATGATTTTTAAGCCGTTTATCTGGCTCACTTTGGGCTTGCTCGCGGTCGCGCTAAACGGAGCCTTAATTTACGCGGTTGACATTCTTTCCGACGGTATTACAATAAGTGGGCTCATCGCGCTCCTTTTGGCAACGATAATCGTAGGATTAGTTAATGCCTTTTTCGCGCTAGGAGCCAAAGCGTTCGATAAATAATTATAAATAAGCCTATGGACCTACTTTCTATCGCTCAAATCGCAACTTCGGTTTTGCTAATAATCTTGATCTTGCTTCAAGAACGCTCTTCCGCGGGCGGTCTTGGAATTTTTGGTGGTAGTGGTGACGGAAGTTTTTATCAAACTCGCCGGGGAATGGAAAAAACTCTTTTCGTGGCAACAATTATTCTGGCGGTTATTTTTGCCGGCTTAGCGCTCCTCAACCTTGTCGTGTAGCGTAGCAAAACCGCTCCTTAACTCATTCATTGACGCTGTTGCTCAATTTTTAAGATGCTGTTTAAACTTTCACAACTAATAAAAAGTTTGTCCTCAAAAGAGCGATATTTATTCGGCGCCGCTTCCGCGGTTTTTTTGTTCTCCGCTATTTTATGGAGCATCACGACTTTCTACGGAAAAACCATGCCCGAACCAGTCGAGGGGGGTTCTTACGTTGAGGGTGTTGTCGGCCAACCAATTGCCATAAATCCCTTGATCGCCGGCGACAATGACGCCGATCGCGATTTAGTTGTTTTGCTTTTTGCCAGTCTTTTTGACCTCGCTGAAAACTACAAAATGGATCAGACTCAAAAAGTTTGGAACATCACCTTGAAAGAAAACCTGAAATGGAGCGACGGCGAGCCGCTTACAAGCGATGATGTAATCTTTACGATCGGAACCGTGCAGGATCCGGAAACCCGCTCGCCGATTTTTGTCACTTGGCAGGGAGTGCTGGCGGAAAGATTAAGCGAGCGAGAGCTGCGGCTGACACTCAAAAATCCTTACGCTTTTTTTCTAGACAATATCAAAAATCTCCGCGTCGCCCCCCGGCATATTTTTGACAATATTCCGCCCCAAAATTTCCGCCTCTCGGATTTCAATTTGAAACCGATCGGCAGCGGCCCTTATAAATTTGTAAGTTTCCAAAAGCGCGGGGATGGTTTTATCGAGGAATACGTCTTGGAAAGCAATAAGCGCTACGCCCTCAAGAGGCCGTTCATCCGAAATCTTAAAATAAGATTTTTTCCTGACCGCATGGAGGTCATCAACGCTTTCAATATCAAAGCCATTGATGGCTGGGGTGGTTTAGACCAAGCCGATCTCGGCAATATAAAAATAAATCATAAAATCTTGAGCGCCGGCCGTCCGCGCTATTACGCTATTTTCTTTAACCAGGGAGTGAACCCGATTCTCAAAGAAAAGGCTGTTCGTTCGGCTTTGGCGGCGGCAGTGGATAAACAAAAAATTCTCGATCAGATACTTAACGGACAGGGATCTATTGCCAACGGCCCAATCCCCCCGACTGTCGCGGGTTATGACGCGCAGATATTTACCGACGAAACATTTTCTCTGGAAAACGCCGCCGAGATATTGGAAAAGGCCGGCTGGAAAATTAGCGATGACGGCGTCCGATCAAAGACAATCGGCAAAAACAAACTGAAGCTGGAATTTGATATCGTGGTGCCGGAAGCAAAGTTCCTCGTTGAATCGGCAAACTTAATCAGAGAGGATTGGAAAAAAATCGGCGTCAATTTAAATCCCATAATTTTGAAGCCCTCTGACGCGGTTAATAACGCTATCAAACCGAGGAATTACCAAATGATTCTTTTCGGGAACACTTTGAATAATAATCCGGATGTGTTTTCTTTCTGGCATTCCTCTCAAAGATTCGATCCTGGTTTGAACCTCTCGATTTTCAGCGATAAAACCGTAGATGGGCTTTTGGAATCATTGAGACAAAATCTTGATGAAAATTCCCGGCAGCAAGACCTTTCCAAACTGCAAAAAATTATCAATGACGCCAAGCCCGCTGTCTTTCTGTATTCTCCAAAATATCTTTACGCCACCTCAAAAAACTTGGGCGGATTCAGCGCAGAATCCATTTCTTTCCAGGCCAGTCGTTTCGAAAAAGTGAACGAGTGGTACTTGAAAACCGCCAGGGTTTTCAAGTAGACCAATAACCTCTATGATCAGAATAGTTCGCTGGCAAGGAGTGACTAATGGAAATACTTCTGATTATCGCCTTTATTCTGGCTATTTTTATAATTTTTACTCCGAACGACGCCGATTCCAAATGCGTATTCCGCGTTTCTTATTCTTCAAAAGTATTCGATTTGGACGGCAATTATTGGGTGCAACGGGGATCTGAAGATGTAGTTGCGGATTCTCCGGAAAGAGCCATCTCAATAGTCCAAGAAAATTTGCGTATCCGGCAGGAGCGAGAAAGTATCGATCTCGGCGTCTCGACCAAAGAATATTCTGATTTTAAAGCAACAAAACTCTGACCGCTGTCAGAGTTTTTTAATCTAGGCGGCTTCATTAGTTCCCGTAAGCTCTCAAATTCTACGGGCTGTCTATAGGCTAATTCGCGCGAATTAGCCCATAGACTATAAACTTGAGTAATAACAAAGTTTTTAAATTTTGAACGCCTCCAATTTTTCTGGCGCCGGATTGGAAACCCAGATAGAAATTGCTAAAAGATTGCCATTCGGAAAGAATCTTTATCTCATTTGGCATGAATTTGCTTAGTATCAATACTTTAAAGTATTGAAGTGTTAACTCAATATGGTTAATGGCTAAAAAGCTAATAAGCTACTTTCCTAAGAAGCTAAAAAAGCTACAGTTCCTTTTTTAAGTCCTCAATAACTTTCTTCGCTTTTGAACTTAGTTTTTTGGGAGTTTTGATTTCCCAATCCACGTAAAGATCGCCGCGGCCAAAGCCGCCGAATCTGATCATTCCCTCTCCGGAGATTTTAAATTTTTCTTTTAAGCTGGCGTTGGCCGGCAATTCCACGTAAACCTTACTCCCGTTGATGGTGGGAATTTCAATTTTTACGCCAAGTAAAACATCCAATAAATTAACTTCTCTCTTTATAAAAAGATCATCTGCTTTACGTTCAAAAATTCTGTGCGGCGCGATTTTAACTCGTATGTAAAGGTCGCCTGCTTCCGCGCCTCTCTCCCCCGCCTCGCCGGCTTTCGGTAATTTCATCAGCTGGTCATCGCTCACCCCCGGAGCAATTTCTACCTTTAATTCTCTCTCCTTTGTAACTCGGCCGGATCCCTTGCATAGAGAGCAGGATTTGTTGGGCAACTGCCCATTGCCGAAACACTTCGGACAAGTTTTTACCTGGGAGAAGCTGCCGAAAAAGGTGCTTCGGGATTCTTTGATTTCGCCGCGGCCGCTGCAAGTCGCGCATTCGATTAACCCGGCGTCGGCAAAATAACCGAGTCCAGCGCAATCTCCGCAAGCCGAAAAAACTTTGGCTTTTATTTTCTTTTCTGTTCCCCGAAAAGCGTCTTCCAGAGAAATCTCCTGGACGATTTCTATATCTGAACCTCTCCTATAGCTCTTTCTTTTTTTAACCCCCAGCCCTTCAAAAACCGCGTCGAAAATATCGCTCATGCCGGAAATATCTTCCATATTCGACGGATCAAAACCAAAACCCCAACCGGCGGATGGTCCGCCTCCGGCGGAGAAATCCCAGCCCGGAAATGGTCCACCGCCGAATGGTGAGCCTGTCGAACCATCGAAAACCCGGCCGAATCGATCATACTGGGCGCGTTTTTCTTGGCTGGATAAAATTTGATAAGCCTCACTGATCTCCTTGAACTTTTCCGAATTTCCCCCGGCTTTATCCGGATGATATTGATGAGCCAACTTACGATAGGCCTTTTTAATTTCTTCTTCGGAGGCGCTTTTACTCACCCCCAAGATTTTGTAATAATCTCTGCTCATGGTGTTAGCACGCGAATACCTAGTGCGAATGTTTGCGAATTTTGGTGCGAATGACGGATATTCGCATACCATTCGCAAACATTAGCATATATATATTCGTGTATCATTATTCTAATTGTTTCCCGCGCTAGGGCGCGGGGGTTTCTGTTTTTTCTTTAGACAAAACAATCATTTTTTGAGTCCTGCTTTGTAATTCTACCGTGAAAAATCGCGCTCCCCAAAGCAATTGATAAATCCCGAAGCCGACAATGGTCGCGAGCCAATCCACGAAAATCAAAAGGAATTTAAGCATGAAGAAAGCGATCAGCCCGGAGCCGGCCAAAACTAGATTTCGGGTAAAATCGGACAGCTTGAGAAGTTTAGCAATCGTGGATTTATAAACAACGTTTAAAATTGAATCACTCGGCACCACAACCGCGTTAATAAATCCTCCAATAGCGTCGGCCAAACGGTCTGAAGAGGCCTTAATGAATTCCGCTTGGACTGCCGATGAAGCGGCTTTAACGTTATCGGGCATAATTTTTCTGGATATTTCAGTCAAGGGGTCGTTAATGGTAAAACCCGGTATGTAAGCTCCGGTGATCGGTTCGGTGGGTTTGATGATGGCCGCCAGGGCCCGCTTTGAAGCCGCCGGATCTTCCAAATTAAGCAAGGCAAGATAGGTAATCACCGCGAAAATTGCCAAAGCCGAAGATCCGTATTTCATCACATAGCCGGCGGTTTTGAAAAACCGGATGTCCAGATTATTTTTTAGTTCCAAGCGAGCCGCGTAATAACCGGCTAGAAGCAAGATTACCGCCAGTGCCGCCGCCAATAAAATCAGAAATGAAAATTGGCCGATAAAAACGCCAGTGATTAGCGCCACGTCAACGACAACAATGCCGGCATTAAAAAGAAAATCTTCTATAAGAAGTGTTTGAATTAAAAATACCGCCAAAAAAAGAATGGTGACAATTAACAAAACAACAAGGGCGTTGAGGCCGCCGAGGTTTAGAAAACTCTTAAAAAACAATCCAAAAAACAAAGCAAAAACCGCCGATGCCGCCGCCAAAGAAATTTTCTTTATCAATAAACTTTTATTCATCTACTATTTAGTATTTGCTATTTGCCGGGTTCCTGCTTCCCTTTCCCATACATCGCCGATCCGATTTTTTGGAGTTCGGCGGATAACTCGGAGACAGCTTTCTTGATAGCCTCCGAATCATTGCCGTCTTTTACCGATTTCAGAGTTTCTATCTTCTTACTAATCTCTTCTTTTATTGTAGCAGAAATCTTTTCTCCCGCGTCCTTAAGGGATTTTTCCGAGACATAGATCAGCTGTTCGGCGCTGTTTTTCGCCTCTGCCAATTCCCGCTTCCGGCGATCCTCTTCGGCGTGCTGGACGGCTTCATTTTTTAATTTTTCTATTTCTTCTTTGGACAGACCGGTGCTTGCTTCAACCCGAACCGATTGGGAGCGGCCGCTCGCTTTGTCTTTGGCAGAAACGCTTAAGATACCGTTAGCGTCAATATCAAAAGTAACTTCTACTTGCGGAACGCCCCGCGGTGACGGGGGTAGGCCATCCAAAATAAATCTGGCCAAAGTTTTGTTATCGGCGGCCATCTCCCTCTCTCCCTGCAAGACATGAATCTCCACGGAAGTTTGATTGTCGCTGGCGGTAGAGAAAACTTGCGACTTGGCGGTAGGAACGGTGGTATTTTTTTCTATCAGTTTGGTAAATACGCCGCCGAGCGTTTCGATGCCGAAAGAAAGCGGCGTCACATCCAAAAGCAAAACGTCTTTCACATCGCCCTGTAAAATTCCGGCCTGCACAGCCGCGCCCAAAGCAACCACTTCATCCGGGTTGAGACTTTTATGCGGCTCTTTGCCAAAATATTTTTTCACCGCTTCCTGCATGGCCGGCATGCGAGTTTGTCCGCCAACCAAGATAATCTCATTAATTTCTTTGGTAGAAAGGCCTGATTCTTTAATAGTTTTATCCAAAATGTCCACCGAACGATCAATGAGATCGCGTACTAATTCCTCCAGTTTGCTTCTGGAAAGTTTCATCAAGAAATGCCTGGGGCCGGAAGCATCGGAAGTAACATAAGGCAGGTTGATTTCGCTTTCAAAGGTAGTGGAAAGTTCATGTTTGGCCCGTTCAGCGGCTTCCTTGAGACGCTGTAAGGCCAGGGCGTCTTTGGAAAGATCCACGCCTTCCTGTTTTTTATATTCGCCGACCAGATATTCAATGATCCTTTTATCAAAATCATCGCCGCCCAAATGAGTGTCGCCGCCGGTAGACTTTACTTCCACCGTGTCGTCCCCTACTTCTAAAACGGAAACGTCAAAGGTGCCACCGCCAAAATCGTAAACCACGATCCGTTCGTCTTTCTTTTTATCTAAACCATAAGCCAGAGCCGCCGCCGTCGGTTCGTTTAGAATTCGGCGCACTTTTAAACCGGCGATCTCACCGGCGTTTTTCGTGGCCTGTCTTTGACTGTCGTCAAAATAAGCCGGGACAGTAATAATTGCCTCCTCAACTTTTTCTCCTAGCTTGGCTTCGGCATCGGCTTTCAATTTAGCCAGAACCATTGCCGAAATTTCTTCCGGCTTATACCACTGATCGGACATTTTTACCTCTACTCCGCCAGTGTTGGATTCTCGGATTTCGTACGACAGCCACTTTTTATCCTGCTGGACTTCTTTATCGCTAAACTTCCGGCCAATCAATCTTTTAACGGAAGAAATGGTGTTTTTTGGATTGGTGATTGCCTGACGTTTGGCCAAAAGACCAACCAGCCGCTCGCCGGATTTGCTGATCGCCGCCATGGATGGCGTGATCCGCATGCCTTCGGCGTTTTCTAAAATACGAGGCACGCCCGCTTCGGTGACGGCAATCTCTGAATAAGTTGTTCCTAAATCAATACCAATTATTTTTGCCATGGGTTTTTATTATTATAAATCCGAAATTCGAATATCGAAATTCGAAACAATATCTAAATTCTCCGCCAGAGGCGGATCCGCCTTCGGCGGAAAATTTTCAAAATTCGAAACGGGTTTATTATTTTGGGTTTTGGTCATTGGAATTTGTTTCGGATTTCGGATTTCGTGCTTCGGATTTTGACCCTGCCAGCTTGACCCGCGTCGGTCTGATCACTCTGCCATTCAATAGATACCCGCTGCTTACTTCTTCTATAACTGCTCCAGCTGGTTGATCGGATTCCGCCTCGCCCACCGCCTCGTGCATTGCCGGATCAAATTTGTTTCCGACCGCCGCCGCCATTTTTTCCAATCCGCTTTTCTTCATTATATCCTCAAGCTGCGCTTTTATCATTAAAACCCCTTTTTCTTCCAAGGCGTTTTTCGCAAGGTCAAAGCTGTCCAATACCCCAATCAGTTCGTAAAGAATTCCGGCATTAGCGAATTTTACCATCTCCTCAAATCTTTTCGCCTCGTCTTTCTGATAATTAATTAAATCGGCCTTCGCCCGCTTCCAGCCATTGAGGTATTCTTCCCGTTCCTTTTTGCACTGTTCCAATTCTTTTTGTAATTCTTCTGACATCGAACCAAATTATAATCTGGTAATGCAACTTCGTCAAATTATATTATACTATATAAGCGATGTCCAAATATCTTTATGTGGATTACTAAATCTCCAAAAGTAACGTGGATCGATATTCTAAAGCCATCCAAGGCCGATATTGATTTTCTAAAAAAACAGCATAAATTCCACCCGATCATTTTAGATGAGCTTTTACATCTTTCCAGCCGCTCGCGGGTAGAATTTTACGAAAACTATCTTTATCTGACTTATCACTTGCCGGTTTACGATAAATCTTTACGTACTTCCCGCCGAGCGGAGATAGATTTTTTAATTACTAAAAATAAAGTTATTACTGTTCACTATGAGGATCTCGAACCTCTGGACGCCTTCATGCGCTCGATCAGCAACACTCAGAATTTTAAAAACCTGGCGATGGAAGATTCGCTCCGCTGCGCTTACTATCTTATAGAAGAGATTATCCATTTTTCCCTGCGCCAGCTCCGGCATGTCGAAGACAACATCAGCGACATCTCCCGGGAAATCTTCAAAGGAAAGGAAACGCAGTTATTGGAAAAGATTTCTTACGTGAAGCGGGATGTTTTGGACTTTAGCGTCATCAGCGCCCCGCAGGAAATACTGCTTGCTTCGCTGGTGGAGGCGGGAGCCAGATTCTGGGGCGAAGAAACGAAAATCTATCTTTCGGATTTGGTTGGCGATTATTCTAAAGTCAATCAGCACGTGGAGAATTACCGCGCGACCATTGAAGCTCTTGAAACCACCAACGGCCAGCTTTTAAGCGCCAAAACCAATGCCGTAATGCAAAAATTTACTATTTTGGCATTTTTGACCTTCCCGGTATTCTTTTTCGTATCGCTTGCCTCGGTAGATTTTATCAGCACTTTTTTAAACGAAAGCCCGATCCGCTTTTGGGCGATCCTTCTGGGAGTTGGCGCTTTGGTGGTAACCTTGGTAATGATATTCAGGAAAAAAGGGTGGCTGTAGCGCGAAGCGCGCTAAAATAAAAATTTAAAATGCAAAAGGCAAAATTACAATGCAAAATTAAAAGCTATTTAAAATTATCCGAAGGATACCAAAATTTTTCATTTTTAGTTTTACATTTTTAATTTATGTTTATTTTTAATACTCTCTCCGGGCAAAAAGAAGATTTAAACAAGGCGCTCGGCGGCAAAAAAGAAGTCTGCCTCTTTGTCTGCGGGCCGACGGTTTATAACTACATTCAAATCGGCAATGCCCGAACCTACGCGGCTTTCGATCTGATTGTTCGCTACCTTCGCGATCGGGGGTGGGATGTTTTTTATCTCCAAAACATTACCGACATTGACGATAAGATCATCCGCCGGGCCAACGAGCAAGGAATAAGACCCGAACAGCTCGCCAAAAAATATGAAGCGGCTTATCACGAAGATGAGCGGCGGCTGAATATCGCCTCCGTGAGCAAATATGCCCGGGCCGCCGGTCATATTAAGGAGATTGTCCAGCAAATTCAGAGTCTTATCGACAAAGGCCACGCTTATAAAATCGAGAACGACGGCTACTATTTCGATATTTCCACCTTCCCGGACTACGGGAAACTCGCAAAACGCACGGCCCTGCAAGCGGAAGATTCGGTAAGCCGTATTGACGAAAGCGTCAACAAAAAAAATAAAGGCGATTTCGCTCTTTGGAAATTCTCTAAAGACGGGGAGCCTTACTGGGATACACCGCTCGGCCGCGGTCGCCCCGGCTGGCACATTGAAGACACGGCGATCAGTGAAAAGCACTTTGGTCCGCAATACGATCTCCACGGCGGCGGCCTTGATTTAAAATTTCCCCACCACGAAGCGGAAATTGCCCAGCAGGAATCCGCCAGTGGCAAAAAACCCTTTGTAAAAATCTGGATGCATGCCGGTTTCTTGAATCTCGGCGGTGATAAGATGTCGAAAAGTCGCGGCGGATTTATCACGGTAAGGGAATTTTTGGTAAATCACCCGGCGGCCGTCTTCCGATACTTGGTTGCCAGCCATCACTATCGCTCGCCAATGGATTATTCCGATGAACTCGCCGCTCAATCAGAAAACAGCTTGAAAACTATTTATCAATTTCTGGCGAAACTCGAAAAATCTTCCGGTAAACTGGGGGCCGCCGAGCATCTTGCCGCCGCCGATAAAAAATTCACCGAATCGATGGACGATGATTTTAATACTCCAAGCGCTCTTGCCGCAATTTTCGAGCTGATCAATGAAGTTAACCCAAAAATTTGGGGCATTGATAAAAAATCGGCCACGGATATCGGAAAATGGGTTAAAAATAATCTTGAAGTGCTCGGAATTAGACCGGAGTTGCCCAAAATTCCACTCAAGATTCGCTTTTTATCATGGAAGCGGGAGTTATCCAGACGTTCTAAACAATTTGTTAAATCCGACTTCTTGCGCAAACAAATAGAAGCGCTAGGATACATTATAGAGGACACGCCAACTGGCCCTTTTATATGGCCAGCAAAATAAAAATTCAAAAATCAAAGTTTAAAATTTTGGTGTCCTACGAATAATTTAAAATAATTTTTAATTTTGCCTTGTAATTTTACGTTTTGCATTTTGATTTTTATATTTTAACATGGCCTCCAAAAACAAACTTAAACTCCCCCCTCAAAATCTCGAGGCAGAGCAATCCGTGTTGGGAGCGTTGATGATTGATAAAGACGCGATTATCCAAATCGCCGATACTTTGTCGTCTCAAGATTTCTATCATCCTCATAACGCCGGAATTTACGAATCTATAATGGAGCTTTTTGAAAAACGCCAGCCCATCGACATCTTAAGCCTCACTACCAAACTTAAAGAAAAAGATCTGCTTAAAGAAATTGGCGGTTCAACCTACTTAAGTAAATTAGTGGATTCGGTCCCTACCTCTTCTCACATCAGCCACTATGCCCAGATCGTCAAAGAAAAAAAGATTTTACGCGACTTAATCAACGCTTCGGCGGACATCTCGGAAAAGGCTTTTGACGGAGGGGGTGATTTGGAAGAAACTCTGGGCGAAATTGAGCAAAGAATTTTCTCGATTTCTCAACGTTCCGTTCCGCAAAAGTTCTCCGGAATCCGGGAGGATTTGCCGAAAGCCTACGAACGGATCGAAAAAATGCACCGCGGAGAGAAAACCCTCGGCGGTTTAGGCACCGGCTTCCCAGCTCTCGATAATTTACTTTCCGGCCTCCGCCCATCCGATATGATTGTGGTGGGTGCCCGGCCGTCACTTGGTAAAACCTCTTTCGTTTTGGATATCGCAAGACACATTGTTACTAAAGAAAAACAACCGGTGGGGATTTTTTCTCTCGAGATGTCTAAAGACCAGGTTATTGACCGCTTAATCGCCGCCGAAGCAAACGTGCCGCTCTGGCACTTGCGCACCGGTCGTCTCAACGAAGAAACTGATTTCCAATTGATCCAGCATGCTTTGAACTCGCTTTCTCAAGCGCCGCTTTTCATTGATGACACCGCCTCTCCTAATATTCTTCAAATGCGGTCCATGGCAAGAAGACTGCAATCGGAACACGGTTTGAGTCTTCTTATAGTTGATTATCTCCAGCTTATTCAGCCGCGCACTCATTCCGATAACGTAGTCGCGCAGGTCACCGAGATTTCCCGCAACCTCAAAGCACTGGCGAGAGAACTTAATGTTCCGGTTATAGCTGTTTCTCAATTATCTCGCGGCGTTGAGCAAAGAGACCGAAAAGTTCCCAGACTTTCCGATCTGCGTGAATCGGGATCTATTGAACAAGATGCGGATATCGTAATGCTTCTTTACCGGTCAGACAAAGAAAAAATGAACCCGACCCCGGAGGAGCAAAATACTGTGGAAGTAATTGTCGCCAAGCATCGTAACGGACCTCTGGGAAGCGTCCAATTGAAATTTGACCAGGAAAAAGCCAGTTTCAAAAATATCGACAGAGCACATCAAGAAAATGTTTAGAGTGATTAGCTATTAGCCTAATTAGTGCCGATTAGTAATTAGTAATATGTTGCCCGAACCAGTTAAAAATTTTGTTGAGGCTTTCGCGAAATTGCCAGGTATCGGCCCGCGCCAGGCCACCCGGCTTGCTTTTCACGTCGTAAATCAAGGCAAGGCGGTGGTAGCCGAACTTTCCCAATCCATTCTCGGCCTCGAAAAACTAAAAACCTGTCCCCAATGCTTTGCCGCTACGCCTAATACGGAAACTTGTAATATTTGTTCCAATCCTCAAAGGGTAAAAAATATCGTTGCGGTAGTAGAAAAAGAAACCGATCTCATCTCGTTAGAAAAAACCAAAAAATTCAATGGATTATACTTAGTGTTGGGAGATTTGAAAAAAAACGGCGTATTAAATCAATTGCAAAAATTGCGCCTGCAGACTATTAAAAACGCCGACGAAGTTATCTTGGCAATCAGCCCCACGACCTATGGTGACATCAATGCGACCCTCATCGCACAGGAATTGAAAAATTCGGCTAAAAAAATCACCCGTCTAGGCCGCGGTGTCCCAACTGGAGGCGAAATTGAGTTCGCCGATGAAGAAACTCTCGGCGGCGCGCTTGACAACCGGAGCTAAATAACCTAAGATTTGGATAGTAATTTTTAGGAGTGGCTGATGAGAAAGCTGGTGGTGTTAATCATTTGCGGAATTCCGGCCCTGCTATTTGTTCTGATCGCCTATAAAGGATTTGTAAATGACAAAAGGGGCTTGGTAGTTGTGTCATTGGCGCTTGCTCTTGTGTGTATATTGGGATGTTTGCTGGCCATCAAGGAAGTAACGGATAAGGAAGAAAAGGAGGCGGCATGACAAAACTTTACGTTTTCTGTACTGTTTTGTTTGTAGTCGGAGCTCTATTCATTTTCTATAGTCTTGCCAATATCGCGCAAAAACAATATGAGGACACGGCTTTTTTCCTCGGATTATTTATGTGTTTCATCGCGGCCGCAATGTTTTCTTTCGCGAAACCTCTTATGGAATACCGCCAAATAAAAAACGAATAAAAACAAGAACCAAAACCCCGTCATTCGACGGGGTTTTCTATTTAATTACAGGATCCTTTCACTAAGCTCGGGATAACAACTATTTGATGGTCGTCACTTCAATTTCGGTAAATAACTGGCGATGACCCTTCTTTTTGCGATAACGGGTCTTGGAATGATATTTAAAGACGATCACCGTTTTGTGGTGTCCCTGTTTCAAAATCTTTGCTTCCACCTTGGCGCCTTCCACATATGGAGCGCCGACTTGAACATTTTCATCATCAGCGACTAAAAGAACCTTATCAAAAACCAAACTATCCCCTATTTTGGTTTCTAGCTTCTCAATTTTTAATTTTTGCCCGGGGGTCACCCTATACTGCTTCCCCCCCGTTTCTATTACCGCGAATTTCATGTTTTTCTTAAATTAATTACTCATTACTATTTACCAATTACTAATTGATTGTGATAATAACACCGACTGAAATTAAAATCAATAAAGAGAAAAATAGGGTAAAAAATGGCAGGAGATGCGTAAGAAATTTGTCTCTGCCCGATAAAACCCAAGCCAGCATCGCGTTAGTCAGATTAACGACCAATCCAGTCAACAAAATTCCCCAAACATCTATTCTGCTGCCCACAAAAGTCAGGCCTAACAGACTATCAAAACGCACAATAAAAAAATTGCTTACACCCCCAAGATGAATGTAGAATAAGACGGTAGCGATTCCCAGTAGTAAGAAACTGACCCCGAAAATTATTTTCAATAACATATGTCTATTTCATTTATTATACCGGCCCGAAACGAGGAGGCCTACATCGGACAAACGATAGAATCAATACTAAAACAGCCGGCGGATTTGGTCAAAGAAATAATCGTCGTTGATAACAACAGCGCCGATAAGACCGCGAAAATTGCCGCTGGTTATCCAAAAGTCAAAATTATCTCCGAGCCTCAACCGGGAACGAATCGCGCGCGCCAAAAAGGGTTTGAAGCCGCAAGCGGCGAGATCGTCGCCTTTATTGACGCGGATAATTGGGTATCGCCGAATTGGAGCGAAACCGCTATTAAATATCTTGGGAGGCCGCGGGTAGTCGGAGTAAGCGGTCCGTATTGGCATCGCGATCAAAACAAGATTGGGCAATTCTTCACTTATTACGGGTTTCTGCTGGTCGCTTATCCTATCTATTTTTTAGTGCATTACGTTTTGAAACGCGGCAGTGTGGTTCTCGGCGGAAACCTAGCGGCTAAACGGAGCGCGATTGTGGAAATAGGCGGTTTGGATACCAGCTTCGCTTTTTTCGGCGATGACGCCAACACCGGCCGCCGGCTCCGGAAAATTGGCAAGGTGATTTTTACTTCCCGTTTAAAAGTTTTGGCATCGGCTCGCCGTTTCCAGAAACAAGGCTACTTCAAAACCGCTTTTCGGTACTTTATAAATTTTCTTTGGGTGATTTTATTCAATAAGCCTTTCACGCGCTAGCAAAACCGTTTTTTGCCAGTTCTTATTCCGATATTCTGCAGAATATCGGAATAAGAAAGCTTTTAGGCCGGTGGGTTATAACTTTCCCGTATATTTATCAACCATCTGCCGGAAAGCGGCCAAGTCTTCTTCTGAAATTGGTTCGCCGGGAGGAACCTCCACTTTGAAAGGATTAACATAGCTTCCGAACTTATGCATTTCATAATGGAGGTGCGGGCCAGTAGCCTGACCGGTAGAACCAACGTAGCCTGCCACCTGCCCCTGCTTAACCTTTGCGCCAACTTTTATTCCCTTAGCCAAACTTGAAAAATGTCCATAGACGGTTCGATAAGTGTCGTTGTGGCGAACGGTTACCGAAATACCGTAATACCCGTTCCAACCGGCTTGAATCACTGTACCGTCGCCCACGCTAACCGCCGGAGTACCGGCGGGAGCGGCATAATCAATGCCACGATGAGGAGCAACTTTCCTTGTAATCGGATTTACCCTTCCGTAGCTGTATCCGGAGCTAATATATTTATATTGAAGCGGGGCTTTCAAGAATTGCTTTTGCAAGGAATTGCCTTTTTGGTCATAATAACCAGCTTTTGTATTTTCAGATGCAAACCAATATCCATAGAAAGTTTCGCCGTCATTGGTGTATCGGGCGGCTAAAATTTTACCCGGCATTATATAATTGCTGTCAAGAAAGCGTTCTTCATAAACAACTTTAAAAGTATCCCCCGTTCTGGTATCGGCGACAAAATCTACCTGCCAGGCAAACATTTCCGCCAAAGCCAAAGCCAGACGTTCGTCTTTGCCGGCAGAAACAATCGCTCCATAAAGAGAGTTAATTACCGCGCCTTCCATTTCCGACTCTTTAACTTCGTATGGGATTGGTCTAACCTCGGCTTTCCAATCGGTCCCGTCTTGGTCAATAACCAACTGTTCTTCGCTGTCAATTTTATAATCTAAACCCCTTAACTCTCCGGTGAAAGAATCGTAAACAAGCGCCAACTCGCGGCCGCTGACGATCTTCGCGAGATCGTATTTAGGTTTGGCGCTTTCCAGAATCGCGGCCGTCGTTCCGGGAGGAAAATTAAACCAGCGGGTCAGGTCTCCGAAGGTCGCCTTTTCGGGAATTTTGATTTTTAGGACATTCAATTTAGCCGGAAGAGCGTCCGGAATACTGGCAGTCCACCTCCAAATCGCCACAGCAACAACAATACCCAATAAAAGCCCAATAATTACGATTTTAGGCCGCATCATAAACTCATACTAACCGCACTTGACTTTTTACGCAAAGATTGCTAGAATTATAGCAATATTCATGGGGGAGTGGTGTAACTGGAAAACACAGCTAGTCTTAAAAATAAGACAATGTGGGTTCGAATCCCACCTCCCCTATTCCACGCACCTCTCAAATGGACCTGTAGCTCAATGGTAGAGCAGCGGACTCATAATCCGTTGGTTGGGGGTTCGAGTCCCTCCAGGTCCCTCCCCCTCCCGATGTCCTCGGGAGGGGATTTTTTTAAGGGCTTAGGGCTAAATCAATCCTGAAAGGATTGATCGCCCGAACATCCCAGACCGCTTTGCGGTCGGATGTTTTAGGGCTTTAAGAGTACGAATCAAAAACGAAGCGCGGCTGGAATAGCAAAATTTAGTGTTGGGATTTTATTCCACGACAATTTCGCCTTTCGCGCCGGGATTGAAATGATTGTGATACTTAATCGTCACCTTTTCGGTGGCGGTAAAAGTATAAGAATCGCCCGGTTCAAGAGTGCCTGACTCCAACTTCGGATAACTGGCGTGGATCGGGTGAGGGGCGGACGAAACACGAATCGCGGCAGTGTCATCATTCACGAACTTAACTGAATCCCCTATTTTGATTTTCACGCTAGCCGGATTAAAAACATTATTCTCGTAACTAACGATCGCACCGCCAAGTCTTTCTTGCATCGCTTCCGGCAAGGAATCCCTAATACCGCCAAGGCCATTGACTACAATGTATCCGATGATGGCCAGAATTATCATTAACCCACCGATGCTTACTTTATTCACTTTTGGTTTATCGAATTCTGGGGGCATTTATTTATCCCGTTAGAGACAGGCCCCGATAGAAATTTGACCTTTCATGGATTGATTTAAAATTTTCATATGATTATTTAACAATGGAATTACTAAAATCTTTGTTGTTTAAATTTCACACGGGGGCAAGTTGTCGCTAGACGACCGTAAATCAGCCGTTCGTTTGGTACCGACGTTTTATTAAATTTTTGCATTGTGTTTCTTATAATCATAGTTTTGTTGTCTCTAACGGGATTCAACCCTACTTTTTACTTCGGTTTTTGCTTCCTCCGCGCCGATTTCTTGTTGGATTTCTATCTCTAATTGATCAAGAGATTCCAACTCTCTCCTCAAATCCACGTCCGCATCCATATCCACATCCAAGTTATCGTCCGGCCCCAAAACTTCTTCTTTGATTTCTAAAACTTCCAATTCTTTGGCAAGCGCGTCCAACTCCTCCAACAATTTTCCGATTTCTTCGTCATCAGCAACCTTCTCAATCCTTGCTTTCAATTCTTCTTCTTTAATTTTAAGAGTTTCCGTGCGCTCTTCAAAAATTTCTTCCAGTAAATCCCGCTGCTCTTCAAATCCTTCGCCGATCTCTTGAGCTAGCTCGTCAACCTCTTTCCCTTCATTTCTTTCTTCCGCGACAAAGTCGGCGGCTCGGGAAACATTCTTTTGAAGCCTGCTTAGCGCTGTTTCCAACGCTCCGGAATTCGCGCCGTGGGTTTCCAGGGTCAGTTTCACTTCCGCTACCCGCTCGGCAGAGAACTCTACCTGCAATCGAGCTTTTCCTTCCGGACTAAAAGTGAAAAACTCCCGCATAAATTCGCCGAAGCGATCCAGAAAATAAAACGGGCTGGATGGAGTTAAGCCGGGATTCGGTAATTCTTTTTCTGAATGAGCCAATACCGGCCCATAACCGACAAATATCGCCGCCGCGACGACTAACACGGCAATAAGCGCTTGTTTCATAATTTTATTATAGCAAATACTGCTTTAAGATTCTTTAATATCGGACGCGTTAAGATACCCGGATTTAAAATTGTATTTCAGTTGCTCCAAAAAGCGCAGCCCGTCTTTAGGGAAAATTTTTTGAGCCGGCGATTTTGAACTATCTGAATAATCCAGGACACCCCTTTGCTTAAGATTTTCAATAAACGATTTTTCGCCTTCGCAGATTGCTTCATTATTCAACAGTTTGCATACAGCAATTACGCCTTGTGAGCCGTCGTTTTTCAGTTCGTAAATTTCTACAAATTGCATATTCCTAAAAGGTTAGTTTTCCTCTTTCGGCCAATGGTATCATTCCGCGTTCTTCTATAATTTTACCGATTTTCTCGATTCTCGCCAAACAAGCGTCAACTTCATTTTTTGCAAGAAGTTCGCCAAGTAAGCCACGAAGGATTTCCTTTCCCTGCGTCCAAGAAAAGAACTCTTTAAAATTTTCCGATATTTCGGGCGCGAGGGGTGCGTCAAAGAATTTCTGCTCACTGAATGGCCAGTCTTCTCCGGCAAACCGGGGTATTTCGTCGGCAAAACTTAAGCCGTTATCTATGGCGTACAATTTATTTTGTTTCACTAAAAAATTAAACCAACTTCGGTCGGAGTTCCAAATAACGTAATCAAAAATCCAGAGCTTCAAAAACTCGGTGGAAATATTCGGAGTATTACATTCCTCAATTGATAACCTGGCTCCAGCTTTAGCATCGGGAATAAATTCTTGAACGCTGCCAACCTCTCCATCCAATTCCCGAATCACGGTAGACGGGACTAAATCAAAATTTAAAAATCGGTTTACTAAATAAGCGGCGCGCTCCCGTTTATAATAAGTTCCTGCTTCCGTGGATTCGCGCAAGAGAACTTCGCCATTACTCGGTTTAAAAACCGCGGAGCCGTCATCCTTCAATTCCACAAATATCGTTTCGTTCGCGCCGCCTCCTAAATGCCGACTGCTGGTTTTTTCTCTTCGCTCAAGAATTTGTTCTTGTGGCGTTGCCGATTTCATTCTTTCTCCAGCCTCCGCATCGGGCTTTTGTGATTCAATTTCCTTTTTTTCTTCTTTACTTCCAAATATCTTTTCGAAAAGCTTCATATCTAAAATATTATCACGAAATCAGGTAAAGTTGCTATTTGCCGAGGTTGATCCTTTTGGTTTTTATGAACCCTTCGAACTAAATTAAAATGTCCCGGCTGTGTCGGGACATTTGTTTTATTCCGGTATTTCCGGCATGCGGGGGCCGAACTCAAGCCTGGGTTGGCCATCATTGCCTCGGAAAATTTGCAGTTCGGAATAATGATGCTCCTGACGCAAAACTTCACTCCAAATAATTTTTATAATTGCGGATTCACATTCCAACATTCTGCAGAATGTTGGAATGATTTAAATAAAAACCCGATGAGACAGCTACTCCCTAGAAAAAACCAAATAAATAACAACGCTTCAATATGTTATAATCAAGCAAAAGGTCGTTAATTACTTTAAATCCTAAAATTTTATGGACGGAGAAATGACAAAAAGCGAGACGGGAAATAATATGACGTGTAAATGCCCGCATCACAAAGTTACGGCTGTTCTTATCATCTTGATTGCCGTTGCTTTTCTATTAAAGGCGTATGGCGTTTTGAGCGCCGGCACGGTTGATGTTGTCTGGCCGATTCTCTTGGGCCTCATTGGCTTAAAGAAACTTAGTAAGGGCATGTGTAAATGCTGCTCGGGTCATGGCAATGGCTGCGGAAATGGCAAGTGCTGCTAGATTTACAATTTTTCAAAATTAATAAACAACACCCCTAATTCTCACGAATTAGGGGTGTTGTTTATTTTTTGTTTCTGGAAAGCTAAATCAGCGCTATGATTGCTTTTGCTATTTTGGGCAATACGCCCGAAAGTCTGTAAAAAACTAAAGTGCCGCGTTGTTCTTTTTCTAAGGTGTCGGCGGACGATAGAACGCTAATATGACGAGAGGTGGATTTAATAGAAAGCTTAATCGCTTCAGCAATCGCGCCAACGTTTGCTTCTTTATTTTTTTTGAGATGACGTACGATCTCTAATCGACGCCGGTTGGCTAAAGCTTTAAGAATTCGCTCAAATTCTTTCATGTCAAAGAGTATAAGTCGCCCCTTTTTTTGCGTCAACTAAAAATTCTACTTTTTTTATTACCCTAATTCTCACGAATATGTCTTATAGGTTTTGAGTTTTTGGATATAGGGAGTAAAATGGGTTTTGTGATGATTATTCGTAAAATCACAATAAAGGATGCGGCAGTGGTCTTGGATTTGATGAAACAATTAATCGACGATCATGCCAAGCTAGATCCTTACTACAAAAAATTTTCCGACTACGCGGAACTGCCGCAATATATTGCCGATACCGCGAAAGACCGCGATAAAATATTTTTAGTCGCTGAAAGCAACGGCAAAGTGATCGCCTACTTTATCGGCGCCATTGAAGAAGCTCCATATTATTCCTCGGAAAAGAAAATCGGCGTAATAGCCGATACCGTTGTTGATAAAAAACACCGCCGCTCGGGTGTTCTTAAAAGATTCTTTGCCGAAGCCTTGGTTTGGTTCCGAAAAAAAGGCGTTCATTTCATAGAGCTCTCCGTTGACATCCGCAATTCCGGCGCGGTAAGCGCCTGGAAAAAGCTGGGATTTGCCGATTATAAATTAAGAATGCGTTATGACCGATAGAAAAGAATTTCTGACCACGGCGGTTATTCTTTTCGCTTTTCTGGCACTCGCCGCCGGCTTCGTTTTTTTCACCGACCGGATTCTCGATCCCGACCAGCTTTATCACTTCCGTCACGCCTCTCTTTATAAAGAGGGCGGCCTATCAATGGCCGCTTTCCCGTGGACTCAATTTTCAGTTTGGAAAATTTACTCTGCCGACATCTGGTACGGTTTTCATATCCTGCTGATCCCTTTCACGTATCTTTCCAATGAATTTTTAGGCATGAAATTAGCGACAATTTTCCTGGCAGCCGGCTTTCTCTCTGTTTTTTATTTTATTTTAAAACGCCACAGAATCGCTCATCCGTTTTTCTGGACAATCCTTCTTTATTTTTCCGCCGCCGACTTTCTCTTCCGCCTCAATATGCTGCGGCCTCAAATACTTTCCTTCGCGCTTCTCCCGCTCATTCTTTCATTTTTTATCCGCGGCAGATGGTGGCCGGTTTTTGCCGTAAGCGCTCTTCTCGCGTTTTTTCATTTATCGTTTTTCTGGGCCGCGATTTTAATCGGCGCGGTTGCCGCGGTCTGGATATTTATTTTTGAAAAAAGAATTGAGTGGCAAAAGTTATTGGCGGCGGCTGGCGGCCTTATTTTGGGATGGCTTCTCCGGCCCAACCCCATCGGAGCTTTGAAAATTTTATGGGTCCAGCTTTTCGAACTAATCCTGGAAAAACAAAGAGGCGTCCAGCTTCTTTTCGGCGAAGAAATTCTTCCGCTTGATTGGGTGGGAATCAAATTCCAACTCATTCCGGCGCTGGTTATCTGGCTGGCCGTAATCGCGATACTTGTCTGGACCGCCCGGGAAGGAAAATTAAAACACGCGGACAATTCCGTGAAAGTTATTTTAGGGGCTTCGTTTTCGCTTTCTTTGGTCTTTCTGATTCTGGCTTTTGTTATCGGGCGCCGCGCAACCGACTTGTGGGGAATTTACTCGATTCTGTTCGCGGCGCAATTTTTTTCGTGGTGGCTTCTTTGCAAATCAAGAAATTGGGTTTGGCTGGGGTTGGTGACGTTTCTTATTGTAATGATCGCGCGCCATTCATATACTTTCAATTTATATACGCAAGCATCCAACACTTACGCGCCGGATCACTTAAAAGAAGTTTCACTTTGGCTTAGAGAGAATAGCCGTCCCGGCGAGATCGTCTTTCACACCGCCTGGGATTCTTTCCCGCCGCTATTTTTCTGGAATCAGAAAAATTACTACATCAACAGCGCCGATCCTATTTTCCAGTACGCTTTCAACAAAGAACTGTACTGGAAAAATCATTTTATCGCTTTGAGCGGCAAACCTTATACTTGCGGCTCTCCTATTTGCTTGCCGGAGACAAGCGAGGATTTATATACGGTTTTGAGCCGCGATTTTTCCGCTTCCTATATAGTAGTGGAACTCGATAGAAATTCCGGGCTAAATCAAAATCTCTCCGAAGACAGCCGTTTCAAGAAAGTTTTCCAAACCGAAAAAGAAGTCGTTTATAGCTTAACCGCGAATAAATAAGAAGCGACGATTGCCAAAAGATAAGCGACGATAATCGCATAGAGGCGCGGTTTTATGTATTTCTTAATCAACAAAAAGGCGGCGATTGTGCTGAAAGCAAACGGAATAAATCCGAGATATCCCAAAAGCGGCATTTCAAAAAGACGCGGACTGTTCGGGAGTACCAAATAATGCCATTTCGTTTGCGACCAAAAATTAAATAGTTCCCACATTAACCCGCTTAACAAGCCACTCGCCGCGATCAGAAAAAAATTTCTGGCCTTAAAAAAATCCAGCCGTAAAATAGGAGAGACGATCAAAAATGGCGCTATCCAAATGCCTTGATTTAAAATGAAATTGCCGCCAAAAAAAGGAAGCGTTAATAAAATTATTCCCAAAGAAATGGAAGCGGCGGCAATCCATCGCGAAGGGCGATTGCTTTCGCTGTCGGGCGATTGAGGCGCCAATACCGGACCGACCAACCACCAAAAAATTTCCACTATCGCCGGGATAACCGTGGCAAAAGAAATAAAAGTTAAAAATGTTTGAAAAATAATTCCGGACGTAAGACCGGTATAGTACCACTGCGGGTAATAGAAATTAACCCACTCAAAGTAAAGCCAATAAACAGCCGATAACGGCAAAATCAGCCCCCAAAATGTTCCGGCGTTTTCACGCATCGGCGATTTGCCCCAACGTTTGAAGTTCCAACTGTCTAAAATCAAAAGCAATCCCCACCACAAAAGCGGATAGGTAACGCTGCCCAGAAAAGAGCCCGGCAATAAAACGGAAGCCGCGCCGGTCGCAAGTAACAATGAACCGATTAAAATTCGCATCAAGGTTATTATAACAGTTCGGTTTCGTATTTGTGTCCAATAGATATTTTTGCTATAATGAAAACATCATGAAATTACTTCTGACAGCCCTGACAATCATCGGATTTTTAGGAATCGCCGTCTTTGGCGTTTTCGGCATGAGTCACGGCGGCACTCATAGCCTGAACGGATGCATTGCCGCTTTGGTTCAAGGCGCCGACTGCTCCATTTATCAAAAAGCGTTTTCATTTTTAACATTTCATCTTGAGGTCTTCAAGAGTTTTTCAACGGCGGTATTCGGCGAACGCCTTATTAATGCGCTTTTTATTCTGACCGCCTCCTTATCCGCTATTGGCTTATTAGTTTTCACAAGTTCAAAAAAAGAAGCATTGGCGACCGTCCACTCGTCTTTCAACGGACATCCGCCGGGATTTGTCGCTCTTTCGCTTACGCGGCAATTTACGCGCTGGCTCGCGATTCACGAAAATAGTCCGTCGTTTTCATAGGGCGCCGGTATAACTTCCCCTTCGTCGGCAGGAATTATATCCGCGCTTTCCGCCCGTTAATCGGGTTTTTTCTATTACCAATTTCCTGATTGGTTCCGGGAATCAATCAGTGATTATCAAGTATTTTATGTTCAAAAATCAAAAAATTCTCATAGGAATTGTATTAGCAATCGCGGCGGCGGGAGTTTTGGTATGGATCGGCAGGCCATCGCCTTCATCCGATTCCGCTCCTCTGGCCAATTTCGTCGGCAAAACCAGCAACGCGTTGGCGGCCGAAGAAAATCAGTATGACTTCGGAACGATATCCATGGCAGCCGGAAAGGTTGCTTATGGCTTCACAATAAAAAATAGTAGTGACGCGTCTCTTACGCTTAATAAAATTTACACTTCCTGCATGTGCACCGTCGCCGTTTTAAGCATCGGCGAACAAAAAAAAGGTCCCTTCGGAATGCCCGGACACGGCATTGTTCCGAAAATAAATGAAACGCTCGCGGCCGGAGGGTCGGCAACCGTGGAAGTGACTTTTGACCCGACGGCTCATGGACCCGCGGGAGTAGGAAAAATCGCACGCGTGGTTTACATTGAAAACAGCGCCGGCGATCCGTTAGAGTTGGGCATCTCGGCGACGGTCACTCCCTAAATCATGAACCCCGTTAGAAGTCTAATGACTTATAGCGGGGGAAGAAATAAAATTTATGGATAAAAACTCAAACGAACAACAAAATAATGAGCAAAAAACAATAACTTCTAACGGGGTGAATAAAAAACTAATCGCCTTTATAGTTATCGCTGTCTTAATTTTTGCCGGCGCCATTATCCTCCAATGGGGAAACTTCGGTTCTTCGTTTATTTGGAATTTGAGCGATGAGGGCAAATGGCTTTTGCCGCTCGTCGGCATATCGGCGCTTATTGACAGTATCAACCCCTGCGCGTTTTCAATTTTGCTTCTGACCATTGCCTTTCTTTTCAGCATCGGAAAACTACGGACGAAAATTCTCCAGATCGGCGGCTTTTACATCCTGGGCATATTCCTGGTTTACACGCTCATCGGTTTGGGTATTCTCCAAACTCTGCACATCTTCAACACTCCCCATTTCATGGCCAAAGTAGGCGCGGGACTTCTTGTTCTTCTCGGTAGTATCAACATTATCAACGAATTCTTTCCGGCCTTTCCGCTCAAACTGCGGATTCCTCGCGCCGCGCACCATAAAATGGCGGAGTTAATGGAGAAGGGCTCTATCCCCACCGCTTTCCTTTTAGGCGGTCTGGTAGGACTTTGCGAGTTCCCCTGCACCGGCGGACCGTATCTTATGGTGTTGGGACTCCTGCACGACCAAACAACTTATATACCGGGACTGGGCTATCTCGCTCTCTATAATCTGATTTTCGTTTTGCCGCTCGTAATTATCCTAATGATCGCGAGCAACAGTCAGCTCTTGGAAAAAGTGAAGGTCTGGCAGCAAAAAGAAAACAAACTAATGCGTTTCGGCAGCGGAATCGTAATGGTCGCTCTCGGAATAATTATTTTCTTTCTCTAGTATGGCTATCTACATTGCTCTAGCTTCGATCTTGGTTATAGCCGCGATGGCGTGGCTGATCCGGCGTTTCTTGTCCTTCGGAGAAGGATCCGCCTTCGGCGGAAAAGTAAATATTTGCCCTATTTGCGCCGGAGTCGCCGGGACCTGGCTATGGATGTTCGCCGGCATATTAACGGATCAATTACCAATTGCCAGTTACCAATTACCTATAGCAATCCTGATGGGCGGTTCGGTAGTCGGAATCGCTTACCAAATAGAAAAGAAACTGCCCGCGGAGCGATCGCCATTCTTGTGGAAACTCATCTTTATTCCGGCTGGTTTCTTCGCGGTTTATAGCGCTCTTGCTATTTATTGGCCGCTCGCCGCCGGCATAGGGATAGCGTTGGCAATTTTCGGACTGTGGCTTCTTCGACCGACAAAACCGACCGGCGAAGAAAAAAAGAAGGTGAAGGAATTGGAAGAAAAAATGAAGAATTGCTGCTAGTATTAAATAATACACAATATCATGAATGAAGAATTACAAAACACGGAAGGAGAAAAGAATAAGGATTATTTCCTTGGGGTGAGCGTTTTGATCTCGGCAATTATTATTGCCGGCGCGTGGATATACACGACAGGATTAAAAAACTCAAATGTCCAACAAGCAAGTGTCGTTTCAAGTTCTCTGAAAACCCGGGAAGGTTCGCTTGAAGAACAAGTTTTGCCATCGGAGGGAGTCGTATTGCCGGTCCGTTGGGACAATCTCGGGCTTCAGATGATGGACGCCGGCGTTATTGACCAAAAGAAATTCTACGCGCTGTACGCGGCGCGCGGCGGTTTAAGCAAGGAAGAAAAAAGGCTTCTCGAAGATACAGATAATGGTAACTTAAAAATTACTTCCGAGAATTCCGGATTCCTGCTAAACCTCTTTTGGGCGTTAGGATTAGGCACTAAAAATGACATTTTGGAAAAAGGACCGATGATGGACGCTCGTTATGGCGGAGCGGGAAAGTTCGCTTCAACCGGCGGCTGGCCGCTCGCGGTCGGCAGCTCGATGGATCACTACTCGCGTCATTCATTTATAACGTTAACTCCGCAGCAGCAAGTATTGGTAGAACGCGTGGCGAAAAATATTTACCGTCCTTGTTGCGGCAATTCCACGTACTTTCCCGATTGCAACCACGGCATGGCAATGCTGGGACTTCTGGAACTGATGGCATCGCAGGGAGTAAGCGAAGAAGAAATGTATCGGATTGCTCTTCAAGTAAATTCTTTCTGGTTCCCGGATACTTATTTGGCGATCGCTCAATATTTTAAAGATCGCGGCGTTTCCTGGGAAAAAGTAAATCCGAAAGAAGTTTTGGGCGCGGCCTATTCCAGCGTTTCGGGTTATCAACGGATCCTCAAGGAGATTGATCCCCAGCCCCGGCGAGGCGGCAGCGGCTGCGGAGCGGAGCCGGCTCCAGTCAAATCCAGCGGCGGAAGCGGCTGCGGAGCGTAAAATGATTACTAAGTCGATAATCAAAGGCGGGTTTGGCGCGGCCGCGTTACTCGCGGTTTACTTTACGATTGTCAGCTTAATCTCCGGCTGGTCATTTGCCGTAAGTCAATTTTCTTCGTTTTGGTATTTTATTGTAAGTTTGGCGGCGGGTTTTGGCATTCAAATCGGACTCTACAGTTACCTTAAAAGCGCCGTGCACGGCCGGAGCGGCGGCGGAGTCGTCGCGGTATCGGGAGCAACTTCAACCGTCGCCATGATTTCCTGCTGCGCGCATTATCTCGTTAATATCTTACCCATTATAGGAGTAACCGGAATTATCAGCGTAATCGGCCAATATCAAGTAGAGCTTTTCTGGATCGGACTTACTTTTAATGTCGGCGGTATCGCGTATATAGTCCGAAAAGTGATCGCGTTTCGTCAATCATGAAAAAAATATATCTTATCACCATCGTTATTTTTGCGGGTATCGCGCTCCTCATTTTCGCGCGCTGGGGAAGCCCGTCAAATGAAAATCCAGCGCAAATACCGCAATCTTCTGTGGTGTCAGCTTCTATGTTGGAAACACAGATCAACGACGAGGGGTCGGTGACGGTAAAAATAACCCCGAAACTTTCATCGGAAATCGCATTCGAAGTAACGCTCGATACTCATTCCGAAGAACTAAGCGCCGATCTGACTCAAGCGGTGACGCTCAAAGATGAAAACGGCAAGGAATATAAACCCATACGCTGGGAGGGCGATCCGCCGGAAGGCCACCATCGCGACGGATTGCTCGCTTTCGGACCCATTAATCCAGCTCCCAAAACCTTTAGACTTGTCGTTCGGCAAATCGGCGGAATAGTTGAGCGGGAATTCTTGTGGATAACTCGCCCTTGACATTGATACCCCCCGGGGGTATTATACAAAAATATGAAACAGAATAATAAGTATAAGGCGCGGGCTATTCGTCGATTACGGGTAGCCGCAGGCCAAATTAAGGGCCTGGAAAAAATGATGGAGGGAGACAAATACTGCGTTGATATTCTCCACCAATCTCTCGCCGTGAAAGAGGCCCTATCGAGCTTCGAAGATTTCATTTTAGAAAACCACCTTTCTACCCACGTGATCAAACAGATGAAGTCCGGCAAGTCAAAAAAGGCCGTTAATGAAATCCTGTCAATCTACCGGTTATCTAAACGGAAATAATCTATGGAATTACTATTAAGCGCGTCAATCGTTGCGGCATTTATCGCGGGAGTGGCCGCTCTTTTTGCCCCCTGTTGCATTACCGTACTCCTCCCCTCTTATTTCGCTTCGATATTTCGCGAACGCTACAAAATATTTCTAATGACGTTTATTTTCTTTCTGGGGATTTTAACCGTCTTTCTTCCGATAGGTCTCGGCGCGGCCGCATTGGGGCAAATATTCAGCCGCTATCACAATATAATTTTCGGAGTCGGGGGCGTCTTCGTGGCTATTTTAGGAATTATTCTTCTTACCGGTCTGCATTTCTCATTGCCCTTCCGAGTAAATCCATCCTTAAAAGGGCATAACGCGGCTTCGGTGTTTTTCCTTGGCATATTCTCCGGTATCGCGACCACTTGCTGCGCGCCGGTGCTTGCCGGCGTACTGACGCTCGCCGCTATTCCCGGCTCTGTACTTTGGGGAGGAATTTACACGCTAAGCTACGTACTCGGAATGGTGGCGCCCCTTTTCTTAATTTCTTTATTTCTCGATAAAGTTGATTTCTCCCAGAAATTCAGACGGACCTTTCATAAATCAATTGAATATTCGATTGGCGGCAGAAAAATAAGCATAACCGTTGCCGAAGCGGTCTCGGGCGTCACTTTCCTCCTAATGGGGGTTATTATCGTCTACTTTGCGCTTACGAATCGATTATTTGTTCATTCTGAATATCAGACCACGCTAAACATTTATCTCACTAAATTTATGGATACGATTAGCGGCTTTGTAAAAATAGTTCCTGAATATGTGTGGGCGCTTGTTGTCGTTACCTTGGTAATTTTGATAATTAAATGGTCGATTAAACAATTTAAAAAAGAAAAAGACCATGAATAAAAACAATAATATTTTCGTTATCGGCATCGCTGTTCTTATCGCGGGCGCTATAGGATTTATGATTTATGACGACAGTAAAAATAAAGTCAGCGCGCCTGCGGTGGATCAACATGGGCATCCTTTAGCCAACAACGTTTCTGCCGCGTCACTTCAAGAATTACTGGACAAACCGGCGCCGAATTTCACGTTAGCCGACAAAGATGGAAAGATTTATTCCCTAAATGAATTACGGGGCAAAAACATTATCCTTTTCTTCAATGAAGGATTGATGTGTTATCCGGCGTGTTGGAATCAGATAGTTTCTCTCGCGAAAGAGGAGCGTTTTAAAAGCAGCGAGACGATAGCGTTGTCAGTAGTGGTTGATCCCCCAAAAAATTGGCAGAAAGCAATTGAAAAAATGCCGGAACTCGCGGAGGCAACGGTTGTGTTTGATAAGGACGCGGCGATATCTAAGCAATTCGGCATGCTCACGACCGCGTCTTCAATGCATTACGGGTCGCTTCCCGGGCATACTTTTGTACTGATTGATAAAAATGGGGTAATCAAGCATATTTTTGACGATCCAAATATGGGCATTCACAATGAACAGCTAGTCGCGGAACTTAACAAATTAAATTAACAATAAAAACTATGTTTAATCTTTTTAAAGAAAAATGTCCGGTCTGCAAAATGAAACTGGAAAAAGGAAAAAGTTATCCTGAAGAGTTCGACAAAAAGTTTTGTTCAGAAAACTGCAAAGAAGAATATCGTAAGCAAGTCGCCAAAGATCAGTCACAACATTCTAGCGGAAGTTGTTGCCATTAAAAAGTCGGTTATTAACTTAAATCTCGAATAAAAATATGAGTCAAAATTTAGGAAAACTGGACAGAATTTTGCGGTTTGTATTGGCAGTATGGTGGCTTAGTCCGCTCGCTCCGCAATTTGATGCCGGATGGGCTGACTTGCTCGTTGCCATCGTGGGATGGATCGCGCTGGCCGAAAGTTTCCTCGGTTGGTGCTGGCTTCATCGCTTGTTTGGTATAGACAACAAGAATCAGTAAAATCGGGTAAACTAAAGAGGAGATGAAAAAAATATTTTATTATCTAATCGTTATATTGGCGATAGGCGGTTTATTGACTTTGTTTTGGGTATATCAAAGATATCTTAAAAAAGAAGAGCCGCGCCTTTTATTGTTTAAAGTCGAACGGGGCGGTATTCAGGAGACGGTAAAAGTACGAGGAGAAGTCGTAGCCGAAAAGGAATTTGATCTGGAATTTCCCGCCTTAGGCATCGTGAAGCAGGTTTTTGTAAGCGAGGGACAACAAGTGGGACGGGGGGCTGCGTTGATGAAATTGGATACAACCGACCTTGAACTGGACATCAAAACTTTGGATGCCAAACTCAATCAGGGCCAGGCAAATCTGGAGAAGCTAATCGCGGGTTCTACCGCCGAGGATTTAAAAATTTCCGAAACGAAGGTGAATAACGCGCGGGTTGCTCTCGAGGACGCCAAAAGAGATTTGGTTAATAGATTGCAGGATGCCTACACTAAATCCGATGATGCTATACGAAATAAAACTGATCAATTTTTCAGCAATCCGCGATCTTCAAATCCAGAGCTTGGATTTCTTATATCCGACGTGGCGCTGAAAGCTGACTTGGAGCGGCAAAGATTGGCATTGGAAAGTCTTTTAACTTCTTGGCAGTCGTCTTTATCGCAGTTAACTGTCACTGGCGATCTGGTATTCTACGTTAAAACAGCTAAAGATAACTTAGCAAAGATAACGCTTTTTCTAGAGAAAGCGGCGCTTGCTGTCAATAGCTACACCAACAACACCTGGAAATCTGACACTGCCACAGCTCGGACCAATGTTAATACTGCCACTACCAACCTTATCGCCGCGGATGAAAAACTTAAAACAGCGGAATCAAGTCTGGCGATAGCCCAAGATGAGCTTACTTTTAAAAAAGCCGGAACCAGAACCGAAGACATAGCCATTGCCAAGGCGCAAATTGAGGAGATAAAAGGCCAGATTGATGCTGTTAAGGAAAAAATAATAAAATCCACCTTGTATGCTCCGAGTTCTGCCAAAATTACCAAGGTCTGGCTTGAACCCCAAGAAGTATTCCGACCCGGTAAAACTGCCATTTCGCTGTCAACCTCCGGTCACAAAATCCAGGCTGATGTTTCTGAGTTGGATATTGGAAAAATCAGGGAAATTAACGGCAACGAAGTTTCGATTGAATTGGACGCCTTCCCCGAACAGAAAATTAAGGGACGGGTGACGTCGGTAGAGCCGAAAGAAATCATTAAGGAAGGTGATAAGTATTTTCGCATCAATGTGTTTACTGATCCGCACGGTTTATCAATCCGATCCGGCATGACCGCCGATTTAGTTATACTTATTTCTTTCAAAAATAATGTGTTGAAAATTCCGGAACTGGCGGTAGATGCCAGGAACGATAAAAAATTTGCGAAGATTACGGTTGACGGCGTTCTTCGGGAAACAGAAATAGAAACCGGCATCTCCGACGGTGAGTTTATCGAGATAGTTTCCGGTTTGCAAGAAGGACAAACGGTCGCGGTTTCAGCGGATTAAAACATGAAGCAAAAAGCTATAGATGTTGTTTGCGGCATGGATTTGAGCGAAATCAGTAACGCCGCGGAGGTTTCCCATCAAGGAAAAACTGTTTATTTTTGCAGCCCGGACTGTCAAGAAAGATTCAAAAAAAATCCCGAAAGGTTTTTAAAGGAACCTCTTATCAAGCTAAATAACATTTGGAAGATTTTCAGATTGGGTGGATTAGAAATTAAAGTGCTTAAAGACTTCAATCTTCATATCTGGCCCGGGGATTTCGTCGCTATCATTGGCGCGAGCGGATCGGGCAAAAGCACCGCTCTGAATATGATTGGGCTGCTTGATCGGCCAACCACCGGCACTATTTTTTTAAAAGGCAAAGATGTCTCCCTACTGAACGAGGACGAAAGAGCCGATCTGCGTTCTAAAACTTTTGGCTTTGTTTTTCAACAATATAACTTAGTGCCTTGGCTCACCGCCTATGAGAATGTTGCCCTGCCCCTTGTTTTTTTGGGTAAAAATATTGAACGCGATATAGTAGCAAAACATTTTGAAGAAATTGACTTACGAGAACGAATGACGCACCGTCCCTTTGAACTTTCGGGCGGTGAGCAGCAGCGCACCGCTATTTTACGGGCGCTGATAAATGACCCGGAGATTATTATTGGCGACGAGCCAACCGGCAATCTGGACTCTGCTACCGGCAATAAAATTCTGGAACTGCTCATCCGCCTGAATAAAGTCCAGAAAAAAACGCTGATTATCGTTACTCACGATGTTGATATCGCGGAAAAAGCAGACCAAATTATTACTGTCAAAGACGGTCGCCTAGTACACGATCACCGAATCTATAAAAAGATATACACGGAATAATATGCTTCGCAATTTTTTTATCCTGACCATAAAAAGCGTTCGCTATCGGCCCATAAGAAGCTGGCTGACGGTTTTGGGAATCGTCATCGGAATAATGCTGGTAGTGATCATTTTAGCCCTGGGAGACGGAATTCAAAGCGCTATAACTAAAACTCTGCAGATGTTCGGTTCTGACTTAGTGATAATCCTTCCCGGCAAGGAAAGTAATCCCCTCCTCGGATTTATTGGCGGTAATCAATTCAAAGAAAAGGATTTGATGGATTTGGAACGTATTGACGGAGTGGAGTTTGTGGAACCGATGGACATTGGAACTATAAATGTTGAATATAAAGGCGAAAAAAAATCCGTCATGCTCCATGCCGGCAACTGGAAAAATTACATTAAAATTCTGGAATCATCTCAAGGCTTTAAACTTGAAAAAGGCCGGTGGCCTCAAAATGACGTCGTTAAAGAAACCGTGTTTGGTCACAGCGCGATGCGTAGCCTGTTTAAGCAAGAAGTAAAACTGAACGATGAAGTGGTGATGAAATCCAAAAAAATAAAAATAGTCGGCTATCTCTCTGAAATAGGCGAACAAATGGCCGACAATGTTGTCTTTGTTTCCATGGAACTTTTTCGCAATCTCACCGGAACAGCACCCGGAGCGCAATCGGCATTCATAAAAATAAAACCCGGCGCGGATATCAATCTCACGGCTCAACAGATAAAATTCCAACTATCCAAACAAGAAACGGTCAGTGACTTTACGGTATTGACGCCCGATAAAGCGGGCCGTTTAATCGGCAACGTTCTCTCTATTATTGAGCTCATTCTTGTTGCTATCGCTCTTATTTCTTTGATCGTTGGGGCGGTAGGGATTATGAATACGATGTATACATCGGTTTTGGAGCGAACAAAACAGATAGGCATCATGAAAGCAATTGGCGCGTCTTATGACGCCATTATCTCACTATTTCTTATAGAATCGGGCATCATTGGCTTAGTGGGCGGATTCCTGGGGATCGTATTGGGACTAATTTCTGCTTATATAATCAGCATGGTGGCGGCGGGTTTTGGCATTAAAGGATTATTTACATTCGCGTCGCTGGATTTCTTCGGTCTCTTTGTCATCTTGATTATTACATTTATCACTGGCGTTGTTTCGGGAATCCTGCCGGCTCGGCAAGCCGCTCGCCTAGAACCCGCGGAAGCATTAAGATATGAATAATAAATAAATGAATTCCGATATAAAAACAATCTATACTTGCCCGATGCACCCGGAAGTGGTCAAAAACGAGCCGGGACTCTGTCCGGGTTGTGGTATGGCGCTTATTCCCAAAGAAGTAGGGGGAAAAACCGATAGATACGATATTTCAGAGCTAAGCCACAAGGATCATGAATCCGCGATGACAAATCCGCAAATGGCCAAAAAAATGGAGGCCGACATGCGGCGCCGGTTTTTGATTTCTTTCCTGCTTTCAATACCTATTTTCCTTTATTCACCGGTTGGTATTAATTTTTTTAAGCTCAATCTTCCAGCTCCTATCCCAATCAACTGGCTACTCTTTATTCTGACTACCCCGATTGTCTTCTGGGCCGGCTCAATCTTTATTACCGGAACTTATTACTCGCTCAAGGCGCGTAAACTCAACATGTCAGTGCTGATCGCTACCGGCGTGCTGGCGGCGTATCTTTTCAGCGTTCTCTTAACCGTGGTACGCCCGGGGTCGGAAACTTTCTATGAAGCGGCGGCGCTCCTTGTAACTTTCGTTTTATTCGGCCATTGGATGGAGATGAAATCCCGTCGCGGCACCTCTGACGCGCTCCGCGCGCTTTTTGACCTTGTGCCGCCGCAAGCAAAAGTTATCCGCGACGGTAAGGAAATCACCATTCCAAGCGCCGAAATTATTCACGATGATATCGTAGTGCTACGGCCCGGCGACAAGGTGCCGGTAGACGGTGTCATCGTTGAAGGAGAAACCTCAATTGATGAGTCGCTGGTTACCGGAGAGTCAATGCCCGTAACAAAGAGAATCGGCGACAAAGTTGTGGGCGGTTCAGTAAACCAAACCGGCGTAGTCAAGTTTAAAGCAACTCAAGTCGGATCAGAAACTGTTCTTGCGCAAATTATCAAACTTGTCGAAACCGCCCAAAACTCCAAAGCTCCCGGTCAGCGCATCGCGGATAAAGCGGCTGGCTGGCTTGTGATAGTTGCCGTTGGCTCGGGACTCGCCGCTTTTATAGGCTGGTACTTTGGCGCGGGCGCTGGACTTCTTACCGCCTTAACTTTCGCCATCTCCACCGTCGTAATCGCCTGCCCGGACGCATTAGGACTCGCGACCCCTACTGCCGTCGCGGTAGGCACGGGAATCGGCGCCAAACACAATATTCTCATTAAAGACGCGGCAACGCTTGAAAATACTTCGCGCATCAAAGCGATTTTATTGGACAAAACAGGAACGCTTACGGAAGGAAAGCCCCAAGTAACTGATGTCATGGCATTCAACGGCTTTACCGAACATCAAGTACTCCAATACGAGGCGAGCCTTGAGGCGGGGTCTAACCATCCGTTGGCAAAAGCAATCCTTGAAGAAACCCGGAGACGGAATGCTTTCCCGCTCAAACCAATGGAAAATTTCGAATCCATTGCCGGTTACGGACTGAAAGCGCGGATTAATGGCAAGATTGTTTTAGCCGGAAAAGAAAAACTGCTCCGCGATAACGGCGTAGCCACCGAATCGATGAAGGACATTCTCGATGAACTCGCCGGAAAAGGAAAAACTTCAAGTTTAATGGCCATTGATGGAATTTTCGCCGGCATTATCGCCGCCGCGGATCCGCCTCGAGTAAATTCCAAAAAAACTATTACGGCGCTTAAGGATCTGGGCATGGAGGTAGCGATGATTACCGGTGATCATATAAAAGTGGCCGAAGGCATCGGAAAGGAGTTGGGTATTGACCGGGTATTCGCCGAAGTCCTCCCGGGAGATAAAGCTAAGTATGTTAAAAAATTACAGGATGAAGGTAAGTTTGTGGCAATGGTGGGAGATGGAATCAATGATGCGCCGGCGTTGGCGCAGGCAGACATCGGCATCGCTATTGGCGCCGGCACCGATGTCGCCATTGAAACTGCCAACATTGTGCTTATGAAGTCCGATCCGTATGACATCGTTGCCGCGCTTCGCTTAAGCAAAGCCACGGTTACCAAAATGAAGCAGAATCTCTTTTGGGCCGCGATTTATAATTTACTGGCGATTCCCGTTGCGGCAGGAGTATTTTACAGCTCGCTCGGTTGGTCGTTGCGGCCGGAGATCGCGGCGCTCCTAATGTCCGCTTCCTCGATTATTGTTGCTACTAATGCCGTGTTATTAAAAAGAGTCGAATCTAAATTGAAAATCTGAACAGCGGCTTGCTCCGCATAATCGCGGAATGATCTGTACGGAATAGACAATAAAAATCAGTAAAGGTCGAAAATTGTTTTAGAATGTTAAAATAAAATTTTGGAAAGATTGGCTTTATAAATAAAACCCGTCCCTAATCCCTAAAACCGCGGATTTGGTTATAAATCTCTTTAAGTTCATCGGTGGTAATAACGGCGATTTTTGTCTTTGATTTTGTTTTGTTTATAAAGCCGTCTCGACTGACCGTTGCTTTATTTTTGGTTTCATCGATTTTTATCCCAAACTCGCCGAGACCCGAACAGATACGCCGACGCACGATAAACGACCTCTCGCCTATCGTTGCCGTGAAAACCAAAAGATCGAGACCGCCCATAGCCGCCGCGTATGCGCCGATATATTTTTTAATATGGTAAATAAAATTATCTAGAGCCAGCGCGGATTTTTTGTCGCCGCTTTTTTCTAATTCTATCAGCTTGCGCACGTCCGCCGTCTTACCGGAAAGCCCCAAAAGCCCGCATTGTTTATTAAAAAAACTTTCCAGTTCTTCCAATTTCATTCCCGATTTTTTTGCCAAATAAATCACCGCTCCCGCGTCTATATTTCCGATTCTCGTGCCCATCGGCAATCCTTCCATGGGAGTAAAACCCATCGAGGTATCAAAAGATTTTCCATTTTTGACCGCCGCCACCGTCGAACCGCTCCCTAGATGGCAGATAACCGCGCGAGGCGGGAAAGGATTTACCAATTTTTTAATTTTCCTTATAACCGAACGAATTGAAATACCATGATAGCCGTAACGATAAATTCCGAATTTTTTAGCAACGCTCTCCGGCAAGCTGTAGAGGCGCGCCTGCTCCGGCATATCCGCGTAAAAAGCGCTGTCGGAAACGGCTATCAGTTTTGCCTTCGGCAAAAATTTCCGAAGCTGGCTGATTTCGGCAAATACCGGCGCGATATGAAGCGGCGCTTGTTCCGAAGCGGCTTTTAGCTTTTCCAAAAACTTCCCGTCAATTACGCGATTTTTTAAAAAATACTCGCCCGGAGCGACGATGCGTATGCCGATGGCGACCGCATCACCAATTCGATTGCGTAGAAAGGCAATCGAATTTTTAAAATCCTCTTTTTTGATCTTGGTTTTTTTAGTGCGATCACCGATCAAAAAAGTGACGACGAAATCGTTGTCTTCTTTTTCAAAATGCGCTCTCCACATTTCCCGCCCGTTGGCATAAAAAGCGTATTTCTTGGAGGCGCTTCCGATATTTACCGTTAAATATTTCTTTTCCATTCCCATTTTTCTATTTCGTCCAGATCAACGCCGTGCTTGATGATATATTCCTTGTGGTCGGCAAACTTCATCTCGTATTTTTTTATAAGTTCTTTTGCCTTTCCTCCGTTTAATACTCCCCCTTCGGCCATTTTCGTAAAAATTTCTATCGCCAGATGCCACCGGCTAGTGCCATTGCGCACTTGCATGTCGAACGGCGTGGTTGTGGAACCGTTTTCGATGTACCCATGGATTGAAAACCTATTGCCGTCTTTGTAATCAAAAAGCATTTGTTTGATCGTTTCCGGGTAACCGTGGAAATTAAAGATGATCGGCTTATCTTTCGTAAAATACTCGTTTAAATTCAGTGGCGCGGGACATTCCGCATTACCTATTCCTAAAGCGGAAATTTCCAAAATATTCACAAAGCGCATTTTTATTTCGGGAGCTTCGGTTTTAACAATATCAATCGCCGCCAGCGCTTCTTTGGTGAGATAATCGCCAACCGCCGCAAGAACGATGTCGGGATCGGCGTCGCTCGCGAAATCCCAAGTCATCAAACCGTATTCAAGCTCTTTTTTGGCAAGTTCGGGAGTAAGCCAGCGCGGCTCAAGCGTTTTTCCCGCCACAATCACGTTCATCTCATTTTTGGACGCGAGACAGCGCTTTAAAACCGCGAGCGTGGTTGTTCCATCGGCCGGGAAATAAACATGGACAAAACATCCTTGCTTGCGAAGCATGTTGTCGATGAAACCGGGGTTCTGGTGCGAAAAACCGTTGTGTTCCTGCCGCCATCCCGAGGAAGTGAGAATATAATTCAACGCCGGCACGGGCGCGCGCCAAGAAGTTTCGCGGGCAATACGTAAAAACTTCGCGTACTGGTCCGCCATACTTACGACAATCTGAATAAACGCTTCATAAGAAGCGAAAATCGCATGGCGTCCGGTCAGAACATAACCCTGCATCAAGCCTTGAAGGGAATGCTCGCTCAACATTTCAATAACGCGGCCATCAACGCTTAAATCTTTATCCCATTTTTTGATCGGCCACATAAAAATTCGGGACGTTATCGAAAAAATCGCGTCCAGTTTATTGGAATACGTTTCGTCAGGCGAAAATAAGCGAAAATTCGCCGAGTCGGCATTGAGTTTAGCGACTTCTCGGATGTATTCACCGGCTCGCCGCATACTGCTGGACCCGACAGTGCCGGGCCGGCTGGCGTCTTCACTGAAAAACCCGATCTCGGGAAGTTTTAGTTCTTTCATAACCCTCCCTCCGTTGGCAGATTTATTCTCTCCCATGCACAGTTCGGAATCGGGAATAAGATTTTTTATCTCTTCGGAAAAGCCCGCGTCTTTTGAAAACAGCTCATTAAATTTATACGACTTCAGCCATTTTTCTACGGCTTTTAATTCTTTTTTATTAGTCTTAGCGTTGGGAGCAATCACCTGATGAGAAAGATTATTGCCTTCAATTTTCTGCCCTTTAAGTTTTTTGATTCCCGTCCAACCTTTCGGAGTTTTAAGAATAATCATCGGCCATCGGGGCGCCACCGGCATTTTCCCGCCGCGGGCTTCGTCTTGGATTTTTTTGATGGACTGATGGCATTTTTCCAGTGTTTCCATCATCTGCTCGTAAACTTTCTTACCCCCGACAATCAACGGATTGTAACCGTAGCCGTAAAATAAAGCCTTCAGTTCTTTGTTGGACATCCGGCCGAAAATCGTCGGACCGGAAATTTTATATTCATTCAGGTGTAAAATCGGAAGCACCGCGCCGTCGCGTTTGGGATTTAAAAATTTGTTCAAATGCCACGCCGTGGCCGTAGCGCCGGTTTCCGCCTCGCCGTCTCCGATTACGCAAGAAACAAGCAAATCAGGGTTATCCAACGCCGCGCCGTAAGCGGTAGACAAAGCATAACCAAGTTCGCCGCCTTCAAGAATTACTCCCGGAGCGCCCGGATTGCTATGGCTTGGAAAGCCGTACGGCCAGCTGAAATTTTTCATCAGATAACCCAAGCCCGGTTCCGTTCGGATAGTTTCCGGATAGTAAACGCCTAAAGTGCCTTCCATAAACAAATTGGCCTGCAATGCCGGAAAGCCATGGCCCGGGCCGAGAACGAACAAAGTATTCTTTCGATGCTTTCTGATTAAATAGTTAAGGTTGGCATAAATAAAATTGATGCCCGGACATGTTCCCCAATGCCCCAGCAAGCGCGGCTTAATATCTTCCGGTTTCAGTTCCCGCTCTAAAAGAAAATTGTCCCGCAGATAAATTTGCCCGGCTGTTATGTAGTTAGCCGCGCGCGCATACTTTTTAATCTGATCTATGGCATCCATTATTTAGATTATAAACTAAAATCAACTTCTTTGAAAAAATGCGTCAATTTCGGCTTGAGTTAATTTGCGGGTCTGTCCGGGTAGTAAACTGCCAAGTTTAATATGGCCAACTCGAATGCGCTTCAAACCGGCGATTGTGCATCCTAAATCACCAAACATCACGCGAAGCTGATGACGCTTTCCTTCTCTAAGAACAACGCGCATAGTGTTGCGATCTATTATTTGCGCCTTGGCAGGCAACAATTTGCCGAATGTCTTTGTCTGCATCCCCTTTTTAAAAATCGCCGGAATGCCTTCACGTATGCCCTCTTTCACTTTGACGATATATTCCTTTTCCACATCCGAATCCTCACCGATAAGTTTCGTAGTCAATCGGCCGTCGTTGGTAAGAATTAAAAGGCCCTCGGACTCTTTATCGAGCCGGCCGACCGGAAATAATCCTTTTTCCGTCCATTCTTTAATCACATTCTCGGTGTCATCAGCATCCTGCGTCGCTAATCCGCGCGGTTTGTAATACGCGAGATATATTTTTTCTTTTTCTCCGCCCGAACGCACGACAACCCTGTCGCTTTCGTTTATAATCGTCCCCTCTTTCGCCCGCTTTCCATTCACCAAAACTTTCCCATCGGCGATGAGCTGATCCGCTTCCCGCCGCGAGGCGAGACCTTGATCGCGAAGATACTTATTTATACGAATTGGGTATTCCATGTTACAAATTAAAATTCAAAAATGAAAAAGTAAAAATTTTGTGATTTTGAATCGATACTGCTTATAAAATCTCAAACACTTTTTGCTTAAAAGAAAAACCGGAAATAAGACGAACTCGCGAGCGAGCCACTCCGAAATACTCGGCGAGCGCTTTGGCGATAGCCTCATTGGCCAGGCCGTTTATCGGCGGTTCTTTCACCGCGATCGCGAAATAATAAGTATCGCCTGCCCGCCGTAGTTCAGACGAAGGCGGGCTAATTTTTTCTACCTCTTGCTCTTTGGCATTAGGTTTTGCTTTAACAAAAATCTTCACGGTCTAATTTATTTATTATTCATTTCTAAAATACTATTTAGAGCAATAGGCAGCGTTGTAAAGCCGTCTTTTTTATTTAAATGACCGGCTTTTGATACAACGATTAGTTTTGCTCCAAGCCTATCTCGTAATAATTCGCCATTACGAAACGGCACATAAGGGTCATTATCGGAATGAATTGCGACTGTCTTCTTTACCGAATTTTTAACTTTATTGTAATCAAGCGGGGTGATAAAAAAACTATTTAGTTCTTCATAGCCGATTGGCTCTGGAAAACCAGCCACAAAAATTGCACCTCCAATTTTTTGATTTTTTGGCAATTGCTCAAGATAGCGAAGAATTGCAATAACTCCCAAGCTATGCCCTACCAAATAAGTATTTTCGTCGGGCATGCCAACAACCCTCTTGAGACAAGTAAGCCATTCTTGCAAAGTTGGCTTATTAGTATTTGGCATAGCTGGCGCACTTACCACGAATCCTTTATTTTCTAATTCTTTCTTTAGCCAGGGAAACCAATTACCCTCTGGCGATCCTTCCCATCCGTGAATTATAAAAACCCTCTTTGACATAAAGCTATTTTACCAACTCTTCGGCAGAAACTCCATAGAAAATTGTCTATACCTTCTATCCCACCATTCGCTACAATTAGAGAATGGACGCTACCGCTTAAAAAACTTAAAGGAGTGAGATGATATGTTTAGCGGCCGGTTCCAGATTTTCGGCAAACCGATAATACATCTGTGAACTCCTCTGCTCCTTTTCCAAAATGTCCGCCGCCGCAAGAATACCCAAATGCTTTGAAGTGGCATTGAAAGATAGTTTAATCTCGTGAGCTATCTCCCCAACCGACGCTTCGCTGTTCTTTTTCAGATACTGCAAAATCGTCAACCGCCGGCGATTGGCAAATGCCTTCATAATTCTTTCCAGTTTTTTCATATTATTTTTTTGTCGTACTTATTTATAGCACACTCCCGCAGTCTATCCAACCATTCGCTACAATTAGAGAATGGACACCCAAAAACCCAAAGAAGTGAAATTGCGTGTGCCTACGAGATCCGATCTCGTAAGAAGCTACGGTTAGAAATAAAAAACCGCTGGCTTGTTATGCCGCGTCGGCAGATTTTAATTTAATACCGGTTATTAATCCCAAAACAAGAAGAGCGGTTGAAGTAATAGCGGAAATCACGCAATAAAAACAAATTGCCTTGATTACAAAAATTTGGAGATACATAAACCAGAGCGAGAAAAGAAAACCGAAGATTGGAAGAAATATGAGAATATAAAGTATCGGCCTGTATTTCGTATCAATAAATAAAATGGTGGCGATAAAGATCGCAAGATAATAAACCGCGCCAAAAAGAGCGACGGGCAAGCCGGCAATCTGCGAATAACTGCTGTTGGTAACCCGATCACAGCCTTCAAAAATATAACAAGGCAAAATTCCCTTGTTATAGTGCTCCAAAGTCAGAAAGGTGGCATCCAAAAACCCCAGAAAACTAAAAACGACGAAGCCGATCAAAAGCCATCTAGGAATTTGAGGCATCGGCTTCCTTGATGAAATTTACAAAATCTTCGTAATTTCGCGGCTGGATTTGCTTGCCGTTCAAGAAGAATGTCGGGGTGGCGTTTACTCCGGCGCGAATACCGCTTTGATAATCCCCTTCTACTTTATCTTTTATTTCTTCGGATTGTCGGTCTTTCTCAAACTGTTCGATATCTAAATTTAAAGAAGCGGCGTAGTCCAAAAACATCTTATTCGCGGCCCCGACTCCAATACCCGACCACTCATTCTGATGCTCGAAAATCATATTGTGCATTTCCCAGAATTTTCCCTGTTTTCCCGCGGCTTCGGCGGCATAAGCGGTGCCTTTAGCGTTTGCGTGTCGCGGCAAAGGAAAGTGCCTGTAAACAAACTTGAAGTTATCACCCTGCTCCTGAAGCAGTTTTTCTACTATTGGATAATACGCTCTGCACGCCGGGCACTGAAAATCGCTATATTCCACAAGAATCACGTTTGCTTCCTTATTGCCATTAGCCCAATCGCTTGGCGAAACAGCGTCAAGAAGAATTGCGCTCTGGACTTCCGGCGACGGTATATTGATTTTTGTTAAACCCCAAACTGAAACTCCAACAAGCGCCGCAACTCCAACCCAAAGGAGGCTTCGTTTTAATAAATTCTGATTTCGAAGATTGCCGTACTTCTTTACTTCCTCGGCTTTCTTTAAATCGTAAACTTCTTTTTTTGTGAGATTTTGATCGGACATACTTACAAACTAGACTAAATTGTGTTTTTTATCAACAATCCGCAAATTATTCCAAGAGCCAGCCCTTACGAATTATTGGCGCGAACCAAAATGTCATCAAAATCATCCAAATTATGTTAATTCCCACAAAAGGGATTAACGCGAAATCAACAAAGAAAACTCTCCAAATAACCACGGCCGCGCTAAAAATGATCAAACATAAGTGGGGCAAAATTAAAGCAATATCACGCTTCTCTATCCCCGCTAATTTACTAGTTACTTGATATTTGACTTGCAAGGGCAAAATCGAAAGAAGCAGGGCCTTAAAATTCACCAGAAATAACGCCGCCCAAAATTGGCTTGTCGAAAAAGTATTACCGCTCAATCTATAATAGAAATAAAGGACCGCCAACAGCGATGGAACGCGCAAAAATAGATAAATGCTTTCGTTGAGAATAATATGCTGATTGATTAAAAGCGTGATTGGCGGCAATAAAAATAAAATTGGAATCGCGATAGCCGAAACAATGTAAGCCCAAGCGATTTCAAAATAATGCAGCCGCTGGCGCAAAGTTAGTCCTTCAAAAAATAACGGTGAGCGGCGGAAAAACAAACGCAAAGTGTCCACCGCCCAAGTGCCGCGCTGTTTATAGATATTAGAAAGATCCTGCGGCGCGGTACCGAGCGTATAGGCTTTATTTATATAAAGGCTTTTATACTGATTGGCGTGCAAAGTATAAGTAGTAAAAAGGTCTTCAACTATGTTCCAGGTTGGGAAACCTTTAATTTTCTCAAGCGCTGACCTTCTATAAAATACCCCCGAACCGCAAGATATTGCGGCATTGTCGGCATTTTTTCCGGTTTGCATATGCTCGTAAAATAAAGTGTCGTGGTTAAAATCATTTTCCGGCACATCAAAACTTTGGCGAGTTGAAATAAGGGCTAGTTTCCGGTCTCCATCGAAATATCCCAGTAAATCTTTTACAATATTCGGCTTGACAATTTGATCGGCGTCTAAAACTAGAATAAAATCTCCATTGGAATTTTCCAATCCAAAATTGAGATTTCCCGCTTTTCGGTTATTTCGGATTTTCCTCGACAGATAATTAATTTTCGCGTCTTTTGCCAATTTTCCTATTTCTTCACGAGGACCATCGTCTAACACATAGATTTCTTTATTTTTATAATCTATTTTAGTTGCCGCTATTAAAGTTTTTTCAAAAAGTTCAATCGGCTCGTTTACGACTGGCAAAAAAATATCAACCGAACCTTTAGCCGAAAGCGAACTATTAGTTATTCGATGCTGGGACCAATGATTTATTAAAAATAGCATAGTCAGAGAACCCATCATTATTTCGGCAAAAAATAACGCCCAGCCAAGCCCGCCAATTACGTTGAAAGAAAGCCAAATAAAATAAGCGCCGTTCAATAAAACTACTATTATTCCCAACATCTTTAACTTAGTGCTCATAAAATTACTTGTACATTATACTATAACAACCGTCATTTGTCAATCCTACCGACAGACAGACGCTACAATTAAGGAATAAAGCTGTTTCTCGGACTTTTGTCGTGTTTATCTATATCGTATATAGTACAATTCCGCAGTCTATCCCACCATTCGCTACAATTAGAGAATTGGCCGGATAAAAAATCTTAAAAATCTAACACCAGAAAATTCGCGGGTTTTTCAACTTACATTGAAAATTTACGACATTCGGCTATAATCTAAGTTAGTAATTTATATTCCGGAGTAGCAAAGCGGGTCGAGGCCAGTAGGCCGAGACGGGCGTTCAACTATTTTATAATGGTCGCCCAGGAAGAGCAGCACCCCGACGAAGTCGGGGCCCCTGCGAAACCGTTGAGCTAGTTTGGATAATAAAAACTTAATATTCCGGAGTAGCTCAGCGGTAGAGCAGCCGACTGTGAAATATCGCAGCTGCCTAGAGTAATCTAGGTTGAAAAACGAGGTGAATTCGGTGGACCCCGATTCGGGCAACACCGAGCCAAGCCCGCCATGGCGTTATGCAATGGATGGGAAGGCGTAGAGACTATCCCGCAAGGGAGTAGGTCAAAATTATTTTTTGATCGAAGTACCTCGCATCCGACAACTGACGGATGATGATATAGTCCACTCCTATTAGTAATAGTAGGGCAAGTGTAATCGGCGGGTCGCAGGTTCGATCCCTGCCTCCGGAGCAAAAATTCAGAACGCCCCTCGCGGGCGTTTTGAATTTTTCTTTCTTGAGGCCGGGGATCGAACGGGAAAGGGGTCGGGAAAACGGTAGTTTTCCCGTGGCGGAAGTATTGAAACCGCTGGGTTTCAAGGAGCGAAGCGACGTGAGATAGCGAAGCGCCCTGCCTCCGGAGCCAGTTAGTTTTGCTTTGCCCGTCCGAAGTTTTAACGGAGGAGGGGTGCAAGCGACCCTCCGCCGCCCCGTCCTTCACACAAGGTTTCGGAGGGCACAGCGAGGCTATGGAGGGCAAGGCCTAGGTGCGTCCAAGAATGGCTCAAAATGAGTTAATTTTTTGAGTTTGATTTTTTCCTAAATTCGTATTAAAATATTGGAAATTCTACATGGCAAATCTAGATGAAATGAAAAAAGAAGAAATCCTCAAATATGCCCAAAAATACGAAGAACACTTCCGGCAGACAAAAGATGAAATGACAGAGAAAGAGCTTAAAGAATGGCTCAAGGCCCACAAATTCTTAGATCGTGAACACTTCATTAAGCTTGGGCTATGGAAATCCACACGTCCAAGACGTTGGTACGAGAAAAATACCAACGAAGAAATTATAAGAATTACTAGAGCTTGCTTTGCTAAAAATGACGAGCGTGGAAGGATCGAAGATTTGTTGAAATTATACGGAGTTGGATATCCAGTCGCATCAGTAATCCTTCATTTTGTTTTTCCGGACGAATACTCAATATTGGACTTTCGTGCAATTTGGTCGCTCCGCCATTGGTTGGGTTATTCCATTAAACAACCGGCGAATTATGATTTTGATTTTTGGATAGAATATACAGGACTTCTCAGAGAACTCGCCAAACGATATACGTTAACGATTAGAGCTATCGACAAAGCTTTATGGGAATTTTCTAAAGAGCATCAAAAAAACAATTAACATGTCTCCTGAAGAAATATTAGAACTCGTAAAAGAAGGCGTGATTGAGGCCGGAGACATTGAAGATTTTGAGAATTTAGATGACTGGGCGCAGGAGTTAGTTGCTAATGGCGATCTTGATATAAACGACGCGCGCGGTTTATAAAATCCTAGTAATTTATGTACCCGCCGCACTTAGCTTATCTAAAAGAAAAAGGAACTATATGGTTTAATCCGTGTTACGGATTAAATGGTTTTTGGAACGAATACCAAAAGCTGGCACAAAAGTTAAATAAGCCCATCAGCGATGTTTGGAATCATCGAGATTTAAAAAGGGCTAAAGAAATATACGCAACATCAATTGTTGCGAAGGCACTGTCTAAACAGGAACAAAAAATGTGGTGGATTATTAAACCCAAGAATGATCCACCGGATGGAGTAATCGGAGCTATTGTTCAGAAAAATGGAATCGAAGAAATGCACGTCCGTGAGGTTGAGGTGGTCGAACATATAAGTGGGAATATACTCGATACGATTAGAAACAAACTGTCGGGGAAGCAGTATGAACCAAATACTATTTTGGTGTGCTATATCTCTGAAGGTGGCGCTTTTGATTTAGAGAAGATGGCACAAATTATCTCAAAAGAAATAACAAGTCTTGATCATATATTCTTAGCGTTTCCCGGGGTTAAGCTATCAGATGTGCCTAAAAATGCGACAGGAGAAAAGTTATTACGAGCAATATTTAAAGTTTCGTCCGTGCAGATAAAGCCTGTTTTTTCTAGTATCGCGATAGACCCTATTGATGATTGTAAAACTTGGAAAAACGGAAGCGAGGGCAACTTTCATATTTTTGAAGGAATTGGCAGGGGCGGATCTAGGCCTATAACACTAAAAAATCCACCTAAATTATTTTAATGATGGAAAAAGAGTTAATTTTGAGGCATTATTAGAATTAAGTTATAAAATCGCCAAAGCCCTCGACGTGCCGACGGCTAAATTATTTAAATAATTATGAAAAACATCATCGATTTAACAAAAAGAATAATTGCATTTCGCAATGCACGTGATTGGAAACAATTCCATAACCCCAAAGATGTTGCACTATCTTTAGTTTTAGAGGCGGCAGAGGTTATGGAACACTTTCAATGGAAAAACAAAGAAGAAATTGAAAAATATATTAAAACTAATAAAGCCGAGATTGGTGAAGAATTGGCGGACGTACTTTATTGGGTTTTATTAATGAGTCACGATCTCAAGATTGATGTCTTAGAAGCACTCGAAAAAAAGATTTTAAAAAATGAGGAAAAATATCCTGTAGAAAAAGCCAGAGGAAGACATACGAAATATAATAAATTATAGAATCGTCATGATATCCGATGGAACAAAAAATAATTTGGGAGAAAAAACAGCACACAAGGGTGCTGGACACAGAAAAAGGCTTCGAGATAGATTCTTACAGTCAGGCCTCGATGGATTTTTGGACTATGAAATAGTGGAATTGCTTTTAACTCTTGGAACACCGCGCCGGGACTGCAAACAAATAGCTAAAGAGACGATTAAAGAATTCAAGAGTCTACGCGGGGTCTTGAGTGCGTCAATCCAGGAATTACAAAAAATAAAAGGCGTTGGCCCTTCTAACGCTTTTGGTTTAATACTTTTTCAAGCTGTATCGGAAAGATATACAAAAGAGAATATTCCTGAAAAATTATCCTTATCTTCTGCCGAGACAGTTGCAAACTATTTACAAAAATCAATAGGGCTGGAAACAAAAGAGCATTTTGTAATCTTATATCTTGATACTAGAAATAGGCTAATTGTTGATGATGTATCTATCGGGACGCTTAACGCGAGCCTTGTGCACCCAAGAGAAGTTTTCAAGAAAGCTATTTTAACAAATGCTGCTCAATGTATCATCGCTCACAATCACCCCTCTGGGGATCCCGAGCCATCACCGCAAGATATAGCACTTACTAGACAACTCGTTGATGCCTCAAAAATTATTGGGATTGATTTAATTGACCATGTGATTGTTACAAATGATAAATTTTCAAGTTTAAGAGAGCTTAAATTACTTTAAATTATGATACTTTACGAAGGAACAATTGAAACATTTAATGAAGATGTAATGCAAAATTGCGTTGCTGATCGAGCTGCTGAAAAATACGCTTCACATTATAATCGAAAGCCCGCACCCTCTGAATATCGTTCTTGGCAAAATTCATTACCAATTTTGAATCAAGCATTTAGATATGCTGACCTCAAGGATAATAAGATCTTACTTGAATATGAATTACCGTATTCATCCCAGAGAATAGATGTTTTATTATTCGGAAAAAGTGTCGATGATACCGAAAATATTGTTATTTTGGAGCTCAAGCAATGGTCAAATGATGGGCTTAAAGATTCAGATAGCGAAGGCAACGTCCTTGTTAAGTATGCGTCATGGAAAGAGCAGTCGCACCCATCTTTACAAGTAGAAGGCTATTATTTTCATCTCAAAGATTTTAAAAAGATTTTTGAAGAAAAAAATGCTCCTGTACTTAGTGGCTCAACATACGCACATAATTATTCAAGAAAAGATAGCCCTATTTTGTTTTCTGATAAATTCTCAGAACCTATTAAGAAATTCCCTTTGTTTGGGAAAGAAGATGCGATGGTTTTGGCAAGATATTTGAAAGATAAACTTCAGGGTGGCGGAGGGAAAATACTCTTTGAACGATTTACTGGTAGCCCTGTACGTCCTTCAAAGCGCCTTCTCGAGCACACTTCGAAAATGATCAATGAGCAACAAATATTTAATTTAATTGATGACCAGATTGCTGCATATAACTCTATAATGCATAGGGTTAAAATGATTACAAAAACAAAAGAGAAATCATTAGTTGTTATCAAGGGTGGTCCCGGAACTGGCAAGTCTGTAATAGCACTTGAAGTAATGGGTGAGTTACTACGCCAGGGCAAGAAAGTAATGCATGCGACTGGATCTTCTGCATTTACAAATACGCTGAGGCATATCGTTGGATCACGAGCAAAACACTTTTTTAAATTCTTTTTTAATTTTACAAAAGAGCCAGAAAATTCAATCGATGTTCTAATCTGCGATGAAGCTCACAGAATAAGAAAAGACAGTAACGACTATGGAGTTCCGGCGAAATTTAAATCTAAGAACCCACAAATTGATGATCTAATAAAACCGGCTAAATTGAGTATATTTTTCATTGACGAATACCAGATAGTACGCCCGAAGGAACAAGGTAGTATTGCGTTAATTAAGGAAACCGCACAAAAATTTGGTATCAAAAGTGAGAATATTGCCGAATTCGAACTTCAAACGCAATTCAGATGCTCTGGCTCGGATGCTTATTTACAATGGTTAGATCATGTTCTAGAGATACGTGATACTGAAATAACTGAGTTTGATACCAAAATGTCTTTGCGTATATTCGATGATCCTAGAGATATGTATCACGAAATACAAAAAAGAAACCTGGAATCAAATAATAAATCTAGAATCGTAGCCGGGTTTTGCTGGCCATGGAGTAACCCGAATACTGATGGAACTCTAGTGAATGATGTAAAAATAGGAGATTTTGAAATGCCTTGGGAAAAGAAAAATCAATTTTGGAAGTGGGCCATTGATAAATCCGGAATGGATCAGGTTGGGACTGTGTATACAGCACAGGGCATGGAATTCGATTACATAGGAGTAATATTTGGGAATGATCTTGTTTACGATCGGGCTAGTTGTAAATGGCGCGCTATACCAGAAAATTCATTTGATTCACAAATAAAGCGAAATAATCCTGAATTGTTAAGCCATTTAAAAAACGTATATCGCGTTCTTTTATCTCGAGCTCATAAAGGGGTCTATATCTATTTTGTGGACAAGGAAACTGAAAAATATTTTAAAAGTCATCTACCAGAAATAATTTAAGGCGGCGCGCCAGTTTCACTGGCACGAAATTTGGCGGTAAAATAGCAAATAAAAAAATATGAACACATACAACTGGTATTCACAACTTATCAAACCAACATGGTCGCCGCCGAGCTGGCTTTTTGGGCCGGTGTGGACGGTTTTGTATGCGATTATCGCCGTCACTTTTGGCACGGTGTTTTATAAAACATTCACGGGCAAGCTCGCGTGGATCGTCGCTTTGCCGTTCGCGCTCAATCTTATTTTCAACTTTGCTTTCACACCTTTGCAATTTGGATTGAAAAATAATCTTTTGGCAGCGATTGATATTTTGCTCGTCCTCGGCACGCTCATTTGGGCGCTTTATGCTATTTGGAACGCAATGCCGGAACTTCGCTGGGTCGTCTACGCCAACATTCCATATTTGCTCTGGGTTTCATTCGCAACAGTTTTGCAATTAACAATTACTTATTTAAACAAATAGGCGGCGCGCCAGTTTTCAACTGGCACGAAATTCGGCGGCGGCGGAACCCCAGAAGCAGTCCCGCTTTTGCGGGACGCTACGGGGCAAGAAGCGAGGGCGGGCAAAAATTCCTTCCCCCCAACCCCCTTCCTTTTTGCCCGCCCGAGCGTAAATCTTTTTCAAAATTCAGTGTCCGGATTTTCGCTGAAAAAAGTTCAGATTTCGTTCAGCGTCCGGAGCAGTTAGTTTTGGCATTGCCCTGCCGTAGCTCGCAGAGTGAAGGAGGGCGCAAGCGACCCGCCTGCGCGCCTCCTTCGCAGTAGTGGCTACGAAGGCCGAGCAAGGCTTCGGCGGGCAGGCCTAGGTGCGTACACCGCCATTTTTTATTGTGCCTTTAATAATTTTTCCGCGTTTTCGTGAGCGAATCTTTTCTGAACTGATGGCGGCAGTCTTCCAATAAAACTTCTGCCGTACTCTTCTAATAAACCGCCAACTTCGGAATCAAAGTGCCAAGTATACCAACGATCGGTTCCCCACATAAATCGATCCGGGTAGGCCTCAATACGCGGTTTCCAATAACTAAGTTCTTGATTAAGAAGAGTGTCAAAATTCTCTCTAATGTAAGAAAGCCACTCTTCCTTGCTCGGTTCCTTGTCGTCATGCTGACGATTCCAGCCATATAACGCGGCAATGTCCCCGTCCAATGAATAATAAACATTGTCGTATTCGCGCATTCCTTCCGTTATCCATTCGCTATCATGACCTCCGTGAAGCAAAAATTTAACTTTCGGATATTGCTTCAATATTTTTTTCACTAATGTTTTATCATCAGGAAACGGGTGCATCATTATTACTAGATCATATTCGCTGGCGATTTTAAAAAGTTCCGAAAAATAGGGATTGTCCAAACTTGTACCGTCCATAACTTTCACCTCCCCGATACCCTTAAAAAGTCCTTTATTTTTATCCAGAGTATCCCGGACGTCCTTTAGCGAGATCCGGAGAGCCGAATACGGCGCCGGCATCAAAAATGGAGTAAATTTCCCGGGATAGTTTTTTCCCATTTTTTTAGCAGTGGATATTTCTGCCCCCAAAGAAAACTTGGTCGGCATAAAAAAGCCGATGGTTTTAACGATGCCTTCGCTCTTAGCGAGACAATTTAGATAATCCATCGTTAACTTTCCACCAAAAGACGACATGCCCTCGAATCCTATCCGCCTACCCACAAAACCTACGACGCTGGAAGAAACTGGCAGATGAAGATGGGCGTCAATTAATGATCCGGTATAGTAGGGCTCATTCTTAAATTCCCGCGGCTTCGCGGTGAAAGAGCAGGTTTCTTTTTGAGTCGTCTTGCTAGCAACCGGCTGGCCCGAAAAACCTCCCCAAAACAAGCCAAGAGCTATGGGAACAGCGATAATCAAAGCAACGATCAGCTTAGTCATTAAGCTTATTTTAACATTTCCTGGCATTTTTCAGCTTTTTTTGAGCAATACGCATTGATTTTGCATTCTAAAAGTTATTCACAGAAGTATTATTTTAATTATAGAATAGGTGGTGTATTATAAAAATATATGGAATTATTAACTGGATTGCTAGGCGGATTATTCACGGGCTGGGGAGCGATCACGCTTTCTATCTTCATGGCTCTAACTGTAGTTCTGCAGTGGCCGAAGTGGCTGCACTACGTTTGGGCTGTTTTGGTTCTTATTTCCGGACTGCTTTCACTCTAGATAAAACTCGCTCATTTGGAATGAATTAAAGTGAGGTAAGTTTATGCGTTTGAGTAGGTTCTCAAATCTTCTTAAATCAGGAATATAAGCATACCCATTTTGCCGCTCAAAAATGGTTCTAACGTCGTTCACGATGCGGAGCCAATAAACTAGATACGGACCCTCTCGTCTTCAAAATCCGAGTTCGTTATCTAGTTTCTTGGCTCCCGAATTAAAACCTTCGCAAACTTTCAACAAAAATAACTCGCCCACAAGGGGTTTGACCGAAAGATAGGATTTTGTTACTTTTTTATATGTTAGCTGAATTCTTCTTGTGGCGAGCTTGTCGAACCATATGGAGGGAAGATGGCCGCAAGAACTGGCAACAAAGCAAATGTTAAAAAAAGAGTATATTTAATCGGTTCATTGAGAAATCCGGAAGTGCCCAAGATAGCAAAAAAAATAAGGGAACTTGGATTTGATGTTTTTGACGACTGGTATGCTGCCGGTCCGGAAGCGGATGATAAATGGAGAGATTATGAAAAAGCGAGAGGCCGCACTTACAAAGAAGCGTTGAACGGTTTGGCGGCGAATCATGTTTATCATTTTGATTTGAAGCATTTGAATGAGTGCGATATTGCGGTGCTGTATTTACCCGCCGGGAAATCAGGGCATTTAGAGCTGGGATATACTATTGGGAAAGGGAAAAAGAGCTATATTTTACTTGATAATCCGGAAAGATGGGATGTTATGTATAAGTTTGCGCATGGTGTATTCCACAGCTTTGAAGAATTGGAAGAAGAACTGAAAAGAGTAAAGGGTAAGTGATACCCGCCTAACCCTTCGACCCGCTCAGGATAAACCAGCGGGTTTTTTTATTTCACTAAAGCAGGCATATAAACTCCTCCTAATCGCATAATCATGGTTCTAATAATCCCCTGTGTGTTATTATTTTCTCAATGCCAAGAGGAGTAAATAAGGAATGGGACGTGGTTGTTATCGGTGGTGGACCCGCCGGAATGATGGCGGCTGGACGGGCAGCGGAAAAAGGCGCGCTCGTGCTTTTACTTGAGAAAAACGAGATTCTCGGCAAGAAACTCCTCATTACCGGCGGTGGGCGGTGCAATGTGACAAACGGCGAGATGAATACGCGAAAACTTCTTGCCAAATTCAAAGGAAGCGACAAGTTTCTTTTTTCGGCTTTCTCGCGATTCGGCATTAAAGAGCTTTTGGATTTTTTCCACTCGCACGGCCTGGAGACGAAAGAAGAAGCAAATCTGCGTATCTTTCCAAAAAGCGAAAGAGCGCGAGATGTGCGCGACGCGTTAGCCGGATATCTGAAACAAAATAAAGTTACAGTACTCGCGGGCAATCCCGTTACAGGATTCACCAAAGGCGCGAATGACGCCATCGACTCGGTGAAGCTGGGCAATGGCAAAGAAATTAAAGCTCATTCATATATTCTTGCGACGGGCGGTAAATCCCGCCCCGATACCGGCTCAACCGGCGACGGCTTTGTTTGGCTGGAAAAACTTGGACATAAGATCATCAAACCGCTTCCGTCGCTCGTGCCGATCGCGATCAAGGACGCCTGGGTGAAGAAGTTGCAGGGCGTCAGTGTGGCGGATGTGAAGATCAGCATATTTCAGGACGGCGAGAAACAGGATTCCAAGATCGGGAAAATTCTTTTTACCCATTTCGGCGTCAGCGGCCCGACAATTTTAAATATGAGCAAGGAGGTCGGAGCGCTTTTGGAATGGGGCGACGTGGAAATTATATTGGACATGTTCCCAAAACTGGACTTGGGTACGCTGGATAAAAAGATACAGGAGGCATTTGCTGTGAATAGCAATAAGATGTTTAAAAATTCGCTTGCCGGACTGCCTGCCCTGAGCTCGTCGAATGGGTTGCCCTCGGCGGTGGCTTCGGCGATCGTGGACATCTCCGGCATTAAAGGCGATACATTCTGCCACAGCGTGAAGAAGGATCAGCGGTTGGCGCTCGTAAAACTGCTCAAAGCAATGCCGATGAAAGTGGAAAGTCTGCTTGGCGCGAATAAGGCGATCGTAACCAGCGGGGGCGTGGCGCTGGAAGAAGTGGATTTCAAAAATATGCGTTCACGGCTTTTCTCCAATCTCTATCTGGTTGGCGATATTCTCAACATAGATCGTCCATCCGGCGGCTACTCGCTCCAACTCTGTTGGACGACGGGTTACGTAGCCGGGGAATCGGCCGCTGGAAAATAGTTCTAAGGTCACCTGCCTGCCGGCAGACAGGTCCGCGATAAGGACGCTCCAGTCGCTATTTTACCGTAACTGTGGTAAGATACGGTTAATGAAACTACCGGGGAAAGTAAAAAGCGATTTGGATAAAAAATTCCGGAAGGTTTTGAAAACACCGGCGGGCTTCGATTTTTTTGTGGCAATCCACGGCTTTATTAAACATATCGAATTGAATCCAGTCCTTTCCGCCAGCGTTTTGTCCAATTCGAAATCCAATCAAGAATTGAATATCCCCGGCAAATACAGTAATCTGAAGCGGATTTATCAAGGATTGGAGGACGCCAATAATAAATCCGATGCTGATCTGGGACACGAGAGATACGCAATACTTGTAGAGTTGAATCGAATTCGGAACAAAGATGTTTCAGACAGTAATTCATTTTGGAAAAAGCGGGAGTTATTCAGGAAATTGACGAACGAGATCTACGAGAAATTGAACCCGGGTTCGATAGTATAGACAAACTTCTTAGTGTCGCTATCAACTCCTGTAAAAGTTCCATTAGGAGGCATGTTTATTTTATAGTGAGCCTGCCGAACTATTTATAGTGAGCCTACCGAACTATTTATTATGGCCAACGACAACGTTATCTTAAGATTCAATAAAGTCGGCTTCGGCTACGGATTTAATAAGCCCATCTTGGATGGAGTTAGTTTTTCGCTCCGGAGAGGGACGAAATTCGCGCTCATGGGCCAAAACGGAGCGGGAAAAAGCACTATCTTCAGTTTGATCACCGGGGCGCTTCAACCCGAAGAAGGCGCGATTGCAACGGATAAAGAAATAAGCATTGCCGTTTCCCGCCAAGTCATTCCCTCTGACCAGCTGGTCTTTACGGTGCGGGAGTTTTTCGAACGCGTCTTCGCAAATAAAGTTTATGATATAGATCCGCGGATCGAAAAAGTGCTGAAGGTCGTGCATCTTCAGGCTCCGCTAGAACGTAAAATCCGCTCGTTTTCCGGCGGCCAGCAGGCCCGTCTTCTTCTCGCTTCCGCGCTCATTCAAAATCCCGACCTCCTGCTTTTAGACGAGCCGACTAACAATCTCGATCCGGAAGGTCTCGCGCACCTGGCGCAATTTATCAAGGACTATAAAAATACCTGCATCGTCATTTCTCACGACGCGGAATTCTTGAACTCTTTCACGACCGGCGTCCTTTATCTGGACGTCTTTACCCACCAAGTGGAACAGTACGCGGGCAACTACCACGATGTAGTCAAAGAAATCGCCGCCCGCATTGAACGAGAGCGAATGAAAAATGTCCGTCTGGAACAGGACATTGTCAATCGCAAGGAGCAGGCAGGCTTTTTCGCCCAAAAGGGCGGACACATGCGCGATGTGGCGCGAAAGATGCGTGAGAAAATCGAAGAGCTGGAGGAAGAAAAAGTGGATGTCCGCCAGGAAGACAAATATATCCGTAAATTTTTCATACCGTGCCAGGAAGATATTTCTGGAGAATTACTTGCTATAAAATCCGTTTCTCTCATGCTTCGTGGGAAACCCGCAACTGCGAAAGTGAATATCTCACTGAAGCGCAAAGGCCACTTGCTTCTTGCTGGCCCGAACGGCATTGGCAAGACCACGCTTTTAGAAAGTATCGCGATTGGCAAGGCCGCGGGAACGAAAATAGAGCCGGGCATCCGCGTCGGATATTATCGGCAGGATTTTTCCACGCTAGATCCGAAAGAAACCGTTTACCGTTCACTCGCGGAGGTAGCGCGAGAAGACGCGTCAGATCAGACGCTCCGCTCGGTGGCGTCGGGATTTCTCCTAGACGCGGAGGCGCTAAAGAGCGTTGTCGGCAGTCTCTCCGAAGGGCAGAAAGGCCTTGTGATGTTCGCGCGGCTCGTATTGCAGAGACCTGGTATTCTTATTCTAGATGAACCGACCAATCATATTAATTTTCGTCATTTACCCGTCATCGCCGAAGCGCTGAATAAGTACGAAGGAGCGATGATACTCGTCAGCCACGCGCCGGAATTCGTAAAAAAGATACGAATTGACGAAATTCTGGATCTTGCGGCGCTTTAGAAACTAAAAAACTCACCAACTCTCTTTCTATTTTTTTCCTGGCCAACATACCCGTAGAAGGTCTTTTAACTCAGCGCCTTCCTTATGTCCTCTTGTACGTTTTTATCAGCTTTTAAGACTGGCCTTGATGAGGCGACGGCGACAACGCGTCCTTTTGCGTCAAACACGTAGTCGTCTTTGTATACGCCGTTGCAGACTTGGCACTGCGGGATTGAGTTCTCGAGCGTGAGAGACTTATTGGGATTCATGTGCCCCTGCTGTAAAGCAGTTCGCTTATCGGGCTCTAAAAAGTTCGGTTTCCCTTCCTGAGATCCGCAAGTCGCACAACGAAAGTCATAAACTGCCTTTAGTTGTTCAAAGTCCTTCGCAGCTAACCTCCCCGCTCGTTTCAGGGATTTGAAAAGAAAGGTCGGTTTAGGGCTTTCAATGGTGATTAGCATATGATAGCCACTCGCTACCGTATTGGATTTTTTTGGTACTTTATCACCTCTATTTAGTACGTACCAACCATCAGCTGCCAAGTGGCGAACTTGCTGATCTTTACCTGCTTTCGGGAGTACGGTTTCGACGAAAGATGAAATAGTGTCTTTATGGATCGGCCTACCTTGATATTTTCTTAAAAAAATTAGCCACAAGGCTTTTGTGGTGTTTTTCTTAGGAAACTTCACGCCATATTTTGCTAGATATATTGAGTGTTCTTTTTTTAGCTTCTCGTACCATCCGGCAATTTCTTTAGGGGACATAGAGATGCTCTCCCCCCGATCATTTTTCTTTTTCATGTGATTTTAGTCTTTTTTCAGAAGCATCAAAATACTTCCTTTCTATCTCAAATCCGATAAACCTACGCCTAGTCTTGAGAGCGGCAATGCCAGTTGTTCCACTGCCCATAAAAGGATCTAAGACGATCTGTCCCGGAATAGTAAATACCTCGATCAGGCGCTCCATCAAATCTACAGGCTTTATGGTCATGTGGTCAATAGTTTTTCTAGCGCCCGTTGCCTTCCTGTAGTTAAAAGTAGTTGTCTGCTGTACATCGAAATTTGCCTTAATAAGCCCTGTTTTCCATTTCATCCAATTATTAACGAAGGTCCCATCCTTGGGCTTCTGAGCCAAAAGAATTGCTTCAAACTTAGGCCGTAACTGGGGCGTTTTTCTATTGTCTAACTCCTCAATGATGCGCTGTTTTTCAGCTGCTGAGATTTTCATTTTTTTAACAAAGTGGTTTTGTGTGAATGCCTTGCCTTGACCGCCGCTATGTTCCCAAGCGAGCAAATCACGCACCTCAAAACCAGCATTTTCTGCCGCAATGGCGATCCGATGAAATAAACGGCCTTGCGAAAAAGAGACCAAAAATCCTCCTGGTTTTAAAACTCGTAGCGCTTCTCTAGAAACTTGATTGAAGAATCTCTCAAGCCTTATTCCTTGTTCTGGATCGAATTTCATTCCTACTGGTAATCCCCCTATTGCTCCTGCTTTAGACTTTTTTTTGTTTAAATCATTGTCTGACCACTTATCGTCCATTCCGTCGAGAAAATAGGGCGGGTCCGTGGCAACAAAGTCTATGCTGCTATCGCTGAGCAAGCGAAAGGCCTTCATGCAGTCTGCGTGGTGGATTGTGGCATCACCGATCTTCTTAATGCTGTTTTCCATTTGGTTGCTCTGTTCTTCCATTATAGCAGTTTCAATCTTTGAACTAGGCTCGAGACAAGGATTTTGATTTTCGAAAAGAGAAAATGGAAGTTGTATAATCTTATTCATTAAGTTAGTTTTATTTTCTTTTAAAACAACGCTTTTTCCCTGGTGTTGCGGAGGCACGTAGCGTCAGTTCTTTTTGATCACGTAAATCACCTTGCCGCTGACGAAGTAGTCTTCGCGGGGGTGGATGTAGATCGGGGGATAATCTTCGGTTGATTCGGAGGAGAGCACGATGTATTTATTTTTGACGTCTTTAAAAAATTTCTTGATATTCGCCAGGTTGTCGATAATTGAGAGAACATAATCACCGTTGCGAGGCTCTTTTTGTTTTGGATCAACAATCACGAGATCGCCGTCCTCAATATTTCTGCCGCTAATCCTCGCCCTGTTCATAGAATTGCCAGAGGCGCGGATGGCAAAAAAGTCGCCGATAGCCTTGAGGCCGAGGATGACTTTTGAAATTTTTACAAAGCCTTCAATATTCTGGTCGGCGAAGATCGTGACTGGGCCGCAGTTGGCGGAACCGACGATCGGGATAGAGAGCAGGGGGGAATGATCGGCTTTTCCCGGCGCGGTCTTTGTGATTCTCTTATTCTGCCAATCTACGGAGATGAGGCCGTTTTTCTCTAGCTGGGTGATATGGTGCTTTATCTTCTGCGGATATTTCTCGCCCACCATTTTGGCTATGCTCCGCAGACTTTCTTTGGAAAAATTTATCTTTCCAAAAAGTTTTAATAATTTAGTTTGTAAATCGTGCATATATTAAAACTACCAAGCATGCGCAGGCTGTCAAGAAAAAGTTATCCCCAGAATCATACACGGCATACAAGGTTGACGAGTGGCAAGTTCCAATATTTCACGTCAGAAGCCTTTGTGGTAAGGTAGTGAATACTCACGTGCCAGTATTTTTATCTAAAAACGATCAAAATGATGATAACGAGGTTTGGAAAGAATCTGTTAGAAATCCCTCCACTTGGATTTCAAGCGCCGATATTAATAAAGAAATTGCAGATTTAGTATACGGGAAATATAAGAGTGGTATAGAATACAGGGGCCATATTATTATGCTTTATGGCCTTGCCCTAGAATGTCATCTTAAGGCCAATGCAATAAAAAATGGAATAATTGCAGTAAATAAAACCAAGGTACAATTAAATGACAAATTTAAAAGTCACGACCTAATATATTTTTATACATATCTCTTTAGAGCCGCCGATGATGAAACCAAAAATTATCTAGAAAAAATAAGAAGGGGCGTAGAATCTGGCAAGTATCCTTTTGAAAAAAAACCGAGCAAAGATAATTACAAAGTAGAAATTGATAAAATAGTTTCGTTCTGCCTAAATTTAATAAAAAAATTAAAAATTGAATTTAAAGAGAGCCATATGATATTAACTAAAACTGACTATATGCTGCTTCGGGAATGCTCAAAGAATGCTTGGTATAAAATCCACAAGCCGGATATTTATTTCCAGTCAGAGCTTACTGAATTTGAAAAACATATTATTGAAACAGGAAACGAGGTAGAGCTAGTCGCACGCCAGTTATTTCCGAGAGGTGTCCTGGTTGAGGGTAGAGATGAGGCCGCGCAAGAACTAACCCAAGAATATATCACCAAGAAACAAGGGGCGATATTTCAGCCAGTATTTGAAACGGAAAAATATAAAACTGCCTGCGATATTTTACTCTGGAACGAGGCGATGAAGGGCTACGATCTCTGTGAAGTAAAGGCGTCCAACGGCGGCGAGGATAAAAAACAGAAGGACAATCTCTACGCGCACGATCTCGCTTTTCAGGCGATCGTTCTCAAGGAGCTGGGTGTGCCGCTCAATCGCTTATTTCTCATCCGTTTGAATCAGCAGTATACGCGCGGCGCCGAGCTTGATCTCCAACAACTTTTTACCAAAGAAGATTTTACCGATCGCGTCATGAAAATAGAAAACGAGACGCGGGACGAGATGGCGAAAGCCTTTGATTATCTTTCCTCCGATAAGGAGCCGTTTGGATCCTGCGCATGCATTACCAAAGGAAGGAGCGCGCACTGCACGACCTTTGCTTATTCCAATCCCAACGTACCGGAATACAGCGTCCACGACATTTCCCGCATCGGGCTTTCCAAAAAGAAACTGGAGGCGCTGATAGACAGCGGAATTTTTGATATCCACAAAGTGCCGGAGGACTTTGAGCTCTCCGATATCCAGCGCAACCAGGTCAACGCGGCGCAATTGAAAAAGCTTTCCGTCGTCCAAAGCGAGGTCAGGAAATTTTTAGGTGAAATAAAGTTTCCGATTTCTTTTCTGGACTACGAGACCTTTCCCTGCGCGATTCCGCGCTTCCGGGGCTATCGGCCGTTTGACCAGATTCCATTTCAGTTTTCGCTTTATATTTTGGATGCGGCGGATAAGGAACTCCGCCACAACGAGTTTATCTTTACCGACAAGACCAATCCCGACGAGACGTTTATCGGCGCGCTGAAAAAATATCTGCCGGCATCGGATTCGACGGGCTCACCGCAAGCGGGTTCGATTATCGTCTGGAATAAACGTTTTGAAATGGGAATTAATACCAAGCTCGGCGAGCGATATCCGGAAGACGCCGCCTTTCTCTCGGCAGTCAACGCGCGCGCCGTGGATCTTGAAGACGTGTTTAAAAAACAGCACTTCATCCACCCCGGCTTTAAGGGGAAAACTTCCATCAAATCAATTTTGCCGACGCTCGTGCCGGAGCTTTCCTATAAAGGGCTGGAGATACGGGAAGGCGGGGCGGCTTCGGACACTTGGAATAGAATTGTCAGTGGAGAGTATTCCGAACAAGAGGCATCAGAAAAGATAAAAAATCTCAAAGAATACTGTAAACTTGATACGTATGCTATGTTTGCAATTTGGACAACTCTAAGAAATTCGGTTAAATAATTTTGAATTACGAATAAACAAATAAAATGGCGCGGGATAAATATACGGCAGTATGGGTATCGCACTCCTCTATGGGAGATTTTTTGAAATGTCCGCGAGCTTACTACCTGCATAATGTCTATAAAGATCCGAAAACGGGGCGGAAAATCAATATTGTAAATCCGGCGCTTTCGCTTGGCCAAGCGGTTCATACGACTCTTGAATCATTAAAAAATTTTCCGGTTGAAGAAAGAATTAATCGCGATCTCCTGCTGGATTTTGAACAAGCATGGGTAAAGGTTTCCGGAAAAATGGGGGGCTTTGAGAATGCCGTTGAAGAATCTGAAACAAAAGAACGCGGTCGGGCGATGATAAAACGGGTTATAAAAAATCCCGGACCAATTGCTCGGAAAACAGTGCGCCTTAAAGAAAGTAATAATAGTATGCCGCCAAATTTTTTTCTTTCCGAAGAAGAAAATATAATTTTATGCGGTTTAATTGATTGGCTGGAATACATTGAAAAAAACGACAGTGTTCGTATTCTTGATTTTAAAACAGGCAAACACGATGAAGGCAAAGAATCTCTTCAGCTTCCAATATATCTTTTACTTTTAAACGCTTTGCAAAACCGTAAGGTTTCCGGCGCGTCATATTGGTATCTTGATAGAGATAATGAACCCATTGATATGACTTTACCCGATATTGATGAAGCTAGAAAAAAAGTGCTCGCGACTGCAATGCAAGTGAAAGTTGCTCGAGAGAAAAAGACCTATGATTGTCCTCGCGGCGGTGATGGTTGCTTCGCGTGTAAACCGTATGAAGCTATTTTGAAAGGACAGGCGGAGTATCTCGGTGTCGGAGGTTATGGACAGGATATTTATTGTTTGTCCAAAGAATACCCCGAGCGTCAGCTCGGGGATGAATTTGGTTACAAACAATAAACCCGCCAAAATTTTCGCTTTGCGAAAAATTAGGCGGGTGAAGCTCCGAATACCCCGGGTGCCACGCCCCGCCAGAGGCGAGGCTCCGCTTTCAGCGGGGCCGTGGGTAAGCCCGGAAGCTTCATTTTACAAAACTTTAATACCCGCCTGCCGGCAGGCAGGCACGATACGTAACAGAATAGGACAACGCAACTATTGACGTTTCCTAAATAGTTGATATTTTATACATAAAAGAGCAATATAGAAAAAATAAGATAGGTCGACTTATTCATTATTAAACATTAACAAAGAGAACAGTATGGCAAAAAAATTGTATGTCGGAGGGTTGTCTTATGACACCACCGAAAAAACTTTGCGAGAAACGTTTTCTCAAGCCGGAACCGTTGAATCGGCGGCTGTCATTATGGACAAAATGTCCGGACGCTCAAAAGGATTCGGTTTTGTCGAAATGTCATCCGAAGAAGAAGCTCAAAAAGCTATTGAGACCCTCAATGGCCAAGAGCTTGATGGTAGAAAAATTACGGTTAACGAAGCCCGTCCTATGGAGGCTCGTCCTCAAGGAGGCGGATTCGATCGTGGCGGTCGAGGATTCGGCGGCGGTCGCAGAGATAGCTACTAGTCGTAATAGCTACGAAGAGAGCTTTGAGAAGACCCCCTTTAATCGGGGGTTTTTTCATTCATCCCGTTAGAAGTAGGCCCTGCCTGCCGGCAGGCAGGCGCCCCTAAGTGGCCGTAGCCAACCGTCAGCTGACGGGGCGACTTCTAACGGGATTTATCCTCTATAACAACCGGTATCATTCCAATTTTGGACCCCCATCTCACCACTGGCGGGAGAAATTGGGGTATAATATTCAAATGACTCAATCCCAAGCGCTGGCAATATTGAAGACCGGCGCGAGTGTTTTTTTAACCGGAGAACCCGGATCCGGTAAGACGCATACCGTAAACGAGTATGTGGCGTGTTTGCGCGCGCGAGGTGTTGAGCCGGCAATTACGGCTTCAACCGGCATCGCGGCTACGCATATCGGCGGAATGACTGTCCACTCTTGGAGCGGTGTAGGAATTAAAAGGAAATTGAATAAATACGATCTTGATAAAATAACGTCAAGCGGATACGTCGCGAAACGCGTCCGGCGCGCAAAAGTCCTTATCATAGATGAAGTATCTATGCTTCCTCCGGGAATTCTTTCTATGATTGATGCTGTTTGCCGCGAAATCAAGCAAAATGTGGAGCCGTTTGGCGGGATTCAGGTTGTTTTTGTCGGAGATTTTTTTCAACTGCCCCCGATTGTAAAGTCTGTCCTGAGCGATGTCGAAGGAGCAGAAACGGAAAATAGCGCGCAGGCCATGCTTATTGAAGAGCCGTCGGCCCGTTTCGCTTATGATTCTCCCGCGTGGAAGCGGGCAAACCCGATCGTTTGCTATCTCACCGAACAGCACCGGCAGGACGACGGTGATTTTCTTAATTTGCTTTCGGCAATTCGGCGCAATGCTTTTAACAGCAGTCACTTGCGGTATATCGAAGCCAGAAAAATTGAGCGCAGCGCGGCGCCGGATGGCGCGCCAAAACTCTTTTCGCATAATGCCGATGTGGATCGCGTCAATGATGAAATGCTTGCCAAACTTTCGGGCGAACCTCAAACATTTACTATGTCTTCGCAGGGCCAGGACGCTCCTGTCGCTGTGCTTAAAAAGGGATGCCTTTCGCCGGAGGAGCTTTATCTTAAAATCGGCGCGGCAGTGATGTTCACGAAAAATAATCCAAAAGAAGGATTCGTGAATGGTACGCTTGGCGCCGTTGAAAAATTTGATGAGTATAGCGGTTATCCGATTATAAATACGCGGAGCGGAAGACGAATTGAGGTTCTGCCAATGGACTGGACGGTGGAAGAAAACGGCAAAGTTCGCGCGCGAATTACTCAATTGCCGCTTCGCCTGGCTTGGGCAATCACCGTGCATAAAAGCCAAGGCGTAAGCTTGGACGAAGCGGTAGTGGACTTAAGCGACGTTTTTGAATTCGGGCAGGGCTATGTCGCGCTTTCGCGCGTCAGACGGCTTTCGGGTCTGTATCTTCTCGGTTGGAACGAGCGCGCGTTTCTGGTACATCCGGAAATTCTTGTCAAAGATGAAACTTTCCGCGCGGCCTCAAACGATACCGAAGCAAGATTTTCTAAAATTACCCCGGTCGAACTCAAAAAGACGCAAGATGATTTTGTTGCCGTCTGCTTGCCCGCCAAAGCCCTGCCTACCGGACAGGCAGGCTCGGCGGCGGAGGGCGGTGGGAAAAACATTCCTGGACGTACGATGTCTGATAATCGGAATAACGGGAGCGGAACAAGTTTCGGAAAAATTAGAGAAAAATATCCGAATGCCTACCGCTCATGGGACAAAGCGCAGGACGAGAAATTGCGGGAACTTTTTGAAAAAAAATTATCCGTCCCCGACTTAACAGAGGCGTTTGGCAGAAAAGACGGAGCCATCAGATCACGCCTGGCTAAATTGGGACTTTTGAATAATTAAATGAATTCATTAATTTGGACGGTGGCGGGAGTTGTTTTTATTTTTTCTTTCTTGATTGGCTGGGCATTAAAAAGATTCCGCTGGTTATTTTTACCGATTATTTTAAGCTTACCAGTAAGTTTTGGCGTTTGGCTTTTAGCTATCCAAATGCCGGAAATGGCAAAAGCCGGACTGGGTATTATCGCATTGGGGCCGGTAATTCTAATTATCATGGGCTTTGTAAATCTAATCGCCGCCATAGTGGGCGGACTTATCGGCACAATCGTAGGCAAGAAACTGCGCTAAAATAAAAGTATGACAAAAATTGCTGTTGCGGTTGGGATAATAGTATTGATTATCGGGGTGGGAATTGCGATATCGCAATTCCCTAAATATTTCGAACCGGAGCCGGTTGCTTGCACCATGGAAGCCAGACTATGCCCTGATGGATCGTATGTCGGAAGAACCGGGCCGAAATGTGAATTTACCGAATGTAATAGCTTAATTAAAGATCCCGATTGCCCAGGCCCAGCTTGCGACAATTTCGGTCTATTGGGAAACATTTTTGGAAAAGTAAGCATCGGTCCGCTTTGTCCCGTGGAACCTTGCCCAGTCCTGAAAACAGATCCCTATTCTTCACGCAAAGTTGTTCTAACAACAAAAAGCGGAGTTGAATATTTATTTAATTTAGATTTTGAGGGAAATTTCAGCGCCGATCTTCTGGTTGGAACTTACGAAGTAACAATCACAGATTGCGATTTCTTAGGATGCCGTTATAGTTTACCGAAAATTGTAACTATTGAAGCATATAAACCTACGAGAATTGATATCGATATTGATACTGGAATTCGTTAATTATTTTTTATCGTCGTCGAAAAATTCATAGTACGATAAGGCGGCCATTGATCCTAACAGTACAAAAAAGAAAAATTCTTCAAAGGGAAAAGTTTGTCCAAATAATGTTACTTTACCAATAAATTGGTTGCTAGGAAAAGACCATTGGTTGAGGCTTAACGCTGTGAGCTCGTAGATCAAATTGAGGATCGCGAAATAAACCGCGGTTTTTAAAAATTTACCGGATAGCTTCGGAAGCAGCAGTAGTGCCAACGCAACCGGAACCAAAGCAAGCATAATGCCGGACTTTAAATAAAAATAATCAATTTGCAATAAATCTGGCCGCATCGCGAACATCGCAAAAAATACGCTGAGAGCCGCGGCAATACCGATCATCAAAAACTTAATCCGCGGGGAATGAATCTGCCGCGAATTTTCTTTATCAAAGAAATATTCATAAAACATCACTAAGAAATATATTCCAAAAACTCCCCAAAGAATATTTTCAATAAATCCCGCGGAATTCAGTTGCCAAGCGCCGGACTTGATCGCCAGATAATCAACCATTGCGTAAACCGGGGCGCCAAAAGCCAGAGAAAAAAATGCCGCTTTTTTCACGGCTTTGGGATATAAAAAGGAAAGGTAAATTCCCGGAGCCAAATAAAAAATTATAAGAGAAGTCAAAAAATTCGCTTTGAATAAAAGAGAAATTAAAGAAGCGAAAATCGGATAAAGAATTAAAGCAATAAGGTGGTAACGCATGACAATATAATTATATGCCGAAAATTAAATCCCCACACCATAATTGCAATCTCGAACCTGATGGACATTGCCGGTAGGTTTCGTTATTAAACCTGATTGGAATCCATAACAACATTCCAACATTCTGCAGAATGTTGGAATGTTGTTATACGGCATAAAATGTTTTAAGATGCAGAGGATGAAAAGCGCAAAACAGCTGGAGCGACATTTCAAAGGCGCGGCCAATCATTGGCGGATCGCCATTTTGCTTACCGTTGGAAAAAATGAAGGGATTACAGTTGAAGGGATTGCTGGCAATCTTGGGGGTAATTTCAAAACCATTTCCCAGCACACTCGAGCATTAGTCCAAGCCGGTCTTTTGAGTAAAAAATACCGAGGTAGGAGCGTGGCCCACTCACTTTCGCCATATGGAGAAAAATTTACAAAGTTTATAAACACATTTCAATAATCATTCCAACATTCTGCAGAATGTTGGAATGATTTAATTGATCATTAAATCATGCAAATTCCTAGGAGTAGGCTGGAAAAACTTCAGGTGCGAGACGAGAGTCCAATCCATCTCACCGATGAGGGTTTTAAGCGTTTGAAAGAAAAACTGGCGCGACTTGAAAGTTCATTACCTAATTTAATTGCCGAAACACAACGAACCGCCGCATATGGCGATCGGTCGGACAGCGCCGAATATAAAGAAGCAAAAGGGAGGCTTCGTGCCACGCATCGGCAAATTTTGAGTACGAAAGATTTAATTAAACGAGCGTTTATAATCAAATCTAGTCCAAGTGTTTCCGGTAAAGTTCAGCTGGGCTCCACTGTTGTGTTGGAGATGGATTCGGCCCATTCGGCGGGCTCAAGACGAGCAAGCTCACTGCAAGCAGGCTCCCACCCGTCAGCTAACGGGCGAGGCTCGCTAGAGGCGGCAGGGCGAGCAAGCTCACCGCAAGCGCAAAAAACATTCCAAATCGTCGGCCCACACGAAACCGATCCTACTCATGGACGCATATCGTATCAGTCGCCGCTCGGCACCGCTCTCATGAATCACACAAAGGGTGATACCGTCACAGTCCACTCGCCAACTGGTGAAGTTCACAAATATCGTATTCTCGAAATTGAATGATCCTTCTTGTAGTGCGCCCAGCCTGCCCCGCCATGGCGGTGGTCAAACCATCCGGGTCTATTCTCTAATTCGCTACAATTAGAGAACAGCAAGATCAATCTTTTTTGTTTGTATTCAACCTGTCGGCAGGCAGGTCTGGAGTTTAAAACCCGTGAGAGGAAACCGGTAGTGGCTGGGTATTGACAAAGGTTTATCTTTTTGCTATATTAGAGCCATAGTACAGCTAGAGACGTAGTCGATTTTCTAAGCGAATTACTAAATAAAAACAGCAAACAAATGAAAGGAACCATCAAAACTCTCACGGACCGTGGATTTGGATTCATTGCCCGTGAAGGCGAAACGAAGGACCTCTTTTTTCACTCTAAAGAATTAAAGGGTGTAACGTTTGATGAACTCAAAGTTGGCGACGTAGTCACCTTTGAAGTCGTTGACGGCGAAAAGGGTCTGAGCGCCACGAACGTGTCTCGCGCGTAAGCGCGAACCCCGACCGTAAAAAGAATCGAGGATCCTCGATCTTCTGCGGAATCGGGACAATAAAAACCGCTCCGATGTCCATCGGAGCGGTTTTTATTTCGGAAAAAATGCGTCTAGAACCCATCCCAAAATGGGGGTTGACATTTAGAAAGATAGCTGCTATAATGGGGGTACTGTTTTATATGACCCCGTTAGAAGCGGCCCGAACAAATGGCCGCCTTAAAAAGGGGGATATCTGACCAAAATATGAAAAATATTACTCATAATTTCAAAATAGTTCCCGCTTCTAACAGGGCGAAGAAAGTTTTTATTTCTCTATTTTTATTGGTCTTCTTGATTTCTAATTTCGCTTTTGTTGGAGTCGCCGAAGCGCGCCATGACGAGAAACCGTTGTGTTATTTGGCTTTTTGGAGGGACGATCGCTGTGAAGACGATGACAATAATCAAGCTAGCTCCCCCGCTCCGTTACCGGCTCCCGCTCCCGCCAACCAAGCTCCAGTTTGGACTACTGGGCAAACCGTTTTTAATGTCAAAACCGGCGAGCTTTTACAGCTGACTGTCAGCGCTTACGACCCGAATAATGACCCGATCACTTACGGGGTTTCTTTCTTGCCGATCGGAGCAGGTTTTGATCCGGGAACGAAAACTTTTTCCTGGACCCCTTCAAACGCTCAAAGCGGCATTTATCTTGTGCAATTCAGCGCCTACGACGGCAAAACTTACAGTTTTCAAAGCGTCACTGTTACGGTTGCCCAAAATTTCAATTCCGGAAACAACACCAGTACCAACGGAAACAGAAAGCCGGTTCTCTCTTCCATCGGCACTAAGTATGTTTCTGTTAACCAAGTTTTGGAATTCGCTATTTCGGCCACGGATGCCGACGGAGATTATCTGGAATACAGCGTTCTCAATCTTCCTTCCGGAGCTATTTTTGACCAGGCGAGCCGAACCTTTTCCTGGATTCCCAATGGAGAACAGATCGGCAATCATGTGGCCAGTTTTCGGGTTTCTGACGGAAAAGATTTTGCCGATGCCGGAACGATAATTTATGTTTCCGCGCCCAACAACAAACCTTATTTCACCAATGCCACTCCCCCTTCCAAGGCAAGGATTGGACAGTCTTATTTTTACGACTTTAACGCCTTGGATGCCGATAATGATCCGCTGGTCTTTTCTCTCTCAAGCGCCCCCAGCGGCATGACCATTCACGCTTCTACCGGCATCGTTCAGTGGACTCCCGCTCCGTTGCAAACCGGTTTCAGCTACGTATCGGTGATGGTTTCCGATGGTCGCAGCCAAGCCGTTTTTGCTTATTATATTTTTGCCGATGACGGCTCTATCGCGCCGGCGTCCAATCCGAATCCCGGCGCTCCGATCAGGCCAAATCCCATTACTTCCGAAAAACTGAAAATCTCCGAAATTAAAATCAAAAACGACGGCGGCGAAATCATCATCGGCTGGAAAACTAATCTGCCCTCTACTTCCAGGGTGATTTATGACACCGCTTCGCAGGCGGATAGAACTAAGGATTTTACTTACGCGAACGCCACCGCGGAAATTAAGGATTTATCCACCGATCACAAAGTAAATCTCGAGGGGCTCGAAATCGAAACGGTCTATTTTCTCCGCTTAGTTTCCAAAACCGCCGATCAAGTGGCAATCACTCAAGAAATCGCTTTCATTGAACTGGAGGGCGGCCGAGTGCAAAGTTTGCTTGGGGCATCCTTGCTGGATATTATCGGCCCGCTTTTCACTAACAGCTTCTTTTTATGGCTAATCATCGGCGGCCTCGGCATATCTATTTTCATCCTCTATCGCCGAATCCAGAAAGCCACTTCTCCGATTTAATAAACGGCTAGGGAAATACCCCGCGCCATTCGCTGTCATATCCATCTCTTAACATAACCCCTGCGAACTGCACCGCCTACGCCTGCCTGCCGGCAGGCAGGGCTCTGATTTTTTTAATAAGAATCTCTCTGGCGAAAGGTACGGGGTTATTGTTTGGCAACTAAATTTTGCGCTCCGCCAGCCGGCGGATTTAAAATTTAGGCCAAGCAAATAAGAAAAAACCCTCCGACGTACTACGTCGGAGGGTTTTTGTTCAGGGGATGCTGACCCAGATTGCATAGCCCTGAAGATTCGTCGTCTCTTCGATCTGGTTCTCAATCCTGGGCTTGAACCCTTCGCGCTCGAAAGCGCGGAATACCCACAGGAAGTTGACCCTGATCCATTCCGGCTTGGGCACGCACCAGGATGGATGATCGGAAGGCCTCATGACATCCTTGTCGCAGAAAGCGAGAATCATCGCCTCGTTTTTGCCATCGGCGACCGCAGCCCGAATCTTCCCACGGCCTTTCTCAATGAGCCCCTGAACCTCCTCGGCATTCATCGCCTTCATCTCCTTGAGCTTCCGCGTCGCGAGCTCGAGCTTCTTCGAGTCCCGCTCGATAAGAACCCGTCTTTTGGCTTCCGCCATCTCACAGGCGAAGGGGCTTAGCGATTCCCCCATAAAACCTCCTTCAAAAAACCTTTTTACCAAGATGAGAACACCTCATCTTTTGAACTATGTGAATTATAGCACCGTTAGTCTATTGTGTCAAGCCCAAACGGCACTATTCGAAAACAGCCTTAAATAATGGCTTAATATATGAATCTTCTCCGAACAGCGCCGGATCAACACTCTCCGGCTAAAAAATGTAAGTAATTTCCAATCTCGATATGCTATAATTTGAATATGTCAAAATTTCAAAAAGTTTCATTAGTTTTATTAAGGGTCGCCGTGGGCTGGCTAATGTTTTACGCCGGAATTACCAAAGTTTTGAATTCGGAATGGTCCGCGGAAGGATATCTGAAGGGCGCTAAAACTTTTACCGGATTATATAATTGGTTTGCTTCTCCCGAAATATTGCCGGTAATTAATTTTATAAATGAGTGGGGTTTGACGCTTCTTGGAATTTCGTTAATTCTCGGTTTGTTTGTGAGATTAAGTTCTGTTTTGGGTGCGCTCTTGATGCTACTTTATTACTTCCCCGTTCTTACTTTCCCATATGTCGGACACGGCTTTTTAGTTGATGAACATATTATTTATGTCTTAATGCTTGTATTTTTCGCGGCAATTGGCGCCGGCCGATATTACGGCTTAGATCTATGGTGTTCGAAACTTCCGATCTGTTTAAGGGTCCCAATATTACGTAAATTACTAGGCTAATGTATCAGATGATGCAAAGTTTGTGGGGCGGAGGAATGATGGGCTGGGGCGGTTTCGGATTTGTTTTCTGGGTAACCATTTTGTTATCTTGGACGGTTCTCGTACTGTTAATCATTGCTCTTATCCGTTGGATAAAAAAATAATCGCTTTCCGGGTTTAGGAAGTCGGATTTCCTTGGACTTATACTGCACTTCCCCGACCGACCTTATGATTGTGGTTTTTGTTCGGAAGTTCGACATATAAATCTTCACGCCAAACGAGAATCACTAAAAGCACGCAAGTAAATTCTCGTTATAATGTGAGGATAAAAAAGCCCCGCAAGATGGATTACCATCGCGGGGCATAAGCTTTGAGCGGGAATTACTTTTTCCAAATTTTAATCCGATTGGCGGGATTTTTGAAAAGCCGGAGCCATGTTTCCATGCAGGCCTTGTCGTATTTCGCCCACACGCCAGCAATGGCCTTGTCGTATTTCGCCCGCGCGACGGCACTGGCCTTGTCGTATTTCGCCTCCGCGGCATCACGGACCTTGTAGTATTTCACCCATGCGGCGATACTGGCCTTGTTGTATTCCGCCAACGCGGAGGCATCGGCCTTGTCGTATTCCACACGGGCAGAACCGGTTAGTAAGTCCGAAAGAATGTTCCGATACCAATTGCCTCTCTGGACATAAGCCATAAGCTTTTCCGGAGTTCCGGCGCATTCGTCAAAAAAGCTTTGAGCGGCTTGATCGTGGGATTGTTTGGCTTCAAATGGAGCTCCGTCCATTGTGAAATCTTGGAAAAGGGTTCTGGTGACTAGGCGGAACTCGTACCTCAAGCACCGATCTTCGTTTACTTTGAAAATCAAGGCTATTTTGGAATGAGAATGTTCTCCGTCTTTCGCGTAAACTTTGGCTGATCTGTTTACCAGGCAGGAAATCACATTGCACATCCGAGCCTCCTTCTAGAAATGGGGTTTCTGAAGTTGTTGGGGAACTAGGGGGGAATTGTAGCACGATTGATCCTTGGGTGTCAATAATATTAAAGTCGGACTTCCGGCATTTGCAAGAGCCGCGCTCTAGAGTGGTTTTTTAATAAAAACTAATTTATCCTGTTCTTAATGAAACAGAGCACATCTTGGGGAGAAGCTGCCGTTATTGGCGATTATCAAAAAAATCTTATTCTGCCTAATCTACTCCGCCTTCTGGAAATAAAAAAAGGCGAGGTTATCCTGGATATTGGCTGTGGCCCGGGTTTTTTCGCGCGCGAGTTCGCGAGAAAAGGCGCGAAGATTATTGGCGTTGATATTTCTAAAGGATTGATCGCGGCCGCGACGAAATCGGCTTCCAACAACGAAAACTACATAGTCGGATCAGCCGACGATCTTTCTTTTCTTAAAGATAAAAGTATTGATAAAATAACGATTATTCTTGCCATTCAAAACATTGATAATGTCCACAAAGTTTTTGCTGAATGCCGACGCGTGTTAAAGGTCAATGGTCAAATGTTTCTCGTATTGAACCATCCCGCTCTCAGGATTCCGAAAGCAAGCGACTGGGGCTGGGATCCGGAGAAAAGTATCCAATACCGGCGCGTTGACGCTTACATGACCGAAACAAAAGAGAAAATCGCGATGCATCCTTCGACCCTTCGGCAAACTCTGGGTAAACCGGAGGAATATACTATTACTTTTCACCGGCCGCTCCAGCTTTATTTCAAATTTCTCCATAAAAACGGCTTCTCTGTTTCGCGGCTTGAGGAGTGGATTTCCAACCGCAAGAGCGAGCCGGGACCGAGAGCGAAAGCCGAAGATTCCGCCCGCAAAGAAATCCCTCTCTTTCTCTTTATGGAAGCGGTGATATAATTAAAGCTATGAAAAAAATAATTTATTTAATTATCGCAGCGGCGATCGTCGGCGGAGCAGCACTGGTTCTAACGCAAATAATCCCGGCGCCGGAAAAAGTTTCCGCCATTGATTCAAACACTACCCTTGAAGGCAACCAAGAAATTGCCAAAGGTGAAAAACTCCTTATTAAAAAAGACGCGATCGTTACCGTGAACGGCGATTTGGCGATCAATGGAACTCTTGAATGTGATGGCGGCTCCTTAAACTTAATCGTCAATGGCAACCTGGTTGTTGATAAAAACCTGACCTGCAATATCGGCCAACCAGGAACCGCGATCGCCATTGTCGTGGCTGGATCGGCGATTTTCAATGAAAGCGCGGCAGTAACCGCGGACGGTAATGTCCAGATTGTGGACAGCGTTGAAAAGCTCGTTCAAGATTCCGACCAATTGAATAAATTGTTCGAAGCCGTGGAATCGGATAGCGGAAGTAAAATCCGAATCGGCCCTTTTGTTATGGGAAATGGCGCGGATTCATCCCTACCGGAACTTCAGGCAAGGAACACTTCCCGTAAAATTTATTCTTCCGCCGGTCTGGCGATGATTACTCCGGTAGCCAAAGCCCAAGCGCCGGAACCGTGCGTGGACAATGCTGGAAAGATTGTACCGAATTGCGTAAGGATTGGCGGACGATGGATAATCGGAACCGGTGAAACTCCTCCATCCGGATTGGGCGTATCCACACCGCCCAAAGGCGTTAAAAAAATTATTTTAAATTTTGATTTCGGCCCGGCCAGCGATTTCAGAATCGAAGATTTCGCGCTTTCCGGTCCGAATGGCCGCCACGGCGAAAATGATATAAGTAAAAGCTGTAACGCCAAGGGCGGCAATGGAGAAGACGCTTTCCGCGTCCGAATTACCGCCGGTAATGTGACAATCGATGATTTTGAACTTTGGCTCGGCGACGGCGGAAGAGGCGGCAATGCCGAAACTATCAAAAACTGCGATCCCGGAAATGCTACCGGAGGCAACGGCGGCAAGCCGGGTAATCTAAAGATTGAAGCCGCGAATTCGTTAAATATCGTTGGCGCTTTCATAATTCATCCCGGCTATGGCGGCAATGGAGGGAGGGCGGCGGCTTATGGCCGAGACGGAATTAATGCCTGTCCCGGTCAGAAAGGAGGAGACGCAAAATCTACAGGAGGAAATGGCGCTGACAATAAAAAGGATTTACGAGCTTTGGGCTCTATTACCGGAATTAAAAATGTTTCGGTTTCTTCTACTCGCGGAGGCGATGGCGGTGAAGCCATTGCTAATCCAGGAAAAGGAGGAGGCGGCACAACCTGCGGATGCGCCGGCGGAAACGGAGGCAAAGGAACCGCGATTGGCGGAAAAGGAGGCAATGCCAATCTTGTAGTATTGGGCGCTGCAGTAGAAACTACCGGAGGCAACGGAGGAGATGCCGACTCTCACGGCGGCAATGGCGGCAGTGGCGGAATGTGCAACGCGGAAGGTCCGGGAGGCAATGGCGGCAGTGGCGGAAATGCCATTTCCACCAAAGGCGCTAAAGGAACCGGTAAAGCTCCGGGAGAAGACGGAGTGATATTAGATGAAACCGGAGGCAATGGGGGCATTGGCGGAGACGGCTGTCCGGAGGGACAGGGCGGAAAAGGAGGTAAGGGAAATCCGAATGGTAATAATGGCGGCCCCGGAAAAAATCTCTGCCCTCTGCCCGGCACTTCCAAACCGGAAATACCAACAGAAATAATCCAAATGCAGCTGCAAGGCACGACTCCCATTCCGCAGCCGCCGATACAACAACCCACTCCCGCCAATGAGGAACCCAGAAGCCCCGGCTCTGAATTCCCCACCCAAGACCAGACCGCGCCGTCTTATTATCAATAAAATACTAATTGGGAAGAATCTAAATAGGATGTCAGATAAGAGGGAGAGTCACATCAGGTTGGGAAAATATCTCAAAGATATTGTTTTTGCCGGCAATGACGGAATTATTACTACTTTCGCGGTGGTGGCTGGAGTGGTTGGGGCAGAGCTGTCTTCAGTGGTGGTTTTAATTGTCGGGCTCGCGAACCTGATAGCCGACGGGTTTTCAATGGCCAGCGGGAATTATCTCGGCACCAAATCCGAAAAAGAGTTTTACGCCAAAGAAGAAGCGCGCGAAAAAGATGAAGTGCGAGATACTCCGGAAAAGGAAAGGGAAGAAATTCGAAAAATTCTTGTTGAAAAAGGCTATCAAGGGGCGGATCTGGAAAATATAGTTTCGCTGATATCCTCCAATGAAAAACTTTGGTTGGATTTTATGATGCACGAGGAATTGAAATTGTTTGCGCCTAATACCGATTCGCCGATTAAACACGCCTTTGCCACTTTTCTTGCTTTTGTAACAGCGGGTGCTATTCCACTCATTCCTTATCTACTGCCAATAACATCCAATTCGTTCTTATTAGCGTCTATTTTTTCCGGAACGGCTCTGTTTACAATAGGCGCCTTACGAAGGTTTTTCTCTGACCGCTCCTGGATAACTTCCGGACTGGAAATGCTTATCATAGGCGGATTTGCCGCTACCATTGCTTATTTTATTGGATTTCTTTTAAAATCAGCGGTACTGTGAAATTGATGCCAAGATACGCGATTAAAAGACTGGTGGTTTCACTTTTCGGAACCCTTGCTCTGGTATTGGTGGCTTTGACTATAATTTTCGCCTGGAAAAATTTACGCGGCGTTGGGCCGATTTTTCAAGAATCGTCCGGAGAAATTTCTCAACTGCGATTGCCTTCGGGTTTCGGCATTTCAATTTTTGCAAAAGATTTGCCCGGCGCCAGAGTAATAGTTCAAGATGGACTGGGAAACTTCTGGGTCAGCCAGCCATCCGAAGGCGCTATTACTCTTTTGGAAGTTCGGGACGGCAAGGTCGCCAATCAAATTGATATTTTCCGCGGATTGAACAAACCGCACGGCCTGGCTTTAGACCCTCAAGATGGCTTAACTCTCTATATCGCCGAAACTGACAAAATTTCCAAAGTTCGCCTTTACACCGAAGCAGAAATAGAAAAAATTGCCGATCTCCCCGGCGGCGGAAATCATTTCAGCCGCACAATCGCTTTTGGCCCGGATGACCGGTTGTATGTTTCCATAGGATCTAGTTGTAATGTTTGCCATGAATCAGATAATCGCCGCGCTAAGATATTTTCCATGAAAAAAGATGGCAGTGATTTTAAGGAATACGCGCGCGGACTTCGCAATGCCGTATTTTTCACCTGGAGTTATGTTGATGGCCGAATGTGGGCGACCGAGATGGGACGCGATCTGCTTGGAGATGATTTGCCGCCGGATGAAATAAACATTATTGAACCGGAGGGCAACCCTTCGACTGGGCTCAGGGCAAGAAATTACGGCTGGCCGACTTGCTACGGAAAAAATATTCACGACAGCGAATTTGATAAAAATACCTATATCCGAAACCCTTGCATGGAACCGTTTGAAATTCCAAGTTATATAGATATTCCCGCCCATTCCGCGCCTTTAGGATTAGCGTTTATTCCCGAGGACCCTCCTTCGCTGAAAGCTTCGGACGGGCAAGGGGGCTGGCCGGAGGAATTTTGGTATAACTTACTCGTCGCCTATCACGGATCCTGGAATCGCACGGAACCGACCGGCTATAAAGTCGTTCGGATGAAATTGGACGCTCAAGGAAAATTTCTGGGGATAGAAGATTTTATCACCGGCTGGCTGCAGAATGATGGTTCGGTAATCGGTCGCCCGGTGGATATTTTAATACGGCCCGGTGGCGTTATGTACATTACCGATGACAAAGCGGACGTTGTTTATAAAGTGTTTCGCAAAGAAGAAAAGCCGCGGAACGTGAAAGTGAATATGGACTTGCTGAAATTGGATAAGCCCCAGCCGAATGCAATCGTTAAAAGCCCGCTCACTATTGAGGGTTCGGCGCGCGGGTTTTGGTTTTTTGAAGCATCGTTTCCGATTAGAGTTTTGGATGCCAATGGAAAGGAACTTGGCATTAGTCATGTTCAAGCGCTCGAAAATTGGATGACTACGGAATTTGTCACATTCAGTGGAGCGGTTACTTTTAAAACTCCGACCACCGACACCGGCACTTTAGTCCTGGAAAAAGACAACCCCTCCGGCCTTCCCGAAAACGCGGCGGAAGTCCGGTATCCGATCCGATTCAGGTAACTACCCTTCTTAATACCCCCCCCCGATCAGTTGTCTCCAGTGTGTTGACGCGTCAGCACACTGCCTCATCCAGCGATTTGACAAATTCTGTGGATATGCTATAATTGAGCTAGTAACAATGGCAATGTGCCGTTGTTAAGAAGCTCGTTAAACGAGAAGGAGGATCCCGTGATCAAAGTCAGTGTATTTGAGAGGGGGAAGGTCAGTCAGCCCAACGGTGTGGAGTACATCCCCATGGCAAACGCGCTCGTCAATCTCGTGAACCGGCTCACCGGGGACACCCGCATCACCTGCATCGGGCTGAAAATCTTGACGCTTGACTGCCCCATCACGAACGAGTGTGTCGAGTTTGAGGGGGATGAGGACGACATGAACCTGCTGCTGCGAGTCGGCCACCTCTATCTGCTGGCCTGCTAGGGCCCTCCAGCAAATCGGTCCGGTTATTGAGTAGGGCAACACAGAACTGCGCCAACTTCGGGGAGAAAGAAATTTCTCCCCACCTTTTCCTAGCCCATTACATTTCGTAGTGAGCTAAGAACAAGGTTCTTAAAAACTCAAAATAAGGAGAAGCTAATGAGTTGCCCTTACAGTTGGGTGAGCGGTTGGAAGGGCTGCGCGAAAAATAAGAAGTGTGCCGAATGTCGGGGTATGGGAAAAATCCTGAAGGTAGGAAAGTGCGTGGAGTGCAAGAAACCGACCAGCAAGACAGTTCTCCGGGAGAATGGGGGCACCTGCGGCCCCTGCACGGACGAGGAGATGGCAGAGACCGAGAGAGAAGCCAAGTTCAGTATCTCTCCGAGCGAGGCACTAGAGATGAACATCGCACTCGGGAAAGCGGAGCGGGAAGCTCTCCGCAACAGCCTACCAAAGAATAAGCTCTAGACAGTCACCACAAAGACCCGTTTCCGCCTTTGGCGAACGGGTCTTTTTTATTTTAGCCACAGCCGGGAAGACCATAACACTTGAACTGGCGATAGCAAGACAAAGTGTTATGGGAAGATTTTCGCTTTGCTTAGAAGGTCTTTTTGCGCTATTGTAGGATCTATGGAACAACTTCAGAAAACTTCTCCGAAAGACGTCTTTATGCATCTTCTGGCGATTGTGACGCTCTATACGAGCGCAATTAGTTTTTTAGTTTTAGTTTTCCAATACGTGAATGTTTTACTTCCCGATCCTCTGTCTCCGGACGGCTTCTATAACCTTTCTTCCGCTTACAGCAAAATCCGCTGGTCAATTTCTTCTTTAATTATAGTTTTCCCTGTTTATATTTTTACTACTTGGCATCTCAACAAAAGCTATTCGGCCACGCCATCTAAAAGTAATCTACGCATCAGAAAATGGCTTATTTATTTCACCTTATTTGCCGCCGCTTTAATTATTATCGGGGATTTGGTTACTTTAGTTTATAATTTCCTTGGCGGCGAATTGACGCTTAGATTTATATTAAAAGTCCTTTCCGTATTCTTTGTGACGATTTCGGTCTTCGTGTATTATTTCTGGGAATTAAAAAAGTATAAGAACGAATAAAATATGCGTTATTTTATATACGCAGTTATCGGTATTGTAGCGGCGTCAATTATCGCCGGTTTCTTTGTTGTCGGTTCTCCTAAAGAAGAGCGCCTGCGCCGGTTTGACGAGCAAAGGATCGGGCATATGCAATTAATGCAATCGGAAATTCTTAATTACTGGGTAAATAAAGAAAAATTGCCCGTGAACTTGTTGGATCTTGAAGATGATATCCGCGGGGTCCGAGTGCCCACTGATCCGGAAACCGGAGCTAACTACGAATATAAAATCTCGGGACCGGAAATGTTTTCTCTCTGCGCCAATTTTTCCCTTCCCAGTATGGGGATGATGCAAACAACGGAAAAGCCGATGATGACGCGGCCGATACCGGTAGATTTTTATTATGGCCAGCAGAATTGGGAGCACAAAGCCGGTCAGGTTTGTTTTGAAAGAACTATAGATAAAGACTTTTATAAGCCCGTTAAACCTAGATAGCCGGTTCAAAAGAGGGGCGCGTGAACAGACGGACAAATCGGAATTTTTATTTTCTAAAAATCAAAGACGCAACAAATATTGCGGCGCTTGCCAAAACTACGATCGGTCCTGGAGGTAAATTGAAAACATTCGCTAGCCATATTCCCAAAACAGCGCTTGATAATCCCAAAATAGCGCTAAAAATCCCGTAGGAACGGAGATTTTGAGTAAAATTTTTGGAAGCGATCGCCGGAATAATCACTAAAGCGCCCATGAGAAGCGTTCCGACGACCTTCACGCCCAAAGCAACGACGACTGCTACCATAGCCAGAAAGATTAAATTTAATTTGTCGATTTTTATTCCTTGGGCTTTGGCAAGATCCGAAGAAAGTAAACCCAAGATCAGCTTGTCTTTTATAGACGACGTGATTAGAAAAACTAACGCCGAGAGAGTGACGGCCAACACGGCATCGCCCGGCTTTACCTTAGAAATATCGCCGAAAAGGGCTTCCAAAAGTTCCGGCGCCGGAGTAATTAAAATGCCAGCCGCCAAAGCTACCGCAAAAATTAGGCCCACCACCGCTTCAGTGGGAATTGAAGTTTTTCTTTCAATGCCCCAAATAACCAAGACTCCCAAAGCAAGGGCGGAAAAAGCGCCTAAAAAGGGGTTTAGACTGTATGTTAGGGCAATGCCTATACCGGGAAGAGCGACATGGGAAAACGCATCGCCAACAAGCGCCATGCGTTTCAAAACCATAATGGAACCTAGATACGCCGAAGCGGCGCCGACAAAAGCTCCTACTGTTAAACTGATAATTAAATTCTGATCCATTTTATAATTTTGTTTTAATTATCGGTTAAGTATGCGCTTGATGTTTATAAACTCCGATTTTTGACCCGTAAAGCCCCTCCAAAATTTCCGGTTTTAAAGCTTCCTTTGGAGCGCCGTAACAAACATTTTCTTTATTGAGACACAGAACTTTCGTGGCATAACGATAAATAACATTGAGGTCGTGAGTTATCAGCAGTATTGTAATGCCGGTTTTTTGGTGCAGTTTTTCTAAAAGCGAATAAATAGTTTCTTCTCCGCCGATATCCACGCCGGCAGTCGGTTCGTCAAAGAGTAAAATATCGGGGTGGTTGATCAGCGCGTAAGCGATCAAAGCTCTTGGAAATTCCCCTCCGGAAATCTGCCCAAGCTTCGCATTAAGCAGATGATGCTTCCAATGATGTTTATCGTGTCCCTTTAAAAAACCGACGCTTTCCAAAGCTTCGTAAATCTCATGATCTTTCGCGCCTTTAAATTTCAAAAATTCCATAACTGTTAAAGGCAAGTCACGATCAACGGCCAGTTTTTGAGGAACATAACCGATTTTTGGATGCTTCGGCCAGTCTACCGTTCCTTCATAAGGCACCAGCCCCAGAAGCGCCCTAAAAAAGACGGTTTTACCCGCTCCGTTAGGACCAATAATCGCTACTACATCCCCTCTTTCCACTTCCAAGGATACGTTTTCTAAAACGCTAAGTCCTTCAAATCGAACACTTAAGTTTTTAACTGTTAAAAATGGCGCGCCGGGCATTTAGATGTTCTTAAGTAATTTACGAGTTTCTTCTTTATACAGCTCTACTTGCGGCTGGTCAAATGGGTTTACGCCCATCAATTTTGCTAGATGAACAGTTTCCATCATTTTTTCCTGCATGAACCTCCCTAGAGATTTTTCGGAAATGTCTTCAAGTTCAATTTCAGCAAACGGCAAATTTTGCTTTCTGTAAGCTATTTTTACGCCATCGAGTATTACGTTAATTAATTGGCTGAATTTCTTTCCGGAAATATCTTTAACCAGATCATCAACGTCATATTTCGCCGGAATTTTAAAATCTTTGCCGGAATTTTTAACGGAAACAAAGGTGGTAAATTTATCTTTCGGGCCGCCAAGGTAAAGCTGAGCAACCGAATGAAGATCTGTCGTACCGATAGAAACTGTAGGGGTAATCCCCTTCCCATCTTTACCTAAACTTTCGCCAACCAATTGCCTATGCCATTTTCCAAGCCACTCTAAATCCGGCTCAAATAAAAACATATCATGGATTATTTTTCCGGCTTTCCAATTTTCATAGATCATCTTCGCGGAAGACAAGGCCGATTCATTGCTTGCTTCCCCCGCTCCTTCCAATAATTTTTTCACCTTTATTCCAGCGAGAAACAATGGCAATAGTCCGGCTGCCGTAAAGACAGAATAACGTCCGACTATTTCCTTTGGAATAGAAATCTTTAAAAATTCATGCTTTTCCGCCCAATTCCATAATTTAGAACCCTCATCCGTAATAGTGATTACTTTATCCCCCTTTTTAAAATTGCTTAATAGAACCGCGGCGTTCGCGATAGTTTCCGTAGTAGTGCCGGATTTGGAAACAATAATTAAGACCGCCGGGTGCTTCATCTGATCTAAAATTCTGGATAACCGCCGCGAATCTAGAGTCTCGGCAAAACAAATTTCTTTTTTAGGGCGGAGGGCTTTGTAAATTGCGAGCGCCCCAAGATTGGAGCCTCCGATACCGGCGAGAATTATAGATTCGGGATTTCCGCAGGATTTCACTGCTTCTTTAACTTCTTTCAGCAGAATTTCTTTTTGAACCGATAGCATTTTATAATTTTAGCATATTGGTTTATAATCAAAAACGTGGCCGACAAAAAAAAGAACAATAAAAATAAAAGGAATGTTTTAGTCCCGGCAAAAGAATTGCCAATCTTCACCCATCCCCACGACTGGCGCCATTCATTCCATTGGCGAATTTTCCGCATCATGTCCGAGTTTGTGGAAGGATTCCAGTTTCTCGCTGATTTCAAAAAAACTGTTACCTTTTTCGGTTCCGCCCGTTTCAAAGAAAATAACAAATGGTATAAAGTAGCGCAGGAACTCGGTGAATTGCTTAGTAAAGCCGGATATTCCGTAATCACGGGCGGCGGGCCGGGCATTATGGAAGCCGGTAATCGCGGAGCGGTTGAGGGCAATGGAGATTCAATCGGATTGAATATCCAATTGCCTTCCGAGCAGCGTGTTAATCCCTTCGTACAAAAAGCTCGAGGTTTTTATTACTTCTTTACAAGAAAAGTGATGCTTGCCTTTTCCGCCCAAGCTTACGTTTTCTTCCCCGGCGGTTTAGGAACCCTGGATGAATTCTTTGAAATCTTAACTCTGGTGCAAACAAAAAAGATTTATGACAAAATCCCCATAATTCTGGTTGGAAAAGATTTTTGGGGCGACCTCGATAATTGGCTGGAGAAGAAACTACTAAATCACTACCAAACAATAGATCCGGGGGATTTGAACCTGTATCACATAGTAGATACTCCCAAGGAGGCTTTTAATATCGTCAAAAAATCCAAACCCCGAAAAGAGTTTTAAAAAGTATTTAATCAACGAATAGCGAATTTGCTACGAATAAACGAATTCGTAAATTCGTATAAGATTCGTTATTCGATGATTAAGTAATTTCGCAAACCCCGCCGACGCAAGCCGCTTCTTTGGCGCCTTGGGTTTCGTCAGTTTTTTCGTAAATAATGATTTGAGAAAAATCTATATCTGGATATTCGGCCGCCATTTTTTCGTAGCGTTCTTTAGTGATTTCTTCGTATGGCGCGAGGGTATAGACATGCTCGAACCGAGGCAGGAAAGAAAGACCGCCGATCATCTCCCAGTTTTCGTAAAGCCAATTAGCCACTCCCAGCCATTCATTCGTACCCACCGAAACAGTCACCGAAGGATTGTGCTCGGTATAATTCTCCTTCACTATCTTCCAGTGATCCAGCTGGTCTTTAGCAGCCAAATCATTTCGGACAATCGCTCTTTCCGGAGCTTCCACCGGAAATTCCAATACATAAGTAGTAATGCCGTCGCCGACTTGGCTGACTTCCGGATAATAAGCAACTTTTTGGTCTTTCATCATTTGGAAAAGAGCGTCGGTGGCGGAAATTCTAATGCGGCGGACGTAATACTTGCTGTGCCTGGGATGCATGCCAGATGCCGAATCAACTAACTGCGATACCGTCCCGGATGGCTTCACGCAGGTAATGGCTGTGGATTCGTTAACGCCAAAACGTTTGGCGTATTCTTTGTTGGTCTCCAAAGCTCGTTCTCTTAATTTAGCGAGAACAATCGGATCGCGGACGGCCAAGCAATCCCATTGTCCGGTAAGAGAAACACCGAGCAATCTTTCCTGCTCGCAATTTTTTTTCCATTCTTTTGAAAGATAATTAAACTTCGTAAGCGTTGATTGGTAAGTCCCCAAAATAGTCGCCAAACGAATTTTTCGCAACAAACTTTCTTCCGTATCCTCGGCGCGGCAAACCACCTCGGTGAGATTACAAAATTGCTTGGATTTAAGAATTATTTCGCCACACGGGTTTGTGCCTGACGTAGCCGCGTCTTTTTGGAAAACTTTCCAGCGTCGAGCGGGAAGCTGTTTTTGTAATCCGCCGCGATTGAAAATTCCCCTCTCGCCAGTTCCGTTTTTCGCCAACGCGAGCCATTCATCCATAAATTGAGTGGCGGTTGGCTTTTCGTTATAAGCAACCGAATTATTAGCCATACTCCGTTGAGGTTCGGTCAGGTAAAATTGCCCGCTTTTAGCAAGCCGCATATCCTGATCATCTAAATCCGACAAAGAGATTAAAGCCGTCCGCCGAACACCGCCCATAACGACTATATCGCCGATTTTGCAAATGATGTCGTGGGCATCAAGCGGGCTTAATCTCCTTCCTTGTCGGGATAAAATCTTATTGCGGGCGTAATCCATTAAAATAATCAGCGGGCCGGGGCCGGAACTCTTGCCGCCCATAGTTTTCAAACGCGCTCCAAGCGGTCGGAGCTTGGAAAAATCAAATTTGATATCTTTACCGCTAAACCAAGTTTCCAAGCCTAGAACAAAAGCGTCCGCCCACCCCTCCTTGCTGTCTTCAACTGTGTGAGCCGGTGAAACTTTTCCGGTCTGCTTTTTAATTTGGGGCAATTGCTGGATAGTCTGCTGTTCGACTGAAAAACCAACGCCGGTGCCGCACATAGATAAATACATAATTTCTCCAAAATCTCGGAGTTTAGTCGGAGCAATATAAGAACAGTTGTAGGCTGTTACGTTTGTGGCACGCGCCGCTTTGCCGGCACTCCACATCAAACGCATCGAGGGCATCACTTCTTGTTTCAAAATGGCGAACCGAAGCTCATTATATTCTGATTCCGATAAAGCGACGCCGAGATTCTCTTTCATAAAATCCAGGTAACGATTGACGCTCTCGATCCAAGTTTCCCGCCGGCCTTCTTCTTCCATCCACCTGGAATAACTGCGATAATAAACGAATTCAGCCAACGAATTGCGAAAATATTTCTTGCTTTCCGTCACTAATTTTTTGACGCGCTCCGGAACTTCTCTGCGTTTTTCCCTCAATTCCGCCCGATGCTGGCGGTAAAGTATATAAGATTTGGCGGTTTTGGCGTAATCAAATAAAATCAGCGTTGTCTCCACCATGTCCTGAATTTCCTCAATGCCTAAAATATGCTCGGGCGGAAGTTTGCCGGTTAACTCCTTGATCGCCTTATCTGAAACTGATTGCGCCTCTCGCTCGCCTCCCTCCGCGGAAGCTTTCATAGCTTTCAAAACCGCGTCGGTTATGCGGGATTGGTCAAAAGGCACAATACGCCCATCGCGTTTTCTGATGGATTTAAAAGAGTATTTGGACATCGCTGTTTCTTAATTTAATTCTAACTCGTTCGCGAGAGTTTTTACAAAATTTTCTGTGGATAACACCAATGCTGCATTTAGTGACAGCCAATTATCTCCACGCTAACCTAACGGTGGTTTTTTTGAAGGAGGGATAACATGGCAGCCCAAGGTGTTTTGACGCGTCAAAACACCTTGGGCTGCCTTCCTAATCGAGGTGCTGCCCGTTCGATTCACCGCACAAAAGTAAAAACAGGACTTGTCTTGTCCTGTTTTTACTTTTGTGCCGCGGGGGTGAATCGAACACCCGACACTTCGCTCTTCAGGCGAATGCTCTACCACTGAGCTACCACGGCAAATTGCAATTGTGTAAATTATGATAATTTGAATTCCACTAAAAAACAAGCTATGCTAATCCCAGTTCTTAAGAGGAGCTAAGCCACCTCCTTTCACATAAGCTCCCGGACGCGATGCTGGCTATTTTACTTCAGAACAAGGCTTAAGGGTGAAGCCAAGTAAATACTTAGCGAACCCGCTTAACGAAGTTATGAAGTAAAATAGCCGCATCCCGAAGGGTTGTTGCTAAAATGTCAGCTCGCTTTGGAGATGAATCCTGGCAGTAGAGTCTACAGCTGCGGATTCACTCCTTCGCGAACCCTGCCTGCCGGCAGGCAGGTCTGAACATTTTAGCTAACAACGCGTCAGAGATTTATGTGAAAGGAGGTGGCTGTGAAACCAGAATATGTCGCTGTTTTCGATTGTGACGGAACTATCATTCCTAAGTCTTGGATTTCCTTATTCAGCGTTGTTGATCATAACTGCGGTTTTGCGCCGAAAATCTTGGAAAAAGCGCAACTGCTTAGAAAAAAATATATTGAGAAGGCTATTGCCGGAACGCTGACTAAGGAAGAAGAAAGGCAGTGGTTCTACGAAACAATTGATTATTACGTAGAAGGCGGGCTGAACCAGTTCGCTATACGGCGCAGTCTTGAGCAAGTAAAAGTTAGGACCGGGGTTATGGAGTGTTTCCGATTCTTGAAACGAAATAATGTTCCGATAGCAATCATTTCGTACGGCATAGAATACTTTATCCATACTGTTCTTGCCAAGAATAAAATTTCCGAACTGGTGGATGCGGTTTATTCAGCCGAATTGGTTTTTAACGCAAATGGGTTTGTAACCGGCTATAAACCCGAAACCGCTACTTTCCCGGACAATAAAGGAATTTTCTCCTGCCGGTTTGCCAACTTTTTTAATGTTGATTTTGAAAACATTCTGGCTGTCGGCGATTCCGGCGGCGATGCCAACCTCGGCCATCTAAAGAGCAACCGCTTGGGCATAGCGAAAGACCAAGCGGAGGAAGGGAAGATTCGGCAATTCATGGGAGAAGTGTTGATAACAGAAGATTTTAAACCAGTCCAAAAATGGTTGGAAAAAAAGATCAGAGCGGCTCATTAGCCGCTCTTTTTCATCCCTACGCCAAACGATGTGGGGATTTATTTTATCACTCTATAATAAATGACCACTAATAATCCCAAAAGAATCGCCGCGCACAAAACTTTGACCCACCAAATTTGGACAAAAATAATACCAGCGATCAACCCAAGCATTATGGCGAGAATTGCCATAAACACAATAATTAAAGCAACAATTAAAGCAGCTCCATAAAAAAACAGTTCAGCGAAACCAGTGGCTTGAGCCATTGTTCCACCTCCAAAAAAGGACCAAAACTAAGTATATAGCCAGGAACGCTCAAGTCAAATTCTTTTACGAATTTTCTTCATCAGGCTTTCCATAAACCAAAGATTATGAATCGTAGCCAAAATAGGGCCAAGCATCTCCCCCGCTCTAAATAAATGGCAAACGTAAGCGCGGGTATAATATTGGCAAGTATAGCAGCCGCATTTTTTATCAAGCGGACTTTTATCTCTCGAAAACCGGCTGGATTTTATATTTAAATTCGGTTCGCCGACCGCCATTAAAACAGAGCCATTTCGCCCCAAACGAGTCGGCGCCACGCAATCAAAGGTATCAATGCCTGATTTTACAGCTTTTATAATTTCTTCCGGAGAACCCATGCCAAGTAAGTGCCGGGGTTTATTTTCCGGAAGAAGAGGAATAATCCAATCTAAAATCTTGTAGATATCCGCCTTAACCATTCCCATCGGACCGCCGATGCCGATACCGTCAAAATTCATACCGCCGATGGTTTTGGCGGAATTCTGCCGCAAGTCCTTAAAAAGTCCTCCCTGGACGATTCCAAAGAGCGCTTGATGTTCGGCGTTCGATGTCCGATGTCCGAATGTCTTTAAGCACCGAACCGCCCATCTATGGGTACGTTCCATTGCCTTTTTCGTGTAAACGTAATCGTGGAGCGGCGAAGTACACTCATCAAAAGCGAAAATCAAATCCGCTCCCAAGTTTTTCTGAATTTTTATTGATTCCTCCGGACCGATGAAATGTCTTGAACCGTCTAAATGCGACCGGAACTCAACTCCATCCTCGGTAATTTTAGTAAGTTTTTCCTTGCCCTCCGAAGCCTTGGCGAAGGAGGGTTTATTCAATATTCCCGTACGCTCGCCAGGAAAAATATTCGCTACTTTTCCTACGCCATGTTCTAAAGCCGCTCCCAAACTAAAAACCTGAAAACCGCCGCTGTCAGTCCAAATCGGCCGGTCCCAACTCATAAATTTATGAAGGCCACCCATCTTTTTTACAACGCCATCTCCGGGACGCAGATAAAGGTGATAAGTGTTACAAAGAACGGATTCAGCGCCGATTGCTTTTAATTGCTCAACGGTCATCCCCTTAACGGTCGCCTGCGTTCCCACCGGAATAAAAGCCGGCGTGTGGATAACGCCGTGCTCTGTTTCAATAACACCCAACCGCGCGCGGCTGTTTTTGGATTTTTTAAGAATTTTGAATTCCATAAAAACGTTATTCACTCATTCATGTCTGCCCCGCCTTGGCGGTGGCGAATGAGTCAATAATCCACCAACCCGTTTTGGCAGTTGATCAATTTAGGATCGCAACGTCTTGTAGGGCTTGGAGGTTAAATCAACTATTTTGGAACCTTTCTTCTTTTTGTTGACTCCGCTGTAAACCACTGCGTCAATAAGACCGGCGTCCTTGCCGAAAGCTTCGGTATATTTTTCCGGATCGGCTAACGGTTCTTTTCCGGAAACGTTGGCGCTAGTTGCAACAATAGGCTTTTCAAAATGTTTGAATAATTTCTTCACCCAAGCGCCTTTGGAAATTCTAAAGGCTGCTGTGCGATTTTTTGTTGCAAGCGGCGAAAGGTTCTTCGCCTTTAAAACGAAATTAGTCGGCCATTTGGTTTTAGAAATAAATTTCTTTTGTTCGGCGTTGAAAGCCGCGTACTCCGCTAGCATATTAAAATCCCGAACCAAAAGCGGGAAGGCCTTGCCGAACTGACGCTTTTTCAACATATAAATCTTCAAAAGCGCCTGCGGATTAGTGGCATCGCATCCCAATCCATAAAGAGTCTCAGTCGGAAAAATGACCACTCCGCCGGCATTGAGGATTTGAGCTACTTTTTGATGAGTAATATTGGTTTTAGCCATGTTTTTAGCAATGCTCCCATTATACACCAATTCAATCAATTTGTCCAGTCCTAGCTATACAGCTACTTTTTTATTGACGATCCCTGATAAATTGTTAAGATATAGGTGCTATTCGCTCTCATCGTCTAGTGGCCTAGGACCCCGCACCAGAGCAAAGCTCGGTGCGAGGCAAGCGTTGCCTTCCTTGCCTCGCACTAAAAATTCGAACATATTAATTAAATGGTCTCATCGTCTAGTGGCCTAGGACGCTGCCCTCTCACGGCGGAAACATGGGTTCGATTCCCATTGAGACCACAATTGAATTTTTAGTGCGGGGTCGCGGCGGATCCGCCAGCTGGCGGACAAATCCCATTGGGACCACAAAATTTTTCCTAAATACAAATTACTTACACCAACTACAAACAAAAAAACCACAGGTAAGCCTGTGGTTTTTATCTGAATAAGCGTAGTAAGTGGAAAATGCGTCCTAATCATCTAAGTCAATAGCTGTCCCTACCATTAAACAGATATAAAATACGATCCAACCAACCGGTGAGGCAATAATAACCTTGATAATCCCCCAAGCAAGCTGATACGCATCCACCGGGTTGGCTTTTGCCGCTTCAATAATGGATACAATCCCTCCGACGAAAAGCACCCAAACGCCCAGCCACAATCCTAGGAAAATACCCGCAATGATCAGTGCGACTGCCAGTACCCGCCTCATCTGACCGCCTCCTTTCAAATATTCCACTAGCAAACTTGGAACTGCGTATAAATGTAGCAGATAAGTCAAATCTTGTCAAATTTCAGCGTTAAACCTGCCTAATCTCCTCCACTATCTTATCCAGCTCCATCGCTCTGGAAGCTTTAACCAGAATCAAATCGCCGCGGCTAATGATGCTCTGGACAGTTGACTTGGCGTCGTCGGCAATGTCAAAAGTATAAATGTTCTTCTTGGCCATCCCCGCTTTGTTGGCAGCATCGGCGATAAACTTCGCCCGCGGACCCACCGTCACTAAAATATCGAAAACTTTTTCGACAAAGCGTCCGATCTGTTCATGCGCTTCGATGGCGTATTTCCCAATTTCCAGCATGTCTCCCAAAACGGCGATTTTTCTTTTGGCCTTAAATTCTTTCAAAGTATCAATGGCGGCATGCATGGAAAGCGGCGAGGCGTTATAACTGTCATCAAAAATGTAAGTTTCCTTGATACCGGGAATCAACTTACCCCGGCGCGGCGGGACCTGATAATAATTCAACGCTTCGGAAATTTTCACCAAATTCATGCCGAAAGTAAGACCGACTGCCGCCGCGGCCGCGGCGGCATAGGCCTGCGCCTTGCCAAAAGCGCCGTCCAAACGAATCGGCACAAAACTGCCGCTGTACTCCAATTTAAAAGATATTCCCAATGGTCGGCTGTCTTTTGAATTTTCTCCGCCGGAGGCGGATCCTCCTATGGAGGAAAAATTAGTAATCCGCAGCTCCGCTCCCTCCCCAAATCCAAAAGTGATTACGTGGGCGCGAGTGCCGTCTTTCATATCGTAAACAGATTCATCGTCATAATTGAGAATGGCAAAACCGATGGCCGGTAAACTCTCTATCAGCCTGGCCTTTTCCCGCGCCACCGCGTCGGGACCGCTGTAAAATTCAACATGCACCGGAATATCTCCTACTGCCGTAACCACTCCAATCTGGGGCTTGGCTATTTCCAGAAGATATTGCATATCCCCGGGACGATCAGCGCCGTATTCCAATATCAAAATTTCCGGGTAACTCACCCGGAAAATAAGGCGCAGAAAAGAAGCCACTATCGCTTTCAGCCAGAAAAACCAGCCGCCTGATTTTTCCCAACCGCCCAAAATCGTCAACGGCAGACCGATTTCATTGTTAAAGTTACCGCTGGAAGCCCGCACTTTTCTTATCTGACGAAGAATCGCGACCACCGCTTCTTTGGTGGAAGTTTTACCAACCGTGCCGGTAATGCCGATAATGCCGGGCTGGTATTTACGAAGGGTCCATTTGGCTAAACGATATAAGATTTTTTTTAAAAAATTTCTCATACTTATCTTATTTCTGACCGCTGTTATCTGCCGGAGTATTATAATAGTTTAATATAAACTGCGCCAGTTCGCGAAACGCGGGTACCACGGTCTCCCCGGCCAGCGTTGCCCTCGGTTTATCAACCTTAATCAAGATTGTGAAACGCGGATCGCTTGCGGGAGCAAAGCCGACATAGCTGTGAATAAACTCTTCCGCGTAGCCGCCCCTCTGAAAATCCGGCACCTGGGCCGTACCGGTTTTGCCGGCAATTTTATAACCGGGGATTTGGGCCACTCCGGCTTTCTTTACTGCGGAAACCATCATCTCGGTCACTTGCCGGGCCGATTCTTCAGAAATCACTGTCCGCAGCGCTTCGGGTTTCTCGCCATCCAACAAATACGGCTTCATTAAAATTCCTTTGTTGGCGATGGCCGAAACGGCGTTAATCAACTGAAGAGGCGTTACCGAAACTCCCTGACCGAAAGCGGCGGTGGCAAAATTGATGTCGCGGAAGTTGTTTTTGAGATTTTTTAATTTTCCGGAAACTTCTCCGGGCAAACCAATACCCGTCGGTTCATCAAAGCCAAATTTAATTAAATAATTGTAAAACAGGTCGTGGCCGGTCTTTTTCTCCGCGAATGCGGCGCCTGTATTGATGGATTTTTCTATGACTTCGGTCATGGTGACTGTGCCGTGGGCTTTCAAATCCCAGTTTTTAAAAGTCTTGCCGTTGAGAGTCATCGAACCGATATCATAGAACGTGGTTTCTGGCGTAATTTTACCGCTATCAATGCCGGCAGCCATAGTGATTATTTTAAAAACGGAGCCGGGCTCATAAACCGACTGCAGAGCCGGGTTCAAAAAGTTTTTCAACGGCGACTTGAAATATTCGTTGGGGTCGAAATTGGGAAAATTACCAAGCGCCAGAATTCTTCCGGTTTTCGATTCTTGAACGATTACCGTTCCTCCCACCGCCGAATATTTATCTACCACCGATTTCAAAACTTTTTCCGCTTGCGCCTGAATATCGCGATCAATGGTCAAAACTAAATCGGCTTCTTTTCCTCCTCCGGAGGACAAATAATTATCGTAGAATGACTCTAATCCGTAACGCCCCTCAATCGAACGATCTCCTTCGCTTGGTCCGACAAAGCCCAAAAGCTGGGCGGCCAAAGAAGCAAAAGGATAAAACCGAAATTTTTGATTATCTATATAGATACCTTTAATTCCTAAGGCGTTGATGGCAGCCACTTGCTCTCCATCAGCTTTGGCGAGCAATAATTCATAAAGATCGTTGGGCTTAATAAGCAAATTTTTTATTTCCGCGGCATCGATTTCTAAAATCGGAGCGAGTGCTTGAGCGGCTTCCTCGGGATTTTTAATTTCTTTAGGAACGGCAAAAACTACCGGATAATCTCGGTTGATGGCCGCCGGTATCTTATTGCCATTTTTGTCCTGAAAATAAATTTTACCCCTCTCCGGACTTAAAAAATCGCTCCCTCGGCTTTGCGAAGCGGCACGAGCCGAATAATATCCGCCCCTTTTGATTTGTAAGTCATAGATATTGTTTACAAGAACGGAGTAAGAAAAAAGTATGCTGACTGTCAATAGCCATATTCGCCAAGATTTCATCTTTGTACGATTAGATAATCAGGTTTACGTTCTTTAACTAAACCGAGTTGTTCCGCTAACTGATCGACATTTTGAAAATCAAGAACGGCGTAAAGCCGATTTTTCAAATCAACGCTTCGCGCTTGCGAGTCCTCAATAATTTCGTTCTGCTCGCTCAAAAGATATTTGAAACGGACGTTTTGGCTATAAGCAAAAACGCTTAAAACGGCTTCCAAAAGTATCAGGCCGACGATTAAAATCATCGGGATGTTGAATCGGAATTTATTTTTATTTGGTTCTATTATTGTCATATTGCAGGGTTTAGGGTTAAGGGTTTAGCCAATAGCCTACGCGTAATTTTGCAGAACGCGAACGAGGATTGGCCGACGCCTCCTCTTTAGAAGCAACGAGCGGTTTTTTGGTCAGAATTTCCAGTTTGCCGGCTTTGGCATAATCACGGAAATAATTTTTCACCAGCCGATCTTCCAAGGAGTGGAAAGAAATGATTGCTACTCGCGATCCGGCTTTTAAAATTTGATCCATCTCTTTCAGAAATTTTTCCAAATTTTCCAATTCGTGATTGACGTATATTCTCAACGCCATGAAAGTTCTGGTCGCCGGATTTATTCGCCCCCTTTCGTAACTTCTGGGAACCGCGCCGCGGATAATTTCCGCCAGCTCAAAAGTTGTTTCGATTGGTTTGCGGCGCTCTCGTTCATAGATTGCTTTAGCGATTCTTCGCGCGAATCTTTCCTCGCCAAGTTCTTTAATGATCTTTGCCAACTTTTCTTCGGTTAATTCTTTAAGCATTTCTCTGAGTGGTTCGGCGTTGGAATCGTAAGTCATCAAAAGCGGTTCGTCTTTCTGGAAGCTAAATCCCCTGCCTCCGCCGATTTGTTCTGAAGAAAATCCTAAGTCTAAAAGTAATCCGTTCGCTTTCCCGAAATTTTTTCTTTCTAGAATTTGAGCGAGATCGGCATAATTTTCTCCGGTCTTTTCCCAATCAATGGCAAGTAATTTCCCAGTCGCTCCAATTTTTTCCTGAATCGCCTTGCTGTGGCCGCCCGCGCCGGCAGTTCCATCAATGAAAAATTCTCCAGGTTTTGGGTTGAGAAGTTCTAGTACCTCCTTCAGCAACACAGGCGTATGCGTTGAATTATGAATCATGAAATATGAATTATGATTTGTTAAAATAATTTTTCTTTTTGTTTTTAATTCCTGATTCATAATCAACGCTATATCCCCAACTCCCCCAATTTTTCCGCAATATCGTCAGAGGAGGCTTCGGTTTTGGATTTGTAGGTCTTCCAGGATTCTTCGTCCCAGATTTCAATGCGATTATATAAACCGGCGAACACCGCTTGTTTTTTTAAGCTGGCGTACTTTCTTAAATATTCCGGAATTAAAATTCTGCCCTGATTATCAAATTCAACTTCCATCGCGCCGGCAAGCATCAAACGCGCGAAGGCGCGGGAATTGGATTGCGAAAGCGGTAACGCGATTAATTTTTGCGCCAACACCTCCCAATCGACTTTATTAAAAACAAAAAGGCTTCGATCGAGCCCTCTGGTAATAATCGCTCCGTCGCTTAATTTAACGCGGAATTTAGCCGGTAAAGCTATCCGGCCCTTAATATCTAAACTATGTGTGTATTCTCCTATAAACATTGTTAGTTATCCCCAGATTCAGCGGTTATCCCCACCTTTATCCACAATTCACCACCATAGCTCCACTATACCCCACTTCATTTATGGGGGAAATGGGCCATTGTGGATAACTTCTATTTTTGCTAAAATTCTAAACAGATCTTTGAATAACTCCCGCACAAAAGAAGGTGAGCCGTGAAATTGCTGGTGAACTGTATATTTGAGGAGTTTCGCTGCATTCTTAGGTGCTTCATTTATGAAGTTCGACTGGAGGAAAACTTACGCGACGAGAAAGGGAAGCGGCTTGCCGGGAGATTGAGCGCGGGTCGGCGGATAATTTACATTGACAATGATCAGTGTGAACACGAAAAAATCAAAACCCTGATTCACGAACTCGCGCACTTTCTTTTTGGGAGCGCCCCGGAAAAGTTGATTATCAAGATTGAGGAATTGCTTTGGCGAAGATTTAGCCGAAAACAAAAAAGATCTTTGGAGAAGTGGCTCCCAAAACAAATCTTCAATTCCAAAAAAAAATAGACAATAACCTAAACGCCCCGATGTATATCGAGGCGTTTTTATTTTGTGGACGCACCAGGGATCGAACCTGGGCTCTCTGCAATGTGAATGCAGCGTTTTACCATTAAACTATGCGTCCAAACTCTATAAAAATATAGACCCCTACGCTGTAGGGGTCAATAACGTGATACTACCGAAATTTCAGATGAGAAAGAATATTCTGTCCACCGTAACGTTTAATAAATTGATAGGTTTCGCGGTGAGTATTGAAACGCGTAACCACGCGAAAAACGGACTGGGGTGTTTTATTATGCGACTGCGCCGAGTCTGTCAATATCAGAAACAAGGCCTTAATTACTCTATAAGCAGTTTGACTCACGCGCTTGCCATCTTTCCTTTTTTTCGGTGATAGTCGAAAATCAACACAAATATCGCCATCCACTTCAACAACCCCGATGTCACGCATACCTTCATCTCCCTAAAAAACTAGTAATGATTATAAATAAAAAATACGGCGGAGTCAACTCCGCCGTATTTTTTATTGCAATTCTACCACCGCTCCCGCTTCTTCCAGTTTCTTTTTCAATTCTTCCGCTTCCTCTTTCTTTAAGCCCTCTTTCACGACTTTCGGAGCGGCATCAACCAAATCTTTCGATTCTTTAAGACCTAAGCCGGTCGCTTCCCGCAAAACTTTGATCACTTGAATTTTCTGCCCGCCGCCTCCTTTTAACATCACTTTCCAAGCGGTTTTTTCTTCGGCTTCTACAGCTCCCGCGCCGGCCACTCCTGCCGCCATCGGCATAGCCGCGGAAACTCCGAATTTTTCTTCCATCTTCTTAACTAAATCAGCGAGCTCCGCGGTTTTGAGTTCGCTTACTTTTGTAATTATGTCTTCAAATTTATCCATATTCTTTAAATTCGAGTATCGAAACTCGAAATCCGAAACAATATCTAAATTCAAAATTCCAAATTCAAAACGTTTAGAATTTTTGACATTAGAATTTTGAATTTGTTTCGTGCTTCGTGCTTCGAATTTCGGATTTTATTTTGCTTATGTGACGACCTTTTCTTCCGCAACTGGCGTTGAACCAGCTGTTCTCTTGGATAGCTCACCCAAAACATACATAAATGCCCTCAATGGTCCGGTAATCGCTCCCATAACCATTGCAAGCATAACTTCTCTTGATGGTAACTTAGCGACGGTGGTGAATTCTTCAACGGATACCGCGGTTTTCGCAACCAAATCGTAAGCGCCAAGAACTTTAAATTCCTTTTTGCTTCTAGCCAATTCTTTCGCGAATTTATAAATCGAGGAGGCAACAGAGCTTAAATCTTCGGGAATAAAGAAAGTTCCCACTTGAGCGGAAAACTGAAGCGGATCAAAATCTATGCCGGAATTTTTAAGAGCGATGCTTAGTAACCGCTTTTTAATAACTTTGAAAGTCGCGCCGGCTTGCCCTGAGCCTGCCTGCCCCGCATTTGCGGTGGCCGAAGTGGCTTTTTTGACTTCTATTTTCAATTTCCGGATAGAAGCGGTATCAACGCCGGTAAAATCGGCAAAAACCAAAGTTTTGCTCTTTTTAAGCAAATCTTGGCCCAACTCAACTTGTTTCTTTTTTTGTTCTTTAGTCAACATATTAGTAATAAAAAACGGACTTCTCGTCCGCAGATACAAAAAACACTTTGTGTTCTCGAGAGGACTTACTGCCGATAGGCAACCTCTTGTCTGCGAACTATGTAGAGAGTATATGCGATAGGCGCTCCTCTGTCAACTCCCACGCCATAACGAGTTTCTAATTAAAAAACTCCGACGGATGTCGGAGCAAAATTCGTTTGGTGTGGGGGTCAAGCCCTACAGCCACAGTGCCCCTTTTTGCCATGAACAATAGAATACACAGAAGCGTAAATGAAAATCAAGAAGCAAAAGATTGTCCATCCCACATACACAACCTCCCTTCCCCTTTCTGTGTTGTGTAGATGAACCGAATGCGCCGCGAGCAATGCCGTCGCGAATCCGCTCGCTATCGTGATTAGTAGGCTCACTTATCCCTCCGCCGGCACGACTCGATTCTGCTTTGCTTTCTCAACCATTCCCATCAGAGCGAGATACTGCTCCCTCTTAATTTCGTCTTTCTTGAAAATCTCCGTCACCTTCTCGATGAAGCGCATAATCGCTTCTTCGGTAAAGCCGTCAGTGATCAGGTTTGAAAGTTCCATAATCAACTCCTGGAACTTGTCATTCGGATCATCGTCGTCAGCTTTTGAAACCTCGACGGCTTCCGGCTTGGCAACGACCGCGCTTTCGGAAGTTCCCTTCTTGAGAACGGATTTCCAATACCAGCGGCCGATTTCGTAAAGTATGGATATGGGTCCACACGCCAGGATGATAATGACACCTATCGCAACACAATACATAGGATTCAGCCTTAACGACTGCACTGAAATACTTAGAATATCAAAATGCCTGCTTAGTAGTATTTCATAAATGAGTAGCGGAATTGCAAAGCTCAAAAACCCCATAACTGCATAAGCAAGCGGTCTTTCATCCTTTGAAGAATTCATCCTTGCAAAAGATAATGGAGCAAAGAAGAAAGAAAGAATTACACGGTGATAATTTTTGACTATGGACGGAATTCCAAAAACTACGGAGAAAACGCCATGTAGCAAAGCAATAACAGCCAAAAACGGGAATCCCAAAACTCCAGCAACCAGTTTCAACATTTTTCCTCCTTTGCTCAGCCGTAGCTTTAGCGTAGGCGAGCTTTCAAAGTACCGCAGAGATACTAACTTACTTTACGCCACTTGTCAATCTCTTTATGGCTGCCCGAAAGTAAAACTTTCGGAACTTTCCAAGCCTTTTGACTTTTGACTTTTGACATTCGACTTGTTCGCGCCTTTGGCAAGAACACCTCCGGTCTTGTATAAACCGGATAAGATCCCTTAATTTCTTCCAATGATTCATATTTTCCCAAAACTCCCGGCACTTGCCGAGAAACTGCGTCCACTAAAACCATTGCCGGTAATTCCCCGCCGGAAAGCACATAATCCCCAATGGAAATTTCTTCATCGGCGACATATTTCGCCACTCTTTCATCCACTCCCTCATATCGCCCACAGATTAAAATTAACTGGTCATATTTTGATAATCGCTTCGCCATTATTGAATCCATTTTTTTTCCTCGCGTACTAAAAAGAATCGTCCGAACTTTTAACTTTTTATTTTTGATTTTTGATTTTAAAAATTGAACCGCCCGATAAACCGGTTCAACTTTTAAGACCATCCCCGGCCCCCCACCATATGGCTTGTCATCAACCTTATGGTGTTTATCGGTTGTGAAATCCCGCAAATTATGCGCCGCAATCTTAATAAGCCGCTTCTCTTGCGCGCGCTTTAAAATAGACTCGCTAAAATAGGATTGGAAAATATTGGGAAATATAGTGATAATGTCAAACTTTTTCATTTTATTTTATGCTATATTTTAAATAGCTCTTTAGCAACGGAGGTGGTAAATGGGTTGCGTTTTCTGCGATCGACAGAAAAATGACATTGAAAGAACGATTTATGAAAACGATCTTTTTTATATCATGCCAACTTTGGGTCAGATACCTAAAAACGGCGGGCATATTCTAATTATCCCTAAAGGCCACGTTGATTGCATTGCTAATTTACACGACACAAAAGCGGGGCCAATACTTGTCTTCATAGAACTGACTCGTGAAGTCATGAAAAAGGAATACGGCCAGGAAATAGCGATGTTTGAACATGGCATTGTCGGACAAACAGTTAAACATGCCCACCTACACCTATTCCCCGGCAAAGACAGCGACAAGATGACCGAAAGAGTGAGAAAGGATTTCCCGCTTGCGGAAATTGATGTCTTGCGACATCACGACGACCTTTTTGATTCTTATGAAGCCACGGCAGAGCCTTATCTTTTTTGGCAAGGCGAAGATGGAATTCCTAGAGTTTGTTGGAATCCGCCCGCGCCTCCACAATATTTCCGAACCGTTTTAGCCGAACTTCTCGGCTACCCCGAACGAGCCAATTGGCGAACGATGGATCCGGAATTGGACAAAAAATTGATTGCGGAAACCATCACTCGCCTAAAACCGCATCTCGCTTAAAAAACCACCCCGTCAAATGACGGGGTAGCTTTTTATTTTAAAGAGTTTATTCTCTATCGGCACCGCGATCCGGACGCGGAGCGCGGGTCGAACCTTCCGGCTCTTCAATCTTGAGATTCACTCGGGCATTATTCTTAATGCCGACAATTCTCAAAAGAGAGCGGATGGCTTTGGCGGTAGCGCCTTGTCGGCCGACTACCTGTCCCATATCTTGGGCGTGCACTTTCAAAGAAAGCAGAACTCCCATCTCATCTACCTTGCGATCAACCACGACATCGTCCGGATGATCAACGATAGACTTTACAAGATATTCCAGAAACTCCTGATCAGTGTTTTTAGCCATTACTTTCTTACTTGCTGTCTTAACAGATTCGCGACCTTTTAATTCTTAGTATTTTAGCAGAACAGAATTCAAATGTCAAGGCATTTGAATAAATCCGAAATTCGAATATCGAAATACGAAACAATATTTAAATATATACAAATTACTAAAACTAATTCGATTTTCTCATTATAGAACTAAAAATCATCATTAACTCAGTTGCCTCTTATAATAAACTTTTACGATCTTTGTCTAAATCGCCATCGCCATCTGTATTAATTAATTTTAGCCAATACATACTTTCTTTAGCTTCTTTGCGGGAAATTTTAATTCTCATCAAAAAATCTTTCTTACTCAAAGCTTCATTTGCCTCTATATAATTGGCGCCTACAGAACCAGAGGATCTGATAACCTGTTTTCCATCTTCAATGTTTGCGATTGTTCGCGGTAATTTTCTTACAAAATCCCTAACGTTAATAGCAAATTTCGCAGTACGATCTTCTAAATCATACTGTTTTGAATTTAAAGCTTCCCTCATTCGAATTTGTTTCGGATTTCGAATTTCGTGCTTCGAATTTTATCTAGGCGGCTGGCTTCGCCTCCGCCGCCGGCACCACCGGCGCGGCAGCTTCCCCTTTCTTGGTTTTCGGCTGTTTGTGGACGGCTATTTTTTTTCCAGAAATAATTCCGGCGGAAACCAAAAGGTTATGGACTGTATCCGTCACCTGCGCGCCATTTTTCAGCCAGTGAGTAATTCGTTCTTTTTTAAATTCGTGCTTCTTCGCTCTCGGATCGTACCAACCCAAATCCTCCACGTTTCTCCCGAAGAGTTTGTGGCGTTTTTCATCTACAACCAGACGGAAACTCGCCTGGTGCTTCTTACCTATCCTTTTTAGCTTTAGAGTTAACATGAGAATTATGTTAGCAAATAAAAAACCCCCGGTCAAATGCCGAGGTGTTTGTAATTCATTTTCTCTTCTTTGCCTTTTTTCTAAGTTTCTTTTCTAAATTCTCAATGGCGTTCATGCACTTATCGACCGCCCTGTAAAATGCCGCCCTGCTCGGCTCTATCTTGTCCAAACCCAATCGCTTTATATACACCCCATCTTCAGCTAGCCATCGTGGCATATTCATCATCTTCACTAATTTATCAATCTCTCTCTTTTCTTTCTTGGTAAAACGCCTCTTTTCCTTCACTTTTCATCTCCGAAAGTACTACCGCTAATATATCACGTTTTAGAAAAATTACAACAAAAAAGGCGTTCACTTGGAACGCCGGGAAATCTTTCTCCAAATTCGTCTCATCATAACACGCACCCTTCTTTTGAAAGATAGCCATTTCGACTGCCGAATAAATTGACGATATTGAGCCGTGCCGGCCAAACAGCAAGCAATCACAGTGCCGCATAGCAAACATTTCTCACTGTGCTTAAGGTATTCTTCGCTTGGAGGCCATGCCTTCTTCTTGTCTTTGGGCCAGGTGCATTCTTTTACCGTAACATTCCAAAGTCCGGCTCTTCCCATACGAATTCCTGCAATGATTATAAAAATAGGAAATCCCGAATTTACCAGCTCTTCGATCCATTTCCGCTCCGCCGGTGTCAGTTCTCCAAGTTCCTCAATACTCATAAGTTAATCTCCGAAAGGACTGGCGATAGTATTGCAAAAACAAAAAGCCTCGTCAAATGACGAGGCAGAATTTTCCTTTAGTATTCCGGCCGCTTGAAGGGAACCTGATCTCCAACTTTCACCTTGTCGAAAACGGATTTTGTAACAAATACAATACCCTTACCTTCCACGGTCACACCATGATGATAATCATTTTTTATAATGCACCGCCTCCAATTTTCATCTTTATCGAGAATCTTTCCATTAGGCAGTTCGTAAATAGAGCTGTGTATCTCTTCACAAATTTTACATACCAATTTATCACCGACCTCCAGTTCGGTAAAAACAAATTGTGAAACAGGTACTCGCCGGGTGAATCTATAGTTGCGGCAATCTAAAACATAATGCTCTCCGTGACGTTGACACTTTTCGGTAACTTTTCCGATTACGGTAGTTCCAGCAGAATCCTGAATAGAATTCGTATGCAAAAGATCGCAATCATAGGGTGTAAGCACCTGCGAATACACAAGCTCGCTATAAGCTTTAGCTTCTGACGGAGTGCGCTGCTTAATAAGGGCATGCGTGTCTTTAAGTACTTCGTGCAGTGCCGATACCCCGCTGATCAATACAATTAAAACAGAGACGGCAATCAAGAATGCACCGGGTCCATTACTCCAAAATTCAGCTTTCTTCGAACTTTTCTTTTCAATTTCGGAATTTTCTTCTTTTTCAGCCTTGGTCTGTTCTTCTTTCAACTTCGCAGCTTCGGCTTCAGCTTTGGATCTCTGTAATTCGGCAAGTTTTTCCTGAATCTTGTCATGAACTTCCTTACTGCCCCAGTAAGCAATGAGATAGCGCGGCCCACTATTTGTTATTCCTCCAACCAGCAACCAAGCAGTATCACTATAGAAAAGCCTGACGCCTTCAAAAATTCGATATTCTGCCACTAGGCGCATTTCTTCCAACACTTCCACGGGCACATAAACGTCGCCAATTTCCGGCCAAAAACAAGTTGAATAATATCCTTTGCCGAAGTTTATCCACATCTTGTACATGGGGTCTTCGCGGTCTCGGAATTTAGAGTAAGTCGGTATTAGTTCTGCACCAAAATTTTGTGGAATTTGAGCTTGTAAGCTGGCATTTTTGAGGCCAGCAGATTCTGCTAATTTAAGACGATATTCTTTTTCTGCTTCAAACTTATTCTTCGCCATTTCCAAAGAATCCTTGCGCTTTTCAAATTCTTCCTTATTCCTAAATAAATGCACAAAAACGCCATTTGCTTCCGCCATGCAGCCTCCTTTTTAAGTTCTCAAAAACCTGCAAGGACTGTAAAACAAGACTCTTAAGAAAGCAAGTGCGTGTACAAGTGCGTGCATACGAATATAACCTAGTCTATCTTACGATCGTTTAATAGACTAGAAAAAGGGGAAAGGGGAATAAAAATTAAATTACATGTTTAATCGTTCCGGTTTTCCCAACAGAAAAGATTTCGATAAATTGCAATATGTTATATTTCCTTAAATCGCTGATCAATTCCTCTGGGATTTTTATTTTCCCGATCCAGACGCTTTTTTGGAGCATGCGCAAACCTAAATTTTTTAACACGGAACGTAGCCAGTCGCGCTTAAATCTTACGTTTTCCGGAATATCAAAACTAACAATAACCAATTCGCTTCCCTTCTCTGATTGGTAGGTTCTTACGAGAATACGTTGATCAAATGATTTTTCTAATTTTCTCTTTTTTATTATTCCCTTCTCAGTAATTTCTAAAATGGCGCCACTGTCATTTGCTAATTTTTGGATCAACCCCTGCTTTTTCATTGTATGAATCACTTGATACAATCTTTGCTTTTCTTTTTGTTCTTGTATCTTAATAATCTTCAATCGTTCTTTTTCTTGAATTCCTTTTCGTATGCTTTCAGCTAATGTTTTATGGTCACGCATGCGCGGGTATTTTAATGGCAAATAATTACTTTTTGAGCTCGCAAGAAAGTCTTCAATGAAATCTCCTACGGAATAAGTAGTTTCTTCAATCGCCTCTAAAACTTTTAATAAAAATTCTCCCTTCATAACTGATATTATACAATATCCTAGCGTATCTTACGATCGTAAGATACGCTAGGAAGTTTTACGATAATAGTATGCGTTATAAATTTCTATTGTTTGGCTGCAGCTGCTTCTTCAAATTTAAGAGACAGGATGCGGGAGGTGCCGTCGTCACGCATCGTTACGCCATAAAGCACGTCAGCCGCTTCCATAGTGGCGCGGTTATGGGTAACGATTATAAATTGAGTTTTTTTGGAAAAATCGCTGATGAGATCGGCAAAACGCTTGGCGTTGCTTTCATCTAAAGCGGCGTCAACTTCGTCCAGCACCAAAAACGGCGGCGGGCTTACGGAAATAAGCGCGAAAAGCGCCGCTATGGATACTAGACTCCTCTCCCCTCCCGACAGCATTTCCAAACCGCTGATTTTTTTCCGCGGAATACTGACGGTCACTTCCAAACCTCCGTGATCAACCCCATGTTCGGCATCCTCATCTTTTACTTCTTCAACTGGCTCTTCAACAACTTCGTCTTCAGTTAATTTTTCTCTCGGCTCTTCTTTAATTAACTTCAGATGCGCTTTCCCGCCGCCGAACATCAGCTTAAAATACTTATCAAATTCTTCGTTGATGGCCTTCAAGGCGCTGTTAAATTCATTGTGAATTTTTTCGTCTAAATCTTTGATAAGCGCGAGCAGATCTTCTGTTGCTTTTTCAAGGTCGCTCATTTGACCGGACAAAAAGTTATATCGCGATTCAATCTCCTGGGCTTCTTTGATCAGAGCCGGGTCCAAATCGCCTATTCCGGCCAATTCCGCGCGCAATTTAAACATTCGTTTTTCAATTTCCGCAAAATTTTGCGGAAATTGCCCCGGGCTTGGTCGAATAGCCTTCTCGAATTCAGAAAGACGTCGTCCGGTTTGCATCGCCAAATTTTCTAATTCTTGCCGCCGGATATTGATTCTTTCTTTATCAAAAAGCAATTTGTTTTTCTCGTTTTCCAGCTTTTGAATTTCGTCTTTTTTTGCTTCAACCACTTCAAATGCTTTTTTGAATACAGCGTTGAATCCCCTCAACTCATCCGCAAGCTGGCCCTCAAGAGCGGCTAATTTTGCGAGTTCCTCATCAGCTGATTGCAGGTCGGCCAATAACTTACTTTTTTGTTTTTCCAAATCTTTAATTTTACCGGAACGATCTTCTGTTCCAACAGAAAGAACACGCTCAACTTTCTCCACTATGACATGTAACAGCGCCTTGATTGCGCTTAAATCATTTTCCGCTAGGGCTTTTTCTAAACCAGCCTTCGTTTCTTCAAGAATTTTTATGGCTTCGGCTGTTTTTACTTCGGATTTCGGCTGAGAAATAAGAAACTCAATCTGCGCTTCCGTACGCCCAACCTCTTTCTGAAGAACTGATTTTTTGTTTAAGAAAGTCTGAAGTTGCTCCTTGCTTTCGGCCGCCTGCCTGCCGGTAGGCAGGGACTTTTCAACTTTTTGAAGTTCGGCCTGCAGGTTTTTCAGCTCATCAACTCTTAGACTCTTCAGCTCATCAACTTTTCTGATGCTCGGCTCCAATTCCTTCAAATCAATCTCAATTTCCGCCAATTTCCCTCCAAAATACTCTCTCTCCAGTTGTTCCAATTCCTTTTGAAGATCGGCCTGCTTTTCATATTTGGAAGCCTGCCGGCGAAGCAAGCGCAAATGCGGCAATAATTCGTCGGTCATCGCCTTCACTTTTTCCAAATTGAATTTGGTGTTAATTAATTTTCTTTCCGCTTCGTGTTTTTTAAGTTGATATTGGCGTAACCCTAAAACTTCTTCTATCATAGTGCGACGCTCTTTTGGAGTCGCTCGCACAAAAATATCGCTATTGCCTTGATTGACGATAGTTAAACCTCGCGCGCCCAATCTGGCTTTGGCAAAAAAATCTATTATATCTCTTAACCGCACGGGCGCCTCGTTAATGAAATATTCCGAATCGCCATCTCGGCTGATTTTGCGACTGACGGAAATTTCCGTATAATCAAGCGGGAAAAAATGATCGCTGTTATCAAAAGAAATAGTCGCTTGCGCCAAGCCCATGCGCGGGCGCTGTTGCGTGCCGGCAAAAATAAGATCCTCGGCTTTCGCGCCGCGGATATTTTTAGCTTCCCTCTCCCCTAAAAGCCAACGAATGGCGTCAATAATATTGGACTTGCCGGAGCCATTCGGCCCCACAATTGAAGTAATACCCGATTGGAAATCCAACGTAGTTTTTTGGGCAAACGATTTAAACCCGACTAATTCTAAAGTCTTTAATCTCATAGGATAATTTCGAAATACATATAAATAATAAAATAAGCCCGACTTTAAGTCGAGCTTTTAACTTGCTTCAGAATTTGTTCTATTTCTTCCGCGTTCAATGTTTCTTTTTCCAGAATAGCTTCCGTGAGCGCTTCCAGTTCATTTTCGTGGCTAGTCACAATTTCCAGCGCTTCCTTATAAGCGTCGTTGAGAAGCTTGTCTATCATTCTGTCAATTTCTTCCTGTTTTTTAGGAGAGCAGGGTATGGATTCGCTGGTCGAAAAATTAAGAAAATTATGGCTTAAGCCGAAAGTTCTCAACCCAGCATCGGACATTCCGTATTCGCAAACCATTTTTTTCGCGATATCACTGGCATTTGAAAGATCGGCTTTGGGACCGCTAGAGAAATTCTTGAAAATTAACTCTTCGGCGGCGCGGCCACCCAGTAAACCAATCAGTCTAGCTTTTAGATAATCGTTGGTTTCCGTCATTCCTTCATTCTCCGGCAGGCAATGATTCATCCCCTTAGCCAAAGCTCTGGGAATGATTGTTACTTTACGGATCACGGAGTTGCTGCCCTGTTTATAAATGGTCGCGATTGTGTGGCCACATTCATGATAAGCCACGCGCTTTCTATTCTCTTCAATCATTTTCCGGCTCTTTTTTTCCGGACCAAATATGGTGCTGTCAACGGCTTCAGCGAGATCGCTTTGTTCAACCGATTCAGCGCCGCGTTCCGCCGCCATAATCGCCGCTTCGTTGGTAATATTAGCCAATTCAGAACCCGGAAGATCCGGAGTCATTTTCGCAATCTCCTCAAGATCTGCTTCTGGATCAATGATAATTTTTTTCGCAAGAACTTTGAGAATTTCTTCTCTTCCTTTTTTATCAGGCATGCCAATAACCAAACGCTTACCAAACCTTTCGCCGCGCAAAAGCGCCGGATCAATTGACATGGGCTTGTTGGTAGCGCCAATGACTAGAACCCCTTCGCAGGATTCAAGACCGTCCATTTCCACAAGAATTGCGGATACGGTATTGTCGTATTCTTTGGTCGTTGCAAATCCTTCTCTTTTGCCAAGGCCATCAACCTCATCTATGAAAAAGATGCAGGGCGTTCTTTTGCGCAATTCGGCAAAAGCTTTTCGAATACTCGCCGGCCCCTGGCCAACGAAGGTATTTACGAACTCCGAGCCATTTGCAAAGGCAAACGGGACATTGGCTTCACCCGCGATTATTTTAGCAAGCAAAGTTTTTCCGGTTCCCGGCGGACCAATCAGCAAAACGCCTCTCTGCATATGCCCACCTAAACGGGTGTAGCGCTTCGGGTCTTTAAAGAAATTTACTAAACGCTCGACTTCTGCCTTTTCTTCGTCGCAACCGGCAAAATCCGAAAACCGTGCATCACTTTTTGTTACCCATTTAAAAGCATTATTGGAATCCGAAATGGGCAAAGCGACGGCCATCTGCGCCATCTGCCTTTTATGCATTTTATTCAGCCAAATAGAGCCGAGGAAGCTAACGGCAAAAAATAAAACTATGCCGGTTGCTACCATCACTCGCCAATCGTAAAAAAGAACTGTCCAAACTAAAATTACCACACAGGCAACAGTCAAAATTACGGGCCAGTAAGACGAGAAGAATTTCTTCACTAGTCACCTCGTTTATCAAAGAACAGAACTAAGACTATTTAAACAAATTTATGGTTAATTAGGCAAGCCCTCTAGCGCTATGCGAGCCGCGTCGGTTTCCGCGTCGTGTTTGGAATATCCCGTTCCTTGCGCTGCTAATTTTCCGGCAATATAAACTCCAACGGTAAAAACCTTGTCGTGATCCGGTCCGATCTCGGATAAAACTTTGTAAACAGGCGTGGCTTTGAGAGTTTCCTGGGTTTTTTCTTGCAAAGAACTTTTGGAATCTTTGTAAAGGCCGCCCTTAATAACTTCCTCCAGCCGCTCCACCACGAAATCATTTACGAATTTTTTTACTTTTTTATATTCGCCGTCCAGATAAATAGCGCCGATCAGGGCTTCGATGGCGTTAGCCAAAATTACGTCCCGCGCCCGGCCGGTATCCTTGGCTTCCCCGCGTGAAAGAAGTATGAATTTTTCCAATCCGAAAGATTTGGAAACTTCGGCAAGCATTACATAATTAACTAAAGCGGCCCGGAGGCCGGTCATTTGGCCCTCTTGATAATCTGGATAGCGGTTGAATAATTCTTCCGTCACTGCCAATTCTAAAACCGCGTCGCCTAAAAATTCCAAGCGTTCATTATCCGACAATTTCCAGGACGGGTTTTCGTTAAGATAAGAACGGTGAGTCATGGCCTCCTTAAGTAAGTTCTTGTCTTTGAAGGTATAGCTGATTAATTTTTCGAGTTTGGATAGTTCTACCATGATGAATGATAACTTATGACTTATGAAGTATGGAACTAATTTAACCAAGGGCCATTCTTAATTCCTAATTCACACTTCATGATTCATGTTTTGGTTCTTTTTTATTTTCCTCTTTCGGAAGTTGTCCCGCTTCTTGAAGTTGTTTATAAACCGTGCCTAAAACGCCGTTGATAAACTTTCCGGAATTCGGACCGCCATAGTTTTTGGCGATTTCGATTGCCTCATTAATCGCCACTTTCGGAGGAACTTCTTCGTGATCGGCATATAAAAGCTCATAAAGGCCGATGCGCAAGGCATTGCGATCAATGATGGCGATTTGAGCGAGCGGCCAATCAGGGGCGGCTTTTTCGATAATTTTATCGAGCTCTTCCAAGCGGTCTATCACTCCTTTGACTAACCTCCAGGCAAAATCCGGCTCATCAATGCCGGGAGCGAATTCATTGAGGTTTCTTTCAACGATTTTCGTCAAATCCTCTTTCTGTTTGTAAAAATCCCACTCGTAAAGAGATTGGAGAACCACTGATCTTGCTAATTGTCGAGTTGCCATATTTTGACTATATCAAAAATTAAATATCAAAACTTTTGTTATTTGCTTCGTAAATTTTTTGTTTTTGTTTTTTAATATTTAATTTCAAAGAACACCTATCAAAGATTTAACTATTTTTTCGCATAGACCCCGCACTGCGAACAAGCTCGATGGGCCAACACCGGTCCTTGGCAATTCGGACAAACAAAAATATTCTCTTTTTTTAGAGCAAGGTGAGATCGGCGTCGGCCGACTTTGGATTTAGAATGATGTTTTACTGGTACACCTCCCATACCGGTTAGGATAGCGTCAAAATTATAATTTGTCAATAAAATAGCTCCTGATTAAGGGAGCTTTGCGGATAAGGTATCGGGATTGTTCGGATCGAAATGAGTGATGCGGTATTCGATATACTCAACATCAGTTAACGCTTCAAAACGATGGGAAATTCCGGGCTGGATCGTAATTTCCTGCGGACCCCCGATAGCGGAACAGATAATTTCCCGCAGGCATTTATCTTCCTGAGCGGGATGGAAAAAAGTCATCCGCGCCTTGCCGGAAATCAGAAGTAATCTTTCCGGATTTTTCGATGGATCACTGCCCGCATGAACGTGGCTAGTAATGAAACCTTGTGGCCGGCGATAAACAGTTATTTGCTTACCGTCTTCAAATTTCCATTCCCAGGTATTTTGACCTTTCAAGTCTTCTTCATTGACCGACTTCAGAGACCGCCAGTTCCACCCGGAAGGCATTGGCCGCACTCCAGAAAAAGGACTAAATAGATTTTACAAAATTTTTCAAAAAAGTCCAGCGATGCAGTTCGCAATAGCCGTATTTTTTGATAGAGGCTATATGCGCTTTTGTTCCATATCCAACATGCTCGTCAAATCCATACTGCGGAAATTTTTTGTGTAAACGCTTCATAATTCGGTCGCGGTGGACTTTGGCGACTATTGAAGCCAGTTTAACGCAGTTGAACTTTTCGTCACCTTTGGTGATGGTTCGGGGTTCGAGATGAGCGATGATCAATGTCGGGTTATTTAAATACAAACCGCCGTCTAGCAAAACACTTCCAACATTTCGAACATCCAACATCGAACAAACTTTTTTAAGCGCTCTCGTTGCCGCCAAATTCGCGGCTTGGGAAATATTTATCCTGTCTATTATTTTCGGATGAACGCTGGCTTTCGCGTAGAAAATCAAATCGCGAAGTATGAATTTTTGCGCCAAAGGCGCATCCGCCTTCGGCGGAGAATTATGAATTGATCTGTCGGATTTTCTTGCGGGGCTTTTACTTTTAATCCAATGCCACCATCTTTCTCTCTGTATGGCGGTTAATTTTTTAGAATCTTTCAATTTCCCTAATTCATAATTCCTAATTCTTAATTCAACCGGCAAGGCCACCGCTGCCACCGTAACCGGTCCGGCGAGACATCCCCGCCCAACTTCATCTATGCCGACAAGATAGCGGTTGGGCGAGGCTCGCTCTTTTGGGGCGGCCAACCCAACTTCATCTACCCCCACGCTATAACGAACGCTGCGTTTGGTGTGGGAGCCTATTCCCAAAATAAAGCGTTTCATGATAACCTAATGTTATCACGGCTCTTTGAAAGGCGAACAAATGAGGAAGCGGCTTCTGTTGCGGCTTGCGATTGTTTTCGGACTTGGAATTTTACTGACGCTGTCTATTCTTGTTCCTCACTCAAACTCTAAAACGGTGAAATCCGCTGAAGAAATTTACGACGAAGCGGATTATTTGACCCATATCGATCTTACCGTGGAACATATGATTTTGCCGGCTGAAGGCAAGGGATATATGTCCGGGATGCTCATCCAGCATAAAGGACGCTACTATATATTAACCGCCGGCCACATTATCCCGGAAGAAAAAGACGTAGTCATCCGAGAAATCCGGGCTTCTTTCAAAGGACAGCCGGGTGTCTACTTTGCCAGTATTTATAAAGTGAATAGCGAGCTTGATTGCGCGATTTTAACAATTGAAAAGATAGCGGATTGGGATTTTATTTTCATCGGGCGCATGCCGAAATTCGGATCCGCCAAAAATTTGAAAATCGGCGAACCGGTTTACAGCCTGGGATCGCCTTTAGATATTAAATTTACTTTTGGGAGCGGTGAAGTTAAAAATCTGGATGTGCCTATCGCTTTCTGGCGTTCGACCATCCTTCATGGCGCCGATATCGCTCCGGGGAGTTCCGGAGGGCCGCTCATCAATAAATACGGCGAGGTAATCGGCATGAACGTTGGGATAGACGAAAACTACCAAAATTTTTGCTACGCGATTTATATAGATGAGATTCTGGACTGGCTCGCAACCATTGATTAAAATGCCGCGGCCTTATAGCCGCGGTTTTTTTATTGTAAAATAATGGCTACAAAGATAAAATTAAATCAAATGACTAAATTTACGCATCTGCATACGCACTCTCACTACTCTCTCCTCGATGGGCTCGCGAAAATCGATGACCTAATTAACCGCGCCAAAGAGCTGGGAATGGATTCGCTTGCGATTACCGATCACGGCAACCTTTACGGCGCGATAGAATTCTACAAAAAAGCCACAGCGGCTGGTATCAAGCCGATTATCGGCATTGAGGCATATATAATGCCGGATGCTCCCAATGATAAAGAAAGGTATTATCATATGATTCTCTTATGCAAGAACCAAGCCGGCTGGAAAAATCTTTTAAAACTGGCAACGCACGCGCACTTGGAGGGGTTTTATTACAAACCGCGCATTAACAAACAATATTTGCGCCAACACAGCGAGGGTTTAATCGCTCTTTCGGCTTGCATCTCCGGCGAAGTGAATCGCGCTATCTTAAATAACCGTCCAGCGGATGCCGAACGAATCGCCCTTGATTATCAAGACATTTTCGGCAAAGGAAATTTTTTTCTGGAAATCGGCCATCATCCGGGCATCAAAGAAACAATCAAAGTCTCCGAAGGCGTCACCGCGCTTTCAAAAAAAACCGGCATTCCCTTAGTGGCTACTCAGGACATTCATTATCTTAAAAAAGAAGACGCGGAATACCACGATATTTTGCTGGCAGTCCAAACCGGCAACAAACTGGACGATCCCGATCGCCTATCTCTCAAAGATGATGATTTCTCTATGCGCTCGCCGGAAGAAATGGCCAATCTTTTCCAAGACGCGCCGGAAGCGATTACCAATACCCAACTCATCGCCGATCAATGCAACTTGGAGATCGAGCTGAATAAAATCCAATTGCCAAAATTTGACGTGCCTAACGGCGGAACTTCTGCGTCTTATCTGCGACAACTCGTCAACGAACGGATTGGCAAAAGATACCAAGAAATAACGCCGACGATCAACGAACGGGTGGAATATGAGCTTGGGGTTATAGAAAAAATGGGGTTTGCCGATTATTTCTTGATCGTGCAGGACTTTATTAACTGGGCTAAAAATCACGGCATTGTTGTCGGCCCGGGCAGAGGTTCCGCCGCCGGCAGTATTGTTTCTTACGTTTTAAATATCACCGATATCGATCCTTTGAAATTTGATCTTCTTTTTGAAAGATTTTTAAACCCGGCCCGTATTCAAATGCCGGATATTGACATTGATATTACAGATCGCCGCCGCGATGAGGTAATGGGGTATCTGCGGGAAAAGTATGGCGAGGAACATGTTGCTCACATTATTACTTTCGGAACCATGGCCGCCCGCGCCGCTGTTCGCGATGTCGGGCGCGCCTTAGGAATCAGCTACGGCCTTTGCGACCAACTCGCTAAACTGATCCCCTTCAATCAAAATCTCGAAGAGGCTCTAAAAATCAAAGAATTGGCCGATCTTTACAATTCCAACGCCGACGCGAAAAAAATTCTGGATGCCGCTAAACACATGGAAGGCGTGGCTCGCCATGCCTCGGTTCACGCTTGCGGCATTGTAATCTCTGAAAAGCCGCTTACGGAATATTTGCCGCTGCAACGCGCGCCGCAAGATGAAAACACCATCGTTACCCAGTTTGAAATGCACAGCGTTGAAGACCTCGGACTTTTAAAAATGGACTTATTGGGACTGAAAAACCTGACCATTATTGAAGATACGATTCGCCTGATCGGCGAAACCCGCGGCGAAGAATTAAATATCGCCGATCTTCCGCCCAAAGACGAGAAAACTTTCAAACTGCTCCAAGCCGGCGATTGCACGGGCGTATTCCAACTTGAAAGCAGTGGCATGCGCCGTTATCTCAAAGAGCTTGTGCCGACGGAACTGGAAGATATTATCGCCATGATTTCTCTCTACCGTCCCGGTCCAATGGAACTTATCCCTGAATATATGGAACGGAAGCATGGTCGAAAGCCGGTTCACTACCTCCATCCGAAAGTGGAACCGATTTTCAAAAACACCTACGGCATCATGATCTACCAGGAACAATTGATGAGCGCGGCGCGGGTTTTAGCCGGATTTAGTTTGTCGGAAGCGGATGTCTTGCGCAAAGCGGTCGGCAAAAAAATCCGCAAATTGCTTCTGGAACAAAAGGGAAAGCTTATTAAGGGATGTCTTGCCGGCGGCGTTTCTCAAGATGTCGCCGAAGAATTCTGGAAACTCATTGAGCCGTTCGATCGCTATGGATTCAACAGAAGTCACGGGGCCTGCTATGCCACTATCGCCTACCAAACGGCGTACCTGAAAGCCCATTACCCGGTGGAATTTATGACCAGCCTGCTCAATGCCGATTCCGGCGATGTAGACAGAATTGCTTTTGTTATAAATGAGTGCCAAAAAATGGGCATCAGCGTATTGCCTCCGGATATTAATAAGAGTGCGGCGACCTTCACTCCCGATGAGCGCAATATCCGTTTTGGCCTCACCGCCATAAAAAATGTCGGAGAAAATATAATTCAGGCGATTATTGACGAACGGCAAAAATCCGGCCCATACGACAACTTCGTCAGTTTGTTAAACAGGGTTAACCATAAAGATTTGAATAAAAAGTCGCTGGAGAGTCTCGCCAAATCCGGCGCTCTGGACATTTTCGGCTTGGAAAGGAATCTCATCGTGCAAAACATGGACGACATTTTGAAATTCAATCAAGCGCTCAAAAAATCCCGCGACAATAATCAAATCGGCCTTTTTGCTCAAGCTTTTAACAATAATTCGCTTAAGCTAAAACCTGCTCCGCCGGCTCCGCCGGCGGAAAAATTAGCTTGGGAAAAGGAGTTGTTGGGACTCTATGTTTCCGACCATCCCTTGAACGCTCATCGCTTGAAAATGCAAAACGCCGGCGCGAAAGCGATTAAAGATGTGCTGATGGTAACCTCCTCTACCGAGCGTCAAAATGTGGCGGGTTTAATTTCCAAAATTCAGAAGATTGTCACCAAACTCGGCCAACCGATGCTGTTCGTAAAGATTGAGGACTTCGCTGACTCAATGGAAGTGGTGGTCTTTTCCGACACGCTCGCTCAAACTTCCGCCGTCTGGCAGGAAGGCAAACCCGTTCTTATCTCCGGCCGCATGTCCTTCCGCAACGGCGAACCGAAACTGATTTGCGACACCGCGAAGGAGCTTTGATAGGCCCGATTTACCTATCCCTTTCGTTTTCGGATTCTATTTCATAACTTGCGTTCGAGGCAGCATTTTTTAGATTTTCCGGACCCAAAATATATCCTGCGTCTTTTACCATCCAATCCGCAAAATCATTTCTTTTTCGATGATCATCACGCAAAAAACTACGTAGACTGCCAATTACATAAGACACGTCGGGTACGACTTCTATCTCCTTGCCCTCCCCAACAGTTTCGATAATAGTTTTATAGCTCTTCCTTAAATCGCTCAGTTTTTGTTTCGTTTCGGGATCGAGCTTTTCCGGCGTTTCGATAATGTCTGCGTAGACGTTCAGCATGTTATCTAACTTGGCCAGTCCGCTTTTTGCAATCTTGGGATTGGTCTTTTCCATTTGCTTCAGATCATGCACAAAAACGCTGAGATCGGCGTTAATTTTATTCCATCGCGCTTCTATTTCTTGTTCGTTATATCGGGCCTCCACCCCAAACACCCGTTTCCCCTTTTCTATATCCTCCAGTGAAACATCTGGATTTGGCATTGGTGATTCCGATGATTTAGCCATACCAGTAAGCTTACACCCCCCCCTAAGCCGTCAAGGGATTTATCCCCAATCCGTAAAAAGCCAAAAATTCATGTTTTTTTGTGCTAATATCCCATTCCCGGTGCTATCATACATGATAGCGGTGAGTAATGTTCAAAATTAGACGCGCGTGTAAGCTTAAAAATTGGTCAAATTCCCCGGTGCTATCATACATGATAGCAGTGATTAATTATTCGAAACTAATACATATTTGTAGGCTTGCGAACTGGTCAGATTTCACGGTGCTATCATACATGATAGCAGTTAATTAAATAACGCAAACTCATACGCGCGCGCAGGCTTGGAAGATTGGTCAAATCCCCCGGTGCTATCATAGATGATAGCACCGTGTTATAATCGGAGTTATGAAAAAAGAAAAGCAAAATAATAATCTAAGGGGAAATTCAGCCGATAAGTGGTCGGAGCAACTGTGGGCTAAGTTGTTGGATAAAATTTCTAAACTGAACGATGGGCAAGAAATAAGGCATATCTTGGAAAAATTGATAAGCGAGGATGAAAAGAAAATGATTTTAAAACGCCTCGCAGTCATCGCCCTACTTCGATCCGGAAAATCTTACCGCGAGATTGGCGAGATTCTCTGGCTATCGCCCAATACCGTGAGCACCATCAAGAAAAATATCTTTGGCAATCATAAGCACTACAAAAGCTATCTCGCTTTTTATGGCGGCCCCATAAAATTAAGCGGTGAGATTAAAGAGTCTAAATCTTTCTTGGAAGAATTATTTGGCGATATTGATCTTTGGAATCTTATTGCTAACCCACCGCGTCCTCGCGGCATCGGGTTAAAAAATAAAGAATAAGAATTTATTTGGATGTCTGGGCTATTTTGGAAGTTCGTGAAGTCGGACTTCCTTAGGGTTCACTTCCTTAGGGTTCATAAAAATTCCTACTGCTATCATACATGATAGCACCCTTGATTCGTAATGTTGTTTTCTACTTCGACATTCTAACATTCCTAGGAATGTTAGAATGTCGGTGTTCAAAACTAAGCTCGAATATAAGCTTAAAAATTGGTCAAATTTCCCCCTGCTATCATACATGATAGCAGGGGGAGGAATTTGGCTTTAACTGGAAAATTATTCTATAATCAATGCTATGGCTGAAGCAGAGAAAAAAATGCGCGATCACAGAGAAATAGGACAGGCTTTGGATCTTTTTTCATTTCAGGAGATAGCTCCTGGCGCTCCTTTTTGGCACAACAACGGAATGATCATCTTCAGAGAATTGGAAAAATACTTGCGGGAGGAATTGGATAAAATGGCGTATCAGGAAATTTCTACTCCGATCATGGTGAAAAGAGAGGTCTTTGAAAAATCCGGCCACTGGGAGCATTACCGCGAGAATATGTTTTATTTTGATAATCCCCGCGATGACAAGGAACATTTGGTTATAAAACCGATGAATTGTCCGGAATCAACTTATGTATATAATTCCGCAATCCGAAGTTACAAAGACTTGCCTTTACGCTTAGCGGAAATCGGCCGCCTAAATAGAAATGAACTTTCCGGAACCTTAGGAGGCTTGTTTAGGGTCAGGCAAATAACTATGGACGATGCGCATATTTACGCCTTGCCGAAGCAAGTCAAAAAAGAACTAATGGCTATTTTGGAGATGATAGAAAGGTTTTACTCAATGTTTAATTTAAAACCGGAGTACGTCTTTGCAACTAAACCGGAAAAAGCGCTTGGCTCTGAAAAAGACTGGCAAATGGCTGAAAAAGCGCTTGCGGAGGCTTTGGAGGAATTCGGGAAAAAATACACAATCGCCAAAGGCGAAGGCGCTTTTTACGGCCCCAAAATAGAAGTGCATCTTAAAGACGCTCAAGGAAGAGATTGGCAATTAGGCACCGCGCAATTGGATTTAGTTATGCTTCCCAAACAGTTTGAAACTTATTACATCGCCGAAGACGGATCCAAGCAATTGCCGTGGATCATCCATCGCGCGATTTTCGGATCTTTTGAAAGATTTATCGGAATGCTGCTGGAACACACTGACGGAAAATTGCCTTTGTGGCTATCCCCTGTCCAGGTTGAAGTAATGAATATCGGAGAAAGTCAAATAAAATATGTAAGCCAACTGGCAAAAAAACTTTCTAAAAAAGGCGTGAGAGTAAAATTAAACAGCGCTAACGAAACTATCGGCAAAAAAATCCGCGAAGCGGAAATCCGCCGCGTTCCTTATATCATAGTAATCGGCGGTAAAGAATTAGCGAATCAAAGCGCAAGTGTCCGCCACTACACTGCCGGCCAGCTGGGAGAAATGAAAGTTAGTGATCTTGTGAAAAAAATAACAAAAGAAATCCGCGATCGCATCTAGATCGCGGATTTTGTTTATAAATCGGCTACTTTCCAGCCGTTAAGGTGCAGTTCCAATCCTATTAAAAGGGTCTTGTCTTGAGAAACATCAAAACCGTATTCCCATATGTCGCCGCTTTCCAAAACGTGCCATTTGTCTTTGAAAAATATCGCCTGCTTCCAAGTTTGCTCATCGCTTTCCAACGGTCCCCACATTTTTACTATGTCGGATTGGTTGTAAGGACGAATCACCGTTCCCCCAAGCCTTCCATCAGCGCTTTTATATCTTGATGCCCTAGCAAACCAAAACTTAATTAAAATCCTCCGCGCGGCCGAATCTTCATCTGATAATGGGCTGGCTAAATTAATACCCTTGATTTTTTCCTTAGTCGGATCCCAATAAAAATCTATGGAGCGTTCAAAAATCCAATCAGAGCTTTCAAAATCGGGAGGATCGGGAGATTCTTCATCCATGACTGCCTCGTTTCTTGAAACTGTTATGTTCTATTCAAATGATAAGCTTCTTAAAAACCTCTTGCAATACCCGTGGATTTCCGCTTCCCTTCAATTCCGCCATGGCCTTTCCTACCAAAAATTGCAGAGCGTTTGATTTACCTTTTTTGTAATCGGCTATTGCGGCAGGATTTGCCGCGATAACCCTTCCCGCAACCTCTTTTAGTTTGCCTTCGTCAGAAATTTGGCTTAATCCCCCTTCTTCAATAATGACAGATGGATCCAGGCCAGTTTCGAACATTTTTAATAAAACATCCTTGGCAACCCGGCTATTAATTTTCCCGGTATGGATCAACTCAACTAAATCAGCGAAGTTTTCCGGATCAATTTTCATTTCTTCAATTGAGATTTCGTTTTCCACCATTAAACCGCGGAGGTCGCTAGTCAAATAGTTAGCGAGAAGCTTTACTTTGGCTCCAAGATTTTTATCATCGTCTGCCGCCAATTCGGAAACCGATTCTTCAAAAAATCGGGCGGACGGGCGATTTTCGATTAAAAACTCCACTTGATCCGGAGAGAGCCCATATTCTTTTACAAATCTTTGTTTTTTCGCTTGCGGCAATTCGGGGATTTCCAATTTAATCTTTTTCAAATCGAAACTGCTCATATCCAGAGGCGGCAGATCGGGCTCGGGAAAATAACGGTAATCATGCGCTTCCTCTTTTAGCCTTTGGGAAACGGTTTTTTTATTAACATCGTCCCATCCTCTAGTTTCTTGAACTACCTTTCCGCCAGATTCCAGCAATTCTCCCTGCCTTGTAATTTCGTATTCGATAGCGTCATGCACCGCTTTAAAAGAATTGATATTTTTAACTTCCACCTTCGTCCCCATTGCTTTGCTGGAAGAGATGCTAATATTTGCCTCTATTCGCATTTGCCCCTTCTCCATATCGGCATCGGAAATTCCTAAATAGCGCAAAATCAGCCGCAATTCTCTGGCAAAATCCACTGCCTGTTCCGCGTTGGTAATATCCGGTTCGGTAACCAATTCCATCAACGGCACACCAGCGCGGTTAAAATCTACATATGAACTTCTGTGTTCCGAGCTTGCTTGTCCCGAGTCACGTCGAAGGGTCGAAGAGTTGCCGTCTTCCGCGTGAATAAGCCGGCCGGTGTCTTCTTCCAAGTGGATTCTGCGAAGGCGGACGCCATTTAGAACTCCGCCAAAAATCAAAGGCAGATCGTATTGGGAAATTTGATAGCCCTTAGGCAAATCGGGGTAAAAATAATTTTTCCGGTCAAATTTAGAAAATTGCGGAATATCGCCGCTTAATGCCATTCCGATTTTCAAAACTGATTCCACTGCTTTTTTATTTATCGTCGGCAAAGTTCCCGGATGTCCTACGCAAATCGGACAAACATTAACGTTCGGGTGTTTTTCCTCCGAATCATTCAAAGAATCGCAAAACATCTTAGTCTGAGTTTTTAACTCGACGTGAATCTCTAGGCCTATTGTGGGAGTATATTTGTTCATTTTAGGCTTATCCCATGCATAATTTGTTATGTGTGGGATTGATATTTTATTGATTTAATTATAAGATAATACCGTTCTTTGAGAAAGCGAGGAAAGTGGATGCCGAAGAATAAGATTATGTATTGCGCGATGGCAACTCGTTTGAGGCATCTTCGTGAAAAAGTGAAAGAAATCGCGCGGCGCTGGGGTTATGCCCCCGTTATCCCTTTTGAGATCGGTGCTTTAGAAGATTTTGAAAAAGGTATTGTAGGGCGCGAGGGAGCGTTGGATTATATGCTTTATATTAATAGATATCCAAAATCAGATACCGGCGTTTTCATGATTTCCGATGGCGCTATGGGAGAATTTCGCGACGCACTCGATTCTAAAAAGGAGATCCGAGTTGATCTAAGTTTAGACCCTGAATGGGAAAAATACTACGACGAATTAAAGCCGAAATATGGTGATCTGTTTGCCAGACTTCGCGGGTCGCATCACCTTATCGTTTTGGTAGGGCCGCGCGCTGTCGGTAAGACTTTTTGGTCGGAGCGACTGTTGAGAACTTTTCCCTTTAATCTAAAAAGGGTTAAGAATACCACTACTCGCGCTCCTCGAGACGAAAAGGATCATGAATCTTACAATTTTGTTTCACGCGAGGAATTTGAACAAGGAATTCGTGAAGATCGGTTTCTGGAATACGATCAATATCAAGGAAATTATTATGGATCGTCTTTTGAGGAAATAAAGAGGGTCCTGAAAAAAAACTCGGGTATTTTCGCGATTACTCCTGCCGGCGCAAAGGCTCTTTATGAACGGCGATTTGAAATCAATTTAAAAATTGTCCAACTTGCTCCTCACACACAAGAGGTTTTAAAAAGGAATTTCCAAATGCGGCCCGATATCAAGGACGACCCAGTCAAGCAAAATGAATTGCTGGAAGACGCCAAAAATTTCACGTTACCGGAAGAAATGGATCACGAATTTGCTCTATTAACCGGAGACGCGGATCTAGATGGAGAAAAAATTATAAGCATAATGAACCCTCTTTTTAATAAGAAAACCGCCCCTTAAAGGCGGTCTTTTTGTTAGTAATATTGCAGTTCTTTCTCGATTTTCTGAAGTAAATCCTTCGTTACGATATCCCCGCTGTGATATTTTTCGAACAATTCACGCGCTACTAACAGAATCGCTTTTTCACCCCCTGCCATCACAACGTCAAACAGGTAGAGATTCGATGATGGAACGGCAATCTTTTTGTAAATCAACAGCGTACCTGGCGGAATCATCTGTTTCACAGTTTCAATGCGATACTCTGCTTGGTTCGCAATCTTCTTAGTCTGTGAAGAAGGACGGTCGGACAGAATCATCGCGAGCAGAACGAGCACAATCCCGCTGGAAGCCACAATGAACATAGCGAAAGGAATGGAGGGTCGAAGCGGAAGATTCTTCTGATAGGAAAGCGCGTCATTCTGCAAATCGCGGTATCTGTCTATGGCTCGAGCTTTTTCTTCCCTCTCGTTCGCATTCAATTCCCAGTCTTCCTTAAATTCCCAATCTTTCTTCTGTCCCCTGGTATCCCAGAACATAGCACCTCCCAAAAACACTTTTTCAAAAAGCGCATTGATTCTAGCAGATTTTAATCAGTGAGTCAATTGACTGCATGAACTCAATATTCTTGTAAACTACGGACAATTTACCAAAATTTATCGCATATGTCAGGTCTTTTAACCGTTCCCAGAGTTTTTCGCTCCCACTATTATGCATAATAATGTTTTGACGCGGCAAAATATTAAGCGATAACACGCGAAGCCGTCTTCATGTACGAAAGTATCCCGCTCTTATATTCCAATTACTATGCTATAGCTCTGTAATTGGAATGAAGCTCCCCGTCTTACGCTCGGGGTTTTCTAATTTCTCCCGCCCCCCTCCTCCTCGGAAAATCCCCCGCAGGGGAAAAATTTTGAAAGAGCATTGCCTTTGACCGTTTTTTCCACTAAAGTTTTAGTAGAACTTTGAAAGGAGGCGGCTAATGGATAGAATGATCTTTCACGGCGATCCGTTTGTGGGCGCCATAGACTGTACGGAAGTGGAGTCAATAATTGATCATCCGACTTTTCAAAGGTTGGGGTTTATAAAACAACTTGGCCTGGCTCATTTAATTTTCCGGCAAGCCCAACACACCCGGCTCCAACATTCTCTCGGCGCTTACGAAAGAACGAAACAGCGCATGCGAATGTGGTGCAAATTGGGAATTGTTGACCGGGAAACGGCGCGGGACATAGAGATATTTGGCCTGATTCACGACATTGGCCATGGGCCATACTCTCATACCATTGAAGGCGTAACCTCAATTGACCACGACGAACGCGGGCTTCAAAGATTGACTGAATTGGAAAAGGTCATCAACAGGTGCGGCGGAAATTATCAAAGAGTCAAGAGACTCTTCAGCCATCGAGATCCCCTCTACAAAGCGGTTCATGACAAAAACCTGGGAACAGAAAAGTTTGACTATTTGGAAAGGGATTCTGCTTATACCAACAGCGGGAAACCGCAATTCCGCGATCTGCCCTATCACATAAAATTTATGAAGGGCGAAATTGTTATTGATTACCGCGATGATTTGCTAGACGCGGCCATTCACATTCCGGAATTTTACATGGATATGTATAAGAACGTTTATATGCAGAGCAACAGCCTTATTTTGTCGCAGCTAGAACAAGGATTTGTTTTTCATTTGTTAAAAGAGGGGGAAATAACGCAGAACCAGCTTTGGGAAATGGTGGATGCCGACTTGGACGCGAAAATTCTAAATTCCAAACAACCATGGATCGTTTCCGGCGGACAAAAACTTAGAAACCGACAGTGGCCGAAGGTGGCTATTTCCATAAAACAGTCGCGATTTATCGAATCTGAAACTTTTGAGAATGAGAAAAAGATTATGAGCGTGTTTTCGGTAAGTGCGAGAAGGATGAAAAAGATCGCGGTTTATTTCCACCACAATCCGAGGCGAATCGCCGAAGCGGAAAAGGAAATTGAAAAAGAATTCGGTTTTCCGGAACATTCAGTGTTGATTGTTCCAATCGCCGATTCCCAGCGCTTCAAGGCCCAGCAGATTAAAGTATATAAAGAGGGCGAAGGAATCAGCTCGCTGGAAAAATGGCGACCGGAAGGAGTTGCCCGCCTGAATGAAATTGCCCAGTCCTATATGTGCTTAAGAGTCGCAGTTGATCCGGAACACAGGGAACGGCTGGCCGGTAAATCAGTTTCCAAGGCCGTGGTAAAATACCTTCTTTCGGAATCTTGTTAAATCAAATATTAAAGCCTCGCGCTAGCGCGAGGCTTTTTTTATCTACATAAACCCTGGCAAAGATCGATGCAGAATGTAGTACCAAACCGGCTCAAGGCCCATCTGCTCTTTCCATTCCGGATCGGTTTTTGGGTTAGCCGGATCGCTGAAGATCGCTCGCGTCAAGGCGCCGACTTGATACCAGGGAATCTGGTATTTGTATCTGCTGAAATATTCGGTCCGCTCTGCCAGCCGCCGCAAATCATCAATCGACATCCAAACAGCTTTCTTGGCATCATCCCCGGCTTTTAGTTCGCCAGACCAATGATTGGCGTAGTAAACTTCCCAGCGATGTTTCGATCCACCTCTCTTGCAAGGATTATCAATCTCGCTACTCCACATTTGGATAGCGGAGCTGACAACAATTCCGGTTTCTTCTTGCGCTTCACGAATCGCGGCAACTTTAAAATCAGCATCGCCATCCAAATGGCCTGCCGGCAAAGCGTAAGCTTCCGGATAATTTCGCCTCAAAATCACCACAATTTTTTTCGCTCGGGCAATTACCATCCCGGCGCTTTTATTGTCGCAAACTTTGGCCATCGGACCGCCTCCTTCAAAAAACTAAAGAAATAATATCAAATTCCAAACAAAAAAGCAAGTTTATTTCTCAACCATCTCTATCCCCTAAATCTTTGTCGTCACGGCAAAGATCGGGCTAAAGCCCAATGGCTCGCCCATATAGGGCGAAATTACTCCGTAATTTCTATCCCCATATTCCGAGCAGTGCCCGCGATTATCTTCATTGCCGCCTCTACGTCGTTCGCGTTTAAGTCCACCATCTTCTTTTCCGCAATCGCACGAAGATCAGCTTGGGTTACTTTTCCAACTTTTTTCTTGTTCGGCTCTCCGGAGCCTTTCTCAATGCCAGCCGCTTTTTTCAAAAGCGCGGAGGCAGGCGGAGTTTTGAGCTTGAAAGTAAAGCTCCGATCTTCGTAAATAGTAATCTCGGCAGGAACAACATCGCCGGTCATGTCTTTGGTCGCATCGTTAAATTGCTTGCAAAATTCAGCGATATTAACGCCGTGCTGACCCAAAGCCGGCCCGATCGGCGGGGCGGGATTGGCCTTCCCGGCCTCGATTTGAAGTTTTAGCGTTGTTTTGATTGGTTTTGCCATGGTGGATTTCACACGAATGCTTGGTGCGAATATATGCTAATTATATGCGAATATCGGAATTGATTACTCTTTTGATATTAACAGTAGAACTTCCAAAATTTACGATTATACCAAGTCGATATTCCCCAGCCTTGAGATACCGCAGCATTTGCTTGAAGTCCTCTCTGGTAATATATTTTTTCGCTTTTACGTCAACTAAAACTTGGCTATTAACAGCGAAGTCAACTCTATTCCCTGGAATGTTACCTTCTTTCAGTCTGAAAAGCAAGTCCTTTTCCCGTTCGTAATTTAAGCCTGCCGGATTTAGTTTAAACTCTAGAATGTCCTGGTATTGTTTCTCAGAACAAGCTGATCCCAATTCGTTTTGTATCTCGAAAAATATGCCATTCAATTTGTAACACAAATCTTTGTATAAAATCTCTGGCATGGCATTACATTCGCAAATGATTCGCAAAAATTCGCACTAGGTATTCGTGTGTGTCAAATCTTTTGCACCTGTAAAGAATCCAGTTCTACAATCGTGTCCCGGCCGAAAATTGCGATCAGCACCTTAACCTTGCCCTTTTCTTCGTCCACCTCCGCTACTTTTGCGTCATAATCTTTAAAAGGCCCGTCGGTAATTTTCACGGCTTCTCCCGGGCTAAGATCAACGCGGAATTTAGCGGTTTCCTCGCCGGTGCCCATTTTGGAAATTAAAATATCAATTTCTTCTTTGGAAAGCGGCGTGGGTTTGGTGGTGTCAGAACCGACGAAACCGGTTACTCGCGGCGTATTGCGAACCACGTACCAGGTATCCTCGGTTAAAATCATATCCACCAGAACGTATCCCGGATAAATTTTCTCTTCCACTTCTCGGCGCTTGCCGTTTTTGATTTTGATTCTTTTCTCTTTAGGAACGATAACTTTAAAAATCCGGTCACCCATTGCCAACGATTCCACTCTTTGCTCGAGATAGCGGACAACGGCATCCTCGTAACCCGAATAAGTGTGAATGGCAAACCAATGACGCTCCTTCAGTTTTTCCTCCTTTTGCTGTTCCATCAGATGATTTTACTCAAAAGGTAAGTAAAGATGCCGTCCAAAATTCCCAAAAAAATCGCCGTTACTATCGAAAAAATTACCACAAACATGGTAAGACGGGTAGTCTCCTGAAAAGTTGGCCAATTGACGCGCGTAAATTCCTGTTTGGATTCTTCAAAAAAAGCCCTCATTCTCTGAATCATTGTTTTGTTATTTTACCACGATTGCTTTCGATAATCAAGGAACTCGCTACGAAATACGAAAAACTTGCGAAATTACAAGAACTAATCATACCGTTTCGTATATTCGTAAAAATTCGTATTTCGTAGCTAAATATCAAGATTTTTTACAAACTGCGCCCGACTCTGAATAAATTGTTTACGAGGCTCGACGTCCTCTCCAAGTAAAATATCAAATAACTTATCTGCTTCTTCGGCGTCTTCAACCACTACCTTTCTAAGCGTGCGGTTGGCCGGATTCATCGTTGTCTCCCAAAGCTGGTCCGGGTTCATTTCGCCTAAACCTTTGTATCTCTGAATAGTTAGCCCTTCTTTGGGTAATTTTGATTTTTCTTCTTCTCGGTAAATATATTTAATTTCCTTGCCCCTTTGGATTCTGTAAAGCGGCGGCTGGGCAATATAAAGATGGCCGTTTTCGATAATCTTGGGGAAATAGCGGTAGAAAAGCGTCAGTAAAAGAGTGCGAATGTGCGATCCGTCAACGTCGGCATCGGTCATTAAAACAATTTTATGGTATCGAAGCTTGGAAATATCAAAAGATTCCGCAATCGCCGTTCCTAAAGCAACAACCAGAGCTTTAATTTCTTTGTTAATAAGCATCTTGTCGATTCGGGATTTTTCGACATTTAAAATTTTACCTTTCAATGGCAGTATCGCCTGCGTTCTGCGATCTCTTCCCTGTCTGGCGCTTCCGCCTGCGCTGTCGCCTTCTACAATAAACATTTCCGATTCTTCCGGATTGCGCGAACTGCAATCGGCTAGTTTTCCGGGCAAAGTCAAACCCTCTAAAACGCCCTTCCGCAGAACCGTTTCTTTAGCGGCTTTGGCCGCTTTTCTGGCTTTGGCTGCCAAAAGAGTTTTCTCCATAATCCGCCGCGCGTCCGATCCGTTTCTTTCGAGAAAATCCTTAATGGCTTCTCCGGTAACGGTTTCGGTCGCGGTTCTCGCTTGCGGACTGCCAAGCCGCGCCTTAGTTTGGCCTTCAAACTGGGGCTCCCGCAGTTTTACCGATACAATCGCGATCAAACCATCCCGCACATCATCACCGGTTAAACCCTCATCGGTTTTTTTCAGATATTCGTTCTCGTAGGCATAGTTGTTGATGGCGCGCGTCAAGGCAGACCGGAAGCCGGTGAGATGCATGCCGCCATCGGGAGTGTAAATGTTGTTGGCGAAACTCAACTCCTGAATTTCCGTATCCTGGGTATATAAAAAAGTGGCTTCAACTTCAACATTTTCCGCGCTCTTTTGAACATAAAAGGGCGTTTCCTGAATCGGCTTATCCGTCCGGCTAAGATACTTTACGAAAGATAAAAGTCCTCCATCGAAATAAAACGCGTGATAGAGCGGCGCTTTCTCGTTTCGCGCGTCGAAGATTTCAATTTTTACGCCTTTAGTAAGAAAAGCTTGCTGGCGTAAATGGTCTAGAACTTTTTTGAGGTCAAATTCAACGGTTTTGAAAATTTCCGCGTCCGGCTCAAAAGTAACTTTAGTTCCGGTACCCGCCGCCTTTCCGACTTTTTTAACTTTATATTGAGGAACGCCGCGCTTATATTCCTGCATATGCAAGCCTCCGTCGCGGAGAACTTCCACTTTCATCCAAGTAGAAAGAGCGCAAACTACCGAAACGCCTACGCCATGCAAACCTCCGGAAACTTTATAAGAATCGCCGCCGAATTTTCCTCCGGCGTGCAGAGTGGTCATTACGGTTTCTAAAGCGGATTTTTTAGTCTGGGAATGGATTTCTACGGGAATGCCGCGACCGTCGTCAGCGACAGCGACGCGATTTCCGGGTAAAAGCTCCACCCGAATATTTTTCGCGTAACCGGCCATTGCTTCGTCAATTGAGTTATCAACAACCTCCCAAATAAGGTGATGCAAACCGGCGACATCGGTCGTGCCGATATACATGCCCGGACGCTTCCGGACCGGCTCTAAACCTTCTAAAACGTATATGTCCTTCGCTGTATATGAACCCTCTTTTTTGACCTCCTTGCCCTCCGAAGCCTTGGCGAAGGCGGGTTTTTCCTTATTATCTTTAGCCATTGATACATTAAATTATAGCATGAAATTAGGCTAGAAAACAATAAAAAGCCCCGCTTTTCGGCAGGGCCAGTTTGATTTATTCCTTCACTTTTTCCGGAGGCAAAACTCGCTTCGGAGTACTATTGGCGTTTATCTTATCCCAATACTCCTTGTATCGCTTCGACACTTCATCGCGCAAATTCTTCAGGCAATTATTCCATTTTTCCAAATCCTCTTGGCAAGGCACGAGGATCGTTGCAGAAGTGCATAGGAAGTCACTCAAAGCTTCCCTATCTTTCAGCAATACAGTTTGTGTATTCCTTACCGTCACTGCGCAAAGCTACATCAACCTTGTTGATCGGCAGGTGCAATCCCTTAGTTGCATTATCCCACCCGAACCACACTGCGAATTCTTCTTTGTCATCTCGAAAACCCTTATTCACATCCACAAAAGGCACTTCCACGTCAGGCTTCAAAAATCCTGGGACAGTCATCCAACAAATGAAAGTGACTAACCCTACTAAAACAGCAGTCAAAATTGCGGGAAAAATCAAAGACTTAATAGAAAAACTTTCCCTTGGAGAAGCCCGCACACCACTCTTCATCTCTTCCGCAACCTTAGCAACTTCCACTTCTTTCTTTCCTTCGGAATAGAAATCTTTGCAATGCTCGCAAATTTCACCGTCATAATGATACGGACAGGCTCTCATTCTGACCTCCAAATTTTCAAAGTCCTCTTGCTAAGACCGCCCTAGCAAACTGGCATTACTTTACCTGAAGTTGTCAAAAAAGTCAAATTGAATTTTAAAACTAGCATTTCCTAACTTAACCACTATACCAGCCGTGGCGTTTATAATGGATAAATTATTGCCAATAAAAAACCAGCCTTATTCGGCTGGCTTCATTCCTAGTTTTCGCAATACTTTTCTCAAAGCAAACTTTGCCCCCTTCAACGCTTTCCTTAAAGACTTGCTAATCTTCTCATCTTTCTTGTTACTCTTTTTCCTCATTTCGGTTCTACCCTCATCGTAGTTCGATAGCGTTCTAATTCAGCTTCATTCGGAACCAGAATCACAGCGCGACCATATCGGCAACGGACTGGATCATGTGGCCCAAACAATCGCACGGTGACGTAGGGCTTGCCGTCAGTTCGGATACGCACTTCAACATTTTTCACCGGCACTCTCGCCATGCCCAGATTCGAATCGCCATCCGAAACCTCAAGCCAGAAAACCCATTCATTGTCGCAAGCATTATAGCTGACAATTTTGAATCTGGCCGACGAATTCGAAACATTCGCGCAACCGTAAAAGAAGAAAATTGCCGTGAAAAGAACGAAGCGGAAATAAATCACTTTTTCCTCCTAAAGAGTATGTCAAACTACGGGAGTATTATATAACTATCTAATCTCCGCGTCAAATTTTTCCTCAAGAATATTTACAACCTTTACCATTTCAGCGCCCACTTCCTCGTCGGTGAGAGTGCGGTCTTCCGCTTGGAAAACCAAACGGAAAGTCAAACTTTTGCGATCTTCTTTTTGATTGGGGTCTTCGTAAAAATCTATTAAATCCACATCATCCATAAATTGCGGCGCTGAATTTTCCATTGCTTCCAATATTTCATTTACCCGCACCGATCTCGGGACAAAGAGGGAAACGTCACGCATTATCGACGGATATTTCGATAACGGTTCGTATTCTTTTTCTTCTTCTACCAACTTCAAAAGTTTATCCAGACAAATTTCGGCCAGAGCGATATTCTCTCCCGCTTTAGGAATGCCAATATATCCTATCACTTGGTGATCGGATTCGATGCGAAGACTTTTTCCTTGGTCCAAAAATTTCAAATCCCAATCCAGATCGCGGAAAAAGTATTCCACCAAACCCAATGCTTGCAAAAGCTGCTCCGCCAGTCCCTTTAGCTCAAGGATAGAAGCGTCTTTTTTTCCGCCGAAGGCGGATCCTCCTCTGGAGGACAAAGCAAGCGCCATTCCTAACGTCGTGCTTTCTTCCAAGCCCTCTTTTTTCTCAACGAATACTTTGCCAATCTCAAAAATCCGCACCGCGTCATAAAATCGGAGATTGTCTTCAATGTTGCGTAAAAGATGAACGCTCAAGCCCGGCCGCAAATAATGGAAATCCGCGCTAATGGGATTGAGAAGAGCCGCCGCGCCCCACCATTTAGGATCGGCGTATTTCATCAAATCTTTTCTCGATACGAAAGAATAATTATAAATTTCGCTCATGCCGAAACCGCGCAAAATTTCCCGGATTTTCTCCTTCAATAAAATCTGATCTTCTTTTTGAGCGGGAGCCAGCGGAATATGGGGAGCTTCAGCCGGCAACTTTTCGTATCCGTATAAATTGACTATTTCTTCCGTCAAATCTTCCATTGTGGAAATATCGGCGCGAAGAGGCGGAACTTCAACGTACTTACCCTTCACCAGAAAACCTAATTTTTTGAGACAGTCCAAAGCAACGCTTTCTTTTCCCGCCACTGACTTAGAAGAATTATTGTAGGCGGGATCCCGCACGCTGCGGGACAAATCGAAACCGGTCAGACGGTTAAATCTCTGAATATCGAATTTCAGTACTACTTTCGGGAATTTAGCGTAATTAACGTCAGTTAACTCCCCGACTTTCGCTCCGACAATTTCTTTGAGAAGCGCGGTCGCCCTCTTCATCCCTACTTCCGCGGAGACGGGGCTGATCCCGTGAGAAAACCTCGCTGAAGCGTCAGTAAAAAGACTAAGCTGGCGCGAAGTTTTATAAATGCCGATGGAATCAAAATTCGCCGCTTCCACGATTATTTTTTTCGTATGCAGATTGATCTCCGCGCGCTTTCCGCCTTTAATTCCGGCGATCGCGAGCGGACCTTTTTCGTCGGCGATAACCAAATCCAAAAGACTTAATTTATAATCGGCTCCCTCTAAAGTTCTTATTTCTTCCCCGGCTTTGGCAAAACGGATATCAATCGGTCCGGAAACGAGATCGGCATCGAACGCGTGCAACGGCTGGCCCGTCTCCAGCATTACATAATTCAACACGTCCACCACCGCGTTAATCGACCGCAAACCGCAGATAATCAGCGCGTCTTTCATCCATTTTGGCGACTGATTCATCCCGGGAACTTCAAAATAGCGGCCGAGATAACGGCTGCATTGTTTTTTTGATGATATTTTTATCTCCGGTTTGGTATTTTTGAGATCGATTTTAGGTTCTTTGGTTTTTGGTTCTTTAATAGCGCTGTTGAATATAGCCGCCGCCAACCGGGCAATCCCCAGATGAAAAGAAGCATCGGCATAGCGATTGGCCGGAATAGAAATTTCGAGCGCGTCCTCCCCTACAGCTTCGGATTCAAAAGCGTGTAAATTAAACTTCTCGATAAACTTGGTTCTATCGGGAAGTTTGGGAACTAAATTTTTTAATAATGTGTATGAGAATCGCATGCCGATTATGTATAAATTTTCGAGTCTGCAGACGATGAAAATTTATCCACAGAATCGAGCACCCGCCTAAATTTTTCGACCAAAGAAAAGATGGTTGTATCTTTCATAATTAATATTCCTTTGTTGAATTTATTCATGATGGTATTTAGATAAAATTTTGGCGGGTAAAGGTTTGGCAGCCAATCGCGCTTCGCGCGATTGGGCCAAGCCCTTTAAAACTGGTTTATAAATCTCAAGTCTCCGGAATAAAAAAGCCGGATGTCGGGAATCTTGTATTTAATCATTGCCAATCTTTCCAAGCCCAGCCCAAACGCGAACCCCTGCGCTTTTCTTGGATCCAATTTGACCGCATTAAAAACTTTAGGATGAACCATGCCTGCTCCCATCACTTCCAACCATGAATTAGCGAGCTTAATGTCCACCTCCAAGCCGGGCTCCACGAACGGAAAATAGCTGGGTCTGAAACGAGTATGAACCTGCGGACCGAGAAGCTTCTTGAAAAATTCCGTCATAACGTATTTGAAATTCGCGAGGTTGACACGCTCACCCACCATCAAACCCTCAACTTGATGAAAATTAATTTCGTGTGAAGCGTCGGTTGCTTCAAAACGGAAAACCCGACCGGGCACAATAATCTGAAATGGCGGCTTGTGAGTTTCCATGTATCGGATTTGCATCGGGCTGGTGTGAGTTCGCAGAAGCAACCGTTCTCCAGTTTTGCCTTCTTCGTTTTTACTTTTTAATTCTTTTTGGCTTCCGGGAAGCCAAAATGTGTCCCACATATCCCGGGCCGGATGGTTCGCGGGGATATTTAAAGCGTCAAAATTGTAATACTCTGTTTCGACTTCCGGACCCTCGACTATGGAAAAACTCAAAGAAGAAAAAATATCTTTTATTTCATTTTCGATGCGGGTTAAAGGATGCAAATGCCCGACCGGAATTTTTTTGCCGGGCATGGAAACATCAATGGACGGCCTGGATTTTTCAGCCTGCGCTTTCAAACTTTCCATTTTTTTACTTAAAGCATTTTCCAGCTCTCCTCTAAGCGCGTTGGCTTCGGGACCGATTTTTCGCTTTTGCTCCACCGACAGATCTTTCAAAGATCGCAAAATCTTTGTTAATTCACCATCTTTACGCCCTAAATACTTTATCCTCTCTTCTTCAAGAGTCTTTGCGTCTTTAACGCTCTTAATCGCTTCTAAAGCGGTTTTCTTAAGCTTATTTAAATCCATAGGCTTAATTTTAACACAATTTCTCAAAAATCTCCAATTTAGGGCGGAAATAAAAAATCCCGCATCTCACGAGCAAAAGGCTTGGAAGCCATTTGAAACTCGACTATCCGAAATGCGGGATCTTACGTATCTAAGCACAAATGGCTTAAATTTGTGAAGATTTGATAAGTATGCTACTGTCATGCTGTACTTTTACAAAAGAAGGTGGCTATGAGTTCTCTGTCCTACACGCCCGATTCAAAAACCTTACGCAAGTATGATGTTGAGGAAAAACAGGTTTTCGAAAAAGAATTACGGGATTTTAGCCTTTGGCAAATGTTGCATCAAAGACTTCAAATGGGTCCAGCCGAAACCTTTGTCCATATTGAGGTGGAAAAAATAGCAAAGTTGCGCCGCGGCAAAACGATTGAATATAAATTTGGAAAAACTCACAGTGCGGGCGCGATTTTCAGACGACGCGGAATGATATTAACGGTATTTCATTTCAAACAGTTCAAAAAAATTCACATAATTACTCTTCGCCCCGAACATCCCGATTGGCGAAATTACCAGAGAACGCTGGCATTACGACGTCTTGCTAAACTTGAAAAGAAAATAAGGCGCAGGAGCAAGCGGCTTTTCAACTTCATTGACGAAGCGAAAAAGAAACGCCGGGAATGGACCGACACGGAATCTCTCTTTCACAGAAAAAAGATGGAAATCAGTGAAAAATACAATGTGACCAAAAGAGAATTTATGAATCTAATGAGAACTTATTTTGAACTCCTGAGAAAAGCTGAACCAAAGAATTTCAAACGTTAAAGCGGCGCCTAGCCGCTTTTTTTGTTAAAAAATCCTCATCTTTCGCGCAAACCCACATCAAAGCTCCGAAGCAAAGCTTGGTCTGCGCTATTTCTTGCGTAAGGTCCTCGCGGCTACATCTGGATCAACAATGTTAATCTCCACTCCGGTGCCAAATTCAAATCCCGCCCTAAGGCTTAATCTCGGAAAGGCTTCTATATGCCAGTGGTAATGCCCGTATTTTTCTTTATTTTTTAACGGCGCCGTATGGATGAAAAAATTATAATCCGGATCATTTAATTTTTTTTGAAAACTTCGCAAAGAAACTTGCAGCGCCTCCACCACGGAAGCCATGTCGTGGTCGTAAGTATTTTCAAAATAAGGAAGGTGTCTCTTGGGAAAAACCCTCACCTCAAACGGAGATCTGGAAACAAACGGCGCGAAAGCTATCGCTCCTTCATTTTCAAAAATAACACGCTTTTTCTCCTTCTTTTCCCAATCAAGCATCACGCAATGCACGCATTTGCTGTGGGCTTTAAAAAATCTTGCCGAGCCTTCAAGAGAATGACTTACGTCCGGCGGGACTACCGGAATGGCAATAAGTTGATAATGGGGGTGATAGATTGAAGCGCCCGCGGACGGCCCCCAATTATGGAAAATCGAAACATATTCAATGCATCTGTCGTTGTAAAGCATTAAGTAGCGATCGCGGAAGGCCTGAAAAACTAAATCGGCTTGCTCTACATTAAGGCGCGGGAAATTTTTATTATGGTCTTTGGTGATAATAACGTCGTGGTGGCCGATGGCCGGAGAAACCGGATACGGCCCTTGATGGTTGGATGCTCCGCAATTTTTCTTATGCACAACTGCCGGATATTTATTTTCAATGATCTGAATTGCCCAATGATGGGCGTTAGGATAAGTCAAAAGCGGCGGCCCGTTGCCGAATTGCTGGGGATTTTCAAAGGGGCAATTTTTAACCGGAACTTTTTTTCTTTTTGGAGTCTTAGTAATAAAATGCGATCGCTTAAAACGACTTGGCGCGTTGACAATCCAATCGCCGGAAACTAAATCTTGACGCAACTCTGGATTCATAGAATCATTATAAACCTTTAGTTAAACGATTGTAATAATACCATTCCAGTACGTCTTTCGCGATTGGAACGGCGTTTAAACTCCCCTCTTTGGCGTTCTCAATTAAAACGAGGATGGCAATTTGAGGAATTTCTGCCGGCTTGCCCGCCGAAGCCTCGGCGGAGGCGGGAGCGTATCCCACAAAAAACGCGTTGGTTCGAGTGTTATTGGCTACCTGGACGCTGCCGGTTTTCCCCGCCGCCGGCATTGGAAGCGAAGACAAAAGATTGGCGGTGCCGTAATACTTTTTCACGGCGTCTTCCATGCCGATCCGCACTTCTTTAATTTCTTCTTGCCATGCGGAGTAGTCAAGCGAAACTTCGTTTTGGTAATTAGAAACAAGATGGGGGCGATAGATTTTTCCGCCGTTAGCTATTGATGCGATAAAGCTAAGTAATTGTATGGGCGTTACCAGAAGGTCGCCCTGGCCGATGCTTACATTGTAAGTATCGCCGATTCTCCAAATCTGGCCCGTCCGCTCTTCTTTCTCTTCGGGATCAGGAAGAAACCCGGTATTTTCCGCTGGTAAATCAATGCCGGTTTTGACGCCTAATAAAAATTTCCCCCAATACTGTCGGAGTCGTTCAATCCCCAAACCCTTTAATCCGCCGAATCCTCCTCCTACTTCGTAAAAATAAACGTTGCTTGATCTGGCAAGCGCCGAATGAAGATCTACCCAGCCATGCGCTTTCCAATCAAGAAATCGGCTCGGTTTTTCCGGATCATAAGGATTAGGCAATTCGATGGAGCCGGTGGAAAGAATTTGGAATTTTGGGTCAACGATCTTTTCCCGTAAAGCGGCTAGGGCCACTAACGGTTTGATAGCCGAACCCGGATTATAAGCGCCGGAGATCGCCCGATTAAAAAGAGGCTGACGGGGATTCTTTAGAAATTTCGCAACTTGATCGCTGTTAAAACTGGGCAAACTGATCAGCGACAAAACTTCTCCGTTTTGCGGATTAAGCGCGATACCGACGCCGGTATCGCGGCCCAAAGAAAAAAGCGCGTTCTTGAAACGATTATAAAAATACCTTTGCAAATCGGCGTCAATCGTAGTTTTCAAGTCGTTCCCGATTACCGGGGCAGCGGCGATTTTCTGATCCAAAATTTTTCCGGCGGCATCGCGATAAATAATCAATCGGCCGTCTTTCCCGCGTATCAGGCCGTCGTATTCCAATTCCAAGCCGGTTTTTCCGACAATGTCTTGATTATTTTCCGAAGCGCCGACATATCCGAGAACGTGACTGAAAACTGCGCCGGAATAATCCCGAACGTAATCGTCTTCCACTTGAACCGCCGGAGAATTCAGTCCTCGCAAATTAATGGCTTGCGCGACGGAAATATTGCGAGCAATAGGTACGAAATTTTTTTTCTCAAGATCGGCTTTCCGAACAATCTCTTCAAGATCGGGGCGGTCTATCGCCAGAATATCACTTAGAGAATTGATGGTTTTTGATAGTGCCTCAGGTGAACGTAAGAGGTCGTTTACGCCGAGAAAAACGCTGAAAGAGCTTTTATTTTCCACTAATGGCTCGCCAAAACGATCCAAAATAATTCCTCGCGGCGCCGGCACGTCAATCTCTTTGTTGGCGTTGGCCAGAGCCCGAGCGCGATAAAAGTCTCCTTTAATGAAACCCAAAAAAGAGGTTCTTCCTATGGTTATCAGCCCCACCAACAGAACCGCCGCCACTGCCAGCAAGAAAGTCTGGCGCGAGAGAGGCAGCTCCAAATAATCCGGTTCGTTTTGGTCTTCTCTGAAAGTTAAGTCTTCAAAATTGAGTTCGTTTTTAGACATCTTTCAAAAACCTCAAACAATATCCACCCCATAACAAGATTATAAATTAATTCTCCTATTACAAGCATCCAGTTGGTTATTAAAAAAACCGGACTCGCCGACAGATAAAACAAAAAGGTGCCGGCTCCAACCAATAATAAATTATTCAAAAGCGGCTGCCAGTGCAAGCGGCGGCCGATAAACGGCGCCGCGAAAACAATCGCGGCAAAAACGGTTGAATCAAGGCAGCAACCTCCGGAAATGGTAAGTAGAATAATGGCCAGCATGATAAAACCCGCGTAGATAAAAAGATCGGTTAAGAAAAAGGACAGGGCAATCAAGGCGACAAGCAAAAGATTGGGCTTAATCCCATAAAAAACAAGAAATCCGGTATTTTGAATCAGTCCCGCCACAATCACGATCGAAACGGCGGCAATTATTCTAAATTTGATCATTTGATTAAAATGGCCGCTTCTCGTAAATCGCTTATCCGATAGGGCACTTCTAAATCCGCCTCCAAAAGCGAATTAGCGAAAGAGCCGCTGATCGCGCCTACCGCGCCAATCGCCATTCCATAAGGAAAATCCTGTCCAGCCGAAAATACGCCGTTGCCTTCTTCTATATTTGATGATTTATCAATCAGACTCAAGCGCGGAATTTGCCCGCCGACTAGCAGAGCATTTATTTCTTTTTCTCCGGCCCGCACCGGCAGGGAAAAATCTCTATCAAAAATCGTCTGAATAATACTTTTGTCTTCCAGAACCTCGATCACTCGGCCAAGCAAAAGTTTGCCGTCAATTGTCGCCGGCATACCTACTCGCACGCCGTTCTTCGCTCCGGCGTTAATCGTCAATAAATTACGAAGGTTGAAAGGATAGGTTGAATAGATTTTAGCCATCAGCAGTTCTCTTCCGTTTTGCCGCGTTACTCGCGACGGCTCCGGAAAATCTAACTGGAGTAAACTGGCTAAATTGCTTTTTGGAGAAATTAAAAAATTATTAAAAAACGACAGCCCAAAAATAAGTATTAGGGTTAATAACCAGAAATATTTAGCCATGCCTCTATATTTTAATATCTCGCGGACGAAGCGGATTATCCAATATCTGCTGATATTTCTCTAAATTTTCCACCGCCATACCAGTGCCGCGAACAACGCAGGTAATAGGGTCGTCAACAATATTCGCCGTAACGCCCAGTTCCCGAGAAAGCACCACGTCCATACCCCTCAACAGACTTCCTCCACCGCAAAGATAAATCCCCCGCTTCAAAATATCGCCGGTTAATTCCGGCGGAGAAACCTCAATTACTTCCTTTGCCGCCTCCACGATAGATTTCAGAGACTTAATGATAGCCGCCCGGACGTGAGTGTCTTTAACGATTGTCTCCCGCGGCAAGCCGGTAGCCAAATCCCGGCCACGAATCGCCATTTCCATTTTTTCATTAAGCGGAATGGCGGATCCGATCGAAACTTTTAATTCTTCGGCAGTTGGTTCACCGATGGCCAGTTTAAACTCGTCTCTCACAAAACGAACAATATCATCGGTAAGCCGGTCTCCGGCGATTTTCAAACTCTTGGAAGTTACGGTACCGCCCATGGAGATGATGGCGATTTCGGTCGTGCCGCCGCCAATATCGATAATTAAGTTGGCGGTGGGCTCGTCAATCGGCAAGCGCGCTCCCAAAGCAGCGGCGATCGGCTCTTCAATTATATACGCCCGGGAAACGCCGGCGCCTACCACTGCGTCTTCAACGGATTTTCTTTCTACTTCCGTAAGATTACTGGGAACCCCAATGACCGCTTTTTGAAAATTGTAAAAAATCTGCGAACCGCCGAGTTTTTTCAAATAATGACGGAGCATTTCCTGCGCCATTTCAAAATCGGAAATCACTCCGTTAACTAATGGGCGAATGACATTAATGTGGGCGGGAGTGCGCCCGATCATTTTTTTTGCTTCTTCGCCAATCGCTAAAATTTGATTGGTTTTGGCATTAACCGCCGTGATGGATGGTTCGTTAACCACAATTCCCCGCCCCGCCAAATAAATCAGCGAGTTGGCTGTTCCCAGGTCTATTCCTACATTTTTAGAAAAAATCGCCAATGGAGACTTCATGGAATTGCCTTTAGTATAGATTATTAAAATTATTTCGCAAGACCAAAAATATTTTTGGTGCCCCTGCCTACCGGCAGGCAGGCTCGGGCGATTGCTTTCGGGAAACAGAATAGTTTTGCTCCAGCGGCAAAACTTTCTTCGCCCTCGGCGATTTGCCGTTCGGAAGCATAACACTTGAGCTGGCGATCGCTAGCTCAAGTGTTATGGCACAAAACGAACGGACCAATCCAAATCGCCTGCGGGATGTTCCCGAGAAGCAATACGCCTTACGACCAAAAATCTTGAATAAAAAAAAGCCCTCCGACACGTACGTCGGAGGGCCGAGCCTGCCGGCAGGCGGGGACCAAGTTCTAAGGATCTAAAAGATCCAGGGAACAAAGTCCAAAGTTCTAGCTACTTGCGCGCAGAGCCGCGGGATCGCTGCCGTACCAGTCGAAGCCGAGCCGGCGGCAGTCCCAGTCCCAGGCCCACCCACTACCATTGAAGTACAGGTAACGCACGCACCGGCGGCAAGCCGAGCCGCGGTAAATGGTACCCCAGAAGAAGATGTAGCGAGTGTTACCATTCGCATCCTTCTTCCACTCCTCAGGGATGAGGTGTGGGTTCTTGAGCAGATAGTCCAAGATGTTGGCTGGGAGCGTCGGCTCGTTTGCCAACTCTTTCTGGAGCTTGGTGCCATTGATGACCTTGCCGCCTTCCTGGTTCGGTGAGAGGTGGAGCTTGACCTTGGTCGGATCCCAGACCAACTGTCCACGCACCCTGCCGGGAAGCTGATCCGACTCCGGCGCTACCGCCAAACCGCTCGGCTCGAACGGTTTGGCGTCGCAGTCGATGATGGGCTGGGGCGACGCGAGCGGCTTGGGCTTAACCAACACATACCCGCCAATCATCGTCTGCGCCACCACGGAAGCGCGATTCGGATCTTGCCGAATCATTTTCAGATGTCGCTCCTCCACTCCGAGATGCTCCAAAATTTCCAACGTTGCATTGAGCTCGGAATGCGGGATCTTCGTTAGGTTCCCCATTGGGTCACCTCCTAATTGGGTTTACGGCTCTCTTTAGTTAAGCAACATGCCTATCCAAAGCTCGCCAAAGTTCTGCCGCAACTTTATCATCAATTCTTTTATTTGTCTAGTTTAGTATTTGACTTCATTCTCACAGCTTCAGATATGGAAACTATGCTACTGTTACATGTCACAGTATTGCCTAGTCCCCCTCCCACCTCAAAAAATATAAAAACAAATCTTCTTCCTACTGTTACATGTCGCAGTATTGTCTATTTCCTTCCCTCCCCAAAAAAATATAAAAACAAATTTTCTTCCTACTGTTACATGTCACAGTGATATGATATAATCCTTTCTATGAAATCAGATAAATCTCGGCCAAAACAGCAAAAGCAATTGATCGGCCGGTCCGCAGATGAATGGGCGGAGTCTCTATGGGAAAAATTAGTCGGCAAAATTACCGAAATTAATTCTAAAAACGAAATAAAGGCAATTTTAGAAAGTCTGATAAGTAAAGATGAAAAGAAAATGATGCTGCGGCGGCTGGCAATTCTCGCATTAATCAACGAAGGAAAATCCTACCAAGAAATTGGAGAAATTCTTTGGGTTTCTTCTCAAACAATAAGTACCGTAAAGAAAAATTCTCTGGGATTGATTGGCAATTACAAAAGCTATCGTCATTTCTATGGCGGTCCTAAAGAGTATAGTGTGATGAAAACCAAAAAGGATGCTACGAAACATTTATTTGATGAATTGGATATTTTAGACTTATTGATGAATCCCCCAAGACCGCCCGGTATCGGTCTTAAAGATCGCAACTAACAACCACTGTTACATGTAACAGTGGTTGTTAGTTGAGCTTCCGAATGGGAGCGGTTACTCACTGACGACGATCGTTAAAATTTTTTAAGAAGTTCCTCTAGAGTTACTAACTTAATAGTTTTCGAATCGCGTTTTTTTAGTTCAATTTTCGCTCCGGTTTTTTCGCTGACAACCGCCCGCCAAGTGATTCCCAAGAGATCGGCATCGGCGAATTTTTCTCCGGCGGAAACATCGCGGTCGTCATATAACACTTCCAGAGCCGCCTGCCTGCCGGCAGGCAGGGCTTTTTTAAGCTGATTGTAAACTTTGTCGGCGGATTTATTAATGGAGAGCAAATGAACTTTATATGGCGCTACCGATTCCGGCCAGATTATTCCCCTTTCATCGTTATAAACTTCTACTAGCGTAGCCAAAATGCGCGTCGGGCCAATTCCATAGGATCCCATTATTACCGGCTGTTTTTTTCCTTTTTCATCGGTGTATTTCAAATCAAAAGCGTCGGAATAGCGGGTGCCGAGTTTAAACACATTGGCAACTTCAATGCCGGAAGATTCTTTGACATCGCTTCCGCATTTTGGACATCTCTGTCCGCCCCGAACCAAAGCAATTTCCTTATTTTGCGCGTAATCGCAAGCAACGCAATGCATGATTGTGTCTTCCCCTACCGGCGAAAGAACTTGGAATTCATGAGTATATTCTTTCGTAAAAGCGCCTCCCGATGCCTCTACTAATTTTGCATCTAAAGAAAGCCTCTTAAGAATTTTCTTATAAGCGCCGATTGCTTTTTGATAATAATCGTCCAAATCTTCTTTGGTAGTATGAAAACTATACAGATCTTTCATCATAAATTCCCTGCCCCGTAAAAGGCCGCTTTTCGCCCGAGGTTCCGCGCGGAATTTAGTCTGGATTTGATAAACGCTTAAGGGCAGATCCTTATAGGAATTTATAAAATGCGCGGCAATGGCGCTGATAACTTCTTCATGGGTCCAACCGAGCGCGAATTCTTCTCCAAACGGAGATTTGAATTCATAAGCGACGTCGGTGTGCCATCTCTTTGATTTTTCCCAATATTCTTTGGCAACCAGAGCCTGCATCAACATTTCCTGCCCGCCAATCGCGTTCATTTCTTCGCGAATAATTTGGTTTATCTTATTCAATACCCGCAAACCTAACGGCAAAAAAGAAAAAACTCCCGCCGACATTTTGCGAATATATCCGGCGCGAATCAATAATTTCGCGTTGACCGCTTCTTCGTCTTTGGGAAAGGTTTTCTGGGTTTTTGAAAAAAGCTCCGATTGACGCATGGGATTATTCTAGCGACTTTAGGCTTAATCGGCAAGTAAAAAATCCCCTCTTTCGAGGGGGGGTTTATTATTTTTCCAATGCTTTCTTTCGAACAGAGTAATTAAATTCTTCCTCTTGCTGAAGCCAATAAGAATCTTCTTTCCAGTGGAAATACCGTTCTTCCGCTTCTTTCTCAAATCCGCCAATTCGGAACGCTCTGCGGGCCGGCAGTTTGAAACCAACGCTGTGCAAATGCTGGGCCAACGATCTGGCGCCATCGGTAAATTTCGGCGATTCATAAAGATCGATGATTGCCGCCAACTCAACGTAGGCCGGACTGTAGGAAGTCTTGAGCTTGTCTTTTAGATATTTTTCCCAATAAAACGAATGAGCTTTATCGGGGTCGAAACCTAGAATCAATCTTAAAAATCCCAATGTTACTTTTAGCTTTCGCGAATTCCCATAGTAGCGGGAGACGATGTCTAAGCTTTCCTTCTTAATGTTACCCAAGACAGAAAATGCTATTTTATGGGACAACTTTCTGGTACGCTCCGGATCATTCAAATACGCGGCGAGTTCAATTTCTTCTCGGAAAGGAATCTCCCTCTGACTATATTGGTTAAGAATCCATTGGATTTCTCCACTGTCGCCCCATCGGACTCCCCTGCTTAGCGCATTGTATTTTTCTGCGCGCTCCTCCAACTTCTCTAAAATTAATTTATTGGCACGAACTTCCACGCCGTGTAATTCATAAGCGATAATAATATCTCTCATATGAACCGAAAGATCGTCAACGAACTTCAAAAGATTTTCCAGAATCTCGCGAGATAATTTGACGCCACCGTTTGCCGCTCTTCGATATCCTTCCACGGCCGCGTGATAATAATCTCCGCTATCCTTGTCGTTTATGCGGTTTTCTTTCCAGCTATGCCAATTCAAAGCCGAATCGGCATAATACTTCCAAAGCTCCGGCTTCGCATCTTCCTCGGCACAATCAATCAGATATTCAATGTCGGCAAGATCGCCGAGATTTTTCAAAAGTTTATCGCGGTAAATAGCCGCCAAATCCTTCGGGAACTTTCCGCCCAAGTTGCGCATGTTTGAAATAAGGTCTGGCGACAAATCATTTGAATTTCCAACCCAATAAGCAATACCGTCGCCTAAAATTGCGGGCCCCGGCAGGGGCAGACCGGCAGACGCGTAAATATCTTCAGTCGAAACCAAGAAATTGCGGTTGTAGTGCAGATAGCATTTGAACAAATTAAGCTCTGCCTCATGGCGCAATTCCGGGCAAGCAGTATTAAGTCCGTTGCGAAACAATACCGCGTAAGTTTTGGCGTATTTGCGAAAATCATATTGCAGAAGATCTTTGTCGTTCATCTGGAAATGCCCGGACATCACAGAGGACATTTTATGAACTATCGCGAACAAATCCTGTTTTTCTGCTCCGGCACGGATAGCGCATAGAGCCTTGAAATAAAGCGTTTCGTTTAGGTCATTCTGCGCCCTGTGATATAAATTTTGCCAAGTCGGATCGTTGGGTTCCAATAAATCGGGAACTGCCTCGGTAAGATAGTAAGCGCTTTCAATCCATCCGCTGTTATCGGAATAGAAATTTCGATTTACGTAATAACGAAATAGAGTTCTTAATTCGCCGCGGCCGATAATTCCCTTTTCCAGCAGCAAACAAATGAATTTCTTGTAGTAATCGTTCAGATAAAAGGAAAGGTCGTAACTGTCCTTGACTCCATAATTAATAATGTCCGTGGAGAATTTATAAAAAAGCTCTTCACTGAATTGAAATTCTCCAACCGATTTACCGTACGTGTCTACTAATCGAATAAAATATTCTCGGGAAACATCTGTCGGACAAGGATTAAGTCTAACTTCAGATTTCGTAGAGGGCACCTGTGATAAGTAGAAGTCCGGAATGAGAGCAATAATTTTCTCTTTTCTTTTTTGTTCCGAATCCTGAATCCCAACGACACACCACAATAGCAATACGGCCATTGCGTTCATTATTTTCTCCTTTCAAGGTGCGAAAAACTACTTGTAGTATAATGAATATTTAAAAGATCGGCAATTGATTAAAAATTACAAAAATAGTCTAGTGATATCGCGAACAGTGATCGCGATCATCGCAAGCAAAAGGAGAATAAATCCCGCGGTGTTGGCGGTTCGCTCAAAATTTTGTGAAAGCGGCGATCCTTTGATTTTTTCTATCAAGACGAAGAGCAGGCGCCCGCCGTCCAGCGCCGGAAACGGGAAAATATTTAACACGGTAAGGTTCAAAGAAATCATCGCGATTAATTGGACAAGATATAAAAATCCCAGCGATCCGGCTTGGCTCGCCACTCCGAAAATTCCGATCGGGCCGACGAAATCAACCAAAACCTTGCCTTGAGTTAAAAACCCCCAGATTAGATTTAAAAACGCTCCGAAGATTGCGAATACGATAAATCCGGCAGTTTTCAATCCTTCCCAAATCGCATCCAAAAATGGCTTTTTATCCACCCCCGCTTCAACAAGAGAAACACCCACCGCTCCCTCGCCTTCAACGCGGGGAATAACTTTGAAAGACAGTTCTTCGCCGCCTCGGTTTATACTCAAAGCTATTTCCTCGCCGCGGTTTTTATTTACAAAATCAATAAAATCACCCGCCTTTTCGAAGCCCAAAATTTGGTCTTGGGGCATAATGCCGACAATTTCGGCGGGACTTCCCGGTAAAACTTCCGCGATTAAAAGCGCTTTTGGAGTGCCAATCATAAAAATGATTGACATTAAAAACCAGCCGAGTAGAAAATTCATTAAAACTCCGGCAACAATAATCAGCGCCCGCTTCCAAGCCGGCTGATGAGAAAAGCTCCGCATCTTGCTTTCTTCCGGGATTTGCCCGCCAGAATCCTCACCGAATATTTTTACAAATCCTCCAAACGGCAAAAGGTTTAAACTATAAGTAGTTTCTCCTAATTTCTTTGAAAATAACCGAGGGGGAAAACCAAACCCGAATTCCTCTACCAGCAACCCCATTTTTTTGGCAATCAAAAAATGACCGAATTCGTGTATTAGAATAAGCAAGGAAATTCCAATTATTACAATAAAAATAGTCACTATTCGTTTATTTCTTTAACTTTCCCGGCTAAAAGCGTTTCTATATCCGCATTGGTTTTGTCTATCACTTTTTGGATTTTTTCTTTGCCCTTGAATTTTTGATCTTCGCCAACCATTTTTGCTTTGAAAGCGGCTTCAACTTTTTTGTTGGCATCGTCTCTCATGCCGCGGACTTTAATTTTCACTTGCTCGGTAATTGATTTAATCAATTTAATAAGCTCCTGACGCCGTTCGTCGGTAAGGGTAGGCAAATTGATTCTGATTAAATTACCGTCGCTGTTAGCGGTAAGCCCCATTCCGGAAGTTTCAATGCCTTTGATAATTGCCGGTATTGAAGCTTTATCCCAAGGGGAAATGTCAATTTCTCTCGGCGGAACTATGGAAATTGAACCAAGCTGTTTAATGGCCATTTGCTGGCCCATGTAATCCACCTTCACGTTTTCTACCAATTGTGGATTTGGGCGATTGGTGCGGATTCCCGATAATTCTAATTTCAGACTATCGACGCCGGATTTTGTATTTTTTTCTAGGTCTTTTAATAGTTGGTCGATCATGCCATAATTCTATAAATTTATTAGCATTCGCGCAAGAAATTTATCTAGAATTATGAGCACCCGCCAAAATTTTCAAATTTAGGCGGGTTATTGTTTTATGACAAAAATCTCTTCATTTTCTATTTGAAATTTTTGTCAAAACCAATAAAAAAAGCCCCGTTCCGGTTTTGGGGCTCGAGAATGCCTGATTCAGCCAGGAGGTTAGCTGAAAATTCGCTTTCGTAAGCGACACGGCACGGTCTCGGCGTGTCAGCCGGAACGGGGTACATATGCTGCAGAGCTAGCTTTAATATACACCCAAGACTATATTTGTGTCAAGAAGCCTACTTGCAGACAATGGGTAAAAAATACAAAAGAATGCCGGCAAGAATTAAAAGTAGTAATAAACCGAATGCTTTATCCATTGTAGTAAATCCCTGCCTACCGGCAGGCAGGACTAATAATACTAATTGTAGCAAATACTGCGAAATTAAACATCAAGAAGGGCAGATTCAAGTTGCAAGCGCTTATTAACATTGAATTGGTTTATAAGCGTCCAGCGATGGAGTAGCTCTTTCAAGACTGGCCAGTTTTTCATCTTGTCTTTCCGCAATTCGGATATTAATCCGGCAATAAAATCCTCCAGGTCTTTTTCTCCTAAAATTTCTGAGGAAATCTTTTCTAAAAGATCTTTTAGAATTTCTTTTCTTCGCGCTAAAGCAGAACTTAAAAATTTCTTAACGGATTCATTCGCGGCATTCGCATAAATTCGTTGGTTGGTATTATTTTGCGCGCGCACATAGATTTTTTGAAATCGGGAAACGACTGCCGGCAATAAAACTTCCGGGTCGCGCACTATTAGGATAATCAAGGCGTGCGGCGGCGGCTCCTCGGAAATTTTTAAAATCGCGTTTTGCGCCGGTAAGGTCAAATTATCTGCTTTGTCGATGATTAAAGTTCGCTTTTGAGAGACTGCCGGTTTTTGCCATAAAAAGTGGCTTGCCGAGCGCACCAAATCAATGCCGCCTTCTTCCTGCGCATCTAAAATAGAAGCATCCATCATAACTCTATTAGTCGCCTCCCACTTCTTTGTTTCTAAGAAGTTTGCCAATTCTCTCGCAAATAAAAATTTTTCTTCAGCGGATTCGTGTCCAAAAAGCAGATAGCCGTGTCCCAACTGTCCGCTATCCGCCAGTTTCTTGAAATCTTTATTTAATTCCGTTCCTGAAGCCATAAGATAATTATAGCAAATGAAGCTCCCCGGGCTTACGCCCGGGGTATCCGGAGCTTCACCCGCCAAAATTTTCGCTTTGCGAAAAATTGGGCGGGTTTATTGTTTGTGGCCAAATTTCACCGCCACCTTTTTAAAAACATATTTAAGTAGGCGGGATCCCGCCAAAGGCGGTGACATCCCCGACCTTACGGTCGGGGTTTTCTTTGGACAAACAATAAAAAAGCCCCGAGGCGTGGATGGGTCAACAAAGCAAGTACCCATCCTCCGCCTCGGGGGTGATAAGACACGGCTTTGCGCACGTCTGCACATCGCCATGGGTCCTTCCTTACGATGTTCGCGCTTTCGGTCGAGGACCAATCCCCGAAAGCCCCTTTGCCCCTAGGTAGGCAAGAGCGCTCACCTAAACGGTGGTGAGTGGCGCAACGCAACAGCAAGGTGCAATTTTGGGGGTGTGGCACTCTTGGGAATACCTTGGTTTTCGGCATTCCGGCCACACCCCTTTACTACAGGCATTATAGCATACTATACAGGCATTATAGCGCAATCCATACCTTTTGTCAAGCCCCCTCTCCAAAACTACCTCTTGTTCAATAAAGTCCTCTTATAAACGTCTAAATGGTTCAAAATAAGGCCGGTGCCTTTGGCTACACAAAAGATAGAATCTTCGGCGATATAGGTCTGCACTCCGGTCATGCGTTTGAAAAATTCATCAATATAACGGAGCTGACCGCCGCCGCCCGAAATGATAATCCCCTTTTCCATAATATCGGCTACCAGCTCCGGAGGGGTAGCATTGAAAACATTCTGCACCGAAGAAGCAATATCCAAAAGATGCGGATTCAGCGCCTCGGCAATTTCGTTGGAGGTGATCACTAGATCCCGCGGCAATCCGGAAACCAAATCCCGCCCCCGCAGCTGATATTCAAGGCGGTCTTTAATCGGCAAAGCGGAGCCAATTTCAATCTTTACTTTTTCGGCGGTTTGCTCGCCGATAAAAAGCGAGTATTTCTTTTTGACATAGTCCATAATTGCCTGATCGAATTTATTGCCGGCTACCCGGAGGCTGGACCAGGAGACGATCCCGCCAAGTGCCACTACCGCCACCTCTGAAGTGCCGCCGCCGACATTGATAATCATATTGCCGCTGTGATTATTAATCGGAATGCCGGCTCCTAAGGCCGCCAAAATCGGTTCTTTCACTATATAAGCTTCTTTCGCTCCGGCTTCTCTGGCGGCATTTACAACCGCTCGTTTCTCGGTGGGAGTAATGCCGGCGGGAACCGAGATAACAACTTCGGGACGGAACAAATTCAAAGAGCCGGTGGCCTTGGCGATGAAATACTTAAGCATCGCTTTAGTGATGTAATAATCGGCTATCACGCCGTCTTTCAACGGCCGATAAGCGATAATGCTGTCCGGAGTGCGACCAATCATATCTTTCGCTTCCCTGCCGACTGCCAAAACGGTGTTATCGGGAACGCTTAAAGCAACGATAGTCGGCTCATTTATAATAAATCCCTTTCCGGGGACAAAAACGATAGTATTGGCAGTTCCTAAATCAATGCCTATTTTTCTGGTGAACATGCCGATTATGTATAAATTTTTGAGTCTGTAGACGAAGAAAATTTATCTACAGAATCGAGCACCCGCCTAAATTTTTCGACCAAAGAAAAGATAGTTGTATCTTTCATAATTAATATTCCTTTGTTGAGTTTATTCATGATGGTATTTAGATAAAATTTTGGCGGGTAAAGAGTTGGCAACTAAAATTTCTGCGTTTATGACTGGAAATTTTAGGCCAGCCTCTTTATATCTGCTCCCAATTTTCTTAACCGCTCATCAATTCTCTCATATCCACGATCAATCTCCTCTACTCCTTCAATTACCGATTCTCCATCGGCAACCAGCGCCGCGATGACATGAGCCATGCCGGACCGGAGATCGCGGACTTTCAAATTAGCCGCAGCCAGCTTTTTCGGACCGGTGATAATCGCGCTATGGCTGTTATTCTTGTCTTTAAAACGGCAGAAAAGGTCTCCCAAACAGTTCGTCTGTACTTTAATGTCCGCGCCCATTAAATTCAAGTCCTGGGCATAACCAAAGCGGTCTTCGTAAACAGTTTCGTGAATGGTCGAAACCCCGTTGGCTTGGGTGAGCAATACCGCGGTGGGCTGCTGCCAGTCGGTCATAAAAACCGGATAAGTATCAGTTTCAATATTGATGGAATGCAAAGCGGCGAACGCCGGCCGATAAAAGATAATTCCGCCCGGAACTACCTCATATTCCCCGCCGATTTTTCTTAACACATTTAAAAAAGCCGCCAGGTCTTCTTGCCGGGCTTCTTTAACCAAAACTCTGCCGCCGGTTATCACCGCCAAGCAAGCAAAAGAAACCGCTTCATTCCGATCGGGCATGATCGTATGAGTAACGCCCCGCATTTTCTTAACCCCATCAATATAGATAGTGCGGTTCGCGCCAAAAGAAATCAACGCTCCCATTTTTTGAAGCATTTTTACCAAATCCATAATTTCCGGTTCCGTGGCGGCATTGCGGATTTCCGTTCTGCCCTCGGCCAATACCGCGGCGAGAATTGTGTTTTCGGTAGCGCCGACACTGGGATAGCGATGGGTGATTTTGGCGCCTCGGAGACCGTTTGGCGCGGAAGCAACGTACCGGTCGCTTAAAACTTCGATCTTGGCGCCCATAGCCGTCAAAGCGGCAATATGAATATCCACCGGACGCGGCCCGATTTTATCGCCGCCCAAAATCGGCACCTCGGCTTCTCCGACTCTGGCCAGCAACGGCCCAAAAGCCAGAATAGGAATGCGGTTGCGTTGGCTCAAAGAAACCACTTTGGAATTAGTGATTTTAGGCGTTTGGATTTTAAGAATACTGCCGATTCTTTCTATTTTACTTCCCGTTAAACGGCACAGTTCTTCGGTAATTTTTGCATCGCCGATGTCCGGGAAATTTTCCAGAATACACGGCTCATCAGTAAGAAGCGAGGAGATCATCATTTTGGTCGCGGCATTTTTCGCCCCGGCAAGCTTGATTTCTCCTTCTAGTCTTTTTCCGCCCCGAATGATGAATTTCATATGTTGCCATTATTGTATGACAATTCGGTCTCATAAAACAACTCTTTTTCTCTTAATCATTTTTTGTTTTCCGGGCCAACTATGCCAGACCAAGGAATCAAAAAATATCTCTACAATGATGGCCGAATTTACCTGCTTAAAGAAAGCCGATTGAGATATTTGGATATATGAAGCTCCCCGGGCTTACCCATCGGCCCCGCTGTAAGCGCGTGGCGCCCGGGGTACCCGGAGCTTCACCCGCCAAAATTTTCGCTTCGCGAAAAATTAGGCGGGTTTATTGTTTGTAGCCAAATTCATCCCCGACCTTACGGTCAGGGTTTTTTTTGGACAAACAATAACGATAGCCGATCAAAAAGACCCAGCCGCCGGCTAAATCCAATGCCAAATCGCTTAGAGTATCGGGAAGATTGGCTATTTCTCCCTGCGCTCCGAAAATTTTAATTACTAAGTTATTCAAAAACAATCCTTCCGCCAATTCCCACAAAACTCCGATAAGCGCCACGAAAGAAATCGCTAAAATTGCTTTCCACAAGAACTTGCTGGTCTGAACCCTTTCTTGATTGAAAAACCAGAGAAAGAAACCAGCCAACCAAGCGCCGCCTAAAAAATGGAGCGGCATATCCAGCCAAAGCGCTTGAGAATAAAGACTGTAAGAAAGGACGACGAGATCGGAGCCTAGGATTAAAAAGAGGCCGAGAACTAGCGCTTTGCCCTTTGAGACACTCATTGTGTTCGGGCGACGCCTTAGCGTTTAGCCCATTGAGGCGCTCGACGAGCTTTTCTAAGGCCATACTTTTTACGCTCTACCATTCTGGCATCACGGGTTAAAAAACCGGCTCGGCGGAGCTCCGGCTTAAATTCTTGCTTAAGCTTGACGAGGGCGCGGGAGATTGCGTTACGAACCGCTTCTGCTTGGGCGTTAATACCACCGCCGGTAACCTTTACGGAAGCGCCGATATCTTCGTTAACTTTCAGCAATTCCAGCGGCGCACTGGCAGCTTTTTGGTTTTTGATTGTTTTGAAGTACTCTTTAAAATCTTTTTTATTAACTAAAATGCCCGGCTTGTTGTGAAAAACCCGCGCGTAAGCATTGGCGGTTTTGCGTCCGCCTCTGGCGGACTCAAAATGCTCAACTTTTGGTTTTTCTGGGGGTTGCTTTTTGATCATGCCGATTATGTATAAATTTTTGAGTCTGCAGACGATGAAAATTTATCTACAGAATCGAGCACCCGCCTAAATTTTTCGACCAAAAAAAAGATAGTTGTATCTTTCATAATTAATGTTCCTTTGTTGAGTTTATTCATGATGGTATTTAGATAAAATTTTGGCGGGTCAAGGTTTTGTTCCTGAAATTTGTTCTCCGCCGCTGGCGGATTCAAATTTCAGACAAAGCCCTCTACTTCTCTATAATTAGCCGGTTCATTCTTTTTTGTTTCAAAAAATTCTGCGGCAGCATCCGTTTTACTGCTAAACGCAAAACCTCTGCCGGAGCTTTGGCAAAATATTCTTTATAAATCCTCTCTTTAAGGTGGCCCATATATCCGGTGTGACGATAATAAATTTTCTGATCCGCTTTACGGCCAGTCACCACTATTTGGGATACGTTTTTTATCACTACCCTGTCTTGACCGGGATTGCGCGGTTCATAATCGGCGTGCAACTTACCCTGCAAAATCTGGGCGATTTTGGAAGCCAGCCTGCCTAATTTTTGATCTTTAGCGTCAATAATGTGTTCCATGTTATTTGACAAATTCTATAATTGAAAGCGGAGCGGCATCTCGCTTGCGATGTTTGGCTTCTTTAGTAATGCGCAAATAACCGCCGGAACGATCTTTATAGCGCGGGGCAATTTCGTAAAAAAGTTTCTGGGCCGATTCTTTAGGAAGCTTGGACAAAAGCCTGCGGAAAGCCGCCAACTGTCTTCCTTCGGAAGATTTCCCGGAGAGAAACAATCCTCTTTTGGCGATGGTAACCAAATGCTCCACCAATGGCCGGATTTCTTTGGCTCGAGGAACGGTCGTTTCGATCTTCTCTCTCATTATTAAATTATTGGCCAGACCTTTCAAAAAGGATCGGCGCGGCCCACTCTTTCGATGGAATTTCCTCATGATGTTAGCATGCGAATGCCTAGTGCAAATCTTTGCGAATGATATGCGAATATTCGCAGTAATAATTCGTGATAATTCGCACTAGGTATTCGCGTGTTGTCTATTTCTTGGTTTTCTTCGCGACCCTTTTCTTTTTCGACTTTGGCTTCTCTTCGGCCGGTGCTTCCGCTTTTTCAGATTCCTTTACCTCTATGCCGGAAACCTTCACGAAATGGTCTTGCAAAATATTGCTAGCTTTGCGAAGAGCGGCGGAAGGCGTAATGCTGCCGTCGGTTTCAATAACCAAACGCACTCGGTTGTAGTCAGCTCGTTCTCCTACTCGCATGTTTTCCACCGTAAAGTTTACCTTGGTAACCGGCGAGAAAAGCGCGTCTAAGACAATTACTCCGATCGGAAGCTTTTCGTTTTTTCTCATTTCCGCCGGCATATAACCCAAACCTTTTTCTACCGTAATTTCCATATCCAATTCCGAATCTTTCGCGGTCAAAGTAGCAAGATGAACATCGGGAGTAATCAAATCCACTTGAGCATTGGTTTTGATATCGGAAGCCAAAACCCTCTTTTCGCCTTTAATTTTCAGAGTAAGAACTTGGGGCTCGTCGGCGTGAATGCGAAAACGCACCTTCTTCATATTTAAACCGATCTCAACAACGTCTTCCTTAACTCCTTCGATAGTGGAAAATTCATGGCTGACTCCTTTAATCTTGACTTGAGTAATGGCTGTTCCCGGCAATGAGGAAAGCAAAACTCTCCTTAAGGCATTGCCTAAAGTAAGACCATAACCGGCATAAAGACCTTCGATCTCAAAAACGCCCTCCTTATCGGACTCGGAAACTTTTTTTATACCGACGGTTTCGCTTAAATATTGGTATTCCATATTTAAATTTTATTTTATTTACTATAATAATCCACAACCAGGTTAACGTCAAATGGAACATCGAAATCTTTGGGGGCGGATAAAACTTTGCCCTCCATTTTTTCCGCATCCACCGCGAGCCAAACCGGCGGTTCGTATTTTTTGAGCGTATCCGCCGATTCTTTGAAAACCGGATGGTCTTTAGATCGCGGCCTGATGGTTATCGTCTCCCCTGTCTTGACGCGATAAGAGGACACAGTCACCTTACGGCTATTCACCAAGATATGGCCATGATTCACTAATTGCCTGGCCACAGAGCGGGACGGGGCGAAGCCCAACCGATAAACCGTATTATCTAATCGCCTCTCCAATAAACTGATAATCAGCGGGCCGGTAACTCCCGGGTTTTTCGTCGCTTCTCCCACGACTCTTTTCATTTGAACTTCGCGGAGACCGTAAGTAAAACGAATGCGCTGCTTCTCTTTCTGCTGCTGTCCGAACTCGGAAAGCGTTTTATACGCCTTGCCGTGAAGACCGGGCCGTTGCGGCCGCCGAATAGTAACGCATTTCGGAGAATTGCAACGATGCGCTTTCAGAAAAAGCTTGACGCCGACTGATCTCTCTTTTTTTTCTCTGGTATCGAACATGTTGTGTTAGGTGTTAGGTGTTAGGTGTCATGTGTCAAGATTTTTGATTTTTCCTGATACTTGAAACTTGACACTTTTAGACTCTACGTACTTTCGGGGGACGCGGCCCATTATGCGGAATCGGGGTGACGTCTTTAATGGATAAAATTTTGAATCCTTGGTTGGCTAAAGACCGAATCGCCGAATCTCGTCCGCCTCCCACACCGCTTACCACAACGCCAACATTTGTCGGGCCGGATTTTTTTAACTTTTCGGCAATGGCCGCGATAATTTTAGAAGCGGCAAACGGAGTAGCTTTCTTGGGACCGGAAAAACCCAAAGACCCGGCTGAACTCCAGGCAATTAAATTCCCTTTCTCGTCAGTCACGGAAACAAGAGTGTTGTTGTAAGAAGCATTGATGAAAACCTTGCCGTTTTCAATTTTTTTAACCCCGACATGGCGGGATTCTGCCGCCTTAGTAATAGCGGTTTCGGTTTTCTGCCCCTCCTTGATCGCCTCTTCGGCTGTTTGTTTAGTAACGGTTTTCTTTCCCATGCCGATTATGTATAAATTTTTGAGTCTGTAGACGAAGAAAATTTATCTACAGAATCGAGCACCCGCCTAAATTTTTCGACCAAAGAAAAGATGGTTGTATCTTTCATAATTAATATTCCTTTGTTGAATTTATTCATGGTGGTATTTAGATAAAATTTTGGCGGGTAAAGGTTTGGTACTGCAAAATTCTACGCCTTTGGCTTGAATTTTGCAACCAAGCCCTTTATTTCAGTTCGGTTTTCCTCTTGCCGCTTCCCGCAGTTTTGCGAACATTACCGCGAACGGTGCGAGAATTGGTTTTGGTGCGCTGCCCTCGAACAGGCAAGTGACGCGAATGCCGCATTCCCCGGTAGGTTTGCAGGTCTTTCAATAAGTTAATGTTTTGTTTGATAATCTGGCGCAATTCACCTTCAATTTTAAAATTCTTTTCGATGTAACTCTGGATTCGATTCACTTCGTCCGGCGTCAAAGTTTTTGCCCTTTTGTTAGGATCAACTTTGATATTCTCTAAAATCTTAATAGCGGCCGGACGGCCTATTCCGTATAAATAAGTAAGCGCGATTTCGATGCGCTTATTGTCTGGAATATTTATGCCTGTAATTCTCATGCCGATTATGTATAAATTTTTGAGTCTGCAGACGATGAAAATTTATCTACAGAATCGAGCACCCGCCTAAATTTTTCGACCAAATAAAAGGTGGTTGCGTCTTTTATAATTAATAGCTCTTTGTTGAATTTATTCATGATAGTGTTTGGAATAAAATTTTGGCGGGTAAAGGTTTTGTTCCTGAAATTTGCGCGCCTTCGGCTTCAAATTTCAGACAAAGCCCTTTATCCTTGTCTTTGTTTATGCTTTGGATTTTTGCAAATAACATAAACCCGGCCCTTGCGACGAACGGACTTACAGCTGATGCAAATAACTTTTACAGATGATCGTACTTTCATGGTGTTAGCACACGAATGCTTGGTGCGAATTATCACGAATTATTACTGCGAATATTCGCGATTCGCATATTATTCGCAAACATTCGCACTAGGTATTTGTGTGTATTCTCTACAGTCTTCGCACTATCCGCCCGCGGGTTTCGTCCGGACTTAATTCCATAGTTACTCTGTCCCCGGGCAAAATCTTGATGTGGTGCATGCGCATTTTACCCGAAAGATAAGCCAAAATTATTTTGCCGTCACTCATGCTTACTCTAAAAGTAGTGGCTGGCAAAGCTTCTTCAACACGGCCCTCCGCCCGCTTTACGTTCTTATCCGACATTTATGGTGATTTTAGTTATCACTGATACTAGCAGATTAACAATATCTAGTCAACGGTGATGGTTATCTTATTCTCACCGCTCGGCACAGATTGCACCCAGAACGGCCATAAAGAAATCACTGCCGATTCCAGGCCCGGCAGGTCGTAAATTATGGTTCGCAGAGCAGCTTCCGATTTGCCGCGAATACTTCCTCTCAAAGAATCGACGTCAATCTTTTTGGCAAGAATACTGGTAAATTTAACCGGAAAGCTTAGCCGGCCGGAATTAAAATCCGCCCTCGTCTTCTCATAAGCAAGATTAAATTCTTTCATTTCGTAACCCTCGCCGACTTCTTTCGCGATTTTCGCCGACAGCATCGCCAAAACGTCCGTTTCTTTGAAGGCGATGGCGTTAATGGCCGCTTCGGAAGAGATGGCGAAATTGCCGCCGTCTTCCCGCCCAGTTTCAATTGGGCGAGGCTCGCCCCTATCGGGGGCGGCAACTTCCGTAATGACATTTTGTTTGCCCACCACGAAATTGATCGCGCCGTCTAAAATCTTAAACTCTGGCGGTATTTGGGCCGTTATTTTCTCTTTCAGGGACTGTTCCAATTTTTTAACAACCTCCGCTTTCCCTTTTTTTAGGTCTTCGTTGGTTGGAAAAGCCGTCTCGCCAATAAACCCCCCTTCCATTGTTTCTTTGGACTCCGCGTAAAAAGCCTGGTATTTGGGCGTTCCTTTGAATCCTGGGATGCTGAAATAGCTAACCGGTCCGATGTTGTATTCCGATCCCGGTTTGTCGGCCACCACGGAAGTTTCCAAGGTCAAAGGAATGATTTTGCCTTCAATAATTTTTGCTCCCGGAACAATCACGCTTTTAGGCAACCGGAAAATTTTGCCGTCCGGAGTGATGAAACGAGTGGTCACTACCAGAGGCTGGGGATCAGAGCTGTAAGCGTTATAAATTGTGATTTTACCTGTTGCTTTTTGTTCAATATTCTTCTTTCCGGTCGCCGGAAAGGAAAGCCGAAGCCCCTCCTTTTGACTGAAAACTTGTGCCGGCACAATGGCATTAACCGGATCAATAGCGGCCAGTTTTTCCGCTCGCACCGAATCGCTGTAACTCCAGTTGGCTTTTACGGTTTTGATTTTAATTTCGGCCCTGGGCAAAATAGTCGTCACTAAAACCAGAATCGCGATAAATAAAACTGCCAGCGGGAAAACCAAAATATATTTTTTCAGCTTAATTTTTGGCCAACGAAAGGAAGAAACGAAGCCGGGCACCGGCGGCACCGATTCCACTAATTTTTTCTTTTTAATATGGGCTTCCTCGGCTTCTTCGCGGCTGCGCTTGGAAGAAACGATGTCATAAAACTGACGGCGGGAACGAGAAAGAATGGGGTTCAAAGATTCAAGTCCGGCTAAGCCCGATAATTCAATCACCTTGTCATCTACCGACTCAACAATTATTTTCTTGTCTAAAAGCTTGGTCTCCCTTTTGATTAAATGAAAGTTGGCCAGTGAATCGGAAAGCCTGGAAAATCGGGGAATATTTAAAACCAGTTCTTTGGCGTCGGAATCAATAATTTTTTCCACCACCAAAGCCACCTCATCGCTTTTACTGACAACGATTTTTTGGATTTTATTGATAGGAATTTTCATGGGTATACCAATTACTAATCAGCTCTAATCTACGAATGACTAATTCGCGAATTCACCATTGGCCTAATTAGTTTCATATTAGTGATTAGTAAAATTATTAATTAGCTTGGCGACAGCCATCGTACCCGCCTTTTGGCCAACTGGCTCATTTTGTCTTCTTGCGGAGACAAGTACCACTCCATTAAAGCGGCTAGAAAGCTGAAAGAGTAAAGCGAGTCGCGATGATTTTTAAATTTTACATCAAAACCGAGATTGTTGCTAATTAAGTCAAGGTGCAAAACCTGCAAAGCGACTGGCCGGTCAAATTGATTCTTAAAACTGGCGGTAAAAAGCGGCGGTAAGTTGAAAAATGGCTGGAGATAGATGGTTTTGGCATCCAACCGCTTGAGAGCCGAGTTCAGGCCTCGGGCAAGATTATGCAATTCCTTAGCCAGCAAACCCTCAAAACGTTTTTTAAAAAGAGGCGATGTCTCGCCGTTAACGTACCCCTCAATGATTGAACGGGAAACTTCCGGCGTAATCGCCAAATCCTCCGCCACGGAACGGTTTAAATCATCCTCTCCCCAATTAAAACGGTCCAAATAAGAATTCTGGCTCCCGCTGGCGGAAAAAAGCGTGGTTTTGCCGCCAAATAAATTAGCGAGCAGAAAATCTTTTTCTGTTCCAAGTTTAGCGAGAACATTGGATAAAGCGGCGCCGTTTTCCGTAATCAAAACAGTCTGTTTGGCCGGCAACAAGGTTTTCAGCTGATCCACTAAATTCCGCAATAAAAATGTCTGGCTGAATTGGACTTCCACCGTTTTTGCCCGGAACCCGACTGGGTTTACCACTTTATGACCGTCAAGTTTGATGCCGCCGACACGAACGTCAGAAAGAATTATATCCAAATCGCTCGTATTCATTTTATTGGCTACTTTGCTCCGGTGGCGGTCAAAAAATTTCCAAATCGCTTGGGAAATAAGATTGTCTAATTCCGGTTCGTCAATGAGCTCTTTATAATTTTCACGAACTAAAACCACCGAAGAATGAATGGTGGTGCCAAGATGCGAATCCAAGCTAACGATAATTTTATACTTCGTCAGCCGACCAAATTTTTTAAGAAGTTTTTTAGCGTCCGGGCTGGAAAGAACTTTTAAAACTTTAATTTCTTTGTTAACAAAATCGGCTTTAATTGAAGCAGCCCGATTAGGGATATTTTCTCCGCCGGAGACACTTGCCTGTCCAGTAGGCAGGCCTGCCTGTCCGGTAGGCAGGTGCCCAACCCCAGCGGAGAAGATTTCAAGCACTAAAAACCTATCGTTTGTATTGGTAAATAACGATAATGCCTTATTTAGCCACTTGACTTTCACTAATCTTATTATAACACGATGGCTAGAGTTCATCTCAAAGATACTCCCGGCCGCGATACTAGCCAATCTCGTCTAGCGCAAGGAACGACGACGAAGGTGTATCCTCTGCGATACTCCGAGGAGGAGCAACACAGCGATAGACGAAATTGGCAGTATTCCGAAGGGTTGCGGATATTTTCTCGTACCGCTTTGTTACTCCTCGTAAATGTAGCGCTGTGGCTACATTTTCCTCGTCGCGCCTTGCGGTACGAGAAAATCTCTCGCAACGCGGCTAGGGAGTATCTTTGAGGTGAGCTCTTATTCTTCTTGTACCTGAACCTACTGCTTCCTCTTTAGCTATCTCGAACCTGCCGATAATCAAAGTGTTGGTAACGTGCGGGCCTCCGCAGAACTCCTTGCTAAAAGCGTCTTGGAGCGAATGACCGGCGTAATAAACCTTTACTTTCGGCGGGTATTTTTCCTTAAAGAAATAAAGCGCGCCGGTTTTCTCCGCTTCTTCTTTCGGTAATTCCACAAATTGAACCGGCAAATCTTCTTGGATTGCTTCATTCACTAAATCCTCTGTCTTCTTTAATTCTTCCGCCGTGAGCTTGCGCGGAAAAGTAAAATCGAAACGCGTCCTTTCGGCGGTAATATCAGAACCCATTTGTTTAACTTCCGAACCCAAAACTTTACGAAGCGCGGCCTGCAATAAATGAGTGGCGGTGTGAAGCCGAGTAACGATTTTCAATTCCGCTTCATCTTTCGCTTTCAATTCTCCGGTATCTAAAAGAAGCCCGTGCCCGCCGAATTTTTTCTCCATTCCGGCCCGGGAAATTTCTTGGTGCTTTTTAAATTCCCTATCGAAGTCCGACTTCGATAGGGTTTTGGTTAAATCTGGGGCTAATTCTTTTATTAGCTCAAAGGGTAAGCCAAAAGTTTCATAAATGTAAAAGGCGTCTTTGGCGGTAATTTCCTTGTAATTTTTCAATTCCTTGATGCCGGCGGCGATTGCTTTCTGGAATTTGTCCCGTTCTGATTCCATTACTTCCAGAATTCGCGGGTCGGCGACTTCCGGGTAAAAATCCGCGAATTTTTCTTTAACCGCCTCCGTGGCTAGCGCGAATAAATCGCCGTGGACATCATATAAAGTTTGATAAGCCAAAACCCGCCGCAATAAACGACGCAAGATATAACCGACTTCTTTATTGGAAGGCCGCACTCCATCGGCAATTAAAAAGACCGACGCGCGCAAGTGGTCGGCAAAAATTCGCGCTTCCCTATCTTTCAATTGAGGCGCGATTTCGTTAATTTTTTTAATTATCGGTTCGAAAATATCGGTCTCAAAAACATTTTCTACTCCTTGAATCATCGCCACCAATCGCTCCAATCCCATGCCTGTATCAATACCTCTCGCGCCACCTCTTGCTTCGATTGGAATAAGCTTTCCGTCTGTTTGGCAATAAAACTCATTAAACACCACATTCCAAACCTCAACGCCATCAACGTAAAATTCGACCGTTGGACCACACGGTCCCTCGTTGCCCGTGGGCCCCCAAAAATTTTCTGAACGCCCGCGCGCCGTTACCTTTTCCGGATTGGACTTAAAATACTTATCTAAAAGTTCTTTCTTTGAAACTAAATCTTGCTGGAGATTCAAAGATTTATCACCGGCAAAGTATGTAGCGGTTATTCTGCCGTAATCTATACCCAATTCTTCCATGAGATACTGCGTAGCGTATTGTATCGCTTCCTTCTTCCAATAACCGCCCTCCGGGCCAGAGGCTTCTCCAGGCCGGCGGCCGAAAGAAAAATTCCCCAGCATTTCAAAAAAAGTGAGGTGGGTTTTGTCTCCCACTTCCTCAATGTCAGAGGCGCGGAAACACTTTTGAACTGACGCGGTATTCAAACTGCCGAAATCCTTTTTAGCATCCAGTTCTTGGGTAAAATACCTTTTAAACTGCTGCATTCCCGCAGTTGTCAAAAGCACCGACGGATCATCGGGAATCAAAGAGGAAGATTTAACAATGGTGTGGTTTTTGGACTTAAAAAATTCCAGAAAACTTTTACGAATCTCTTCGGAACTCATAGGTATAAATATAGTCGAATTTTGCCGTCATTGCGAGGCCGCAAGCCAAAGCCCTGCCTTCCGGCAGGCAGGAATCTTACATTAAAACTATCTATAAATAGCATAGTGGTAAGATTGCCACACCCAGTGCCACTATCATATATGATAGTGGCACTGGGCTCGCAAAGACTGGCCAAAAAAGAAAAACCGCCTTGGCCGAAGCCGAAGGCGGTTGCGATGAATCGTTCAACTACCCACGCGTACGAAGCTCTCTTATGAGAATACGCCGCGTGCGCATGTCCGATCCTGATGTCTGGCAGCGATATCCACCTCTGCCAAAAAACTGACCACGCTCTACAATCCCAATCTCCACATCCCCCTCCATTTGGGGATGATCTTTATCAAATACAACGCAGTCGGCAACAACGGTAGTATCCGGAGCGATAACTGCTTTTAGTAAGTAGCGGCTTCCTTCCCTTAAATCAAGCTTCCATGGATGTTTAATGTCACACTGTATCCAGCGTCCACCTTGACCAAGCACTTTCAGCACTGCTCGGACCATCTCTTGGACGAACATGACTCTCTCCGTAAGCGCGATCTTCATACCATCCTCCCGTCACAGGAGTTTGTCCCGACGAAATTGTCGAGGACAGCCGCCGTCTCGGCAGCTCTCTTGCCATAATACTTTCTCGTTAAACACTATCGCTTCATTTATTCAGTACAATCTATTACTGCGCAAGCGGGATTAAACACTGATTCTGACAAGAGAGCTGCCTTGAAGGACAGCTTTATCCCCGCACCAAACAAGAATTTGCTTACGCACTTTTAGTGATTCTTGTTTGGTGTGGGGACTTATAAAAAGAACAACTTACGATGAGTAGTATAGCATACTCGATAGATAATGTCAATCTTACTTAAATTTTTGTAAGATTGCTTCTCCGCCAGCTGGCGGCTTGCCCCGTAGACAACTTGTTGTTGTACGGGGATCGCAATGACAATGATTAGAAAATTATTCGGCTTGCCCTGAGCTTACCGAAGGGGCGGATCTTAACGAAGCGGCGATCAACTCTTCGGCGGTCGCTAAGATAAGTTTTACATCGCGAAGAATGGCGGCTACTATTTCCGGAGCGGCTTTACTTTCGATTAGTCGGGTGAGCTCAATGATTTTCTTTTCAGCGTCCGTCAAAAGCTCGAAAAGCTTCGGATTTTGGTCCTTCGTGATATTGGAAGAACGAACGCGATTTACTAAACTGTCATAATAATTTTTAACTAATTTAAGACCTTGGCCGCTTTCCGTTAAATTCGGACTTAATTGCATCAAGGCATTTTTTGCCGCCGCGTTGGCCGCCGTAGCCTGACCAAAAGCGCCGCCGAAATTTCCGTCATCGAGAAGTTCCTTCGCTTGATCGAGATTAAATTTTGCTCTTTCCAATAATTCTTTAAGCGCGGCCCGCGCCTGTTTAGGGATTTTCGATTCAAGCTCCCTAATAACTCTCTCCGCGTTTTCAACCGCTAATTTAGCGTCCGCCTCACTGATACCGTTGCTTTCTTCAACGTTATCTAAAACCTTCTGACGAAAGGCGTTTAATTCGCTTTTTAAATTTGGAGTGGTTACTTTTTCGCGCACCTCATCCAGAAGTTTCAACTGGCGCAATTGTTCCCCGGAAACGTTCTCTAAATCAAGGGACGCTGGCGTCCCGGGAGCTGCTAGTTCCAAGCCCTGAAGCCGACCGCTGAACTTTATCAAAAGATCATCCTTAACAGCGCGAACCGCGTCTTTAGCGCCGCCGGATAATTTTTCTTCCAGCCGGTCGATAAATCCAGCGATCTTAAACTCTTTAAGCTCATCTTTTTGCTCGTCAATAGCTTTTTGAAGACGTTCTTTCGATTTTTCCGGAATGTCCAGCTTCTCCAAGCCGACAGCTACCGTTTCCGCCACCTTATCTTTAAGCTCTTCCAGGTCTTGGGTTATTTTCTCGTCAGATTCAAATTTGAGACGCAAAACATCGAATAATTGCTGGTGTCTTAAGGCGCGGCTGGTTAGTTCCGTAAGCAACCGATCAATGCTGGGATTGCCACTATTTTCCTTCAAACTGTCCAAACGCAAGCGTAAGTTTTCAATAGCCTGGCGATAGTTAGAAATAGCTCCGGAAATAGCTTCGCTTTTATCGGGAGTGATTTCTTCCAGCTTCTGTAATTCCGCCGCTTTTTCGCTAACCACGCTCAGCTCCAATTCAGCCTTTTTAATCGGATTAAAGGCAATGAATTTCCGAAAACCCCTTCCCCATTCCTTCAGAAAGTAAAAGGGATTGGACGGCAAAAGCCCGCTACTTTCAGTACCCAAGTCTATGGAAGACTGCGCGAAACCCACGCCAGCTGGAGCGATTAGCATAATCGTAACGACTGTTGAGATGATAAAGTTGATTGTTTTCATCCTAATAAAAAACAAAAATAGCCTAAAATAGGCTACTTCGATTAACTTTCGCGACTTTGCTTAATATAGCACACTCCAGACTCCCGCGCCAGCAATGTTAATTGGACGAGAAATTATCCCACTGCTGGCGAGAGAAATTGTCTGGCTCCGCCAGATCTCACAAAACGAGAGAAATTTGATTAGTACCCTTCCAGGGTATGTGATTGTCCGTGGCCTTTGATGCGAATCAGCGCTTTCGCTTCAATTTGGCGGATACGCTCTCTTGTAACACCAAACTCCTTACCTACTTCTTCCAGGGTGTGGGTAACGCCGTCTTCCAAGCCAAAACGCATACTCAAAATCTTTTGTTCACGAGGGGTTAAATCAATCAAAATTTCCTTAATTCTATCTTTCAAAAGGATTTGAGAGGCTATTTGCGACGGTGTCAAATTTTTTTCATCGGGGATAAATTCCGAAAGAGTTGAATCTTCATCGTCGTCCCCGACCGGAGATTCCAAAGAAACCACGTCTTGGGAAATTTTTTGGATGTGATGGATTTTCTCTATCGGCAGATTCATCTCAATGGCGATTTCCTCCGACAACGGTTCCCGCCCCAATTCCTGCAAAAGCCGGCGTTTGGCTTGAGTATACTTGGAAATTGTTTCTACCATGTGTACCGGAATACGGATAGTGCGGGACTGGTCAGCGAGCGCTCTGGTAATCGCTTGGCGGATCCACCAAGTCGCGTAGGTTGAAAATTTAAACCCCCGGCGGTAATCGAATTTCTCAACGGCTCTGGAAAGTCCGATATTGCCCTCTTGGATAAGGTCTAAGATGCTTAAATTGGGCGTGCGATTCACGTAGCGCTTGGCAATGGAAACGACCAAACGAAGATTGGCCTGGATAAATCTTAAACGAGCTTCTTCGTCTCCCTTTTCTATCTTTTTCGCCAATTCCCTTTCGTCAACTGTCTTTAAAAGAGGAGTGCGGCCGATTTCTTTCAGATACATTTGCACCGCGTCAGGCAGATGATCTCCCGAAGTGGCTTCTTCTAATTCTCTTTCGCTGATTTCCGCGTCTTTAGGCAACTCAATAAGCTGGGAGGTTTCCACAACTTTAATGTTCGCTTTTTCCAAGCGATCATAAATTTCTTCCAAAAACGCTACGTTATCTTCAACGTGCGGAAAAAAATTTAAAACTTCGGTATCGGTTACAAAGCCCCTGCCGCGTCCGCGTTCAATCAATTCTTCAATTGACTGGAGATTAATTTCCCGTTTTTGCTCTTTTTTACTTTTACTTTTTGCGGCTTGACGCGAAGGAAGAGACGATTTTTTATCGGATTTTTTTCGAGCGGCTTTTTTGGCTTTTCGATTTATCTTCTTCGCTCTTTTGGATTTTTTAAATTTTTTCTTTTTCATAGAGTAATCGCGAATAATTATTACTAATTACTAATCGGCACTAATTAGGCTAATGGCGAATTACTGATTAAGCTAATGACTGATTGCAATGCGAATCTAGGCAAAATAATGCGAATTATGAACGTAACGCGCCAATGACTGTTCGCGATATTCGCAGTCATCCGCGATGCTTGCCCCGTAGTGAATTTTGTTCTGCTTCGGGGTTAGCGATTACTCTCCAGATTCTGCATCTCCTTAGATAATCTGTCAAATTCGGTCAGGGCTTTGGACAGAACGGTTTCGTCATTTTTTTGCTCGGCCAATCGTATCTCGGTCAAAATTACTTGGCGCCGCTCTTTGTAATTTTCCAACCTGATTTGCCGAAAAAGCTCGGCTAATTCCGTTTTTACTTTAATCAAATCAGAATCTCCTCCAGAGGGGGGAATTTCCAAGCCGGCCCGCAAATTTATTAGATCCGCGAGCGCTTGAAGTTCCGGCGAAAGAGAAAGGGATTTATTATCAAAATGATAAGCAACTACGGATTGGTAATTTAGGGGCAGGTGATTTAGCTGGGGAACGATCTCATTGTAAAAATCTCTGTTGTTTAAAACCAGAGATGCGATTCTTTGGCTAATCATTTCTTTGCGCGAAAGCGGCGCATGGTTCTGATTCTGGACGATTTCGACAGTTTCTGTTCGTAAAGCTTCCGTTTTAAGATTTTCTATCTCTTCCAGCAGGTACTTTTCGGCAATTCCACTTTTGGTCTCAAGCTCTCTTAACCAGTAATTTCGTTCAATCGGGGAATGTAGTTTTATTTTTGATAAAATGATTCTTGTGTTATTCTTTTTTTCTTTTATGTCCTGATTGGCAAGATCCACCGGATATCTATCGAAATAAAAGCTCATGGCTGATTGTTCCCGAATAACCTTAGAGAAAATCGCGGATGTCTCATCTGTGTCGTGGGCGATGTGTTCCCTGCTGCTAAGCTCTTTATCTATCTCTTTTTTTAAAAATCCCGGATGTTCTTTTGCTAAATCAGCCGGATCTTTAATATTCGAATTTAATAAATCTTGCGGTCTAATAATTTTAACATCGAAGTTGTTCTGTTTCGCCAAGTCTATAGACTTTTCGATAGCAAGCTGGCCGGCACTGTCGTTATCAAATCGCAATAATAGAGTATTGGCAATTTTTTCCAAAGTTTTTAAATGTTGCTCTGTTAAAGCAGTCCCCGATGTGGCAACGACATTCTTAATACCATCTTGCCACGTCATCAAGAAATCCATCTGCCCCTCAACAAGAAGCACTTCGTTGGTTTCTCTAATATTTTTTTTGCTTTTATCCAGCCCGTATAAAAGCTTTGATTTATTGAAAATAGGCGTCTCGGGCGAATTAACGTATTTTGGCAACTCAAACCCGCCCTCCTTCGCTAAAGCTACGGAGGGCAAAGGCATGATACGGCCGGTAAACCCAATGACTTTCCCAAACTGATTAAAAAGCGGAAACATGATGCGATTTCGGAAGCGGTCTCGATAAGTCCCCCGCTCGGTTTTTATGGAAAGCCCGGCTTTTTCAATATCAGCAATGCTGTACCGAGCGCCAAGCAAAGCTCTAGTGATGGCATCAGGCGAATCCGGCGCAAATCCGATTTCAAATTCTTCAACGGTCTCCGGCTTCAAGCCGCGTTTAATTAAATAGTCAGTTGCCTGGTTGCCCTGAGCCTGCCGGAGGGCTTCCTTGAAAAAATCTTTAGCGGCGCGGTTAATTTCATATAAAATGTTGATTCTTTTTTGATCTTGAGTGCCGGTTTTTCCTACGTCAATTCCCGCTTTTTCTCCCAGAATTTTCAAAGCTTCAAAAAATTCCAAATTCTCATAACGCATTAAAAAACTGATAATATCACCGCCGGCGTTGCAACCAAAACAATGCCAAATCTGCCTGTCGGGCGAAACTATGAAAGATGGGGTTTTTTCTTTATGAAACGGGCAGAGGCCTTTTAAATTTTTGCCGGCCGGAGAAAGCTGGACATACGTTCTTATAAAATCGGCCGTATTTAGCCGGTCCTTAATTTGCTGGAGAGTATCAGACATTGCTTTTACTTTACTACAGTATAACAATGCTTTTCTAGTCGTGCCGTTTTTCTGCCCCTTCCAAACATTCCTTGCCAGATATGCGGCGGATGCAATTATTAAATTACCCCTCTATTCAAAGAGGGGTTTAAGTTTTTCGTAGTCCGAGTAGCGGATAAATCCGTATTTTTCCAAAAGCGCGAGCTTTTTGGCATAACGGCTGTCTTTTTTAAAATTGCTGTTTTGGAAAGCCCAATAATTTTTGTCTTTATAAAGATAGACATAGCAGCATTCCACCCATTCGGCGATGTCTTCCAGATGATTTCTCCGGCTGTAATAAGTAAGAAGTCCCTCGGATGGAGTCACCCAGAAATAATCCTCATAGCGCTCGTCATAAACCGGGCCGGCAATTCTTTGCCATTCTCTTTCGAATTTCGGCAAAGAATAGGAATAGATGTGGGCTATCTCATGCCAGACGAGATCCGAAGAAACATAGTCGGAACGAATACAGACTTTTTTATCATCGCTGCTGCGGCAAACGTGCCCGATGGCGATTCTTTTTTGGCCGACATACAAAAATGCGAAATGCTCAAAATCCGCGACGATGTCAAGAGTTTTTAAAGAATTCAGAAAATCGGTAGGCAGTTTATCAAAAGCGAAATCAATTACGGCCCGCTGTTCTTCGGTAACATTTCCACGGACTTCCGGATAAGAAGAATTTTCCGTCGTAACGGGTTGGTGATAAGCGCAACCTAAAGGAAGAGCAAATAAAACCACAAGCACCACAAGGAAGGTTCTCATATCTTATTCCTTTATGAAGAACTAAATTTAGTATAACATAACAAAAAAATAACATAATAAAAAAGCCCTCCCAACGACGTCGTAATGTCGTCGGGAGGGCTGCTGCGAGGGGGCTCGGTAGATCCGAGCCCCTATGCCACAAGAAACTGCCTCACTAGAGAAACTGCCTCAGAAAGATAATTATGGCCTCCTTCCATTCAAGGTGAGGGCTCGTGTCGCCAGGGGGCTCGGTAGATCCGAGCCCCTTTGTTCAGCCAAACTGCCGCAGAAGACTTAGCATCGCGCCTCCTTCTGCTGTTTCCTTTCAGTTGTGGTGCGTTGAAACAATGCCACTATGCCTCGTCAGAACTAAAGCCATTGTAGCATACCCACAGGGTTTGTCAAGTACCCAAATTGGGATAAATCCCCACGCCAAACGAGAATCACTAAAAGTGCGCGAGCGAATTATTATGATGGTGTGGGGAATAAAAGGCCCCGCGTTCACCAGAAACGCGGGGCTGGCCTGATGGGGGGCCTAGGACAGCGAAGACGTCTTGGAGCCGGCGAAGTTCTTTACTTGGAGAACTTCGCTTCGGAAAGCTTCACGAACTTCGCCAGATCGCGACGCTCGCGTCGCTTGCTGGCGGCGAACTCCTCCGGGGAGATCACTGTGATCTCCGGCGGCACCTCATCCATGGCGGCGACGATCCGCTCCGGCTCGGTTGCCCACTTCTTGCTCATAACACCTCCCTTTGATAGGGCGACCCAAGATTCGCCACATAGCAAATCTTAAGTTTGGCCTCAATGTACTCTGCGGTAATTATACCACACCTAAAAATCTGTGTCAAGGGGGCGCAATTGGACCCCTCCGCCCAAAGAATTCCTAAGCTTTTCTGTTTCTTTTTCCAAAACCGGGCCCTCGTAATCGCCGCCGTGAGCGGTAGCGCCCTGATAGACCGGAGCTTTTTGATCCAAGTGTAAATTCAGAGATAATTTTTTTCCGCCAGCCGCCGCCCTTGCTGGACGGGGCGAATTATCCAAAATCCCGTAAATATGGAAACGCGGATACAGGCCGCTTGAAAGCGAACGATAAAATCGCAACTCTCCTGTTTTGGGGTCTTGGCCATCATAGTGATATCCGGCGGAGCGCATTTTGTCGGAAAGATTGCCTGTAAAATTTGGAATCTCAATTTTCATTTTAGTGTCGGGCTGCCGGGAATTCTTCTCCTCCGTCGCTTCGCGGTGCTTCGCACATGCTCCGCTCCTCCTCCGAAGCCTGGGTTTTTCAAAAAGCAAAGCAGTTTGCTTTTTGAAAATACCCTTCAATTCCCAGCTAGTCGGGCTGCTGGGAATTGAACCCAGTCTACACGCACCCCATGCGTGCGTACTGCCGGTATACTACAGCCCGCGATACTTATACTTTAGCAGGTTCGGCGGAGGCCTGCCTGTCGGCAGACACGGCAGTGGAAGTTGTGTGAAGCTTTTTCAAGCACTTCGTGCAAATCAAAGCCCGCTTGCCGGATGGCAGTTTGGTTCTCTGAAGATTGGGGTATTTTCGGCTCCAATTAGTCGGGTTGTAGTGGCCTCTCAAGAGCTTTCTTGTGCCAACCATTATGGAACCCTTTTCGCAAATCGCGCATTGTCTCATAAATTTAGAATATTCTAAATATTACTCCTTATTATCTTCAAAGTCAAATTAACCCCGGCACCAATCCATAACACTTGAACACGCTATCGCCAGGTCAAGTGTTATACCGCACACAAACCCAAAATGAAGCTCCCCGACTTTACGCTCGAGGTATTCTTTGGACAAACAATAAAAAGACCCCGTTCCGATTCGTCGGAACGGGGCAAAGGGCTGAGGATCACAGGGCTGAAGCTCAAAGAGTCCTAGTCCTAAGAACTAAGAAACTTGCGCCATGGCGAACGCGAACCCACCATCACGACCCCACCTGCTGCCAGACCTGACACAGCACGCGCAGAGCCACCGACCATCGCCGTTGCGGTCCGCGCTGAGGAGGCTCGGAGAGCCATCGGAATCGTTGATGGGTTCGTGCATTGCGACGATCCACCACAGACCCATGGCTTCGATCTCTTTATCCGTGAACTTTTCACAGATCAGACAGGCGACTTCGGCGTTCGGCTTTCCAAGCTTGCGCTTGTCGGCCTCGGCGCGGATCTTTTTGGTGATCCGGTCGTTGTCGTTGAAGAGCTCCCCCTTGAGGACGGCGACTTCGGTCGTCACGCCGCTGGTCGGCTTGAAGTCCGGCGAACGGAGCAGGCTCTTGGCCCGTTCTCCGACATGGAAGCCCTTGCTCTCCAGACACCCGATCCATGCCTCGCCGGTCGTGCCGTCGGAGGTGACGGAGAGGTAGATGACGCCGTCTTCCTCGTACCACTTGGGGGCCGGTTTGGAAACCGTCAGTTCGCCGCGGAGGAACCGCTCGGCCGCTTCTTCGCCGCCGATTTTGTTGACGATTGCCTCGAACCAGTTGTGCGGCCGATGCCCGTACTTCGACATAGAGTTCTCCTTCCGGCTGATAGCCGTAATGCCCTAAGCCTGACAGGCAAAGAGCTGTACCCTGTAAATCGTATCAAAGAACTACAGCGAAAATTATACACTAATTACAATCTTTTGTCAAAAAAACCGTCGTTATAGCGACGGTTCGGTTTTAGAAAATTCTTCAGCTTTGAATTGGCAGTTTAGCCCAAATGAAGCGGTCATTATGGCGGTGTGGTTCATGTGTTTTCCCGTATAGATAACGTCGTCTAAAGGAAGGCATAGCAGTTGAGCTGTGGCAAAAACCGGAGCGGTAGGAGGACCGAGCACAATCAGACATTCGACTTCCCTAAGAGTTGTTGGATCAATAATTTTTTTGCGGTTAACAGCGACCCCGATAGCCATCACTCCCGCATATCTAAAAACAACTTCCGGAAAACTTCCTGTTGCCATTTTCTCGGCGTAATCGTTGCTTAAAAAGGAATTAGAGAAAAATGAAACAATGGGAATTTTAGAGCAGATTTTCGCGAGTAATTCTCTAAGCCATTTCTGCCGGAACAAGAATCCTATCAAAAAAATTCCGGCCAAATAGAAAGCGATATTAATGACAAAATTTAAAGCCGGATGAGGCACAAAATATATTTTTACCGATTTCAAAATTCCCCAAAGAAGATCACCGACAAAAACAACAATGAAAATAGGAATTAGCACCAGCAATCCGGTTCGAAATAGACTACAGATTTTTTTCAAAGATCACCTCCGCAAAATCCAACGTACCACGGCAACGCTCAAAAGCGCAACCAAAGCTCCAGCAACGATATCTAGCGGCCAATGAACTCCCGCCGCCACTCTCGCCACACCCATAAGAGCCGCGGCAAAAAGATAGACCAATCCCCACTTCCTGCTGATCAGAAAAACCGCCAAGGCAAGCGCGCCGTAAAAAGCCGCGTGACCGGACGGCAAAGCGGCGGCGGTTGAATGGTTGATTAATGCTTCAAAATTCAGAACGGCAAACGGCCGGGGACGATAGAAAAAAAATCTGATGATTTCGGTAAAAATTCCGCGCGACAGAATTATCGCGAGAGCGGCAAAAGAAAAGTAATAGATCCTGCGGTGCCAATCTTTTTCTAGAAAAAGCATCAAAAGAAACCCCAAAATCAGAAAAGGGGCGAGGTAAGAGGCCAAAAAAATAATCAGCCAATCGAGCAACGCTGATTGACCAGTTAAACCGCGGAGCGCGTTGAAAAGCGAAATTTCTATTTCCATAAACGTGTTCGATGTTGGGTGTTGGGCGTTGGGCGTTCGGTGTTCGATCGCTTCGCTTGTCCGATCGTTTCACTTGTTCATCTCCAACACTTCGATCATCTCGAACATTTCCAACCCCGAACCCCTAACGACGGACAAACGGCAATAACCCCATAATCCTCGCCCGCTTGATTGCTTCAGCAAGCTTACGCTGATGCCTGGCACAAGTGTTGGTGTAGCGAGGATCAATGATTTTTGCCTGCCCCGAAACAAACCGTTTTAAAAATACCGGATCTTTATAATCAATGTTTTCTATATTCTGTGAACAAAAGATGCACTGTTGGTTCATGCCGATTATGTATAAATTTTTGAGTCTGCAGACGATGAAAATTTATCTACAGAATCGAGCACCCGCCTAAATTTTTCGACCAAAAAAAAGATAGTTGTATCTTTCATAATTAATGTTCCTTTGTTGAGTTTATTCATGATGGTATTTAGATAAAATTTTGGCGGGTCAAGGTTTTGTTCCTGAAATTTGTTCTCCGCCGCTGGCGGATTCAAATTTCAGACAAAGCCCTTTAGAATGGTAGATCTTCGGTTTTTACCTCTTCGTCAATATCAATAGTCGGAATGGCTTCTGGAGCGGCTGTGGCTCCCTCGTTCCGAGCCGCCTCGCTGGGCGAGACTGGCCTTGCTCCGGAGGAGCGGGGGCCAAGCTGAATTCGGTCGGCTATAATTTCTGTTGTTTTCCTGGATTGGCCTTGTTTATCTTGCCAACTACGGGTCTGGATTCTGCCTTCAATCAAAGCAAGACTTCCCTTAGTCAAATATTGGCTTGCTATCTCCGCTTGGCGGCCCCAAACCACGACATTATGGAATTCTACTTCTTCCTTTTTCTGACCGGCTTTATCAATCCAAACTCGATTAGTTGCCAAACCAAAGCTTGCCACTTGCTGCCCGGCTGGCGTAGACCGTAATTGAGGATCAGCGGTAAGTCTTCCCAAAATAAATACTTTGTTTAAATTCATCGGAGTGTTCGCTAATAATGCTAATTAAAGCAAATAATGCTAATTTTGTAAACTTTGAGTGAATTGGATTCGCATTTTAATTAGCTTATTAGCCATTAGCCTAATTAGTGCCGATTAGTAATTAGTAATAATTGTTCGCGATTACTTTAACATTTCTTCCAACTTCCCTTCCAGCATTTCGTTGCTCACCATCGGGGTCGGTTTGCGCTCCGGACGAGATTGCGGGACTAATCCCGCTAATTTTACCGGCGGAGTAACGATTAGAAAACGAAGCGCGTTGGGATTCAAATTCAGCGCTTCTTTGATTTTTGAGATGGCGTCTCCATTGGCTTTGAAATAGTAAAATCCGAATTGGGCCGAGGCGTGTTTTTTGATTGGATAAGCAAGCCGCACTTCGGTAACCGGGGACTTATAAAAAATCTCCGCCTTCTGCTCGGTTAAAACGTTTTCTAATTCCTTGGTTGCTTCCGGAGAAACTAAAGCAAAAGCAATTTCGTAGTCTTTTTTATTTTCTTCGTTCATAAAACTTCACTAATATGGCGAATATAGCACCGATATGCGAATATTGCAAATTTTAAGAAGAGTGACTGGGACGTTGCGGTGTCGGATCTGGTGACGGCGCAAGCCCCGTACCAATCGGAATAAGGCGGCCGATAATGACATTTTCTTTTAAGCCGCGGAGTTTATCCACGCGACCGTCCAAAGCGGCGCCGATCAAAATGCGGGCAGTTTCTTGGAAAGAGGCGGCGGACAAGAAGCTTTCCGTAGAAAGCGCGACTTTGGTAATTCCCATCAGAAGTTGCTGGGCCTTGGCCGACTCGCCGCCTTTCTTTTTGATCTCCCGATTAGCTTCCAAGAACTTGGGTTTTTCTATAATATCGCCGACCACAAAGTTGCTGTCGCCTGATTCTTTAATTTTCACGCGGGAAAACATCTGGCGGACAATGACTTCCAAATGTTTGTTGTTAATACTGGCGCCCTCGGACAAATAAATTCTCTGGACTTCATTAATAATGTAGTTCTGGGCTTCTTCCGATCCTCTCAAGGCAAAAAGCTCTTTCAAATCCAGATTACCTTCGCATAGCTGGTCTCCTTTTTTAACATGGTCGCCCTGCTTTACAAAAACATCAACGGTTCTGGAAACCGCGTATTCTTTGGTTTCTTGTTTCGTTTTTACTTTGATTACTTTAGACAATCCTTGATCTTCAATAGCTTCCACGATGCCTTCTTCCTCGGCCAAAAATGCCCGGCCCTTTGGCGGTCGCGCTTCAAAGACCTCTTCTACGCGAGGCAGACCGTGGGTGATATCAGATCCGGCTATGCCGCCGATATGGAAGGTTCTCATAGTCAGCTGGGTACCCGGCTCACCGATAGATTGGGCGGCTACGATTCCCACCGCTTCCCCAATATTGATCGGCCGATTGTTGCCTAAGTCATAGCCGTAACAAGTAGAACAAACTCCGTACAAAGTTTTGCAAGTAATCGGCGAACGAATTTTTACGCTCTCAAGCTTGGATTGATCAACGATCTCGGCTTTTTCTCTGCTGATAGTTTCTCCGGCTTCCACCGCGGTTTTACCGTCAATTTTAATATCTTCCAAAGCGGTGCGGGAAAAAACTCGGCTTCCCAGCGTGCTGCCGAATTGCAAACCGTCCTCCCGTTTAACAACGATGCCTTCTTTGGTTTTGCAGTCGGCTTCTTTAACAACTAAATCTTGGGAAACGTCCACCAACCGGCGGGTCAAATATCCGGCGGAAGCGGTTTTCAAAGCCGTGTCCGTCGAACCCTTGCGGGCGCCGTGAGTGGAAATGAAGTATTCCAATACGCCTAAACCTTCTTTATATGAAGATTTGATAGGCAATTCAATCGGCTCGCCTTTCGGGTTTTGAACCAATCCTTTCATGCCCGCCATCTGAACCGGCTGGGACCAGCTGCCGCGAGCGCCGGAATCGATGATTTGATAAACCGAGCTTTGCGGATTCAAACCTTTCGGCACCAATTTGGCAATTTCGGCTTTTACTTTTTCCCAAACGGAAATTACTCGCGCTTTTCGCTCGGCATCGGTCAGCAATCCTTGCTGAAATTGATCGCGGATCAAAGCGACTTTCTTTTCCGCCTCGCGGAATAATTCCTGCTTTTGGGGAGGGGTTATCAAATCGTCCATGCCCCAGCTGATTCCGGATAACGTGGCGTATTCAAAACCTACCCGCTTGATGGCATCGAGATAGTCGCTTGCTTTATCCACGCCGTAGCGATGAATGACAGCGGCAACGATTTTGGAAATTTCCTTCTTATTTAAAACTTTGTTGACAAAACCGAAATCGGGCGGCAAAGTCCGATTAAAGATAATCCGGCCGACGGAAACTATCTCGGCATCCCTAGAACCGATCCTGATTGGAGCATTCACCGCCACCATATCATGGTCATAGACCGCTAAAGCTTCTTCGGCGGTTGAGAAAACTCTCCCCGCGCCAAGCGCGTCCTCTTTTATGGCGGTTAAGTGATAACAGCCCAAAACAATATCTTGAGTTGGAACAGCAATCGGTTCTCCGGTGGCCGGCTTAAGAAGATTGACGCTGGCAAGCATGATCTCGGTCGCTTCTTTTTGGGCCATTTGCCCCAACGGCAAATGAACGGCCATCTGGTCGCCGTCGAAGTCAGCGTTGAAGGCCGGGCAAACCATCGGCGGAATGCGAATCGCCAAATCTTCAACCAAAACCGGCTGGAAAGCTTGGACGCCCAAGCGGTGAAGAGTGGGAGCGCGGTTGAGAAGCACTTTGCGGTCGGCAATCACTTCTTCCAAAATTGCCCAAACCTCCGAAGGCGCCTGATCAATCAAACGATTAGCGTTACGAATGTTATAAGCAAGCCCCCTTTCGATAATTTTGTTGATGACGAACGGCTTAAATAATTCCAGAGCCATTTTTTTGGGCAAACCGCATTGGTTAAACCGCAAGTCAGGACCGATTACGATGACCGAACGAGCGGAATAATCCACTCTTTTACCCAAAAGGTTTTGGCGGAAACGCCCCTGCTTGCCTTTAAGCATGTCAGCAAGTGATCGAAGCGGGCGGCGCTGGCTGGAAAGCTGTTGGACGCCGAAGCGGGAGGAATTATCAATTAAAGCGTCCACTGCTTCTTGAAGCATTCTTTTCTCATTGACAACGATAACCTCCGGCGCTTTCAGCTCCAGCAATTTCTTCAAACGATTATTGCGATTGATTACCCGGCGGTACAAATCATTCAAGTCGGAAGTAGCGTACCGGCCGCCATCGAGAGCCACCATAGGACGGAGATCCGGCGGCAAAACCGGTAAAACGGTTAAGATCATAGATTCCGGCCGGATATCATTGCGATATAAAGAAACTGCTAATTTCAGACGGCGAAGGATCAATCGTTCTTTCATGGGATCTTTGGCGGCTTCTGATGCCTTTTTTATATCGGCAACCAGCTTTTTTAAATCGAGGTTGGCTAAAATTTTATACAAAGCTTCCGCGCCGGTGCTGGCTTCAAAAACATCGGCGAAACGTTTGGATAAATTGTAATATTCCGTTCCGCTAAGAATCTGGCCCACTTCCAAAGAAGCGATTTCTTTCTTGGCGGCCGCCAGCCCGGCTCGCAGTTCTTCGGTTTTCACCCCCTCCTTACGAGCAGTTTTTTTGCGAATGTCGAATTCTTTTTCGAGCTCATTCAAAACCCGTTCTTTGTTGTCTTTATTGACAACGGTGATGATATGAGAGGCATAATAAATAACTTTTTCGAGCTTCATAACCGGAACGTCCAAAAGGACGCCTAGTTTGGACGGCGCATTTTTGAAAAACCAAATATGAGCTACCGGGGCCGCCAATTTAATGTGGCCCATCCGTTCTCGGCGAACGATGGAACGGGTAACTTCCACGCCGCATTTATCGCAAACCACCCCCTTGTAACGCACTCGGCGATACTTGCCGCAGTAGCATTCCCAGTCCTTGGTAGGACCAAAAATTCGCTCGGAGAAAAGACCGTCTTTTTCCGGACGCTGGGTACGATAATTGATCGTCTCCGGCTTGATTACTTCTCCGTAAGACCATTTTAGGATCTCCTCCGGGGAAGCTACTCTTAATCTGATTGCGTCAAAGTTATTCATTATTAGCTTTTTGGCTTTTCAGCCATTGATTATTTTTGTTGCCTCTAACGGGATTCATTGGTTGGTTCTTCCCTTTTATCGCTAATCGGCTTGCCTTGATTGAGAAGTTCAACGTTTAATCCCAAGGCCTTCAACTCACTTACCAAAACATTAAAGGAAGCAGGGATGTTTGGAGCGCGAATTTCACCGCCTCGAATAATCGATTCGTAAACCGCGGCGCGCCCAACCACGTCATCGGATTTCACCGTCAACATTTCCTGTAAAGTATGGGCGGCTCCGTAGCCCTCAAGCGCCCAAACTTCCATTTCTCCAAAACGCTGGCCGCCGAATTGAGCTTTGCCGCCAAGCGGCTGCTGAGTAATAAGCGAATACGGTCCGATGGAACGCATATGGATTTTGTCTTCCACTAAGTGGTTAAGCTTAAGCATATACATTATGCCAACGGCTACCGGTTGGGCAAAAGATTTACCGGTCCGACCGTCATAAAGAGTAACCTTTCCGCTCTCCGGCAAGCCGGCTTTTTTTAATTCTTCTTTGATTTGAATTTCGGTCGCGCCGGAAAGAACCGGAGTAACCGCGCGATAACCCAGTTTTTGCGCCGCCCAGCCCAAATGCACTTCCAAAATTTGTCCGAGGTTCATGCGAGAAGCGACGCCCAGGGGATTCAAAACCACGTCTACCGGAGTGCCGTCTGCCAGATACGGCATGTCTTCCACCGGACGAACTTGAGAAATAACGCCTTTGTTTCCGTGACGGCCGGCCAGCTTGTCACCAGCCCGTACTTTTCTAAGTTGGGCGATTTCCACCTGAATTCGCTTGATAATTCCCGGCTCCAATTTGTCCCCTTGCTCTCTTGAAAAGATTTTCACCCCCACTACGCGGCCATATTTACCGTGAGGAACGTGCAAGGAGGTATCTTTAACGTCGCGGGCTTTTTCTCCGAAAATTGCTCTTAATAATCGTTCCTCCGAAGTAAGCTCGCTCTCGCCTTTAGGAGAAATTTTGCCAACTAAAATATCGCCGGATTTTACCTCCGCTCCAATACGAACAATTCCCTCTTCATCGAGGTTTTTTAATTTTTCCTCGGAAACGTTGGGAATATCCGGGGTAGTTACCTCCGGTCCTAATTTAGTATCACGAACATCGCAATAGTGGTCTTCTATATGAATAGAGGTGAAGTTGTCGTTTTCTACTACTCGTTCAGACAAAACAATAGCGTCTTCGAAATTGGCACCCTCCCAGGAGATAAAGGCTACCAATAAGTTTTGTCCGAGAGCCAAAACGCCATTATCGATTGATGGACCATCCGCCAACACTTCTCCTTTTTTTACTTTCTGGTTTTTCTCCACCAACGGACGCTGGGAAATGCAAGTAAATTGGTTGGAGCGCTTGAATTTATTGAGCGGGTAAGTAATTTTATTGCCCGTTCTGGTTTTAATGACAATTTGACGGGCATCCACCACTTCCACCGTCCCTTCTTGACCGGCCAAAATCAAATGACCGGAATCGTGAGCCGCCCTTTCTTCCATGCCGGTGCCAACATACGGAGCGTCGGAACGCACGGAAACCACCGCTTGGCGTTGCATGTTAGAGCCCATGAGGGCGCGGTTCGCGTCATCGTGTTCCAAAAACGGAATAAGGGAAGTAGCCACGCTGACGGCTTGGTTTGGAGCAACGTCCATCAACTCTACTTCCTTTCTCAAGCAAGTACCCGGTTCTCCTTTAATTCTTGCCTCAATGATTTCTCCCAACAGATTGCCATTTTCGTCCACGGGAACGCCCGCGTGAGCAATTTTCTTTCGTTCCTCTGCCAGAGCGTTAAACCAAACGATCTCTTTGGTAACTTTGCCGTTTTTCACTAACGCGTAAGGCGTTTCGATGAAGCCCAATTCGTTGATTCTGGCAAAGTTTGCCAAGTGGTTTACCAAACCGATATTGGCTCCTTCCGGAGTTTCAATCGGACAAATGCGGCCATAGTGAGACCTGTGAACATCTCGAACCTCGAATCCCGCGCGCTCGCGGGTAAGACCCCCCGGGCCCATCGCGGAAAGGCGGCGCTTGTGCTCCAACTCCGCTAAAGGATTAACTTGATCCATAAACTGGGACAGTTGTGAAGAAGAAAAAAATTCTTTGACGGCTGAAATAAGCGGCCGGGCATTAATCAATTGCACTGGCGTCATAGCCTGGGCTTCAAAAGTGGACATTCTATCCTGGACAATGCGGCGCATTCTGGCTAATCCCAAACGGAACTTATTTTGCAAAAGCTCGCCGACCGCTCTTACCCTCCGGTTGCCCAAGTGGTCAATATCATCCGGTTCGGCGGTTTGTTCATTATTTAGACGAATCACTTCTTGGACGATGGCGACCAAATCCGCTACCTCCAGCAAACGGGATTCGGACTTTAAGCGCAAACGCTGGTTAGCCTGAAATCGTCCCACCGCCGATAAATCATAACGGTCCAGCCGCTGGAACATAGCATCAATTAAGCTGGAAGCGTTTTCCACAGTAGCCAGGTCTCCCGGGCGGATACGTTTGTAAATTTCGAGATAAGATTCGTCTTTATTTTTAGCCGAATCTTTTTTTAAAGTAACTTCAATGTGTTTGACTGAACCCGTATCCGCATCGGCAAAAGCAGCCAAGATATCCTCTTTTTCGGTCAGGCCGAAAATTCTCAATAAATCGGTAATTGGCGCTTTGCGGCGGCGATCAATTTTCACGCTGATAACACCGTCCGAATCAGTTTCCAATTCCAACCAGGCGCCGCGATTCGGAATGACTTTGGCGCCAAAAAACTTGCGGCCGCGATAAAGGTTCGCGGTAAAATAAATACCCGAAGATCGGATAAGTTGCGGAACAACTACGCGCTCGACTCCATTAATAATAAAAGTGCCGCGCGGGGTCATCACCGGAAAATCTCCAAAATAAACTTCTTGTTCTTTGACCTCTTTGGTTTTTTGATGGAGTAATTTTAACTTGACTCGGAGCGGCGCCTCAAAGGTAAGGTCTTTGAACTTCGCGTAGGTCTCGTCGTATTTCGGTTCGTCAAAATAATAATCAACAAAACGAAGTTCGATGTCTTTCCCCGCGTAGTCCTTCATCGGGAAATTTTCATCAAACAGTTCCTTCAGGCCGGTTTTTAAAAACCAATCGTAGGATTGGGTTTGGATCTCAACCAAGTTCGGTTGAGCAACCAATGGTCCCGAATGGGACGAAAAAACTTTAGTGGGAAGTTTATTAATCATTCGTGGGCCAAAATGACTGAAAATTTCTCTCTTTCCTCCACCACCAGGTTTCATTATTCCGGAAAAAGACAAGAAAAAACCTAAACTGCGCTTTAGAAGTATTTAGCGTAGTTTTAACAGGCTTTTTAGTTAATACCTATTCTATACTAGTCCCCTAAACCTGTCAAGCCCTCATCGGCCCTGCCTGCCGGCAGGCAGGTGTGGATAACTGTATCTTTACTTTTTAAATATTTTTGCCTCCGTGGCGCTATTAGTCTAGCTATTGACAGATTTCGGTAAGCATGCTATAATTACAGGTGGCACAATAGAGATTCGGCTCTTTTAAGCGGCGTGCGCCGCTGGAGCTAAATCAAGGAAAAACAGAAAAAAGGAGACTGGCAATGGGTACGACCTATCGCATCTTCGAGCACAACACGGAGATCGGCATCACGAAGGATGGTGGCACCCTCGAGTGGTCCCGGGGATGCAACGGTGAGAGGCACGGCGACATGCTCGTCGAGATCTTCTACGGCGTGAGTCGTAAGGATGTCGTCTATGCAGTGCATCTGATCGACATCGACCGAGGCGCCTGTGACAAGACGTGCGGCCACAAAGATCTCGGGTTCTTCCACTGCGAGAGCCGCCACGACACCGGCCAGGAACTCGTCGCAAAGACCGCCCGGACCGTCCCCTCCTAGCAACGAAAAGCCCCGTGCAGCGCGGGGCTTTCACATTTTTTGTAAAAAACAATTTTGGTTGAAAGTATTTTAAACACAGTAATCCATACTGCTATCATGTATGATAGTACTATCATACATGATAGCAGTATGGAAATTATATTTCGGAAGTCTCACTTCCGAAATAATAACAGATGCCTTGATCATCAAAATTAAAAAACTGCCTTAATTGGTAGCTTAAGAGCTAAATTTATCGTTTGAGGGTGAAATTATCGCTTTAGATATTTAAATTTATTTGCTATGTGTTCCTCAAAAGTTCTACCGAAAATGGTTTTTTTGGTTTTGGGGTCGGAGAGATAGTAAAGATACGGGGAGGATTTCGGGTTCGCGGCGGCGAGGATCGCGCCGGCTCCGGGATTGGATATTGGTTTTGACGGCAATCCGTAATGTTCGTAAGTCCACGGCCAAGCGTCCACTTGGAGCGGCATCCCGATTTCCAAACGCTTATACAAAAGCCCAGCAACTAAATACCGATCCTCCAAAAACGGCACTTCTTTTTCTATCAATGAAGCAACGGTCAGCAATTCGTAAACCGAAAAATCCTGACACTTGACACTTGACACTTGACACCCACTCCCCAAAATTGGCATTGCTTTCCGATTAAAATTAGTCAAAAACTTCTTAACTACGTCGCCGACGGAAGAGTTTGGGAAAAAACGATAGGTGTCGGGAAATAAAAATCCTTCCAGGGATTTTCCCGGAAATTTCGAAAGCGCGCCTTTTTTTAAAACGCCGAGGGCGACGAGATCGTTTTCGATCTCGTTTAGCCTCTCGCCTTCTCTAACCACAATCTCCACGTCTTCCTTGGGACCGACTCTCAAAGCAAAAACTATTTTCGGCAAGCTCATTGCCCGACTTAATTCGTAATGGCCGGCTTTTAACTTATCGGCGAAGCCGGATAAAGCGCTGTAAATAACAAAAATTGCCGGAGATTTTATAAAACCGTTATTTTTTAACGCTTGGGCGATTTCTTTAACACCTTGTCCTTTTTCAATCAGAAAACTTTGCGTTTTTGCCAAACGGTCAATCGGAGATAAGAAATAAGCGATGAAGGGCGTCACTAGCACGATTAATATTATTAGAACTGCGATCGTTAATTTTATTCGCATTGTAATTCGTTATTAGCTTAATTAGTAATGATTAGTAATTGGTAATTGGTCATTAGCTTAATTAGTGCCGATTAGTAATTAGTAACAACCGTTAACGATTACTCCGTTCGAGTAAATGAAGTGCGGATAACCGCGCTCTGAATTATGCCGATGAGTATGGCATTAATCAAGATGCTGGATCCGCCGTAACTGAAAAACGGGAAGGTGACGCCGATAACCGGTAACATTCCCAAAGTTGATCCCATATTGATTATAAATTGGGCTAAAAACATGATCACCGTACCCAAACAGACCAGCTTAGAGAAATTGTTTTGACAAATTAACCCGATTTTTATAATCCGCAAAAGTAAAAAAATGAAAGTCCCGATAGCCAAAAGACCGCCCAAAAGCCCCCATTCTTCGGTAAAAGAAGCAAAAACAAAATCGGTGGCGGCGGCCGGTAAAAAACCAAGCTGAACTTGAGTGCCTTGGCCGTAACCCTTGCCGAAAAAACCGGCTGAACCGATAGCGATTTTGGATTGAATAACGCTGTAATTTACGCCAAGCGGATCATAAGCGGGATTCACGAAAGCCAAGATTCTTTCCTTTTGATAATCGGCCAGGAAAAATTTCCAACCGAGTCCCGTTAATACCAATAAGATCAGTCCCCCAATTATAAGATGCCGCCAGCGAATTCCGCTCACCAGTAAAAATCCAATCCAGATGGCAAAAATAATAACAGTGGAACCTAAATCCGGTTGGATCAATACCAGCCCCGCCGGCACCGCGAAATAGAGAAAGGATTTCAGCAAAACGCCCAGTCGGGCAATACCTACGTGGCGCTTGGCGAAAAATACCGCTAAAAGAATAATCAACGCCAATTTCGCGAACTCGGATGTTTGAAGTTGAACCGGACCCAAAACCAGCCAGCTTTTGGTATTTCGAATATCCGGCGCGAAGAAATAAGTAACAATTAAAAGCAAAATCGAAGCCGCGTAAATGCCGAAAATCAACCATCGGTAATTAATCAGCGGCCGCCAATCAATTAGAGAAAACCCTAAAATTACCCCGAGACCGATTAAAAACCAGATCAATTGCTGCCAAAATAAGAAACGATCGATGCTCGAAAGAATAACCAAACTCGCCGCGGCTAAAAATATAACGGCGGCGTTCAAAAACCAATCTTGTCTTTTTAAAAAAATCATGGAGCCTAATAAGCTAAGAAGCTACTATCTAACCTAATAAATAAATCTTATCTACCTAACCGCTTCGGTAGATAAGACAGTATCTATTTCCGGCCGCGTCAACACGGCTTCCAGCGGCACCGGAATGTTAAAAGCGCGTTCTTCAAGGGGCTGTAAATTCTGAAGCACGGTTTTCGAAGCGCCCACTAAACGGACAGTTCCATCCGGCAGATTCTGATAAACAAGCGCTCCGATGCCGGCGCGCGCCAGAGAAAATGACTCTCGATTAACTAAGATGCCCGTAACCATCGCCCGATTGCCGGAAACCTCGGTTTTTACCTGCCGAGTCTGGACTTCCGGTTCGGGAAAATCGGCGGCCGGTTTCCAGTTGATGCTTCCGATAATTAACTCCGGCGGACCGGAAATGCCCAGAAAACTAACTCGCAGATTGGGTTCGATAATTATCTTTTGGGCTTCGGCGGGATAGATAAGGGAATTCTTGGTTAACGAGAAAATTTTCTCTTTTTGCTGATTGTAAAAATTCAAAACGTAGGAGAAAGAATCAGCGCCGTAATCGAGATTGGGGTTGGCGAAAGTGATAACGGCAGAAGTGTTGCCGTCTATTCCAAAAATTTCTATTTTCGAACGAAACGGCTGAAGACTTTTTATGGCGCAGGAAACGCAGGGACCGCCGCAATCTATCCCTTCCTCTTTCTGATTTTGTTTATTATCGAAACAACTCGGAGCGGAAAAAATGTTCAGAGATGATAAACCGTAAACAATCGCCCCGGCGACGATTAAATAGAGGGCTCCGTAAATAATTTGCTTGATAGCCCTAGACATGGTCTGTTTTTTATTATAGGCTATGAACGTCCTTTGAGAAAGGAGCCGGGAGTGAGAAATTACAATTGGAAGTTGGTCTTGCTTTGGGCATGGGTTGCCGTCATGACTGCAGCTGGTGGGTTTTTGGCGGTGAAGGGTTTGGCACTGTGGCGTATAAACAAGTTGGCCGAACCGATTGTGGAAAAATATGGAATAGGCGTCAAAGAATCCATCGAGGTCGGGAATGAACTTTATAAAGAATCGGGATCGGAACTCCCAGAGCTCGATGAACTGAAAGGTGATTTTAAGATGGTCTTAGAATATCTAGATGCCGCCGGAGAGATCTTAAATACGGCGCTGGAAACCGGAGATGAAAAACAATTTCAGATGGCAAGCGCCTTTATAGATAAAGCAAACGCGGATCTGAAAGCCATCAAAAAGGCGCTGGAAGAAAATAGAAAGCTCTTTGAAAAAGAAAATAATTAGTAACCAAAACCGCCCCGACGAATGTCGGAGCGGTTTTTTCTTTTCTCCAGAGATATCCCGGCGAATCCTACTTTCCCAGCAGCCGAGGCCGCAAGTATCATCGGAGTGGCAAGGTTTCACTTCTCTGTTCGGAATGGGAAGAGGTGGTTCACTTGCTACCAAATCACCGAGAAATCTCTGGAGAAAAAATCATTGATTTTTTCTCCATTTTTAATTCGTACTACGCAATTTAGAGGGCGCATACGGCTTATTAGTACTCCTCGGCTGAACGCATTACTGCGCTTACACCTAGAGCCTATCAACGTAGTAGTCTTCTACGAACCGCTGCCTTAGCCTTGCGGCCTTGGCGACACTTAATCTTGGGGTAGGCTTCGTGCTTAGATGCTTTCAGCGCTTATCCCTTCCATACATAGCTACCCAGCGTTTCACTTGGTAGTAAAGCTGGTAGACCAGAGGTATGTTCAACCCGGTCCTCTCGTCACATTCTCACATATCACTATGTGTGTAGACTATATCTTCATCCACCCGATCGCATTGCGATTTAGGGTTAGGATGTCGGCGTATTAGCTAGAAAATAATAACGTCATATTTTCTAACTCCGTCCGTCATCTGACGGAACAAGTCGTTACGGGGTCATTCACAAATTAAAAGTTAAAATCGCAAAGTTAAAAATTTTGGTGTCCTGCGGACGGATTACATAAATTCGTCGCGAAGCGACTCCTTAATTTTTACTTTTTCATTTTTAGTTTTTAATTTGTTTAGACTTCCCACGGTATTGTCTCAATAATTTCTGGTCCTCAAGCAAATTGTACCATTATTGCTGGACCTACCGCAATAATGGTTATCAACGGATCCAAAAATTTTGAGATTCCACCGTTATTAGCCGAATTGTCATCGCGAATTACTTCGCGAAGTAGCAATTGTCGTTTACTAGGGTCGACTCCCCTCAAGTGTCATCGCCTGCAACAGATAGAGACCAACCTGTCTCACGACGGTTTGAACCCAGCTCACGTGCCCTTTTAAATGGCGAACAGCCATACGCTTGGGAGCTTCTCCACCCCCGCGCTAGGGCGAGCCGACATCGCTGTCATTTGTCTTCTATTACTAGAAGGATCGGACTATATCTTCATCCTTTCTATCTTCAGAAAGGCGCTGACGTGTTAGCTCGCGAAAATTTCGCAAACTCTCTTCATATTGAAGAAGTCTCTACGGGGTTATAACTCAAAGCTGTTGAGTCAAACTTCCCACGGTATTATCCATATAATGTTCTATCATCTTATCACATGGAGTCCACCGTTATAAGTCAGATTTTTCTTTAACTACATTTCAGTAATTGGGTATGAAATTACTTTCATAGCACCCCAATGTATTAAGGTGCCGAGCGTGGCCGTCGCTATGGACGCTCGGGCCACACCAGCCTGTTATCCCTGGAGTAACTTTTATCCGTTGTCTCCGGCCTTTCTATAAAGAACCGTCGGGTCACTAACTTCTGCTTTCGCACCGGCGCGACTTGTCAGTCTTGCCGTTAAGCTGGCTTTTGCGTTTACACGTCCAGCCCGATTTCCATCCGGGCTAAGCCAACCTTAATAAACTCCTCCGCTACTTTTTAGGAGGATAACGCCCCATTAAAACTGCCCATCAGGCACTGTCCCGCGACGTTTTTGCCGTCGAGGTTAGACTTTAAAACTTGAAAGATGGCTGTTTCATTGTCGCCTCCATCCCGCCCAAAAGCGGAACTTCAAAGGCTCGCCACTACGCTACGCATTCAAGTCGTAAAGCCAATACCAAACTACAGTAAAGCTTCCAGGGTCTTTTCGTCTTGCTGCAGGTATCCAGCGTCTTCACTGGAATCGCATTTTCATCGAGCTTGCCGCTGAGACAGTTCTCCAGTCGTTACACTATTCGTGCGCTTCGGAACTTCATCGTGCTTCGCACACATAATGCAAATCTACAAATGATATGCGAATGCTACGAATCTTTCCTTTCGGAAAGGATCGGACTATATCTTTATCCAAAAATTGGATACTTGCGTGTAGTCTCTACGGAGTCCCTAATATGATTAGGGTTCCCTCGGTATTATCATAGCTCGCGTCTCGTCGAGCTTTAGACTTCACCGATATAGCAAGTGTTTCATGGCTAATTACTCAACCAAGGGGCAAGTTCCACTTACCCGAAAAGGAATTGCGCTACCTTAGAACGATTATAGTTATCGCTGACATTGACGGGGGCTTCGGGCAGTACGCAGTTCATATTGCTACAAACCACACCCACCGTTAACCTTCCCGCATCGGTCAAGTGTCACCCCCTATACATCCTCTTGCGAGTTAGCAGGGAGCTGTGTTTTTGGTAAACAGTCGCCAGAGATACTTTAGCTGCGGCCCACGCACCTCACAAAAGTTCGGTGCTACAAAATTAAAAAGTTAAAGCGAAAAATTAAAAACTTTGGTGTCCTTCGGACTTATTCTAATGTCGCGAAGCGACTCCTTAATTTTTCCTTTTTCATTTTTAGTTTTTAATTCGCGGCAGCTCACCTTAGTGAGATGCGCGGGCAGGCCTTATTGCGAACTTACGGCCGCTTTTTTGCCGAGTTCCTTAGCGGCAAGTCACTCGTTCCCCTGAGGCTTCTCGCCTCACCCACCTGTGTCGGTTTACGGTACGATGCCTTCAGACTAAACTTAGAAGTTTTTCTTGGAACGCTCTTCGATTGAATTAGTCAGGTAAAACCTAACCTTACGCCAACGCGCGCGTTTCGGTATTAAAACCAGCTATCCGGATTTTCCTGGATAGCAACGCTTAACGTCAGAGACGCCAAACCATTAAGGCGCTCAATCTTATTTCATCCGTCACTCCATCGCACATCTAAAGGCGGGCCGGAATATTAACCGGCTTCCCATCAGCTGCGGCTCTCGCCATTGCCTTAGGATCGCCTAACCCGTGGATGATTGCCATTGCCACGGAAACCTTGGATTTTCGGGGACCTAATTTCTCATTAGGTTTGTGATTACTCATACCAACATTCTCTCTTCTTAACGCTCCAGAGGCCCTCACGGGTCCTCCTTCGCAGCAGTTAAGAATGCTCTCCTACCACATCTCGCGCGCAGCGCGAGAAAATCCGAAGCACGAAATCCGAAATACGAAACAAATTCAAAATTAAAAATTTCAAACCGTTTCGAATTTCGATATTCGAATTTCGAATTTCCTTGTGCTACGCACAAGATATCCGTGTCTTCGGTACTTTGCTTAGCCCCGGTACATTTTCGGCGCCACCAACCGTCGAATAGTGAGTTGTTACACACTCTTTAAAGGATGGCTACCTCTAAGCCAACCTCCTATCTGTCTATGGTTGAAGACCACCTTTAACACTTAGCAAAGATTTGGGGACCTTAGACTACGATCTGGGCTTTATCCCTCGCGACCACGGAGCTTAGCCCCCGTAGTCTGACTAATTAGACTTTTACGTACGATATTCGGAGTTTGACTCGAGACTCGAGCTTTCGCCCTATAGTCTCGAACCAGTAGCTCTACCCTCGTACGCATATCTCTAATCGCTAGTCCTAAAACTATTTCGGAGAGAACCAGCTATTACCAAGCTCGATTAGCTTTTCACTTCTTACCCCACCTCATCCGAGGGTTTTGCACAACCCACCAGTTCGGACCTCCCCCCAGTTTTACCCGGGGTTCATCCTGGACAGGGTAAGCTCGCCTTGGCTTCGGGTCTAACACCAACCGCATTGCCCTTGCGGGCATTCGCGCTATTAACACTCGGTTTCCCTTCGCCTTCGTCCGATTTATCGGACTTAGACTTGCGATTGACATTAACTCGTTGGTTCATTCTTCAATAGGCACCCTATCACCGCGCTCTGCGCGGAAACTCGAAATTCGAATATCGAAATTCGAAACGTTTTGAAATTTTTAATTTTGAATTTGTTTCGTATTTCGGATTTCGTGCTTCGGATTTCTGTGCAAAGCACGGCTCTAGGTCCTTGTAGGCATATGGTTTCAGGTACTATTTCACCGGCCTCCCGGCCTGCTTTTCACCTTTCCCTCGCGGTACTAGTTCACTATCGATCACAAAGTGTATTTAGCCTTGCCGGATAGTACCGGCAGATTCCCTCAAGGTTTGTTTGCCTCGAGGTACTTAAGAATAAAAACAGAGGTTCATTAACTTTCGCGTACAGGACTATCACCTTCTTTGGTTGGGCCTTCCAGCCCATTCTGCTAGTCAATGAATTTTTTACCTCTTTTTAGAAACACGAAATAGGATGCTATATCCCTCCCCACTTAAGGAGGGGGGACAATCCTATTTCATATCTCTAAAGTGTTCTTACCTTGCAACCCCACTGCATCTCACTAAAGTTCGATGCAGAAGTTAAAAGCTAGAATTTAGAAACTAGAATATTGAAAGAAGAATTTTTAAAGATTCAGCTTCCACATTCTAGATTCTAGTTACTAGATTCTATTTTCCGCAACTTACCTTGGTGAGATGCACTGGTTTAGGCTCTTGCCGTTTCGCTCGCCGCTACTCAGGCAATAAAAATTTTTCTATTTTCCTCCGCTTACTATGAAGTTTCGCTTCAGCGGGTATACCACCGCGCTCTGCGCGGAAACTCGAAATTCGAATATCGAAATTCGAAACAAATTTGAAATACTAAATTCCAATGTACTAAACCCGGGTTTGATATTTAGAATTTTAGTCATTGGATATTGTTTCGGATTTCGGATTTCGTGCTTCGGATTTCTGTGCAAAGCACGGCTCACCGAGGTTTACTCGGAGGGGTTTCCCCATTCGGAAATTCCCGGATCAAAGGTTGCTACACACCTCCCCGAGACTTATCGCAGTTACGCCACGTCCTTCTTCGCCACTTTGTGTCTAGGCATCCACCATACGCCCTTATTTTGCGCCCTCTAAATTGCGCACTACTTAAATTACTTGTTGGTATGATTACTTGCTACTAAAATTTTATTTTTAGTTATTTGTCTCGATTACTAATGCTTTACTTACTTACTTTTTCCATTAATGGTGATGTATTCGAAATACATCACTTTTTTCAAGCCGCAATCATTTCAAGAAAAAAACCGCGTTCTGCGCGGCCGTTGGTGGTCAGAAAAAAGATCGTCTATTCGGTGGGCCGCGTTATATTTTTCTGGATATTCATTCGTATAGGTAAGTATATTCATAGAATAATTGTTGTCAATAGCATATATGAAGCTCCCCGGGCTTACCTATCGGCCCCGCTGTAAGCGCCACGCCCGTGATTTTTTACAGTTCAAGCTTCGCTTGTCTCGGATGCTATCATACATGATAGCATCCTCGATATGCCCACACTTCCACGGTCTAACCCATGGCCCCGCTGAAAGCGGAGCCCCTGTCTGCCGGCAGGCAGGTCGCCTCTGGCGGGGCGTGGCGCCCGGGATATCCGGAACTGATAGAGGATTATTTGCAAGATGTTGGAAGCTCGGTTTCCAACACGGGGTCTACGGAACCTCCCGAGACGGTAAATGTCTTTGATTTGAACGCGCCACTGGAAGAACCCGCGGGATTGCGCGTTCGGGCAACATCACGTAGTGATGTCTAGCCAAAATACTGCCGCATTCACATTCTAACATTCTAACATTCTATAGAATGTTAGAATGTCAAAAACAAAAATCCCATCTTAGTGTTGATGGGATTAATTAGTTCATTCTCGGGTCAAAGCCCGGTCCGCTTTCCTCCGGAGGAAAAATTTTTTCTAAACGGTCAATTATTTCCGCGATTAAAATTTTAACGTTTGGAGATTTTAATTTTGAGTAAACCTTCTTTAATGATTTTAAAACCTCCGGCGCCATCAGTTTATTAAAATTCATCTGAATTGCTTCCACGATACAAAACGAGGGCAAATCGTCAATGCCGTGAATTACTGAATGTAGCGCGTCCCAAACCGTTTTGCCTTCTCGCGGCGCCACTTCAAGAATGCTTGGCGGATCGTCTGGCGAGGTTGTTTTCATCAAAATACGGTCTTCCAATATCCGGAGTTCTATCTTGCCGCGTTTGATAGCCACTAGCCGCCTCCTTTCACATAAATCTCTGACGCGTTGTTAGCTAAAATGTTCAGACCTGCCTGCCGGCAGGCAGGTTCGTGAAGGAGTGAATCCGCAGCTGTAGACTACTCTACTGCCAGGATTCATCTCCAAGGCGAGCTGACATTTTAGCAACAACCCTTCGGGATGCGGCTATTTTACTTCATAACTTCGTTAAGCGGGTTTGGAATATATTTATATTCCTTCACCCTTAAGCCTCGTTCTGAAGATAAAATAGCTCGCATCGCGTCGGGAGCTTATGTGAAAGGAGGCGGCTACCACCTTTCAATAAACCAAAATAATTTTATCAATTCACCGAGAAAAAGTAAAACCCTCCGATGGACATCGGAGGGTTTATTTTTAAAATCCTTTCAAAATCTTTACCTTGACAAGCAATGTCGCTTCAATTGATCTATTGCTAGACAATGGAACATACAAACCGTATTCTCCCTGATTGTCTTTTTCAAGAATGACAGTTCTGTCATTGCCCAGTGATAACAATGATATTTCCGGCTGTTCTTGACTAAACGCAACGCGTACCGTCAACTTCTTGGAAACTCCATACTCGAATCTAATCAGTTCAACATCTACGAATTGGTCAAGCGAACAATCCATAATCGTTCGACGAACATCCATACCGCTTTTAATCGGTTTTCCGTCAATCTTGATGATTAAATCGCCACGCTTAATTCCGGCAATTTTCGCCGGAGAACCGCTATCCAGCAGAAACTCCCACAACCGAATCCTGGTTTCATCGACTACTGTAACAACAGCCCAATTGTCCGCATAGGTCAGTTTAGCGAGCTCGTACAAAGATTTAGGATCCAAACCCGTCGCGTCATAAAGTTCCCGCAAATCCCAGGGACTCGGCTTTTCGGCAATTCCCATCCTGGGGAAATTCTCAAGCATAGCTTCAACGCCAAACCAAGGAAGAACCGTAGTTTGGCCATTTCTCTTTAGGTTATCAAAATCCAGCATCTCAATAGGAATCGCGAAGCCCATGCCATCAGTGCCGCGTATTATCGCGTCGTTTAGCCCAATGACATTGCCTTTGGAATCGATCAAAAGACCGCCGGAATTTCCCGGATTGATCGGGGCGTCGGTGCCAATAAAATCTTCTACATACCACAAGTCAATGTAGCGGTGCAAAGCGCTGATTCTTCCATGAGTCAAATTATTCGAAAAACCGTAAGGCGTTCCCATAACGTAAACCGACTCGCCAACCTTCAAACTATCGGAGGGATCGCGCAGTTTGGCCGTATTATAATCGGCGGGATCAGCGCCAATGGCTTTCAGAACAGCGGTGTCATTGTAAACATTCCCGCCGACAAGATTCGCCCTGTATTTTTTGTTCTTAGAAGTGAGGATAACAAAATATTCATAATTAACAATTTTTACCGTCTCACCACCCATTCCGAAAAAACCGCCGATCTTGATTTTGTCGCCTTTTACTTTGACAACGTGACCAACAGTCTCAACATGCCCCTCTTTCTTTCCTTCATTTTCAACAAAGAAACCACTGCCGCCGAATTGGATTTTCATTCCATTTTCCAAATTCAGAGTGGTTTGAATTTCAACGGCACAATCTTTGTAATAATCGTAAATAGCAACGACATCGAGAGCTTTCTTTTCTTCTTTCTTTTCTTCTTTATTTTCCTTAGGTTTAGAAGCTTGAGGACAAGGCAACGGACTGAAAATAAAAGCGCTGAACAGAACAAAAACCGCGGCTATCCGCAAACTACGCATTGCTTTCTCCTTTCAAGGGACTAACTTTAATCATAGAAATATAGCGCCCCCTGTCAATAGACCTTAGCGCTCAATGCTTTTCCGTCATTGCGATCCGCCAGCCGGCGGAGCGGCAATCTAACAATAAAGATTTTGTAAGATTCCTTCGGCGGGTGTATTGACGCGTCAATACACCAGCGCTCGCCCCGTAGACAACTTGTTGTTGTACGGGGCTCGTAATGACGGCGGAGCGATAAAGTTTCCGAACGGCACTATGGGCCATGCAATAAATTTAGATCTTCAAGGCTACAATTCCGTGTTCTTGATTCTGTAACTGAATGCCTCCGCTAAATGATCCGCGGAAACTTTTTCCGCGTCTTCAAGATCGGCGATAGTGCGGGCAACTTTCAAAACACGGTAATACCCTCTCGCGGAAAGCATGGATTTATCAAAAACTTCTTTGGCAAAAGCTTCGGCTTCTTTGCTTAAATTTCCAAGTTTATCAACCAGCTTGGATGACATTTCTGAATTGGTAAACAATTTGTGTTCAGCCAGCCTTTCTTTTTGAATTTCCCTGGCTTGCAAAACTTTTTTACGAACATCGGCGCTTTGCGATTTGCCGCCGGATTTGCCGTCGGCTGTTTGCAGCTGCGCGATTTTTATTCTCGGTACGTCAATTTGAATATCAATTCTGTCCAAAAGCGGACCGGAGATTTTTTTCTGATAACGAAAAACTTCGTAAGCGCCGCAGCGGCAAGCCCTTTCCGGATCATTGTGGAATCCGCATGGGCAGGGATTCATTGCGGCCACCAAAATAAATTTCGACGGCAAAGTCAAAGTTCCCTTCGCTCTGGAAATAACCACTGTTCCGCTTTCGAGCGGTTGGCGGAGCGATTCCAAAAGATCGCGTCGGAATTCCGGCAATTCATCCAGGAATAAAACTCCTCGATGAGCCAAGCTGATCTCACCCGGTTTGGGATTCTGCCCGCCGCCAATTATTGATACCGGCGAGGCGGAATGATGGGGCGTTCGAAATGGCCGAAAATTTATAAAAGGCCGGCTATTCAATACCCCGGCGGCGCTGTAAATTTGGGTAATCTCAATCACTTCCTCCAAATTCGGCGGCGGTAAAATGGAATTGAGCGCTTGGGCGAGCATCGTTTTCCCCGTTCCCGGCGGGCCTACCATTATAATGTTGTGACCACCGGCGGCGGCAATCATCAATGCGCGTTTGGCGTGTTCTTGGCCTTTTATCTCGGAAAAATCGATGTGGTTTATAATTGGTAATTTATAATCAGCAATTTGGGTGGCGGGCTGCGCAGAAATTGATTCTCGCTCTTCCAAATGAGAAACAACTTCTTTCAGTGTCGTGGCCGGAAGAATTTGTATTCCCTGCACGATTGCCGCTTCCTTAGCGTTTTCCTTGGGCAAAAATAAATATTTAAATCCCAGTTTTTTAGTTAGCCGCGCGATAGCCAACGCCCCGTTTATCGGACGCAGTTTGCCCGCAAGAGAAAGTTCGCCGACAAAAATTTTATTCTCCGAATCAAAGGGCTTTATCTGTTCACTCGCTGATAAGTATCCCAAAGCAATCGCGAGATCATAATGCGAGCCGGTTTTTTTGATGTCGGCAGGCGCCAAATTCACCACAATTTTTCGATTTTCCTTATTGGGCGCTTTAACGCCGGTATTTTTCAAAGCGGAATTCACCCTTTCCTTCGCTTCTGAAAGCGCTTTATCCGCGAGGCCTACTATATTAAAACTATGAAGGCCGGTATTGATGTCGGTCTCAACTTCAATAAGTCGCGCGGCGATACCGTCAAGTTCCGCGGAAAATACTTTCGCGACGTTGGACATATGTCCAACATTCTAAATTACTTCTTATGAGCTTTGCAATAGCGGGATTCTGGATCTACTTTCAAAACTTCCAATTCAATTTCCATTTCGCAATCTTCGCATTTGCCATAATCTCCTCTCTCTATTTTATCCAAAGCGCTCTTAATGTCATTCAGCCGTTCTTTATAAGTTTGTTTAATTCCTAGATTCTTGCTGTATTCTTCCGCTTCGTCTGCTTCCTCTTCGGCCACCTCGCCTTCAATGTCGCTACCCATATCCGGCACTTCGCCTAAATCTTTAAGCTGTTTGATAATTTCCTCTTGTTCTTTCAAGAGTTGAGTTTTAAGAGAATTTAAATCCATGCTTTCGATTATAAACTGATGTTTGTAATTTAACAAATCCTAAGCACTAAATTCTAAGTAATATCCAATGACCAAAAACCTTAGCTTTCGTTTACGAGTTTGAGCCTCGTAAACTTTATCACAGCCCCAACAGGGGCAAGACGGATTTCAAACCGTTGTAGTTGGCGCTTAAAATCAGATAGTTGCCGGCGATCCCATAATTAAAGGCCGCCCCCTTTTGCGTTCCGACCGAATAACGAGTCGGGTAATTTCCGGCTTTGCCGTCTTTAAACGGCGCGAAAGTGCCGGGCGGATTCAGATATAAATTAGCGGTTTCCATAATTGGCTCAAGCGCTTTTAGCCCGTTTTTAACTGCCGAACTGTCAACGCCGCTTTTCAGTTTAGCGATATAAATAGGCCAAACTCCGTTAGCGTCATAATATAGAAGCGCCGTGAAATCATTTTCAAACCAATCCGTCCCACCCAAAGCGGTAGCCGCCGGCATCAAAGCGCCCAAGTAAGACGCGAATGGCACCTGTCCTTTGTTGTCGGAAATTTTAACTTCTTTCAATTGGCCATCCGCCAATTGATTGAAAGATTCGTTTTGCAAAGCAGCCGCGATTGTCAGGTAATCAACTCCCGCCAGCTTAAGATCCGCTTCAGCCGCCGGCGGGTTAACCAAAAAAGATTTGTGAGCGGCAACTCTTCCGTCTATAATCTCGGGACGCTGGATAGTCTCCGGAGCTTTTGGCTGAAAAATGAGCGGGAAAATAACAAAATAGCTTAATGATCCCACTACGCCTACGAAAGCCGCCGCTCCAAGAATAATTAAGAAGGTTCTTAAATTCCCTCTTCTAGCTTCCACGCCTTCCGGAATCGGAGACGGCGCGATTGTTTCCGGCGAGAAAAACTCCGGTTGTCCTTCCGGCGGCGTTGGCGGTAAACCAATCCCGGTTTCAATTTTAATCTCGGGGCCTTTCGGCTCCGGCGCCATCGGCAAATCTGAAGGGGTTAATTTTTCTGGTTCCATAGGTTATATTATAACACTGCCAAACCAGAGCGGGGTGTGGATAAGTCTAAGGCGGGGTAAATTCCTATTTTAAAGGCCCTTCAGAGATAGTCCGATTCTGCCGTCTTCTACTTTAATTACTCTGGCTTTTACAAAATCCCCCAGCTTAACTACATCCTCCACTTTATTAACATACCCTTGCTTGAGCTCGGAAACATGAATCATGCCGTCGCGGCCCGGGCCAAATTCCACAATCGCGCCAAAGTCTAAAATTTTCACCACGGTTCCTTCAACGATGTCTCCTATTTTATATTCCTTAACAATTGCTTCTACTTCTTTTAGAGCCGCCTCGGCGATTTCTTTGTTTGCCCCGGCAATAAATACTTTTCCGGTCTGTTCGATATCAATTGTAAGGGCGCCGGTTCTGGCGATGATTCCGTTAATTACTTTGCCGCCCGGCCCGATTACCTCGCCAATTTTTTCTGGATTAATAATGAGGGTTAGAACTTTCGGCGCGTAAGGAGAGGTTTCTTTTCTGGGCGCGGCAATGGCTTTATTCATCGCCTTTAAAATTTCGAGGCGCGCCTTTTTCGCCTGCGCTAAAGCATCCACGAGCATTTCATTATTAAGTCCGTCAATTTTTACGTCCATCTGAACCGCCCGCACGCCGTCAACCGAACCAGCCACTTTGAAATCCATATCACCGTGGTGATCTTCGGGGCCCTGGATATCGGTCAATACTTTATACTTTTTTTGCGTAGATCCGCTTCTATCTACTATAAGACCCATGGCGATGCCGGCGACCGCTTTTTTAATCGGCACTCCCGCGTCCATCAGAGACAGCGAAGTGCCGCAAATGGTCGCTTGGGAAGAAGACCCGTTAGACGATAAAATTTCTGAAACTATTCGGATGGTGTAAGGAAATTCTTCTTGGGTGGGAATGAGATTGCGTATTGCTTTTTCGGCTAAAGCGCCATGGCCGATTTCGCGGCGGCCCGGATTTCCAACCCGACCAACTTCTCCGGTTGAATAAGGAGGAAAATTGTAATGGAGCATAAAACGACGCTTACCGGAAAATTTCATTGTTTCAATCAACTGCTCCGACCCCGGAGGAGCGATAGTGGTAACAACCAAAGCTTGGGTATTACCGCGAATAAACAGAGCGGAGCCATGAGTCCTTTTCAATAAACCGACTTCAGCGTGAAGGTCGCGGACTTCGTCCAATTTTCGGCCATCGGGACGCTGATTCTCTTCTAAAATTTTCCGGTGCAATAACTCATCGGTTTCGGAATCAAAAAGATGCTCCGCCATCGCGATCGCTTTTTCATCGTTTCCTTCAGAAAGCAAGTGGCCTTTCAAGGATTCTCTTAATTCGGCCATTTTCGTTTCTCGCTCAGACTTATCTTTGGAATACATCGCCTTCTCAAGTTTTCCCGCCAAGAAAGATTTGACTACTTTTATCAAAGACTCTTCCGGTTCCGCCAAGTGAATAACGGCTTTCGATTTGCCGATTTCTTTTCCGCCTGAGGCGGATCCGCCTTTGGCGGAAATAATTTTCTTCTGCCAATCCACTAAATGAGCGATTTCCTTTTGGGCGATAGCGAAGGCTTTCGCGACTTCCGCTTCGTCGGCATCAACGCCTTCCATCTCAATCATGTTTATTTTATCGCCGGTGCCAGCGACAAAACTCAAGAAACTTTTCTCTGCCGGCCAACTCGATTTAACTTGAGAATTAGTCGGATTTACTACTATCGAAGTCGGACTTCGATAGAGTTTGACGCCTGCGACGGGACCATTCCACGGAATATCGGAAATGCCCAAAGCGGCGGAGGCGGTAAGAAGCGTTATAAACTCCGGGTCGTTCTCTTCGTCCAGTTCCAAAATCGTCACTACTACTTGGACTTCCCGGCGCAAACGCTGGTCAAAAAGCGGCCGGATGACGCGGTCAATAAGCCGGCCGGATAAAATCGCTTCTTCCGACGGCCGGCCTTCTCTTCGGACAAACCGGCTTCCTAAAATTTTCCCGGCCGCGTAAAACCGCTCCTCGTAATCAACGATTAGCGGAAAATAATCGGCGTCTTTTTCTTTGTCGCTCATTACTGCCGTAACCAAAACAGCCGTATCGCCATAACGCCCAATGACGGCGGCGTTGGCCTGTCCGGCCAGGTCGCTCACCTCCAAGATTAGCTCGCGACCCTGGTATTCCGTTTTGAATTGTTTTTTGTTTAGATCCATATTTTTTAAATCCTAAATCCGAATATCGAAATTCGAAACAAATTCGAAATTCTAAATTCTAATTTTCGAAACTCGTGTTTTGGATTTTGGATTTTAGTCATTTGATATTGTTTCGTATTTCGGATTTCGTGCTTCGAATTTTCGCGTTTTACTTCCTAAGTAAAACGCGGGGTATTTCCTCGATTGCTATAAACTCGTCTCCTTGAGTTTTCATTTCGGTTTTAGCAGTGCGGCTGAAAGCGGCCACTTCCACCAGTTTTCCCGATCCCCATTTCAAGTAATCGACAAGGGGTAGGAAGTCGCCGTCGCCGGTCACCAGAATTACCACATCCAAAAAACCGGCCATGCGAATAGCGTCAACGGCCATGCCGACATCCCAATCGGCTTTTTTCATGCCTCCGGGATAAATCTGGATGTCCTTCATTCGGAGCTCTATGCCGGCTTGCTTTAAGGCGTCAAAAAAGGTCGCCTCCGGAGAGGCAGTCCTCGCCCCCTCGGGATGAGCCGTCTGTTCCGTCTCTGTCTTTACAACGTAAGCGACAGACCGTATTAATTTCCTGCCACCCAACAAATGCTTTATTAATTCTTTGAAATTGACTCGAGATTTATAAAGATTTTTTGCCGAATGATATAAATTTTGGACATCTATAAAGATGCCTACGCGTTGATCTTTGTTTTTCATGCCGATTATGTGTAAATTTTCGAGTCTGTAGACGATGAAAATTTACCTACAGAATCGAGCACCCGCCTAAATTTTTCGACTAAAGAAAGGGCGGCTATGTTTTTTATAATTAACACTCCTTTATTGGATTGACTCATGACGATGTTTAGATAAAATTTTGGCGGGTAAAGGATCTGTACCTAAAATTTGTTCGCCCTTGGCTTCAAATTTTAGACAGAATCCTTTATTTCTTTAATCCCAATTTCTTAACCAACGAATTATATGTCTTATTGTCGGATTTTGCCAAATAGGCGAGTAGTCGGCGCCGCTTCCCTACCATTTTTAAAAGACCTCGGCGGGAATGGTTGTCTTTGGGATGCTTTTTTAAGTGACCGGTTAATTCTTCGATTTGCTTGGTTAGAATCCCGATCTGCACGGCCGCCGAACCGGTGTCGGTTTCATGCAAACCGTGTTCTTTCATGACCATTTTCTTTTTTCTTGGGGTTAACATGTTTTAAGTATCAAGTTTCGGGTGTCAGGTGTCAAGAAAATCTTTCTCAATGCTTGACGCTTATATCGTGACGCTTAACGCCTATACGTGACACATATAACTATTTTCGCATCTTCAAAATAATGCGTTTCTCCGCCGGCTTTACGGAATCGACCAGAAAGTCGTAGGTTTTACCAATTTCGATTTTCTTTTTCATTTCCTCAACGCCGCCAAATTCCGAAACGTGAATCAAGCCCTGAATGTCGGAGTCCAATCCGACAAACGCGCCGTATGGGTTGAAGCGCAAGACCGTACCTTGATAAACTTCTCCGGCTTTGTATCTTTCCTCCGCTTTATCCCAAGGGTTGGGCTTAAGAGCTTTTAATGAAAGGGAGACTCGGCCGTCTTTGATTTCCACTATTTTTGCTTTTACGGCATCACCGATCTTAACCACCTCTTTCGGATTCTCAATCAAACGGTGATCGAGTTCAGAAATGTGGATAAGTCCTTCGATGCTCGGGTTATCGGTAAATTGGAAAAAGGCGCCGAAATCAGCCACTCCGGAAATGACACCGTCAACGATATCCCCAACTTTGTATTTAGTAAGCAATTCTTTGACGTTTTCCGCCGCGGTTTCCCGCTCGGACAAAATGAGTTTGTTGTTTCGTGGATTAACATCAATAATTTTTACTTTCAATTCCTGGCCGACCAGTTTTTTCAACTCTTCTAAAATCTTATTTTTGTCGCCGTCATCAACTTTTGGAAAATGCTCGCCCGCGAGCTGGGAAACCGGTAAAAAGGCTTTTAGCTGATTGAGTTCGGTCATTAAACCGCCGGAATTGGCGCCGCTGATTTTAACCGTCAAAATCTCTCCCTTATCTTTCAAATCTTTTACTTCGTACCAAGCTTTTTGCTTGCCTACTTCACGAAGCGAAAGCTCAACATAGCCGTCGTCATTTTCCACGTCCACTATTTTTACGGTAGTGGCATCGCCAACTTTTAAATCTTTTAAAATATCCTGGGCGTTCATTAATTCCCTGCCGTAAACGATACCCGTGCCAAAAGGACCCATGTCAAAATAAACGGCTTTGGACGCCCTCTTTAAAAGTTTTGCTTCGACTAAATCTCCGGATTTAAAAATATTCACGGCTCCGGCGCCGCTTTTAAGCATATCGGTCAAAGGAGAAATATTTTTTGCGGTTCCATTCATATATAATTTATTACTAATTACTAATCGGCACTAATTAAGCTGATGGCGAATTACTAATTGCCAATTACTAATCGACACTAATTAAGCTAATGACTGACTACAATGCGAATTCGCTATTAGCATTACTTGCTGTCATTCGCATTATTCGCGATTACTCAAGATTGTAGCAAAAGGCTTGGAAAAAAGCAAAAAATAGTGTAAACTGATTACTATAATAAACCAATGGTAATCAACTATTGCGGCGAAAGGTGCTTTAAGATCCAAAGCGGAAAATTGGGCATCGTGTCCGATCCCCTGCCTCGTTTTAAGGGTGATATCGTGCTTTTTACCCAATCGGTGGATCTAACAAAAATGGTCTGGCCGCCGACAGCCAACCAAATCTCCGGACCGGGCGAATATGAAATCCAAGAAGTGGAAATTCACGGCTGGCAGAATAAAGACCAAAGTACTACATATATAGTAAGGGTGGAGGAAATGCGGCTTTGTTTTATCGGCGAAAAAATGGACAATGTGGAGCCGGGATTATTGGAAAAATTAGGCGAGGTGGATATTCTCTTCGCCCCGGCCGGCATTCACGCCAAAGCCATCAAACAAATCCAACCAAAAATTGTTGTAGCAAGCGCTACTCCAAAAGATTGGGAACAAAAGATAGAGAGAATGGATAAATTAGTTATTAAAAAGAAAGAGCTGGCGCCAGGAACAAAGGTTATCGTATTAAAAGAATGATTAGCAATGATACCAATTACTAATGCGATACTAATCTACTAATGCCTAATTCGCGAATTCGCCATTAGCCTAATTAGTTTTAATTAGTAATTAGTAATATGAGATTACACCATGAAGAACTTTATAAATAAATTGCAAAACTCCAATGAAACGACTAAAAAGTTGTGGCTTTTTATATTAAGCGGCGTTTCTATGATGATTGTGATATCTTTTTGGGTGCTTTATATGGATAAAACCGTAGCCAACGTCAGCGGTTTGAATAATTCCCCGTCCATCGCCAAGTCAGACTCGGCTGTTGTCCAAGATACGGATAAAACGGATAAATACGAAACTCCCGGATTTTTCGCGATTTTCAGCGCTGGGGTTAAGACTATTTTCGATATTGTTAAAGATAAATTAGCGATTAGAAATAATATTGTTATTGAAAACCCGGAAAGAAATTTTGTGGCTCAAGAAGTCGAACCGGTACCGGCCACTGAACTACCTTAAGAAATGGCAAAAGATAAAAAAGAAAAGTCGGGCAAGGGAGAAGAAATAAAACCTGTGGCGCGGGTCAATGTTGAAAACCGCGAAATCAGCGCCGAGCTCCAGGAGTCTTATTTGGATTACGCGATGTCGGTTATCGTGAGCCGCGCTTTGCCCGATGTCCGTGACGGTCTGAAACCAGTCCACCGACGCATTTTGTGGGGCATGTGGGAAAGCGGCGCGACGGCCGGCACCAAAACACGAAAGAGCGCGAACATCGTGGGCGAAGTAATGGGCCGATACCATCCCCATGGAGATGCCGCGATTTATGACGCCATAACCAGAATGGCGCAGGACTTTTCTTTACGTTATCCATTCGTGGAAGGCCAGGGAAATTGGGGCAGTATTGACGGCGACAACGCCGCCGCCATGCGTTATTGCGTAAGCGGCGACACATTCATACCAACTGATCATGGAATTAAAAAAATAAAAGACATTGCGCCGGACACCGGAGAAGACATTGACATCAAAATCCTCTCAAAAGACAAACAAATCAATTCGGCGAATAAATGGTTTGACAGCGGAAAACACCCAACGTTGAAAATTACCACCGAGCGTGGCTACACACTCCAAGGGTCGTATAATCATCCGATTCTTACTTGGAACAAAAATAAGAGCGACAAGCCAACTTTTTCTTGGAAAACACTTGAGACGGTTGCCTCAGGCGATATTGCCGTATTGGATCGCTCAATAGACATATTGTGGCCAACTACAAAATTTGATCTAACCGCCCTCGTCCCTTCTATCAAAAATCGACGCCTTCACCTAAAAAAACTACCAAAATATCTAAGCGAAGATTTGGGGTTTATTTTGGGCGCGCTCGTCTCCGAAGGCAGTATTACTGCCGATAAAATTGAATTTTGTAATAGCGACTTTGATTTTATTAAGGAATTTAAAGAGCGTTGGAAGCAAACATTCCCCGACTGCCGTCTCCATGAATTTCAAAAAAAACCTTCTTCTTTCGGAAAAAAACCGTACTGGCGGCTAGAAATTCATTCGCACTACGTCATCGCTTTTTTGCGCGCTCTCGGACTTTCACCGGTACGTTCTGCAAAAAAGGAAGTTCCGTTCTCCATTCTTCAATCGCCGCAGTCAGTAGTAACAGCCTTCCTTCAAAGTTATTTTGAGGGCGACGGAACCATTACCGATTCCGGAAAAATGATTGAACTTAGTTGTTGTTCAGTCAGCGAACAACTCATAAACCAACTACAAATCGTCTTGTTGCGCTTTGGTATTGCTTCCGCTAAGCGATTTGACAAGTATCGCAACCTTCATAAACTCTATATTCGCGGTCGTGAAAACTATCTACTCTTTCAAAACATGGTTGGTTTTTTCTCACAGCGAAAAAAGGAACGTTTGCAAGAAGTTGTCTCCCGTTTGCACAAAGACAATGCGCAAACAGACGCAATTCCATTCCTGGCTTCGTTTATCAGAGACTTAACACGTTTTGGCGAATTACAACGGCAATTTGTTCTTAAAAATAATTTTGACCGGTATGTAAATCTTGAAAGAAATCAGAGTGCGGTCATCACTGCGCTCCAGCCGACAGCACAACTCACAGTTCAACCGCTAGTAGGGCGGCTGCTAAAAAATCATTATCTGTTTGATTCTATTAAAACGGTTGAAAAAACTGGTATCGAGCGCGTATATTCATTACGAGTCAACAGCTCCTGCCACTCATTCATCGGCAATGGATTTATTAATCACAATACCGAAGCGCGACTAATGAAAATCGCGGAAGAAATGCTGGCTGATATTGATAAGGAAACGATCAATTGGCGTCCTAATTATGACGGCACTCGCCAAGAGCCGAGCGTCCTCCCGGCAAAACTTCCCAATCTTCTATTAAACGGCGCGGTTGGCATCGCTGTCGGAATGGCTACCAATATTCCGCCTAACAACCTCGGCGAGATAGCTGACGCGGTTTTGCATCTTGCCGACAATCCCAAAGCCACCTCGCAGGATCTGCTGCAATTCGTCCAAGGGCCGGATTTTCCAACCGGCGGAATTATCTATGACAAGAAAGCGATTGCCGAAGCTTATGTTTCCGGCCATGGCACCATTACCACCAGAGGCACCGCCGAAATAAAAGAAAAAAAGGGGGCTTCCGGAAAAGAAGAATATTATATCGAAATCACCGAAATCCCCTACCAAGTAAACAAATCGGAATTGATTATCAAAATCGCCGAGTTGGTTACCACTAAAAAAATCGAAGGCATCCGCGATGTTCGGGATGAATCGGATAAAGATGGCTTGAGTATCGTCATTGAATTTAAATCTAACGCCGCTCCTCAAAAAATTCTAAACCAGCTTTACGAGTTCACCGACCTCCAGAAAAACTTCAATATGAATATGATCGCTCTTGCGGGCGGCCTCCAGCCGGAATTGATGTCTCTGAAAGACGTCCTGGCCGCTTATCTGGCGCACCGCAATGAAGTAGTCCGTCGCCGCGCCCAATTTGAACTTAAAAAAGCCGAGGAACGGGCTCACATTTTAATGGGCCTTTCCAAAGCCCTATCGGTCATTGATAAAGTTATCGCCACCATCAAAAAATCGAACGACCGCGACGATGCCAAGGTGAATTTGATAAAAAACTTCAAGTTCTCCGAACGGCAAACCGATGCGATCTTGGAAATGAAACTGCAGACGCTCGCCAACCTGGAGCGCCAAAAAATCGAAAACGAGCTCGCCGAGAAAAAGAAACTAATCGCCGAACTGACTCTTTTGTTAAAGAGCCCGGCTAAAATCCTCAAGGTCATTAAAGATGAAGTGGCCGAGCTAAAGGCCAAATTCGGAGACGAACGCCGCACTAAAGTTATCGCGAGCGCGCTTGGAGAATTCAAAGAGGAAGATCTTATTCCTGCCGAAGAAACCATTATTACGCTATCGCAAGGCGGCTATATTAAACGCGTTCCGTCGGCATCCTTTAAAACTCAAGGCAGAGGCGGCAAGGGGCTAATCGGTTCGGAGGTAAACGAAGAAGACTTCTTGAGCCATTTCATCGCCGCCAACACCCACGACAATATCTTATTCTTTACCGATAAGGGCCGGGTTTTCCAAACTAAAGTTTATGAAATTCCTCCCGCCACCCGCACCGCCAAGGGCAAACCGATTCACAATTTCCTGGAAATTCCGACCGAGGAAAAAGTGAACGCGATCATCGCCTACGGTTCGACCACCGCAAATGCGGGGCAGGCAAGCTCACCGCAAGCTGGCAAAACTTCCGACGGCCACTTGGTCATGGTTACTAAAAACGGCATGATCAAAAAAACTTCGCTTAAAGATTTCCAAAATGTCCGCCGCAACGGTATTATCGCCATTTCACTGAAAAAAGCGGACCTTCTGAAATGGGTGAAACTCTCTTCCGGAAACGACGATATCGTAATCACCACTTCAATGGGGCAAGCCATTCGTTTCAAGGAAGCAAAAGTGAGAACTATGGGCCGAGTGGCGTCCGGCGTTCGCGGCATTCGTCTAAAAGGTAGCGACCAGGTAGCTTCAATGGACTTAGTTACTAAAGACGCGAAGGACGCAAAACTTTTAGTAGTGATGGCAAATGGCTTCGGCAAACAAACCGCCATTTCCCAATATAAAGTGCAGGGCCGGGGCGGATCGGGTGTGAAGACCGCGAAAATTACCTCCAAAACCGGCCAGCTGATATCGGCCCACTTGATTACCGACGAAGAAGAACTGCTGGCGCTTTCCGCCAAGGGCCAAGTCATCCGCACCCCGCTTAGCGCGATCCGCGTAGCGAGCCGCGCCACCCAAGGCGTCAGGATAATGGCTCTCAACCCCGGCGACAAAGTCGCGGGAATAGTGTGTTTATAATTATCGCCGCTTCTTTAAATCACTTAAAATATCTCGCGAAGAAACGCCAGCCCACACCTTATTAAAGACAGCAAAGGGCGCGCTTTCTAATAATACTTCTCCACTAAATCGCAAATGTAACCTCCAACATTAACCGGCTCACCCTCGGTTGGAAGATGATGCATGTTGATATGCGGCAAGCTATTCAACTCCACCACGCTGGCTATTTGATCACGCCATGAACGGCTAATATCTTGAGCTAAAAAATCAATACCAACCAACTTCACATTAAAGATTTTCGATATCTTTTCAAATAATTCTATGTTATCCGGATGCGCCCTTGAGGTTACATCGAGGATGTCGGCTCCGAAAATCAAGGATACCTTCTCTTGTAAAAATACTTTTTGGCCGGCCCGAGGGATAGAACGCGAATTTAAACCTTGTTCTTTTAGCAATTGCTCCGTTGTATTGTCTAGAACTATTGGGAAATACTCTTTTGACAATTGCTTGACGCGATTTTTGACAGCCGCCAACTCTTCGATCGTATGAACGCCATCGCCGACGATGTTGGCTGGCACCCGATCGGCGCACGCCACAAATTTATTATCTACCACGGTTGCTCTAAAAGTTCTGGCGCCGGCAATATATTTTTCAACAATAAAGAACGGCTCGTAGTTTATCGCCCTCGCGATGGCATCTTGGAGAGCTTCGGGTGTTTGGATATTTAAAGTTACGTGATGGCACATCGATCCGGAGCGCGGCTTTACAACCAGGGGAAACCCCAGTTTAAGGCCGAACTCCATCGCTTTAACTTTTTGAAAACAATTAAAGCCCCTCCCCGGCGGAGTGGGCATTTTATTGTCGGCCAATATCTTTTTAGTAGTTGCTTTGTCGTCTACCAGTTCGCTGATAGTAGTATTTAGAAATTCCGCTCTAGGCAACCCGTTGAAAGAATACCGCTTGCCCGTGAACTCCAATTCAAACCTATTGATGTAACCGAAGGGTCCGCGAAAATTCCAAATCTTCATTCCGCGTTTCTCCGCCTCATCGAGAAAAGCCGTCCACAAATGCGAATCTAGCGCTTTTTGAGTCTCAAATTCTTCTTTTTTCAAAATTCGCGCGCCAAGTAGGAATTTCTCAAATAATCTCTCTAGGCGGAAAGAAAATCTGGGCAAAATATTTGGTAGAAGGTGCGCGATAAAACTTTCCAGATATTTTTCGAAGTGGCCTTGCGGAGAAGGACCGCAATCCGAACAAGTTGTGTTTTTCATAAAGTGTTCACTAATTGGCGAATCTTGCGAATATGGCAAATAGTTTATTGGCTATTTTCGCCGCATTCGTTAATTCGCGATTACTATTTAAGTATATTCCAATTTCCCAGTTATCTTAACCACTCTATCTATCGGCTATAACGACACTGAAAGCCTTGTCGTTAGTCAAAGCAACCGAAGCAGAATCCGTTACTCTCACCGTGAAATTAGATGTTCCGGCGGCAGTGGGGGTACCGGTTATCGCGCCGGTTGATGTGTTCAAAGAAAGACCGGCTGGCAAAGAACCGCTAACTACTGACCAGCTATAAGACGTTGTGCCTCCGGTTGCGGCCAAAGTTTGGGAATAAGCTATATCAATAGTGGGGTTGGATAGAGAGGCGGTAGTGATAGTAAGGGGGGCAGGCACGGGTCCGCCGGTGGATCCGCCGCCCACTTGGTTTGCCGCGGAAGGAATACTAATCACACCGCCAGGCGCGATATTATCGCAAAAGCTACCATCGCTTTTTTTCACATCCACCAAAGTCTTATCAGTATTTGGGAGATATGGAATACCCATAATGAAGGTGGTTCCTGGTGTAAACGGGAATTCTCGTTCGCTGACTAATGTATCTCGCACCAAACTTCGAATCCTTGCAATGCCGCCTATGACTTTTAGATCGAAGGTGTCCTTTGTGAGATCTCTTCCGGTTATTACGGCGCTACAAGCTCCCACCGCGGAACCAGCGGAACCAGCCACTGATCCATTATCGCCTTTCTTTAATTCTTCAATCAACTTATCATTTAACTCCTTGATTTTTTCGATTAATTTCTCAATTTCTTTCTGCAGTTTTGCATTTTTTTCCTTTTCCGCCGCAAGCCCCTCCTCAAACTTCTTTATTTGTTTATTCCACTCCTCTTGCGACTGAACGGCGATTTTTAGCTGTTCAACTTCTTTTTCAGGGGGTTTGAACTCATCCGGGTCCAAGTCTCCTCCACCTCTTGGATAGCCTAATTTTTCTAACAGCTTTCTTAGTTCTTGCTCGGCTTCTTTTCGCGCTTGCTCGGCTTCTTTTCGCGCTTGCTCGGCTTCTTTCCGTGCTTGCTCGGCTGTTTCTTTTGCTTTATCAGCTTCTCTTTTTTCTTGCTCGGTTTTTTCTCGCGCTTTCCCTGCGTCGTCATTTGCTTTTCCTAGGTTGCTTTCCGCTTTTCCCCATTCCGCGCGCGCTTTCTCCAGGTCTTCCTCTGCTCTCTTTAAGTCCCGTTCTTTATCAGAAAAAGCTTCAATTACCGCTGGTTCGTTGCTGTCTCCTATTATTATACGATTTTTTATTGCCTGAAGATTCTTTTCTAAAGCATTAATTTTTTCCTGCGCTCTGTCTATTAAAAACTCTGCCTCTTCTCGTTTTTGTTCAGCTTCTTTTTGCGCTTTCGCCGCTTCTTTTGCTTTTTCTTCCGCTTTGTTTGCTTCTTTTTGTGCTTCCGCCGCTTTTTTTTCTTTGGCTTCAAGTGTTTCCGCTTCCTGTTCGGCTTCCAGAAGGGCCTTGTCGGCCGGAGAAAGTTCTTCTTCTTGAACACTCTTTTTCCCCAATAATCTTCCTGCCAAATCCCCAAGCCTATCTAAAATCCCCACTTTTTTGGACACCACCTTTTCCGTGCCACCAACGTCAAAAGTAACAGTTCTGGGGGTCGGCAATTCCCTTAAACGATTGTCTTTGAACTCGTAATATGTGTCGGTTTTGCGATCCCAATAAAGATTTTTAGTGATTTCTGTTAATGTAAGAAGTTTTTGCAATCCCAGCGATTGTCCTACGATATTCCCAATTTTATTAATGATATCCTTTTTCTTCTCCGAGTCTTCAAGTTTTTCCGCTTCCTGTTCGGCTTCTATTAACGCCTTTTCGGCCCTTTCGGAAAGTTCTTGCCTTTCGGCTACTTCTTCGGCTTCTCTTAATGCCTCATCTGCCTCTCTGGCAATCCGTTCTCGTTCTTTTTGTTTTTCGAATTCTTCAAGTTTTTCCGCTTCCTGTTCGGCTTCTAGAAGGGCCTTGTCGGCATCGGACGGTTTTTCATCTTGATTACCTTGTTTTCCGAGTAATTTCCCCACAACATCCCCAAGTTGATTAAAAATATTTCCCAAAAAACTTTTTTTGGGCGGTGTCGGAGAAGGCGGCGTTCCGGTTGGCTTGCTCTCCGGATTTACCGGGTCGGTTCCTCTTTGTATTTCTAAAAGGTCGGAGAATCCGTCACGATCGGTGTCTTTGTTCCTATCGTCGGGATTATTCGGATCTCTTTCTAAAATACGCTCCCATCCGTCTTGAACGCCATCGTTATCCTTATCCCGCGGCGAAGGATCAAGATCAACACCGGTATTGTCATCTTTGCCGTCGCCATTGGCATCAACATAGTTTTTGCCGTCGGCTTCCGGAAACTTATCGCCGTCTTTGTCGGTATCGGTCTTGTCTGGTATTCCGTCATTATCAAAATCAAGCCGCCTACCGGATTTTTCGTCGTCATCAAGTATGCCGTCGTTATCGTCATCGGCGTCCGTTTCATCGGTAAATCCGTCGTTATCGTGATCAAATGAAGCGTCTATGAAAATAAGCCCGCCAACCCGTATCGGGGGATCATATTTATCATCGTCGTCTGGAATTCCGTCCCCATCTCTGTCGTCGTCAAATTCCTCCCACTTCATTTTTGTAAAGTCTACATATTTATCTTTATAGCCAAAAAACTCGCGGTTTATCTTTCCGTCATTGTCCGTGTCGAAGTCGGCTGGCCCTTTCTCAATTATTCCGTCATGATCATTGTCGCCTTCTTCGCCCACTCCTTGGGCTAATGCCGGAGAAATAAAAGTGAGTGAAAAAACGAAAAAGAATAAAGAAAGTGTAATTATTGAAAGAATAATTTTTTTGGAAAATTGCCGAATTGCTATTTTGTTTTTCATTATCTTTTTTTTATAATAGCGTGTTGCTTGGCAGACGGTCAATAATACCCGCCAAAGCTGAAAATCCTTTTTGATTTTGGTTCATAAGTTTTCTAGAAATCTCAAAATAGTCTCGGGCTTTTAGGCGCGCAACCGAGCGGCATAGGCAAACTGGTCAAAGTATCGCAATAAATCCTGAAGCGATGAGCGATACTCATTTTTTCCAAAAACTATGTCGCAAAAAACTTCTCGTGCTCTAGCAATTTCCCACAGCCTGCCGCGCCAGCGAGGATCTTCCAGTGTAAGATCAAAAAGCTCCAGCGCCCTATCCACGGCGCTTTGGAAATTTTTTTCATCTTTGCCTTGCCAACGCATTGCTCTACTTACTTCACTTCCTATATTGCCAAGCTGTTCCGCCAAAGAAAGTTTTTGCCATCCTCCTTCGGCCAATGATTGATGTATCATTATCTTTTAACTAATTTGCTAGTAATAGTTTTAATTTTTTCTTGAATTTCTGTATTTTCTACTCCACGAGAACGATTGTTATATTGGGGCTTTATATTGATCATGGAATCAAATTCAATCCAGTCATCGTTGGATTTTTCCGGATAGATATTAATGCCCCACATATTTTCTCTTTTGGAACCATTTTCTGAAAGCAAAACTTCTTCATCAGAATGAAGTTCGCCGCCAATTGCCATACTTCCTTGTTCCACATCCACAACTGCTTTAACTAAATTACCGAATTGGTCTTTAGCGATATTTCGCAGTTCTTCTATATCAATAGGCTCTCGGACTATTTTTATTTCCATTTTGCTTTTTTTTATTATACACCAGATACTAACTTCGCTTGTCTCGGGTGCTATCATGTATGATAGCACCCTCGATATGCCCACACTTCCGTCATTGCGAACCCGACATTCTAACATTCTATAGAATGTTAGAATGTCGGTGTGGCAATCTTACAAAAGTTCGGAAGTTTTGCATATAAAAAGCCCCGACTCTGCGTCGGGGCTTTTGGGTTTCCTAGAACTTGAAGTTCAACTCCAGAAAACCCTTGATGCCAAACTCCCTTTCGTCTAGGAAACTCGGGATGTTTCCCGAAATATCCCGAACGAAGGTGTAGCCATCGCCGTAGTAGGCCTTGACACCCACCGACAGCCACGAGAACAACCGAATCGTCGGACCGCCTTCCGCCCACCAGCCGCCGCTTTCGAGATTGTAGGCGGCGCGAACTTCACCGGAAAGAAAACTTGTGATTTTTCCCTTCCATCCGATGCCCGCCTCCGCCATACTTTCCGAAAGTGACTGCTCGAAGGAAAGTGTGAACGACTGGCTGTTCCAGTCAATCCGCTCGCACCCCTTCACGGTCGGACCGTAAAGTGTCAGGTAACTGGCGAACTCCGGCCAGTAGAAGTTGAGGTCGCCGATTTGGAGTCGAAGCGGCTCAACCTTCTTGTCGCCGGTCATCCAGAAATCCCACACAGACAGCAGGAGCGAGATGCTGCTGTTGGAGAAGAGTTTCGGGATCTGGGAAAGAATCTTGATATCACGAGAATTGGTTTCAACTCCCAGCGATTCAAGATCAGCGATGTATCCGTTGATATCGCTGTTTTCCCCGAGAGGATACCGAACCGTTCCCAACGCGCCAGCAAAGTACGTAACGACATCGAGCGGATGCGCTCCTCCGTCAAGTACTTTCGCCGCAACCAGTTCAGCGTTGTATTGCTGTTGGTTGAGGCCTCCCGCTTCCATCATCGCCCCGAACTCGAAGCGATACTGCCTGTATTCCAGCGTTGACTCCCCCTCCCATCCGGCCAGATAGAGATCGCGGCCGAACCAGTGAGTGAGAAGTTGCGTGGAGAAGGCATTGACGGGGTTGGCGCTGAAACGATCCGAATCGTCATTTTCGTTGACGAATTCGTAATCGTCCATGCCAGCCATCGAGTAGGCGCGAAAGTGGCCGTACTCGTGGGAAACGCCGGCGATGGCGCTTTCGATCACCGCCAGCGGCGCTACGGCTCCGAAAAATCGGAGAACCCGCTCGCCCGTCCTCTGCTTCTCCGGCTCGCTACCCAGGATCAGCCTGTCGGCGGCGAAATGCAGAAGCTCCGGGATCGCCAGCGACCAACCGGCGATTTCGTCACGACCCAACACTCCCGGCTCGGAGAAGTTGTGCCAGATACGCGCTTTCATCTCCGGCTGGTTGTCAGCCGAATCCTGCTCGCCGCCGAACACCTGCATGAATAGAAACAGGCAAATCTTCACGGCTTTCTCCTTCAAAAAGAGTTTAAATTTTCAGCCTTGAACTGTCTACATTGTAACATACAAAATAGTATCTGTCAATAGCGCGTTCCGGCTCGGCGTTTATGTTATCCAACCATTCGCTACAATTAGAGAATAGACAGTATATTATCGAAGTCGGACTTCGATAATATTACGCGCGGGATTTTTAAAAACCTCCGAGTTTGAAAGAGATGGATCGTCTATGAGCAATTCCCGATCTGCCAGCTAGCGGATTGTTTTTTGGTTTATGTTAAAATAAAAAGTAGGTATTTAGGCAATTATCCATGACGCGTAATCAAATAATTCTTATATTTGTCGGCTTAGCGGTGGTTGGTGGCATTATCCTTCTTTTTGTTTTTGGCGTTAAACGAAACGAACCGAGCTTTGCCGGCACTCTAAACTTTTGGGGAGTTTTTGATTCACCGGCCGCCATGGAACAAGTGATTGGTGCCTACAAAAAAGAGCGGCCGCAGATTGAAATTATCTACCGCCAGCTCAATCCCGCCACCTACGAAAAAGATCTTGTTGACGCTCTTGCCAGCGGCAACGCTCCCGATCTTTTCATGGTCCATAACACCTGGCTTCCGAAACACTTCAATAAAATGGCGCCCTTTTTGGAAGAACAGATTTCCATCGCGGATCTGCGCCGCCTGTTCCCCACCGTTGTTGAACAGGATTTCGCCCCCGACGGCGCCGTCTATGCTTTGCCGCTTTATATAGATACGCTCGCTTTTTTCTATAACCAAGATATTTTTGACAACAAAAGCATTGCTCTGCCTCCAACCACATGGAAAGAGTTTGAAAATTTAGTTCCTAAACTTAGAACTTTAGACAAACTGGGCCGGATAGAAAAATCGGCGGCCGCCATTGGCGGGTCAAATAAGAGCATTAACCGCGCCATCGACTTGTTAAATCTGGTCATGTTACAATCGGGCACGAAAATGGTGGCCGATGATTTCTCCGAGGCAAGCTTTAATTCCAATGAGGGTTTGGAGGCGTTGAATTTCTATACTAAATTCTCCAGCCCCACAAATCCCGCGTATACCTGGAGCGACGGCCTCGCCTATTCGCTGGACAGTTTTGCCGCCGGTGACACGACGATGATGTTTAATTACTCTCATCAAATCGGCGCGTTAAAAGAAAAAAATCCGTTTCTTAATTTCCGCGTAGTGCCGATGCTTCAACCGGAAAAACGAACCCAGGATGTTAATTTCGCCAACTATTGGGGCATCGCCGCGTCCAGCAAAACTCCTTATCGCCTTGCCGCCCAAGATTTCATTCTTTTTTTAACTGCCAATCCGCAAATTTCCCAAGCATATTTGCAACTCACCGGCCGGCCGCCGGCTCTCCGCGGTTTAATTAGTCAATACTTGGATAACCAGGAATTGGGCGTTTTTGCCAGACAAGCATTGACCGCAAGGTCCTGGCCTCAAATTGATAACGTGGCGGTAGAAAATGCATTGAATACTATGCTGGAGGATGTCATCGGCGGCCGCTCACCGGCGAGGAAAGCTTTGCAGGAAGCGGAAAATAAAGTGTCACAACTTATGAGGAGCAATCGTTAAAAATTATTACTAATTACTAATCGACACTAATTAAACTAATGGCGAATTACAACTCAAAATTAAGAAATTTCTTGCTTTGCGCTGTTGTTTTTGGCTTTTCGTTTTTAGTTTTTAATTTTGTGCTTGTGCCCGCCGCGCAGGCACAAGGCCTGACTCTTGCTCCTAAATGCAATCCCACCCTACCGCCAAATCTTTCGCAACTTCCCGAGGAAACGAAAAACGAATTGATAGAGAAAGCCGGGAAAGAGGGAAAGCCAACCGTTCCCTGCGATATCCCCGCATTTATTACTTGGGTCCGGCAAGTCATAAGATTTCTCTTAACAGTCGCCATCCCGCTCGGTATAGTTTTCGTTAGTTGGGGCGGATTTGTTATAATGACAGCAGGCGGTTCGGATGAAAAAGTTAAGAAAGGCAAGGATATAGTTCTTGCCTCGGTTATCGGCATAGCCATCGCTCTGGCCGCATGGCTGATAGTAATTACGGTTGATAAGATTTTGAGGGGTGGGATCTAAAAATGAAAAAAACCAATTCAAAATTAAAAACCGGTTTAAAATTTCTAACTTCCGTTTTTATATTTTCCTTTTTGGTTTTTAATTTATTTGCTGCGCCGTTAGTTTTCGCGCAAGACCAAGTCGGAGGAGGAGGCAAGCTCGACAGCGGTCTTTTCGATTTGGAAAAAGAAAATCCCCTTAAAACTACCAATGTTATTGACTTAATTAACGCGATTCTAAGAAGTCTTACTTTTGTCGCCATTCCAATAGCGGTTTTAATGATTATCGTGGGTGCCTTCCAAATGTTGTCAGCGGGAGGCGATGTGGAAAAATTTTCAACCGGCAAAAAAACTATTTTGTATGCCGCTATTGGCTTCGCTGTATTTCTGGGAGCTCGTATGTTAATCGGCATCTCGGCAGAAATCTTGGGCGCGAAACCGGAAACACTTGAACAAATTCGAAAAGTGGGACAGTAATAACACAATGAGAAAAGCTTCTCTAAACTTGTTTTTAATAATCTCTTCTTACGCCGTAGCAATGCCTGTCTTCGCGCAAGAACCACCGGGTCCAGCCACCAAAGAATTTTTGGGAATATTGGCAAGATTAACTAATTGGATGCTGGCGGTCCTTATGGTCGTAACGGTTGCTTTCATAGTTTACGCGGCCTACCTTTACTTAACTTCCCAAGGCGATGTGGAAAAAGTTAAAACTGCCAATCGAGTCATTCTTTACGCGGTAGTTGCTGTTGCCGTGGCACTGCTTGCTTACGTGTTTATAAACATCGTTACCGCCTTGGTTAGGCCAACGGCGCCAACAACAACGCCAGGAGGAGCACCGCCGTCATATATATGGCAAAATCCTAGTCCCTTTGGGAAGTAAAAATCCTCAATGTGCTATAATAGAAACATTGCAGGCTAAATCAATTTTAAATTGATCGCCCGCGAAAGGTCGAAAATGAAACTCCGCGAATATACAAATCAAGCACCAATATACGAATTCGTATATCCGCGCTGGATTCGCTATATTGGTGGAATATAAGAAAATACTATGAAAAAATTTGGATCAATCACAATCACCGCTTTAGCGCTTTTGCCTCTTTTGGCATTGGCGACTAGCCATCTAGGAGTGGATTTCGTCGTGCCTAGCGGTACGGGCATTAACCAAGTCATTGCAATCATTAATACGTTGTCTCTATGGATGCTCTATGGACTGCTCGTCGTGGCTGGGGTGTTTATTGTCTATGCCGCTTACCTTTACTTGACTGCCGCCGGTGATTCGGAAAAAGTAAAAAGCGCAAGCAACGTAATTATTTACGCAGTTGTAGCGATAGGCGTGGGTTTGTTATCCCGCGTTATCGTCGCCATCGCTAAAGGTTTAGTGGGGAAGTAAAAAATTATCCAGCCTTTGACGGGACCCCGCCTTCAAAATGTTTATAATAAAGTGGCGAGGGAAATAATAAAGGCCTCGTGGAAAATTCCACGAGGCCTTTTGGGTTGGGCTCATTTGAAGAAGAAGTAGTCAATCCTGATAACCGCCTCCCCTTCTCCGCGAAGCTTGAAGGTACTACTGGGGATATTATCCCCAAACCATTCCTTCCACTTGGCATCCTGATTCCGGACATGGGATTCACCAGTCCAGTCACAAAACTCATACAGCTTCGCGGCGTTGATCTGGAAGTTGAACCGAGCGTCGTCGGGAACCTCCGGCGGCTTCAGCTCGGCGATGCTGACCCACTCACTCAACTTTTTGGGATGGAGCTGGATCTTCACCACCTTGGTGACTTTCTGCTCGACCGGCTTGAGATTCTCGGCCGGCTTCTCCGTTGCCGAAGTTCCGTAAGCTTTGCCGCAAGACGCGATCGAGGGATAGATGAGGAGCGCGAGAACGCACGCTCCCGCCACTGCCCAAAGCCCCCAGCTCTTGTGGAACTCCTTGATTTTGGCGGGTTTGGGCGTCGAACTTGCTGTGTGTGCCATTAGGGTTTTCCTCCATTACCACGTCCTTTGTTGCCGGGACCACGACTGCGTTTCCCGGAAGTCGCCTTGGAAAAACGATTCAGGAGAGCGGAAAACCAGATGGGTAGGGCAGCTTGGGGAGTCTTCTCGATTGTCTCCAGAGTGTCTGGAGATAAACCGAATTCTTCCACCGACGCTACCTTGTCGAACTGCCTCTGCACTAGGTACATCGCCCTATCAAGTGACATTTCCTTGCCATTGCGCTTGGCCTGCGCCACCATCCGTTGCGCCATACACTTGACGCCCAGCATCTCCTGATTCTGGGCCTTGGCTCGTTTCTCAGCCACCTGCTCCTCTTGAGCCGCTGCCTTCAGTGCCGGAGAAAGTTCCGGATCGCTGATGATCACCGAAACCACCTGGATGCCGTGATGCCCCTCGACGGTAATATCACCGGAAGGCATCGGCTCACGGAAGCCGGCCAGCAGACTAGCCTCAAACGCGTCGTCCTTGATCTTCTCGTAAATCTCGTCAAGGTCCTTACACCCGCGACCGATGTCGGTCGCGAACGACTTAGTGTACTCCTTGACGGATTCTTTGAAGTCCTCCGAGGCGAGATCAAGATACCGCGCCAGATCCGTGATCCGATAAATGACGGAGATATCGAGCGTCACGAACTCTTCGTTCTCCGCTTCGACATCCAGCTTCACGTCCAGAACCCGGTTCTGAACGCTATGGATCTGCGACTCGTTAACGGTCGCGATCCATTCAAACGGCCGGAAGAGAAGAACCCATCCCGGCCCCGCCTGCCGCAAACCGCCAAAGATGTTGGTCACTAAGACCTTCGTCTTGGGTTCCACGGTAACGGAACAGATGCGAAGAAGCACTACCGCGAGCGCCATTCCGATTCCCATTTGCACCGGCGAGAAAAAGAATAACAGTGCCACCACGATGATGGCGAACAGGAACCAATACACGATTTTCACAGAAACCTCCCAAAAATTGAGATTGTAAAGGTACAGTTTTTCTGTTATGATTCTACCATAGTTATTTGGAAAAGTCAACCCCACCACATAGCGTTTCTATGTATGGGGCAAGTCCTGCTCCCGTGGCGGAATTGGAATACGCGCGTGGCTTAGGACCACGTCCCGCAAGGGTTAGAGGTTCGAGTCCTCTCGGGAGCACAAAGGAATTCTAAGCGAGTTCTCGCCCACAACAATATCTGTCCAAGTCAGTTTCGGTGTCCACCTCAATTAGTTTCAGTATTAAGTGGAAAAGCAGCTGCATTGCTCCCCCACTACTATGACACGTCATAGTGCTATGACGTGTCATAGTAGTGTCTGTTTCAGTAATAAGAGGAGTGGCAGAATCAATAATCTACTGCTATGACATGTCATAGCAGTAGGTAATCGCGATCCTGAAAGATGACGACTTAAAATATGACACACCGTAGCGCTATGACGTGTCATAGCAGTTTTGTTTTATATAGCGGCTATTTTCTTTTTTTAAAATCGCTGGTGGAACTTCTTGCTGAACTTATAAGGCCGCTACCGCTTGGTCTTGGCGGATTTGTTAGAAGATCCCACAAATCAATGTTTTCAAATAAAGATTCAGAGAAGGACTTTTCTATTTTAACAGATCCGCTGAATTTCGATTGTCGCGGAGAGGAACGATAGCTTTTGTAAGAAGCTGTCATATTAAAAGAATTTTTCTTAATAACGCTTATAGTTTGCGGAGCTATCCAAAGAATTTCGCCGATTTTTCTATAAGATTTTCCGGATCGAACCAACGCGTTCACTGCCAATCTTCTCAATATAATTTTTTTTTCGTGATCGCTTATTAAACTTTCCAAAGCTCTTTGAAATTCTTTTTTGGATTTCAAATCTGTCAACTTAGTAAGCAGTTCGTCCCAAAGAACTCCCATCCATTTTTCTGCTTCCTTACCCCTTAGTTGATCAACGGTTTCTTCTTTGTTATTTTTATTGTTATTGTTTTTCACAATTTAGCATTATATCACACCGCTATGACACGTCATAGCGCTATGACGTGTCATAGCAGCGGCGCGTAATTGATCGCGATCTCGGAGGATTACTTAAAATCATTATTAGAATTCTAACTTGAGGGTTTTCTTAAGCGAAGCCGAGTCTGACTCGACGACATTTTTGTGAGATTGCTTCTCCGCCAGATGGCGGATCGCAATGACGACGAACTATTTCGGAAGTGAGACTTCCGAAACTCCAGCGCGATAATATGATCGAATGAGATTTGAGGGGCAAGTCCCTCCCTATCCACGAACTATAAAAATAGGCGTTTTCAAAAACGCCTATTTTTATAGCTTTTATAGCACTTTCTAGAAAGCGGAAACGTTGATAGTTATGCTTACAGTCCCGGTGCAGGAACTGTTATCGGATGCCTGAACTGTAAAAGTATTATTGGTAACCGTATCAGCGGTTCCTCCGATTACACCGCTAGAAGAATTTAGCGTAAGACTCGAGGGCAAAGAACCGCTGGTAATACTATAAGTATAGGGAGTAGTACCGCCGGAAGCAGATACGGTTGTAATCGTGGCTACAGTGACCGGAAGGGGTCCGGTTACATTGTGTGGGCCACTGGGACTTTCGGTAACCGTGATTGTTCCACAACCTCCTCCGCCGCCCGTAGTCACGGGCCCGCCGGGCGTTCCTCCAATCAAAACTGCCGCCGAGTAAGCTGTTACTATTATGCTTTCCGTCCCGTCGCTAACCATCTGCAATTTAGCAAACGCGCTATTTGGGAGAAAAACATACTCTGTTTTAAAAGAAGAAAATGGATCAACTGGTATTTTATTCGTGGACATTAGCGTCCCGGTTCTGTCGAAGTATTGAACAACGGCAAGACCTTCTTTGGGGGTCAAGTTTTTAAATAGAACCGTGAAAGTATCTTTAAACGTATTCTGACTGACAATCTGGACACTAACTTGTTGCGGAGCCGTGGAAATTACGCCATCGGATGGGATGGGCTTAACAACCTTTTGCGGCTGCGTTTGGATAAATATTGGCACTAACTTCTCAACCCGCTCCACTACTCGCACTTCTTTTAATAGCTGTTCTGGACGCACGCCTAATGATCTAAATATATTTACGGAAACTTCCGATTCTTTTTGAGTAAGATCAGTACTCGCGGTAATAAACTTCAATAAGTTGTCGAACCAGAAAGGCAAAGCTCTGGCTGATTGGAAACCTTTTTGCGGCAATTTAAGCGTGAAAGTAACCGGCCCCGAAATTACAGGAATAACCGTAACTCCGCCAGCTGACGGACCGCCTTCCCCAGAACCGGCCGAACCGTCACCGGACCCAGATCCGGGCCCGCCCGGAGGAGGTCCGCCATCGCCTCTCGGCGGCTTAGGGGGGTATTTTATGGGAGGAAAAAATAACGGCCGAGAATAATCTTCCGTTTCTCCATATTCAAACGGCATCGGCCAAGAACCGTTATAATTTTGGCCTAGTTTGATGTCCGTTAATGTGAATCTTATCCAGCTTTCCGAAAAGCCGGCGGGAATCAAGGCGGATACCTGTAGCGGCAATGTATATTCGATGCTTTCTCCTTCGGGTATTAACAACTCTTCATCGATAACTAAATGCTCAAGAGAAAAAGAGTTGCTGTCCCATTTCAAATTGTTATTGAGATCGTAAAGTACATTTAAATATATCGGGTTGTCAGACGGCCAAGCAACATTAGTTACGGTGAGGCTCTGCCAATCCCAGCCGTCATCCGCTCCAATCGCGGAATCCGGGCTGTCTTGATCAACTTGATGTGAATCGAATTCCTTATCCGCTTTTTCACCCAGAAGGAATGGCTGTTCCTTGTGGCGCGCTCCTTTGCTTGCCAAAAGAGACGGGAAATCTCCATTGTCGGCATCAGGCGCGTCGCCAAAATCATAAAGACTTGAGGATATCGTTTGTTCACAAATTTGCGGCGCGTCGGCGGGAACATTGAGAACTTCCACGTCCATAGAAACGCCGGGGAAACTGACCAACGATTGAATCGGGGCATTCTGACTGCCGCCGCAATTGGTTGCTATTCCCAGCTTAATTTTGTGCTGTCCGGGAGAAACCGCAAAATCAGGGAAATCGCCGGACCAACTGCCGCCACTGGCATTAATCGGCCCGAATTTCAGGATATCGTTGTCATAAAGAGAAACACGATAGGGCGGCGCGAGACATGGCCCGCCGGTGTAGCCGGCAACAGACGCGCTGACTTTTACCAGTTCATTGTCAAAAGCGGTAAATTGGTACTCCGGTAACAAACCGGAAACTAACTCGTTACTGGAGAATTTAATCGGCAGTAACGACATACTTAAAGGGCAAACAGCCGGCGAAGGACCGACCGCCGTCATAGACGCTTCCGTAAAATTAACTATGGATTGTATAATTCCTCCGGCGCAGTTGGTTTGAACAACTAATTTAATTGCGTGAGCGCTGCCCGAATCCGCGAAAAATTCCGGGAAATTTCCTGACCAACCGCTAAAAGTGCCGTAGATTTCCTCTCCCGGGCCGCCAAACTTGACAACGTTATTGTCGTAAAGAAAAACTCGGAATGGTCCGGGTAAATTCAAACAGGCTCCTCCTAAAGGCGGGCTGATGGACGCGCTAATGTTTACACTGCCGCCTTCGGGAGGGGCGGTAAAATTGTATTCAGGGAAAACACCAGAAACCAGATTGTTATTGGAAAAGGATAGGGCGCTACCGATCGTTTGAGGCGCGGGACATACAACGCAGGCGCTACCGCCTCCGCCTCCTCCGCCAGGAGGACCGCTGACGATAACCGTTGAAACATCGGAAGCAGAACCGTAATCATTGGAACAAGTTATCTTATATTTGTATCTATCGGGGCCGAAGAGGGGGCCTGTTTCCTCCGCGCCGCCGGCCGGATTTTTTGAACCGGACCAAGCCCCGGAGCCAAGGCAAGAAGTGGGATCGTTGGCGGTAATCCATTTAAGCAAAGCGGACGAACCGTTGGAGATTTCTATAGGGTCATCGGATCCGTTGGCGGTGAGGTCGGTAGCGGGAGGCGGGAACGTCGGCGGCAACGGAGGGACGCCGACAGGGGTCCCTCCAACCGGGAAAACTATCAGAGAAGTTCCTCCGCCGACTGGAGGAGAAATGTTTTGGAAAGCGATTGGGTTGAGCGACGTCACGATCGGAACGCCTTTTGGAACCGGCAAAACTATGCCCAAAACTTTATGCCCGCCGGGAAAAATACAAAGAAAAAGAAAAACTAAAACCACTATGAGAACGGCCGTTAAAACAGCGAAAAGCGGCTTGCGTTTTTTTTGCTCCGGACGATCGCTGATTATTTGGTTTTGTTGTAAAAATTCCGCCATGAGCGCGTTTATTTGATTTCGTAAACCGGCCTGTATTCCACCCGCCGATTGATTACCGGGGTAAACGACTGGTCAAATTCCAAATTCTGCCGGATATCGGGAGCCGGAAATTCCAATTTTTCCGGATAATCGCCGGAGATTTTTGGTAATTGAACAGTGGTTAAAACAAGCGGCGGCCTCCCTATGGGAGATAGATCAAGCTCCAAAATCAAAGTTGGAATATAGCCGGTAACCTGGGCTCGGCCAATGGCAAGCAAAATACAAATAATTAAAATTACGAGAGCGATGCCAATTGCCGCAAGCAAAATCCGCAGGCGGTTTCTCTGTTTTTTGTCTCCCTCGTTTTTACCGGCGAGCCAATAATCGGAGGGGTGGCTGTGACGATTAGTAATATCTGGCATTATCTAAACATCTTTAGAACTTTTCTTTTTTATCGTGGCTTATACGGGAATAAATCTTACTTCCGGATTAAGATCTCCTACACTTTTTAATTATATCATATTGCTCCTGTCGGCTGCGGGACAATTTCTGAATAAACTCTTATAATTAACTTTATGACAAAATCGGTAGTCCTCGCAATTATGGACGGGGTGGGGTTCTCGCGAGAAACGGGAGGCAACGCCGTTGCATTGGCAAAAAAACCGAACTTGCAAAAAATCAGCGAGAATTTTTTGGGTGCCGCCCTACGCGCCTCCGGTATCGAAGTGGGAATTCCTTGGGGAGAAGTGGGCAGCTCGGAGGTAGGTCACGCCAATCTTGGTTCCGGCTTAGTGATTTATCAAAATTACCCGCGGATTAGTTTAGCCATCCAAGACAAAAGTTTTTTTAAAATTCCGGCTTGGGAAGAAGTGATTAAAAAACCGAGAGTACATCTCTTGGGACTCGCCACTAATTCCGGCATTCACGCGCACATTGAGCATCTTCTGGCGCTCCTGAGAATGCTCGCCGAAAAAAAATACCGAGGCGAGGTCTTCGTGCATATTTTTACCGATGGAGAAGATGCTCCGCCTCGGTCAGCGGAAATTTTCGTAGAAATGACGGAAAAAGAAATGGCGAGCGCGAAGCTCGGTAAAATCGCGAGTATCACCGGCAGATATTGGGCCATGGACCGTAACAAAAATTGGGACCGGACTAATCGCACCGTCGCTTGTCTTACTGACGGCAAAGGGCAAACTGCAAATAGCGCTATCGAAGCCATAAAAAATGCTTATTCCAAGAATACAGAAGATGAGTTGATCGAACCCACGATAATTGTAGATAAAAAAAACAATCCGGCTGGATTGTTGCGAAACGGGGACGCGGCAATTTTTTTCAACTTCCGGCCTGACCGCGCGCGGCAATTAACGGAAGCGCTAAACAAAATTCCCGGGCTGTTTTTAGTCACTATGACTCAATACGAAGACGGCTACCAAGGCCTCGTGGCTTTTCCGCCGCAATACATTACTCAACCCCTTGCTAAAATTATTTCTGATGCCGGGAAAACCCAGCTTCACATCGCGGAAAGCGAAAAATACGCGCATGCCACTTATTTTTTCAATGGCGGGATCGAAGCGCCGTTTCCCAAAGAAGACCGTCTGACTATTCCCTCTCCTTCGGCGCCAAGCTACGATCAAAAACCGGAAATGGCCGCTTATGAAATCACCGATAAAATTCTTTCGGCGATAGAAAAGCAAAAATATGATTTTATTGTGGTTAATTTCGCCAATGGAGATATGGTTGGCCACACTGGGAATTTGAAAGCTGCCTCAAAAGCGATTGAAATTGTGGACGAGTGCTTGGGCAAAATCGCCACCGCGGTTTTGGCGCAAGATGGCGCTATGCTAATCACCGCCGATCACGGCAATTGCGAAGAAATGATCAATCCGGAAACCGGGCAGATTGACACTGAACACTCCACCAATCCGGTGCCGCTTTGGATCATCGGCAACGCCTATCGGGCAGCCGCCCCCACGCTCCTTCGGGGCGAGGCTCGCTCCGAAGGAGCGGCGCCCTTATTGGAGTCGGGGCGGGAACCAGCCGGAATCCTAGCCGATGTAGCGCCAACCATTTTGGAAATAATGCAGCTCCCCCAACCCAAAGAAATGACCGGAAAAAGTTTGCTGCATTCCATCTCTCGGTTGGTTTTGTAAGATTTCTTAATACTCGACTAATTTTCTTTCGAACCGTTTATCGAACTGTCTGCTGTTCTTCGAATCTTCAAATTGTCTATGGTCTAATTCGCGCGAATTAGACCATAGACGGGACTAAGCCTACTTTTCCAGCTTAATGTCGTAAGAGATGAGACCGGATTTGGTGAAGTGGGTGGAAGCGGATTGGAATGGCTTATAACCCTCTTTGACGGCGGTCACATAATAGTCGCCGGGGCCGATTAAAAAGTTGAAACGGCCGTCTTCGCCGGTAACCCGCGTTCCTAAAAGCCAATTTTTCTTGGCGTCAAAAAGCCGGATTACAGAAAGAGAAAGCGGCTGTTCACTGGCGCGATCGAGTACCCAACCGAAAGATTTGAAAAAGACTTCGCGGAAAACAATTTTCAAAATTATCATAAGCGCGTAAACTCCCAGCACAATGTAAGCCAAAACCGAGGGCGCTAGAACAATCGTAAGAATGCTCAAGACCGCGCCGATAGCCAAAAGCCAAGGACTCAAGCGATTAAAAAGATCCAGCAAAAATCTTCCCAGCTTCAATAGTTTGTAAGATTTCGGCGTCAAAGAAGATTGCAGGGATTCCAGGGCAATTTCTACATTAATAGTCTGGACCGGGCCGAGCACTTTAAGTACTTGGGTTTCTTTGTCGGCAAAACCGCTTTTGGAAACTTTGATATAATATTCTCCCGGCCGCACCAAAAAGCCGAATCGCCCATCGGAATCGGTAATTTGAGTTTCTTTCACTTTTTTAAACTTGGCATCCAGAATTTTTACGGCGGCGCCCTCAATCGGCCGACTAGTCAGATGATTGTAGATTCTACCCCAAGGTTTTCTTTCGCGGATTCGCAAAAATCCCAAACCAAGATAGCTGAAGAACTTAGACAGCGCGAATGCCAATTCAGCGCTTGCCGAAAGCGCCGTATTCACCACGGCCCCGACACTGCTTGCTCCCAAAACTACTGCCGCCGGAATCGCCACATTTTTGGCAAAATTTACCGCTTCAGGAATAGAACGCAAATCTTCTAAAAACTGATCCAACACCCCCTCGGGCAGTCCGCCGCCAAGAACCACTCGAAAACCCTCAATCGTTTGTTCAAATTTTTCTTCCGGCTGAAGATTTGTTGCCGGCCAGCGCCCGGAAACTTTCCCGCTTAGCAGATACGGCCCGGGCGGACCGTCTAAAGTAAAACTGACGGCTTTGGTTTCTTTCGGACCGAAAACGCCGAGATCAATTACTAATTCCCTGGCCGATTCATTCCAAAGAGCGTTCAGGGATAGGCCGGTGGGAGTAGCGCCAAACGGGATGAAAAAAACTACCCGGGCGTCTGAAAGCTGATCACCGGGGTTTTGAATATTCAAAGTTACTCCTTTTGAATCCGCGCTAACCGGAAAAGCCGAAACAAGAAGCAAAAAAACGGCTAGTATCAAAAAAATGCTGGTTCGTTTCATGTCTTTTATAATTGTAACATATTACCCTACTTCCGATGCCGGTCGTGGAAGGCTTCGTGAACTTCTTTGAGATGTTTATTGGTAACGTGAGTGTAAATTTGGGTAGTGGAAACACTGGCGTGCCCAAGCAATTCCTGGACCGAGCGTAAATCCGCCCCGTTCATTAAAAGATCGGTGGCAAAAAGATGGCGCAGGCCATGCGGAGTGATTCGGCGCGTAATCCCGGCTTTGCGGGCGTAAAAACTTACCAGTCGTTGCACCGCTCGCGGCGTGATTTGCCCGATTACCTTGCCGGTTTTGTTCAAGCTCACAAAAAGATGCTCATAAACATCGGGCCGTTTTTCCAAATAATCTTTGATCGCCTTTTTGGCGGTGTCGGAAACAAAAACAATTCTTAATTTGTCCCCCTTCCCCCGAACCGTCAGCTCCCCTCGATTGAAATTTTCGTAACGATTCAATCCGCACAACTCGGAAAGCCGGAGGCCGGTGGAGAATAAAAGTTCCAAAATCGCCCGGTCCCGCAAAGCGCGCAGACTATCTGCTGACTTGCCCCGAGTCGGATCGAGGGGAGCCGCCAGTAACCGCTCAAGATCGGAAAATTCTATTATCTCAATTTGCCGCTGGGAAATTTTTGGCAGTTCGATTTTGTCCGGTGCCAGCACTTCGTAATCTTTTTTAATTAAGTATTTGAGAAAATTCCGGAGCGCGATGACATAATAAGACTGGGTGATTTTTTTAAGATTCTTTTCTCTGGCAAGAGCCAATCGGAAATCTTTGACGCTGTTCGGGGTTATGTCCTTTTCGCCTTTTATTTTCGCTTTAGCAAAAAAAGCGGTGAGATAATGCTCGTAATTTTCCCGAGTACGCAAAGAGCGGTTTTTCTCGATTTCCAAATAGTCCAGATAGTCCTTCAAAAGCTTTTCTATTTGAGCCATTTTTTAATTATACTCTACATCATAAATTTCTAATTGACCCTACTGAAAATTAATTTAATTAACCTAATTATTCTAATTGACCTAATGAAACCCCAATTCCTAAATGCCCGGGATTTTGAATCGAGTTGATAAATCATAAATTTTTGTCTATACTGTCAAGACATAGATATGGTTAAAAGACCTCCAGTCATAGTAATAATGGGCTCTGTAGATCACGGGAAAACTACCCTCCTTGATTACATTCGTAAAACCAACGTTGCCGCCAAAGAGGCCGGCGGTATTACCCAGTCGGTTGGCGCGTATGAAATCGAACATCAAACATCGAACATCGAACAAGTCCAACACATCACTTTCATCGATACCCCCGGCCACGAAGCTTTTTCAAAAATGAAAGCCCGGGGCGCGAAAATCGCCGACATCGCCATACTGGTTGTCGCTTCTGACGACGCAGTCCAGCCGCAAACCAAAGAGGCAATTAAAATAATCCAAGCGGCAAAAATACCGTTTATTGTCGCCATCAACAAAATAGACAAGGTGCCGGACACCGACCGGGCCAAAAATGAATTGATGCAAGCGGGTGTTTTGCTTGAGGGCTATGGCGGCAACATCAGCAATCAGCCGATTTCTGCCAAAACCGGACAAGGGGTAAATGAACTTTTGGACCTGGTTCTGCTTACCGCGGAAATGGAAAATTTAACCTACGATCCTAAAGCAACCGGACAAGGTTTTATTCTGGAAGCCAAAATGGATAGCCGGCGTGGCGCGGTGGCAACCGCCGTTATAAAAAACGGATCAATTAGACAAGGAGATTATATAAAAGCTCATGACGCTTTCGGAAAAATAAAAATTCTGGAAAATTTTCTCGGCAAACAGATTAAAGAAGCGGCGCCGTCAAGTCCGGTCAGAATTCTCGGATTTGAAACTTTGCCGAAAGTCGGCGAAGAATTTTTGGCCGGGCCGGATATAAAACCGAACACCGCCAATCCGCTTGCGGTGAGCTTGTCGAATCCGCCCATGATAAAACCGGCCATCGGAAAGCCCGCCATCGCTAAAACCGCGGCGGAGAAAGAAGGAACGGTCCGGCTGATTTTGAAAGCCGATGTTACCGGATCACTGGAAGCCTTAGCGGAAATTATAAAAGGGCTTCCCAAAAAAGAAGAACGAGAGATTGAAATTATTGACGAGGGAGTTGGCGAAATCACGGATGGAGATGTGAATCTCGCGATTTCAACCAAAGCCATAATTATCGGCTTTAAAGTCGGCGCCAATAAGGCGGCCGAAACTTTAGCCAGAACGCAAAATATCAAAATCATCCAATCGGAAGTTATTTATGAACTGTTAAAAGCCGTCGAAGAGGCCATGGCTTTCTTCGGTAAGAAAATTGCCAGGGGAAAGTTGGAAGTTTTGGCTGTCTTCGACAAAAAGGGTGCCAAGCAAGTAATCGGGGGCCGCGTTACCGAGGGAAGTATCTTAAACAATGCCGTATTGGAAGTTGAGAGAAGAAATGGAATATTGGGCAATGGCAAGGTCGTCAACCTCCAGCAAGCGAAAAAGGATGTTAAAAACGTTCCAGCCGGAAACGAATGCGGCATGCTGTTTGATTCCCGAGTCGAAATAAAGGTTGGGGATCAATTAGTGATGAGGTAATGAACTTACCCACATAATATGCGCTTCCATAGACCCGAAAGAGTCAGCGACCTTGTGATAGAGGAGCTTAATAAGTTATTGCTTAGGGAGATCGAGATACCGGACGCGTTAATAACCATCACTGACGCGGAAGTATTAAAAGATTTATCCAGGGCCGTGGTAAAAATCAGCGTTCTGCCCTCGGAAAAATCCGGCGAGGTATTGAAGGTTTTAGAAAAAATGCGGGGTCATTTACAGTATCTTCTGCTTAGAAAAATGAACATCAGACCAATGCCGCAGATTTCTTTCAAGCTTGATCTCGGCCCGGAGAAAGCGGCCATTATTGAAAAAAGATTGCTGGAGGAAAAATAAGTTTTTGCCCAAAGCGCTAAAAATGATCTGGAGAGAGAAAAAATAAAATATGCCACGAGTGGCGTATTTTATTTGTCTTGGTGCAGGATACTGAAAATAGTTCGAACCCATTTTGCCCCGAAATTAAACGCGGCTCCGCCGCGCCGATGACAATTTTCCCGCCGCCTTTTTAAAATTTTCAGAAGGCGGGATTGCGTTTTGTAACTTCTCCGCCGATTGGCGGATCAGACAAAACGGGAACAAGTTTTTCTTTGGCGGAAAATTTTTTTAAAATTCGACACTAAGCTACATTCTCATGAGCGATCTTATCAACTTGCGTTGAAGCTTCTTTGCCGTTTCAATATCTCCATAAATCCGCCCAGCTGGGCGGATTTATTGGAAATTAGTAATTAGTAATTCGTACGCCATTCGCCAATTACTATTTACCATTTACCGTTCCCCCTAATTATCGGCCAACCAATGCCGGCTTTTTGAGAAGTGTTCTCGCTTCTTTTTCTATCAAGCTGTCAGCTTTGGCCAAAAACTTGCTTGCTTCCAAAATCTCAACCAAAACAGGCTCATCCTTCTTAGAAAAGTGGACTATTACGTTGCCGATTTCCTTAGCAAAATCAATCGACCTATTGGAAAGCTCCCAGCTTAGCACATCGGCCTCCGGTTCGTATGAAATTCTTACATTATTTTTGCTTTTCATATTGCTTTTTTCTTCCTGGATAGAAAGTAATCACTTTTTTATCTTTACCATCCTCTTTGTATACTACCCGCAAAATATGATTCCGGTCAATTTTTCGTTAAGCAATCAAAAGCGGCAAGCGCGACCCATCGATTAACTCCGGTTTTTCCAGAGTTTTCAGAACTTGTTCCTTGGAAACAAAAAATTTGTGCCGTTTCAAAATTTCAAATTTGTCGTTCGCGTGACGAGTAAAAATTATCATCTGTTTTGTGCCCGGGGTCGGACTCGAACCGACATGCCTTGCGGCGCATCCTCTTAAGGGATGTGCGTCTGCCATTTCGCCACCCGGGCAAGGTTAGGTTGTTTCCCCGCCGCAGGCGGGACGCTGAATTTTTTAACCAATCGCCTTTCTCTTGGGAAAAATTCGCGGAGGCCGGGATGGGAATCGAACCCACTCATAGCTGTTTTGTCTGGCTACGCCAGATCTCGCGAAGCGAGACAGACAACCGCCCTCTGAGGCCTGGGGGAGAATCGAACTCCCGCGTATCTCTTTTGCAGAGAGATGCCTTACCACTTGGCTACCAGGCCATATTTCTGTTTCAGCAACTCCTTCTGCTGATGACTTTTCAAAAACCTCTCGCGCTTTACTGCTTCGCTTCTTAAATTATATAACTCATACCCCAACAATTTCCAAGGCCTTTTGGCTTTCGTGGAACGAACCTTCCCGACATTGTGAAGCTTCAGCCGATTTTCTAAATCCTCTGTTGAGCCGACATACAAATCATTATTTCGTTGGCTATTCAAAAAATAGACTGAATACATTGGTGTTTTGTCTCGCTGCGCGAGATCTGGCGTAGCCAAGCAAAGCGAGACAGACAACTGCCTTCCCAATTGGCTACCCGGCCATTTTCAAAATTTCATATCGGGATCTCGACTTCCTTATCCTAATTTAATATCGTGCGCCGGGACAGACCAGCCTTACACCTGCCTGCCCATGCCTACCGACAGGCAGGACTTGGCTATGGCGCCATCTCAGCACATTATTGTTGTAAATCAATATTTTTTCAACTGGTAATATAAGACCCGCTTATTCAGCGGGTGTTTAGTTTCCAAGAAATCGGAAGCGCGGCACTTTCCCGTCGTCAACTTCCACGTCTTCCAGAAACATTTTTAACGGCCGAGTCCATATCTTATTCTCTCCAGAAATTTCTTGATAAACAACCAGATATTCTTTTGTTTGGCTATCGCGGGCTACAAAAAGGACTTCGTATTTTTTGCCTTTGTAATGTTCGTAGATCCCGGCGGAAAGCTTTCCTTCAGTCAAATGCGCTTTTTCTGCCTTAGTGCGCCGCCACAACCGAATTCTCAAAAACAAAAGTATTGCCGCAACGACTACAAAAATCCACGGACCGAATTCAATCAGCCGCTGATTTTCCATAAATCTCCCTTTCTTAATCTGTGCTAAGACTAGCTTATCACTCCTTTGTCAGAGATGCCAACGCGCGAAATAACAAGGCCTCTCGTAACGAGGGTTTGTTATAATACAACGATTTCCGCTTTCTTCAAGCCGAATTTCATGGCTGAAGCGCGATCGGGAAACCAAATATCTACTCGATTTTGAAAACGCCGATTCATCCTGTCTTCCACGATGAAAACCTTTTCGCCAAAAAGCTCCGGAATTTTGATCCGAGTATAAAGGGGTAAAAAGTTGGCGGCTACTATGCCATCTCGAACTCTGGTACCGGCGGCGGTAATAAACGGCGTATCGTCGGTTTGATCGGGAGTCGAAGAATAAGCGGTAATATGAACGGTTATCCTCTGTACCCCCTCTTCAAACGGGCTTTTCGCGATCAAAGAGGTGGCTTCAATGCCGGAATCAACAATAAACTGGTCCGCATTTACTTTGGACAGGATAACAGGCGCGAACGAAGAAAGATTGCCCAGCAATGCCAAGGCAATTACTCCATGCGCCATTTTTTGAGTCATTTTATTCATAGGGGAAACAAAAAATCCCCGCTTAACGGAGACTTCTCATTTCGTTTAATTTTAGCATAATGGGGCTACTTTGTCAATAGCGATAATTCTTCTATGATGCTATGGTATTAGTAAGTGGATATTCGCATTATTTGCTCAAATTCCCGCCTTTGGCGAGGCTCGCCCTCTTGGGCGGCGCGTTATTAGCCCCGCCTACCGGCAGGCCTGCCTGCCGGTAGGCGGGGATTACTCCCATGCATAAACTTATCTCCTTCGTAATATCCCAGTCCCCTCGCCTCAAAAAGGGCGAGGAGGTGGAGTTGAAGCCGCTTGAAAGCGCGCCGCCTTATTATAAATCCACGATACCGAAGCAATTCGCTATAGCTGAAGAAACCAAGGAAGTTTTGGGACGCAAAGTAAAATTTCTCGTTCGCTCTTATCCGCCAGAAAACATCTTGGTGGAAGCCGCAATAGACATAGAAGACGCGTTTTCCGGCGATACTTTTCAATTACGCGAAGCTTTGATTGATGCCTGCCAAAAAATATCTCAAAAGCGGGGCGGCAGTTTGGAGTTAAGCGAAGAATATTCGATCGCCTTGGTTTCGGGTTATAACGGCGATCCGGAACAATTTTTATCAAAAAGACAGGAAATCGCCGCCTTTCTTAAATCGGAAAAAGAGCCTTTAGACGAAAATGAAATCGAATACACGCTTTCCAAACAAATTAAATACGCGAAAGACGATCTTGTAATTATAGATTGGGATGGCGCTTTTGTTTTTGACACTACCGGGAAAATCGACGATGTTATCGATCTTTTCCAAACGGCCAACTTACAGCTCTTAAGATATCGGGTTCTTGATTTCGAATTGGACAACCGTTTGCGTAAGGTTACTAAATTTGCCCACGCCCCAAACACCAAAATTCTTGTTTTCAACCGCAAAGAACTCACTAAGGCGTTCGGAGAGGTCATTGAAGTTCGGGGCCAAGCCATCGCGGACTTCGAAGTCATAGAACGGGATATTAAACTGATCGGCGATTGGTATTCCGCCAGACTTTATGACTTGGTATCCAAAAAATTCAAGCTGGACGAGTGGAAGGCCAACATCAAGGATAAGCTGGAATCTTTGGAGGACATTTACAATATCGTCGCGGAAAATTTCAGTATTTCCCGAACTCACTTTCTAGAACTCGTCCAAATTATCCTATTTTTTGTCCTCCAGATAGGGTGGTTCGCGCTCATCATTCTTGAATTCATTTATTTTACGAGGTAAAATGGCTTGGTTGCCCCGCCGATGGCGGGACTCGTCTGCTAATAGCAGACTCGGGCCTATAGTAAAGTGGTATTACGCACCCTTCGCATGGGTGAGGCGCGAGTTCGATTCTCGCTAGGTCCACAATTCAAAACTTTGGACGAATCTACTTTGAACGGAACTAAGGAAGCCAGCCCGCCGCCGCTCGCTACCGCTCGCCACACCACAGATCTCTAACCGGGGTTATCCACACCCCGCAAACTGTCCGGTTTTTTACGTGATATAATTATCTTATGATAAAGGTCGGCAAAACCTATTATTAATTTATGGTTATTGAAACTTGGTTGAATGTTTTGAGGGCGTCTTTGCAAAATCTTTGGCTGACGGTGGCGGGATTTTTGCCATCCTTGGTTGGCGCTCTTTTGGTGTTCATTATTGGTCTGATCGTAGCTGCCGTTTTGGACAGAGTCGTGGAACGACTGATCTACTACCTGAAAGTTGATACCCTTTTGAGAAAAGTGGGCGTTGAGCAGGTGGTTGAGAGAACCGGTATGAAGCTTAATTCCGGGCATTTCCTCGGAAAAATAGTTTACTGGTTCTTCGTGGTGGCTTTTCTTTTGGCCGCTTCCGACATCCTCGGATTTTTCACGTTGTCCAATTTCTTGAGGGACGTGTTAAATTATGTCCCCAACATCCTGGTCTCGGTTTTGATCGTCTTGGCTTCATTAGTCTTGGCTAATTTCTTAAAAGGATTAGTTAGGGCCACGGTAATGAGCGCCAACATGCATCATGCCAAAGGCCTGGGCACTCTTGCTTGGTGGGTAGTTTTCGTATTCGGCTTTTTGACAGCCTTGGTCCAATTGGGCGTGGCGGTCAGCATCATTAATACGCTGATCACCGGCTTGATTGCCATGCTGGCTATAGCCGGCGGACTGGCTTTCGGTTTGGGCGGTAAAGAATATGCCGCAAAAGCTCTGCAAGCGGTTCAGGACGAAATAGAACACAAGCGCTAGTTTTACGGACTAGTTCGTAACAAAAAATCCGTCGGCTGACGGATTTTTTGTTTTCGCTACTTTTTTCTTAAAAAAGTCGGGATGTCCCAAATATTGTCGTCTTTTCTGCCGGAAGCGCCTGCCTGTCCGACGGGCGGGGACCCGCCCCTGGCGGACTTATCTTTGGAATCTTTGTCGTTCTGTTTTTCGCCGCCGTTTTTAGAAAATTTTTCCCTTTCTTTATTTTCTTGAGATATAGGTTTAACTACGGGGGTATTAGCCGTAAAAAGCGTAGAGATGGTTGTTTCACCGCCGTTTTTCCCATTTGCGCCATTGAAGCCGGTGGCAATCAAAATTACTTTTAAGGCGCCTTTGCGAATTTTCCGGTCGTGATAAGCGCCGAAGATAATCTTGGCGGCCGGATCAGCCGATTCGCCTATCACCTTGGCGATGTCGTGAATCTCATTCAACCGCAAATCTTTGCCGCCGGAAACGGCGAACAGAATCCCTTTGGCCCCATCGATAGAAACCTCCAGAAGCGGCGAATTGATGGCTTGATCAACGGCGGTCATCGCTCTTTCCTGACCGGCAGAAAGACCTATTCCCACCAGCGCCGATCCCGCGTCCTTCATAATCGCTTTCACGTCGGCAAAATCTACATTGATAATGCCGGGCATCGCAATCAATTCCGCGATTCCCTGCACGCTATAACGCAAAATATCATCAATATATTCAAACGCTTTCACTATCGGCGTATCTTTTTTAATGACGCTGAAAATGCGATCATTTGGAACAACGATTAAGGTATCCACCTTTTCTTTGAGTTTTAAAATGGCCTCTTGGGCAATTCGGTTTCTTTGCGCTCCTTCAAAAGAAAAAGGTTTGGTCACCACGGCAACCGTCAAAGCCCCATTCTCTTTAGCTGCTTCGGCAATCACCGGTGAAGCGCCGGAACCGGTACCGCCTCCCAAACCCGCAGTAATAAAAACGAGATCCGCTCCCTTAAGAGATTCGATGATTTCCGAACGGTTTTCTTCGGCCGCTTGGCGGCCCAATTCCGGGTTCATTCCCGTTCCTAAGCCCTTGGTTAGGTTTTTCCCTATGTAGATGCGATGTTTTGCCCGACAGTAATCCAGGTCTTGAGCATCAGTGTTAATCGCAAGAAAATCCACCGACTTGATCGGGAAGTTTTCCTGCATGCGGGAAATAGCATTCCCGCCGCCGCCGCCAACACCAACCACTTTAATATTGGCGCAGTAATTACTTAACTTTTTTTGAGGTTTATTGGAACCGGCCATACAATTGTGAAAAAGGATATTTATACATTGCTAGGATATTTGGACATTGCCTAGGGCGTGAATACGCTAAAAATCTTTTTAAACCACTCTCCTGCTCCGCCTCCGATTTTCGATTTGGAATCTTTTAATCGGTCAATCCCGGTAAAGAGAAGGCCAAAAGCTACCGCGAATTCGGGATCCTCCGAAAACGTCATTAATTCCGGATTGTTAATATATACCTCGGAAACATCCGGCACCGACACTTGCGCGCTTAATCTCAACTCCTGCCTTGCTAAGTCCACGATTCCCGGCAATTTCGAACCGCCGCCCACCAAGACAACTCCGGCGGGCAAGCGAGTAGATTTTCCGATGTATTTAAGTTCATTATTAACGAAATCAAAAACCTCCGCAAGCCGCGCCTCAATTATCTCCGCGATATAACGCCGAGCCACCGTACCCTTGGTAGCCGGATCGAATTTGGAAAGATCAATTTGCTCTCGGCTGGGAGCTTCTTTGGCTAATGCCAAACCGAGGGAAAGTTTGATATTTTCCGCCGCCGCCGTGGAAATTTTAAGACCGATTGCCAAATCATTAGTAACATTCCCCGCTCCCACCGGAAATACCGCGGAGTGAAGAAGTTTGCCTTCTTCGTAAACGCTGATGCCGGTTTTCCCAAAACCGATATCCACCAAAACAATTCCTAATTCCCTTTGATTTTTGGTCAGAATCGCGCGACTTGCCGCAAGCGGTGAAAAAATCAGCCCCGAAATACTTCCCCCGGCGCTTTCCACGCATTTAGTCAGATTTTTAATAGCCGGAGCAAAGGCGTCAATCAATAGACTGTTCACCTCTAAACGATTACCCACCATTCCCAATGGATCTCGGATTCCGGAAATGCCATCCACGATAAATTCGTTAATCAGCGAGTGGACAACCATGCGGTTAAGAGGCATCTTCATTGCCTGCGAGCTTTCTACCGCGCGATCGATGTCGTCCTGATAGATTTCCGAATCGGCTCGCGAGACTGCCACCATTCCCATACCGCTTTGCACTTTAAAATCAGGACTGCCAACGCTTACATACGTGTTCCGGATAGCGTTTTTGGATATTTTTTTAATCTCGCCTAAGATTTGGTTCACGGCCCTTGTCGCCTCTGGAATATCGTCAACCACACCCCGTCGCAAACCAGCCGACGGCATTTTAAAAATTTGAACTAAGGACACTTTGCCGCCTTTTTTTACTTCGCCCACCACGGCTTTAAGGCCTTGGGAACCGATATCTAAACCGACAATGTATTTGTTCATAGAATCCTTCCGCTTTCACGCGAAATTTATAGAAATTTATTGAAATTGGCAGAAACTTATTGCCTTAATCTACGCATAAGCAATAACTCTTTTTTCTGCATAATTATTGTATCACTTTTTTTCTTGTGATCATAGCCCAGAAGGTGCAAAAAGCCGTGGATAAGCATATAGGCCAGCTTTGCTGGAATTTCTAATTTCAAATTTCTCCCGCCGTCCAACGAGGAAAGTTTCGGAAGGCGGGATCCCGCCAACGGCGGGACAATTTCTAAACGCTCTTTTGCGATATAATCCGGATTTAGATAGATCTCGCCCAGATGCTTCCCTTTAATATCCGGTCGAGGAAATCCTTTCGGCGCGGGAAAAGCAAGAACATTTTTACGCATGAACTTATCCCCAACTAGGCAAATATCTAGATGTGCGCTTTTTAAATCCAAAAGCCGCCCTAGTTTTAGGGCGGTTCGTTTGACCTTGGGCGCCAATGGGCTAAATTTCTTGTTCCAGGATTCTACTATTATTCTCATTCTTGAATTATGAATTAAGAATTATGAATAATGGCTCATAATTCGTACTTCATTATTCTACTGAAGTTTGGATTTTACAATTTCGCTAACCATTGCCATATCAGCTTTCCCGCGCAATTCTTTCGTAATCTCTTTCATGATATTTCCGAAAGAAATATCACCCTGAGCTTGTCGAAGGGCCTCGATCTTCTTTTCAACAATTTTTTCCACTTCTTCTCGATCCAATTGCTTGGGCAAATATCGTTGAACAACTTCCAGTTCTTCTTTTTCCCTATCGGCGAGATCGATTCTGCTGCCTTTATTAAAAGCTTCAATGGATTCTTTACGCTTCTTAGCTTCCGTCATCAATACCTGCGTCATTTCTTCTTCCGTCAACTCATCGCTTCCCGTCCGGCCTTTTTTATCAATCGCTTTATTGTTAAGCGCCGAGAGAACTAAACGCAAAACGCCGACCGTTTTCTGATCGGCATTTTTCATCGCGGCTTTTAGATCGGCAGTAATTTTCTCTTTAAAATTCATTGCTGCTACCTTTCGTAGAGTTCACCCATTTTCCTCGCTTTGCTCATTTCACGCTTCTTTTCTTCGCGATGAAGAGCGGACAATTTTCTTTTCAGGCGATTCTCGCGGCGTTTATAAAAACGCCGTTTTTTTGCTTCACGCAAAATACCGGTCTGCTGAACCTTTTTGATAAAACGGAAAATCAGAGAACCGATGTTTTCGTTTTCTTTTTTTCTTACCTCCATCCCGTTTAGAAGTGGATTAAATTTTGAATCGAGCCTTTAAACATTGATTTTGTAATTTAGCATCCCAGATAGATTTGATGGCTGAGCTTGGCGCCGCTTCTAACGGGATCCATCATAGGGTTCTATAATAACAGCCACGTCATTATTTATCAAGCGCTGGATGAGGCACGTAATCGATATCTTCTTTTTTGGTCCAACCCCCCAACAAATGCAGGTGCAGATGGTCAATCAGCTGGCCGCCTTCTTTACCGACGTTGAAAACCAGCTTATAACCCTTCAAGCCTAATTTTTCCGCTACCGATTTCGCGGTATAAACAACCCTTGCGATGATCTCGTTGTGATTTTCCTGAAGATGAGCGATGGACTGGATATGCTCTTTCGGAATGATTAAATAGTGCACCGGCGCTGAAGAGTGGGTGTCTTTAAACGCTAAAACATTGTCATCTTCGTAGATGATGTCTGATTTCAACTCTTTCTTGGCGATTTTGCAGAAAATGCAATCCATATACTTACTAATAACTAATTGCCGCTAATTAGACGAATGGCTAATTATTTTATTCGTTATTGGCCTAATTTGGGTTTATTCGTAATTCGTAGAAACTTAGCGCAGCTTTCGTTTCAAGACTTCCACGAATTTCTTTAGCGGCACTGTTTCTTGGGCCCCGGACTTCATATCCCTGATAATAATTGACTGCTCAAAAGCTTCCTGTTGGCCGAAGATCAGCGTGTAACCGGAACCAAGTTTATCGGCGCTTCTTAGTTGAGCGCGAAGAGATTCTTTGCCCAAAGATTCAACTACGTCAATATTTGCCTCCCGTAATATCTCAACTAATCCAAGGGCTTTAATCTTTGCCAGATCACCGACATGGATAAGGTAAATTTTTGGTTTTGCTTTCCCCAGCAAGTTAATATTTTTCGTTTTTACAACCTCAACTAGCCGATCAATGCCGACCGCTCCGCCAACTCCAACGGCGTTTCGTCCACTGATAATATCAAATAAATAGTCGTACCTTCCGCCGCCGGCCAAAGCGAAGTTAAAGCCTTCGGTGAAAATTTCAAAAACCGTCTTTGAATAATAATCAAGCCCTCTGACCAGATAGTGGTTCAGACTGTAAGGCAATTTCACTTCTTCTAAAAATTCTAAAACTTTTTTGAAGTGCTTCTTACAATCAGAACAAAGAGTGTCAAGAATATTCGGCGCGGCTTTTTTCATTTCAATGCACTGCTGTTCCTTGCAATCCAACAGCCGCAATGGATTAAATTTCAGCCTTCGCCGACAATCAACACAGAGTGATTTTTCCTTACTTTTGTAATACTCAATCAAATGTTTTCTATAATTCGGTCGGCACCTTGCGCATCCAATGCTGTTAATCTGAAGATCTAATTCTTTAATCTTTAAATCCTGCAGGGTGCGGTAGCAGGCAATGATAACTTGAGCGTCATAAACCGCGTCATTTTCGTTGCCGATAATTTCAAAACCGAATTGATGAAGCTGGCGGAAACGTCCGGCCTGCGGCTTTTCGTAACGGAACATCGGTCCTTCGTAATAAAGTTTCAGCGGCTGCCCAAGATGGCTTAAGCCGTGTTCTATATAGGCTCTAGCGATAGAAGCCGTTCCTTCCGGGCGCAAAGCGAGCTCGTCACCGCCTTTGCTTTTCAATAAATACATTTGTTTTTCTATCACATCGGAGGCCGCTCCTAAAGACTTTTCGAAAAGTTCGGATTTTTCCAAAATCGGCGTATCGATTCTTAAAAAATTATAATAATCGGCGGTTTCTTTCGCTGTTTTTCTTATTTTTTCCCAAAGCGGCTGATCCCCGGGTAAAATGTCATGCATGCCCTTCGGGGCAGTAATAATTTGAATTCTGGATTTTTTATTCTTCATAGTTAGTGCTTTTAGTATTCTTTGTGAGTCACCAGTTCAAAGTCATTTATCGGGAATACCCGCAAGCGCACTACACCGATTATGTCCTTTTTGGTAATCGGCCCCCAGTTACGGGAGTCAAAGCTATTATAACGGTTATCTCCCAAAACAAAATATTGATTGTTACCAAGGGTGACATCTATTGCTCCGCTTGTACTCTCTTCTTTAAGAATCTCCTTGCTGTTTTCTCCGCCAGAGGCGGATCCTCCTTCGGAGGAAAAAACCGAAACTCGGCCGCTTTGCACTGCCACTCTTTCTCCGGGCAAACCGATAATCCTTTTTATGAAGTACACGGAACGATCCTTGGGGTAGCGAAACACCACCACCTCTCCCCGCTCCGGTTCACGGAAGCGGTAGGTTACCTCATCAATAATTAAATAATTGCCGTTCGAAAAACTGGGCTCCATACTCGCGCCGCTTACTAAAAATGGTTGGGCGAAAAAGGTGCGGATAATGAAAACCGTGACGGCGGAAATTAAAACGACTTCCAAAATTTCCCAGGCAGATAACCAGAATTTTTTTAAAGACGACATAATATGTCTCAATTATGAAATATTAAAAACTTAAATGCAACGGGTGCGTTATGCAAAAATTGACTTTCAAAAAGTTACAGTTTATAATACCCAAGCACATTTAAGGAGGTAACGAGTGGGCAGTTTGAAACCCAGAGGATTTCGTGTTTGTGAGCGCATTCGCAAGGCAGAAACGATCCAGCAACTTTGCGATCTTTTCATTGAAATCTTGGAATACAAATCCGCTCCGAAAGCAACAAAACGACGTTGGGAGAGACTGGCGAAAAAACGCAAAGTGGACATCTTGGCACAAAAAGAATTCCGGTATGTCAGCTAGAAAAGTTCAAAAATCGGGCAATCCTTATGGATTGCCCTTTTTCTTTTATAGGAAATTTTCTGATAAACTATTCTTATGAACGTGAAGCTAATCATTGGGTTGGGCAACCCAAATAAAAAATATGAAAATACCTACCACAACGTCGGTGCTTTATTTGCTAAACGCTTTAAAGAGATTCGAAATAAGTACCAACTCATTCCTCAAAAGTTATTCATTCTCACCTCCGAAGCATATGTAAATGAATCGGGGAAATTCGTCGCTAGAGAGCTAAAAATTAAAAATACGGAATCAAAAAATCTTTTAATCGCCCAAGACGATAGCGACCTCGAGATTGGAAAATACAAATTCACTGAACCTGGGCATGGGGCTGGAGGCCACCATGGCATAGAAAGCATTCAGGAATATCTTAAGGCCAATGATTTCTGGCGACTTCGCATTGGCATCCGCCCCCCGCAGAAAGAAGGAGGAGTTCGCATGAAAGCGGAGGAGTTTGTTTTGAAAAAAATCACCGCCGGAGATAAAGAAATCCTCGAACGCCGGTTCGAGGAAATTGTTAAAGAATTGGGATTAAAAAATGCCGTGGTTTAAGTTTTTAATTCTTTCGATTGCCGGATTGGCCGCCGGGACTTTTATTTTTATTCAATCAAGGCAACAAATTCCGGTTGTGGTAGGACCAACTGAAACGGCGACAGCGACTCCGACAATCGCAACCACTACTCCGCTTCTTGTGCCAGCTACAACCACTGCCCCCGCTAAACCCAAGCCTGCTGCCGTCCCAAAATCCTTACCCGCGGCTACACCTACAATTCCTATCACTTCGACACCAGTACTCCTGCCAACCGCTACTCCCCCAACACTGCCGGCCACTTCCGAACCACAACCAGAACCAATAAAAATTAACGAGGGTGAGTTAAAAGAAGCGGTGGTGAGAATCCGATGCGGAAGCACTTTTGGATCGGGTTACGTTTTGGACTTCAACGGCAAAAAATACGCCCTGACCGCCGCTCATGTCGTAATTAATCGAGTAGAATCCAAAATTTACAACTGCGACGTTATTTTTCCAAGAAAAGACGAAAACGGAAATTACAAGGAAACTTATTATCTTTCCAGTAAAATACTCCTGCCGGAAACAACTGAAAAAAATTACAAAGAAAACGGCATTGATCTGGCAGTATTGGAAATTATCCCGCTAGAAAACAGAGCGGAGGAATCAGCCATTTTTCCCAACGGCTACCCGTTTATCAACTACCCGTTTTGCCCGCCGGATACCCGAGGAAATCGAATTATACTATTAGGTTATTCCGCCAATCTTGGCACTGCCATCACTCCCGGAGCTTTTCAATCCAAATTTGTCGGTTCGGTCATTCAATACGCCGATGTAATCGGCTCAATTAAAAAACCTTCAAAGGAATTCGCGAGCGGATTTGTTTATGTGCCGAACTTTACCGACACGATAGATGAAAGCGTCCAGCGCCATCTGACAGTAATTTTAAGCGACAACAATTTTTCCGGCGCCTCCGGCGGATTGGTCTTCAACTTAGACAAAAATTGCATTGCGGGAACCAACATCGCCACCTTGGTCAAAGACAATAAAGTCTTCGGCTTCGTCACTAACCCAAACTTCGGAACCATCAAAGAATTTATTAACCAGGCAGTAGGACGGCCCTAACCCCAGCACTAAATTTTGCATTTTCAATTAGAAATTTTGGACAGAAATCTTAAATTGCAGATTGAAAGAAACCGTCCCGTCTTCATTGGCTTTGACATTGGAAAGCGGCAAGATTACCTCTTTAAAATTGGGTTCTTTTTCTAAGCCGTCTTTAAAGCCAAGCATCGCCGAATCGCTGATTGCCCGACCGACCAAAAATGCAGATGAGTCTTTCTCTACGGACAATCTCTCAATGGTAATTTTTGAACCGGCCAAAGATTTTAATTTATCCAAAAACGGCGACCAATCAGCGCTCAATTCTTGAGCTTTAAGAGCAAAATCCACTGTTTGGTTGAAATTTTTAGCCGCATTTTGTAATTCACGAATCTCTTCCGGCGATGCAAGATCGGGATCGAGAACTTTTTCGGCAATCGAAGCCGATCTTTGAACCAAAAATGAGGTAGCGGCCAAGAGCGCCAGAAAAACCAAGCCAAGCCCGACCGCGAAGGCATTTCTCCAATATTTTATAAATTCCAAAAGCGTTGCCTGCTGATATTCTTTTTCGATGCCGGGCGGGGCGAGATTTATAAAATTATCTTTATGCCGCGGAATCAAACCTCTTGTTGCCGCCCCCAAAACTGTGTACCAAATCGGCGCAAGCTCGATGAATTTCGAGATCGTCAAAATTTGCAAATCCAACCCGAAATCTTTCTTTATCATTTCCGCCAGTTCCGGCCCCAATGGATTCACGATCAAGGCCGCTTCCTTGATTGGCGTTCCTAAACGGCTTGCGTGAAAATTAATGGCCTGTTTGATTTGTTTCGCCAAAAATTCTTTTACGTCCTCCGGTCTTAATTGCCGACCGCCAACTTCTTCCTGAATTGCCGACCAATGGTGGAAATAACTAAAATCCGGGTGATGGCCATTTTTAATGACGATTAATTCCAGGCCGTCATCGGAAAGATTAATCACTAAAGTGGGCGCTTCCGTATTTACAATATCGCAGTATTCCTTAATTAACCTTGCCAATGCCAAGCCGGGAAATTCCACCGCCACCACGCCAAAGTCCGCTTCTTTCAAAACGGCGACGAGATCGTTAATGGCTTCCGCTTCTCCGAACGCGCCCATGGCCTCAATTTTCCCCTGCTGATCCTGGCCGATAATTTCGTAATCGGAATAAAAAGACTTGGGGTCGCCGGGCATAAGAGAACGGAGATTAAGTTCCGCCGTTGCTTCAATTTCGCTTGGGGGAACGAGCGGCATAGTGAAAGCTTGAGCTTGGACAACGCTCGCCGGAACAACCAAAACCGTATGGATTGGTTTTTTCGGCGATTGATGGACGAAAATTTGCTGATGGAAATTAACCAAGATTCTTATCAACCGCTGACGATCCGAAATTTTACCTCGAGTGATTACTCCCGGCGGTAATGGCATAGCAATTTGTTTTGGACTACCGCTCGCGAGTGTCAGAAATTTTAAAGCAAGATCGGAAATTTCCAACGCGCCGACTTCCGGACTGGGATTAAATAGTTTTTTGAATATTCGCATTATTTAGTAATTTAAGGTCATCGCAAGACCTTATTTTTGTTGATAACGTTCGCTCTCCATTTTAACGTTTAATTCAAAAGTTAAATCTCTCTCGTTGCATTTATATGAATAAAAATGGTCTTTGCCGTTGATCGGATCAGTCGGCAAAGCCGCCAAAGTTGAACCGCCGGGAATTTCATTGAAATTAATCGGCAACCAGCCGGTCCCATCAACAGCCATACTGCCGTCGGTGCTTTTATATTCACTGCCGCAATTCCCGCGGCTATCTAAGTCGGGTTTTGCCGCCGAAGCTACATAAAGCGCAATCGTCTTTTTGAGTTCCGCCACATCCGCTATCCTCTGCCGATCCCGAGCCTCCCGAAAAAGCTCCACCGGATTTAACAGGAAAACAGCCGCCGATGCGACCACCCCCAAAATTCCCAAGATTACCAAAAACTCAAGGACTGTAAACCCCCACACCGAACGAGAATCAGCGCTTTTGGCGCCAAATTTTAATAATTCTCGTTCTGGTGTGGGGGTAAATCCTTTGTTCACTTCTTAATTATAGCAAATGCGGAGAGGAACAAACCCCAGCGCTAAATTTTGCCCCAACATTGTCCGCTGCTATCATACATGATAGCAGCGGTACTTTTCGTCATTGCGAGCCCTACCACCTCTGACGCGTCAGAGGTGGTAGGCGTGGCAATCTTACATACACACGTGATAGTAAGGCACTTTGACGCGTCAAAGTGCCACCGCTATCATGCATGATAGCGGTGGCATGATATGCCATGAACATTTCTTTTGGAAATAAAACAGCGACCCGACGGGTCGCTGTTATAGTTACTTATTGATTTTAACTAATGCGTTACATCCTATGGTTGGGCACTTAGTTTTCCAACAATCAACACTGTAATCACCCGGTCTTTGGCCGTATATCGTTCTAGTACTGGAACTTACCTTACTTTTGTCTTTCTCTTCTAGTACAAACTTGCAGCCACACTCTGGGCATTCAACTTTCTTTCCTATCCAAGCAAGTTTCTGTAGCTTCCCCCGCTTCAAGATCTTCATCGCGCACTCCTTTCTTATTGCCGCCCGACGAACTCACTGCTGTGCAGCCCCAACCTCATCCCCTAAAAGGTCTGTGGTCGAGATCGGCCAAGCCAATCATATAAACGGTAGCGTTGCTCTATAATTTCACGGCAATTCTTGCAACGAGCGCCCATGCGGCACCGAGAATCGTGTGGCTTGTACTTCTTGGACTTGCTTTTTTTCACTATCTTCACCGCGCACCTCCTTGGAAAGGGTCGAATATGCCACTAAGCATAAATCCCAAAATACCGACAAATAGCAATACGATGGCTTGCAGGGGTAGTCCCAGAAAAAGACTAATTAAGCATCCGGCAATGCCAATAAAACAACAAGCGCAACTCACAAGAAAAAGACCACCGCGAATCAGTTCTACCCTCACCGCGCGCCTCTTTTGCATTTGAAATCTTTCGCGATTTTTTCAAGCCGCTTGAGATCGTCTTCGTTGCAGATAATTCGACTACCCGTAACACAAGGTCCAATAAGTAATGTGCTCAGTGAAACAAGGTCTTCAACGGTAAAATAACTCATCGGTACATTCCTTAATTTATTTACCAATCTTTCACAACGTGCCTCTATAGGACTAGACACTCGAGAAACGTGGATGTCACGACCCATACAAACCTCCTTTTATGAACTGCCAGTATTCTACCACAAACAAAAAATAAAGGCGAACGCCCCGCATTCTCTCCAATCTCCACTAAGATATTTCGCGGGGCTGCGGGCGTGCTGCTTCTTCGGAACATCCCGGAGGCGCGCCAGATCGGTCTTTTTGTTATAATCGTTCTAACAAAAAGTGGCGCGCCGAGGGCGAGGAAAATCCGCCCGCTGGAGGCGGATTATTCTGTTTCCGAAAAGCAGCTGCCCGCAAGCGCCGCGCGAAATTCAAAAACTTTATAGTTATCCCAACTAGCCGAGACATAAAGGTTCATCGGCCAACACCTGTAAAATCGACAACTTACTTTCAAAAAATTTTGAAAGTTTTAATTTAATTGATCCACGAGCAGCTTCCGCTACCCGTGCCTTGTTACGACTTAGCCCCTGTCACCGATCTTACCTTGCTCCGACCAAGGTCGGAGTTCGGGTATTACCGGCTTCCTTGACTTGACGGGCGAATATTTTCTTTGAAACTAAGAATTGATGTTCCCACCGCACGGACGGATTTCCCGTATGCGGCGAGCTCAATGCATTTTTTGCTTTAACTGATAAAGACTGCGTAATCCGGAGGGAATTAAGTGTTCTCCTCTATTGATTTTGACCATCATCTGGCAAAATATTTGAAAATCATGCCGCTTGGAAGGAAATCGCAATTGATTTTCCTTGAAAAACGGAATAATAATTTCTGCCAAATATTTACGATTCGCCACCTCGAAACGATAGCAATGCTGATGATTTTTGCGGTTGTCTTTTTGAAAATAGACATTCCCGCACTTAAAGTATTTCTTTAAGGCATCGAGTATTGCTTTATCTTTCTCGATAAGCTTTACGTAGAATCTTGGTTCCACTTTTACTCTCCGAATTATTTTCTTGAGCTGATCTGGATTCCGAACAAAAACAGTAAAACTGCCTTCGCCGTCCACCAAACCAACTATGTAGTCTTTACTAAGCATTGAGTGAGTGCCTTCTCCGTCGGATGACGGATACTATGACTCAGCTGACTTCTGACGCTGCGTCAGTTTCATCTTACCATAGCCTTACGGCTACGGACAGCAATCAGATCTCCACAGGTCACGCAAATTTCTTTTCCAAACATCCCGAACGAGCTTTTCCATTAGCCTTCCCTACCCTCACCACCCATTGGCAGGTCGACCAGCTTTAAGTTCTGTACTTCACATATTGCATCAGATTTGGAAGCTGAAGAATGAGACGATTTCGCGAAGCTAGTCCACGATTGTAGAAGTCTACATCGCGGACGAAGCGACAATGAAATCGGCCATTATTTAGCTTCCCCTTTGGGGGCGGGACAATTTTGGCCAGCTTCTTTGTTACTCAGGTTTGGAATAGGTTTCTATTCCTCACCCTCACAACTTCGAATCTGCCTCAAAATTGTCTCCGCCAAATCGATGCGATATGTGAAGTACAGAACTGTGTTCGGGCTACTTTTTGCCTCCAGATCCTCCATCCACGAACCTCGCGATTCGGGACTATCTTTCGGCTACACCTCGACGACGAATCGAGGGAGTGGATTTTAACCACTTAGAAAATTGCGCTGCTGCGCGCTTTTATTGTGAGTACAGGACTCGAGAACGTATTCACCGTGGTATAGCTGACCCACGATTACTAGCGATTCCAACTTCATGAGGGCGAGTTGCAGCCCTCAATCTGAACTGGGGCCGGTTTTTTCGGATTAGCTCCGCCTTACGGCTTGGCAACCGTTTGTACCGGCCATTGTAACACGAGTGTAGCCCAGGGTATCAGAGGGCCATGCGGATTTGACGTCATCCCCGCCTTCCTCCGTGTTAAACACGGCAGTCTCCTGCGACATGTAAAACGCAGGACAGGGGTTGCGCTCGTTACCCCACTTAAGGGAACGCTTCAAAGTACGAGCTGACGACAACCATGCAGCACCTGTGCTTACGTCCTTGAGAGACTACCCGCCTTTCAGCGAGTATTCGTAAGCATTTCAAACCCTGGTAAGGTTCTTCGTTTATTGTCGAATTAAACCTCATGTTCCACCGCTTGTGCGAGTCCCCGTCTATTCCTTTGAGTTTTAGCCTTGCGGCCGTACTTCCCAGGCGGCAGACTTAACGCGTTAGCTACGCCACTCCGAGGGTCGATACTCGAAATAGCAAGTCTGCATCGTTTAGGGCGTGGAATACAAGGGTATCTAATCCTTTTTTCTGCCCACGCTTTCGCGATTGAGTGTCAGGAATGCCCCAGCAAAATGCCTTCGCCTTTGGTGTTCCGCACGATATCAACGGATTTCACCCCTACACCGTGCGTTCCAGTTGCCTCTAGCACCCTCTAGTTCAGCCGTTTCTGTTGCGGCGACACCGTTAAGCGGTGACATTTAACAACAGACGCGCTGAACCACCTACTCGCTCTTTACGCCCAATAAATCCGGATAACGCTTGAAGCCCTCGTATTACCGCGGCTGCTGGCACGAGGTTTGCAGCTTCTTATTCCATGGCTATTCAATTACTTAATCGCCATTAAAAGGAGTTTACAATCCGAAGACCTTCATCCTCCACGCGGCGTCGCTCGATCAGGCTTTCGCCCATTGTCGAATATTCTCGACTGCTGCCTCCCGTAGGAGTAGGAACCGTGTCTCAGTTTCCTCGTTGGGGAACGATCTCTCAATCCCCCTACCGGTCGTAGCCTTGGTAGGCCATTACCCTACCAACTAGCTGATCGGACCTAGGCCGATCTCGAAGCCCCTTGCGGGTTTAACCTTGCGGTGCCATCGGACATTACCCATTCTTTCGAATGGCTATTCCCGACTTCGAGGTACGTACCAGGGTGTTACTAACCCGTTCGCCACTATACTTTTACCTCTCTTGAATTGATATAATCTCATCTTAATTAACAAAAGTACCGTTCGACTTGCATGCCTTATCCACGCCGCCAGCGTTCATCCTGGACCAGGATCAAATCCTCTAAAAACGAGTAATCGCTAATAATGCAAATACTTTCAAATAATGCAAATTCGCATTATTGAAAATCGATTCGCATTATTCGCGAATACTCTAGAATAAATTGGGACAACTATAAAATTTTTGACTCTTCACATTTAACGTCATCTCCTGCATTGGAACATGCTACGGAAGATGACTTTGGCATTCTTTTTTAGAATGCTTTTTTCAAAGTCGCAATGTTTTTCTTGCCCCATACATAACTTGCTTATGTGGGGAGGAATAAAACACCCGTCCCGATTTCCTAATTTTAGGATAAGACATCGGGACGGATGTTCTAAAAACTTATTCTGTTTTTATTTATATCTTAATTGCCTGGGTCTATTATATACAAAGCCCCACTTGCATGTCAACAAGTGGGGCTTATCTTATTTTTTATTCGTTATCTCTGTTTTTTCTCATCCATTCTATAATTCGCTCCGACCATTCTTTGATATTGCTGCCAAATTTTCCGTACGTATTAAGCAATTCGACAAGTCCTTCAAGAAATGCGCCGTCGGAAGATGTTTCTTTGATATCAATGCGGTGCGCCGCCGGAGCGTAAACAACAACGTCGTCCTTGAAAAGAATGGTAATTAAAATGTCCTTTCCTTCTCGAGTCGTTACTTTTTTATTTAAATAAATTCTGTCAGTCTTGATTTCTATATCTTTGTATGGAATGCGGATCATTTCATAGCGACTCAGTTCTTTGAAAAGCTCGTTATCCTTTCCGTGTTTCAAAAATTCATTTACCACTCCCTGGAAAGATTGGCCGCCCGGAAACAGCTGATCCATTGCTTCCACGCCGCCTCGCCGATCAATGTTTGGCACATTCAAATTGAAACCTATCTTTTCTAATTCTTGGCGCGTTGTTTCGCCGACTTTTACTTTCTTAAACGCCTCAAGCATTTTTTCCGGATCGTCCCCGAAAAGGCCTGTCTTTACTTCTTCTTTTCTGGTTTTGATGCAACCGATAAAACACATCAAAAAAATCACCGGAACAGCACGATTCCACTTCATGGAACACCTCTAAATATGTGGTTGAACTAATACCTATATTGCCGGAAAAGAATAAAAAAATCAATGGTTCTTGCCAAACCCAAGCTTTTGCTATATTATCTACGTTAAGTCTCTACGAATTACGAATAAACCCGAATTAAGCTAATAACGAATAAAAGAATTAGCCTGATTAGCGCCAATTAGTAATTAGTAATGATCACTCTTATGAAAAAAGACATACACCCCAAATACTACGAAAAAGCCCAAGTGAAGTGCGTTTGCGGCAATAGTTTTTCCGTTGGCTCCACCAAAGAAAAAATTGAAGTGGAAATTTGCTACAACTGCCATCCTTTTTATACCGGAAAAGAAAAACTGATTGATACCGCCGGTAAAGTTGAGAAGTTCAAAGCCCGCCGCGCGAAAGCCGCCTCCGTCACGAAAGTTGTCAAGAAAGCTCGCGTTAAGAAAATCGGAAAAACGAAAAAGTAGGATAGAAAAAAACCGCCGAGCAATCGGCGGTTTTGGTTTCTACTTCTACTTCTTCCCCAACTCGTTAATCTTTTTGCACTTAGGACAAGGAACTCTGCAAAGAATCGTGTCCTGCTCCCATCCATCAGTCCCCATCCCCCCTGCACGCTTCGCGTCTTTCACTTTCTTCCTATCCCCAGACTTCAGCTCGAACACGGTGTGGCATTTTCCGCATTCGATTCTTTTGCCAACCCACCACCATCGGTGTCCCTTTACTACCTTCATATCCATACCCTCCCTGTGAAAGTGTTCCGAGAAGCCCTCGGCGGCTAGTTAAGCGCGGTGCTTAACGTTGTCGGGATTATATCAAGCCTTTACCAAAAAGTCAACCTTTGCTAGAATTCTGTCATTGCGATCCGCCAGCCGGCGGAGAAGTCCCGATCGCAGAGCGATCGGGGATCCTCGACCAAGGGGTCGGGACAATCTTACAATGATCTTAATGTAAGATCGCCACGGCCTTCGGCCTCGCGATGACAAAACTATGAATAAAATAATTCTTGAAGTCAGAGGAGGCGTCGGCGGCGATGAAGCCGCGCTATTCGCCGGAGATTTAGTAAGAATGTACCAACGCTATTCCGCCAATAAAGGCTGGGGATTTTCTATTTCTGACACCAGTCCGGGACCATTGGGAGGCTACAAAACCTTCATCGGGCGTATTTCCGGCGAAGGAGTTTATGACGCTCTCAAGCAAGAATCCGGCACGCATCGAATTCAGCGGGTGCCAAGTACAGAAAAATCCGGCCGCGTTCATACTTCCACTGCTACCGTTGCTATTTATCCCGAAGTTGAACCGAAACAATTAGAAATAAACCTGAATGACATTGAAGTTTCTTTTTCTCGTGCCGGTGGTCCTGGCGGGCAGAATGTTAACAAGGTGGAAACAGCGGTTCGCATTACCCACAAACCGACCGGCATTGTAATTTCTTCCCGCGCGGAACGTTCCCAACACGCCAACCGCGAAGCGGCGATGTCCATTTTACGCGCGAAACTCTACGAGAAAAAAATCGCCGAAGAGCAGGCCGCCCTCGGCGCAACTCGCAAAGAACTCATCGGCACAGCCGATAGATCGGAGAAAATTAGAACATATAATTTCCCGGATGATAGAATAACTGACCATAGATTCAACGTTAAAGTCCACAATATAGAGAAAGTGCTAGACGGCGATCTGGATATGCTTTTGAGTAAAATCGCCAAAACACAAAGCAAACCATAACCCGTCATTGCGAACAAAAGCACTGCTATCATATATGATAGCAGTGCTTTTGTGTGACAATCTTACTTATTTATCATAGCAAGCACGTAGGTGTATTGACGCGTCAATACACCTACGTGAAATAAAAAACAGCGACCAGTTAGGTCGCTTGTTTAATTACTTTTTCACAGTAAACGGTAATTTTTCTTTTACAACACGAACAGAATATACAATAAGCAGTCTCGTCTGTATTATCTCGAGGATCCATGCCAGCGAACCCAACCCTGTCTACATCGCTCTTCTGTAGCTTAAAACTGCAACCGCACATACAGTTGGCTACTTTGCCAACCCATTCAGGTTTTCCTTTGCATTGCTTCAAAACCTTCACCGCGCACCTCTTTCTTTCTCATCTTTGCCTTTCAAAGGCAATTGAATTTCGGACTTTTGCAGATCAATCATTACTAGTTCTCTAATCGCGTCTATCATAATCGCCAAACCAATAGCCGAACCGATTCCAACAACAACCAGTAGCCAATTATCCGAAAGAAAACCGACAAGCAAGAAACCAAGAGCTATAATGTAACCGAATAGGCTCAACAAGACCCAATGGTTCCTTTCCAACATATTTCCGCCTCCATTCAACGAACTGACAACAATATACCGCACTCCAGAAAAATTACAAGTGCTATGACACGTCATAGCACTATGACGTGTCATAGCACTTTACTATCACGCGTGATAGCAGTGGTACTTTCCGTCATTGCAAGCCAACATTCCAACATTCTGCAGAATGTTGGAATGTTGTGCGTAGCAATCTTACATAATTATCAATAAAAATAGCGACCTTACTTGGCCGCTTATTCTTCTGTAGTCAGAGTAGTATTATGATTGCAGGCAGGACAATTAGTGTTGTGGTGAGCATGCATGTCTTTTTCATCACAACAATACATTCCTCCTGTTTTCAGACGCGTTTTCACCCTGTCTATATCTTCGGCGCCCAGATCAAATTCACACTTGCAATGATCGCAAACAAACTTTCGGCCAATCCAGGCTTTTGTTAACGGATGACCCTCTTTTAAAATCTTCACCGCGCACCTCCTAACTGATTATTCTTCGGCTTTTTTCTGCTGGGAAGTAACATAAAAATATCCCCTGCAAAAACAATTAAGAAAATAACAATGACCAATACATCTACCCAACCCATCTTGTCCTCCGTTCAACGAACCACCCACAGCATACCACGCCCTAAAAAAATTACAAGCGTCCGACACGTCAGACACCTAGTGTGCCAACGCGTTGGTACATTGAAGGTGCGAGGAAATAAAAAATAGGCGCAAGCGCGCCTACGAAGCATCTCTAAAAAATTCGATATGTCTGCGGCAGGTTTTGTTGGGACAACAAAAACTTGAAATAATAACTGGACCGCCTCCTCCGCCGGCATCGACGATATTTTTCTTTTTCTGAGCCACAACTCCGTTTTTTAAGTCCGCATCTTTAATAAGGAAAACACAGCCGCAATCCAGACAAAGGTGCCGGCCGACGACGCGATAGTTCAAATCCGAATTCTCAGTAGCAGAAAGATTCAATCCAGGAACTATGATCTTCACCGCGCGCCTCCCTTCTTACGAACGCCGAGGTGTTTTTTCAAAACTGCGTGGATCTTTGCAAATTCTTTTTCTTTTATCTTCCTATTCAAATCAAAGCCATATTTATATGTGTATACGTAAGTTGGACTTCCATTTTTCTTGGCTTTTAAAATGTGCAGACCGCTAATCGATATCCCCAAGGATACAAGATCCTTATTGATTGCCTTCTCTTTTCCCTTCAACTCTTTTCCAATTTCCACAAACACAACTCTGCACCTTTTCTTGGCCATGCCATCTCCTTTCAACGAACCGCCTCCATACTACCAACTCTCAAGAAAAAACACAACCACTATCGCATGCGATAGCGATGCTATCATACATAATAGCAGTGGTATTTTTCGTCATTGCGAGCCAACATTCCAACATTCTGCAGAATGTTGGAATGTTGTGCATGGTAATCCTACATTAATAAAAAAAAGGCGCAAATGCGCCTTTTTAAAATTCACTGATATAATCACAGTTTGGACACTCTACTTTCCTTGAGCCTTCGTGCTCCGGACTTTCACGATAAACCATTCCTTCAACCAGCAAAAACTCTTTATCGCAGTTCTCACACTTGATTGTTTTTTCAAAAAACGGATCGCTTTCGGCAACGGTTTTCACTTTGTTGAAAATCCAAGCATGAAAAGTGATTCCATCTTCAGCCACTGCCCCAACCTCCATCCCGTTCTCCTGCGCGCTTAAAAGCGATTCTAAATACCTAAGTCCGGATTCAATCGTATGCCCAGAATTTCGGTAACCAAGTTTAGCGCTTACTTCTTCGAGAAGCTTGTAAACTTCTTCATTCATTGAAATAGACAATTGATGCACTCGATCACCCATAGATCTATCTCCTAAACAGCTATCACAATGATAAACCTGGATATTAACGGTGTCTATATCGCTCTGCCCCGCCAACGGCGCGGGCAAAACAACTTAGGAGTTTAATATATTGATGTCACTTTGAAACTGTTGGGCTTTAGTAACAACGCGGTCGCCGTAACCCCAAAGATGATTACGCCAACGTCCACCGGAGTAATACCGAGCCGCAGCGCATCTTTCAATATCAAGCTGTTTGTTGTAAATATTGTCGCAAGCGATAACCGCGTCTTTAATATAAAGAGCAGTACCCATAATGGCGTCTCCGTTATTCCAAGGCGATGCCGGATTATGGCCGGTCAATTCCGCTATCCGATTGGCATAAAGTTTCCAAGTGGACGGTATAAACTGCGCCGGTCCCATCGCGCCTCCGTAAGCGCCGTCACGATTAGCGCAGGAAACCAAAATCGGCTCCGGTGGAGCAGACCCGACTTCTTTAAGGCTCGCAACTAAAGCCAGAAAAACCGGCGCGTCTCTAGTCGGATGCATTGCTGTTTCATAAGAACAACGGCCAACGTTCTGGCCAAGCGCGGATTCTTTATCTAGGATCGCCAAAATGAAAGCGGCGCGCACTCCGGTAGCTTGCGAAGCTAATCTGGCCAACTGATAAGCTTCTTCAAAGCTCATTTCACCTCCACCGAAAAATTGAAAGATTCGCTTTCTAATTTCAGCCGCGCTTTTCCTAGTTTCTTTTAAAATGCTTTGGAATTTAGATTCCTGCCCCTTAGTTTGGGCGAGGAGGCTATTTTTTTCTTGTTTCGCGCGGTCCGCGGCCGCCCTTTGAACATCTTGCGCGGTTTTCAGCGCCGCGGCATCGCTTCTTTTAAGGGAAAGGTTCTCCTTTTTTTCCAAAAGGTCGCCGCGGAGCTCGGAGATTTTTTGCACCGTAAGCGACAAAGCGTCCTGAATAGAGAGAATGTTGTTGAGATTGCCGAAAAAGTCCGAGAATCGCGGGGCTTTCAGTAGAATTTCCACCAAACTTCTCCGCTCGTCTTCGTATATTTTTTGAATGAGTTTCGTTAATGCGGTTTTATTAATTTCCAGACGATTTTCCGCATCGGAGATTTCCCCCTTATTAACCACGATTTCTTTATCGAGTTTTACAAGCGTCAAATTTATCGCTTTAATTTGCAAATTAAGTTTATTGATTTTGGCGTTGAGTGAGTCAACTTCTTTCTTCAATGTCTTTTTTTGACTTCCGATATCAGCCAGTAAAACTTCCTGTTGGGCGATTTGTTTTTCGATTTCAGCAAGTTTCTGTTCGCAATCTTGGCGTTCAGTACAGATGATTTCTTGAGCAAAAACACCATTAGCCGCCGGCCAATAGCCGCTAACTGACAACGCAAGTAAAAAGGCGATAAAAAATCGCATATATTTCTAGTATAACCCCTATTGGCTAAACCCTAAACCCTATTCGCTAGCAAATTATTTCTTCTCCGCTGCGGGCTTACTGGTTGGAGCTCCGGAAGGTGTCGCGGCGGCGTCAGCTTCACCGGTAGCGGCTTTTGTGGCGTCGCGTTCGGCTTTCTTCTCTTCGGTTTCCACTTTAATATCCTCCGGTTTCGCTTCAGCTGACAATTTAGCTTCTTGCTCTTCGGTCATTTGAGCGGTAACGGTGGCAACCACGCTTTCCGGAGCCACCGAGATTTTAACGTCGCCGGAAACTCCCAAGTCCTTAACATAAACACTCTGGCCAATGTCGGATATCTTAGACAAATCCACCGTAATTGATCTTGGTATATTGGTTGGCAAAGCTTCCACTTCCAATTCCTGCATGGCTTTTACTAAAATACCCTTTTTATCTTTTATGGCCAGCGATTCGCCAACGAATTCCAATGGAACTTTTATTTTGATTTTTTCATCGAGGCGAACCTGATATAAATCAACGTTTAGAATTTCGTCAGTAACCGGATCGGTAGAAACATCGTAAATCATGGCCGGTCGTTTTTCATTGCCCAAAACCACGCTGATCATAGTGCTTTCACCGGCTTGTTTTAAAACTTTCAGGAAATCTTTTACCGGAATTGCCAGATGCAAATTTTCCACTCCTTTTCCGTAAAGTTCGGCCGGAACCAAACCCCGCGCGCGAAGGTTCTTGACTGATTTACCGAATATTTCTCTTTTTTGTACGCTCAATTCCATAGTTAGAAAACTTCACCAATATAGCTAATCTAGCACCACTATACAAATTTACGAATTAGTATATCCACGCTATATTCGTATGTTAGTGGAGTTTGTTAAATAGTTTCAACCTATTATATAGCACTTTTTTCATCTCGTCAATTGAGTCTGTAATCAACTTATAGGGCGCCACTTCATCGGGCTTTTCTTTCAATCCCTGCTCGATACCCTTTCTCCAAGCCACTCGAAGCTCCGTGCTGATATGAATAATACTAATACCGGCATCAATCGCAGCTAAAAAATCTTCATCCGTGTTTCCAGAACCACCGTGCAGAACAAGAGGAATTTTCGCTGCCTTTTTGATGGCCTTGATACGTTCGATGTCTAGCGCTGGTTCGGGGGCATTCGCAAACATTCCGTGAATATTCCCCACTGCCGAGGCCAAAAGATCAACTCCGGTTTCTTTTGTAAATTTTTCGGCTTCTTTCGGCTTAGTCAAATCTTCCGACTTAATTGCAACACCTTTCGGCAATTCTTTTCGAATAGTAGAACCGCTGCCGATATTACCCAGCTCTCCTTCCACTAAAATATCCTGATTCTTGGACTTAACATACTCAACTACTTCTCTTGTTCTTGTAATATTTTCTTCAAAAGGGAGACTAGCGCCGTCAAACAAAATAGCGTCGTAACCGGCCTCCACCGCTTCCTTAACTTTTTCCAGAGAATGGGTGTGGTCGGCGTTTAAAAAGACCGGTTGGCCGTGATTTTCCCGTAAATCCCGAACCAGCGCCACCGCGTCGTGGGGATCAATAAATTCCCGCTCGCCCTCCGAAGTTCCAATGATTACCGGCAAACCCAATTCTTTGGCAACTTCCGCGATTGCTTTCAACGCCCCCAGTTCGGAAATATTAAAATGCCCGATAGCAATCTTATTTCTTTCTGCTTGCTGTAAGAAATGTTCTAAAGTTCTCATGTTGTTAGATTCTAGATACTAGCTTCTAGATTCTCGCTATATTTCAAACCACCCTTTTAAAATATATTTTCTTGATACGGCGATTAGGCGATCAGTTCCAAAATACGAGGCAAAAATTTTATTCCACATTGCTTCTTGGTGATGATAAAGATATTTTATCAATTCTTTTTGCTTAACAAGCGCCATAACTGTATCAACCAAATTAAAACTCACTAACACATCAACTCCGGCATCCGTTTTAAAAAGATCTCCCACCGATCCCAGATCCTGCCAAAAAGAAAGATTATTAGTGAATCCCGGCAGCCTCTCGTTAATCAATTGCAGTTCCTTTTCCGCTTTTTCCCAATGAAAAGCTTCCGGATTAACATGCGGTTCAAAAAGCCTCCAATCATTATCGTCATCTTTCGCGAGATACCGTTGCACTACCAAGAAATGCGGACGCATGGCTTCAACGGCAACTTGCGGCAATCTTTCCTCCACTACATCGCCGCGCAAAAGAGAGATGACGTTTTTGGCAAAGCCTATTTCCAATCCCATGAATTCTCCGAATAAATCCGCGTAAAATTGCACTTCATTCAGATAATGCAAAAGAAGGCTAGACAGCCTTAAAGTTTCTCCGGAGATGCCGAGAAATACCGGGATCACGAATATAACGCCCAATTCTTTCAAGTGGCTGACGTTATGGTATTTTTTAGCGACGAATTTTTCCGCGGCTTTCGCCCATTTCGGATGCAGCGCACGCAATTGAATTTCCCGCTCCTCAAAATCTTCCGGATGCAAAGTTTCGTATTGTTTGAAAAAAACTTTATTTTGCCATTCTTGGTCTTCTAAAAATCTCAACGCGCTGTAAACTTCCAACAAATCTTCTTTTTGGAGCATTTCTTCAACATATTTATAACCCAGCGCTTTTAAAATATTTTTTGGCGGCTCGGCGATCAAAAATTGCCTGGCTTTTTCGTATTTCAGAAAATAACCCCTTGTAGGCTGATGGAGTTTTTGAACGAAATCTACAACTTTTTGCGCGGATTCATGGTGCGTCAAAGACTCAATTTTCAAAGCTTTGAAAATGGCGAGATCGTCGGCTTCTATTTTGCTGATAAGCGCGTCGTAAACTTCCTGAGCCGTTGAGCTGCGGTTTAAACCCAAAACCCCCAAGCGATTATCCAGTAATCGGTCATTTTCCTCTAAGATGGATTTAAAAACGCCGACTTTGCCGGTAATTTTTTCCAAATCCAATTCTAATTGGGAAATGAGCCGTTTATCGATTCTTAAAAAACGCGCGATTCTTTCAGCGTAATGATTCTGGGTCATAGTGGCTTAGTTTCGATCGGAAAATCTTTCCACCTTTCTTCGCTCTCGTATTGCCGTTTTGTCAAAATCCCTTCCGTAGCGCCTACTTGTTCTACAGCTGACGTTGCGTTCGCGGACGCAAATCGGATGGCATCCTGAATAGCGTTTAGGGTATGGGGTATAGGGTATAGGGCAAGACGCGCTACGAATCCGGAACCGAAAGAATCTCCCGCGCCAGTGCGATCGGCAACCTGCCGTTCTTTGAATATCCCAGCTTTATATAAATTTTTTCCGTCAGAAACCGTTGCTCCCTTAGGGCCATCGGTAACCGCGACGATTCCAGGAGTGAGCTCGTCTAATTTTTTGAAAACTTCTTTTTCCCAGCCGGAGGCTGGTCCGCCTTCGGCGGAAAAAGAAATGCCTACAAGTTCGGCGGCTTCTCCGGTATTTAAAACCAAAAAGGCTAAGTCCTTTAAAGAATCCAGGATTTCTTGCCGTTTATGTTTGAGATGGTGACCGCTCGGATTAAAAGCGACTTTAATATTATTTTCTTTGGCAAATTGCAGAAGCGGCAAATACATCGCATCGGATTCTCCGGCAAGAGATAAATACCACCACCTTGCTTTCAATTTTTTAAGTTTTAGGTCTTCCAATTTAAAAGTGTCGGAAGCGCCATGATAACCCAAAATAGTCCGATCGCCTTCTTCGCTTAAAAGCAAAACCGAATAAGCGGTTGGCTTTTCGTTGGTTTGCCCGATGAGTTTTGTATTTACGCCTTCCTTTTTGAGATGAGCAAGAAATTCTTTCGCCGCAAGGTCCTTGCCGATTTTAGCAACGCAGGCGGTCTTAAAATCATGCCGAGCAAAAGTCACGCTGGCATTAGCCGCGTTTCCTCCGATGGTCGGATAAAAATAATCCACTCCTATTTTTTCTCCATAGGGCAAAGCGTAAGCTTTTCCCGAAGGAGAATCCTTAGAATCAATTAGCGGATATTTTCCTTTTAAGAAATTGTCCCTTGTTGCCGAGCCTATCGCAATAACATCGAACATCCCTTAATTCTATAAATTTATAAGCTTTAGCGCAATAAAAAGGGCCCCAGTTCTTCACTGGGGCTTTGCGGCAAGGATTTCTTTGAGCCTCTCCGCGAGTTTCTCTGCCAGCTCACGGCCGGCGCGGCGAACCTCCGAGTCTTTCCCGCTGAGAACTTCCTTCTCCGTGAGAAGCTCGAAAAGTTTGCGGTTGTCCATTTCGGAAAAACCGCGGACCCTGGCAATGAGGAAAAACCTGAAAAAGTTAATCCTCAACCCGAGATCCACTTGAAGGTGAATCTCGCTGTTCCCCTCCTGATGGTCGGAACAGACCGAGAAGCCCCGCTCTTCCAGCTTCTCGCGAAGAGTCACGCGGGCTTCCTGCTTCGCCGACTCCGCCCCGTCGGCAAGAAAGTGGTCCTTCTTCAACGGATCCCGAAACTTGGCATCCGTGAAGAGAAACATCTCACCGACACATAGGGATGTCCTCTTGTCCGTCTCGGCAATCTGCGGGAGCGGGTACGTCCGCTCCGTAACCACGCAGGTAGCCAAGCAGGACAGGAAAAGCGGCGCCAACCCTTTCAAAAAGCGCATAAATACTCCTTTCTGCGCTTAAGCTTAAAACCTTGACTTGGAAATGTACCTTTACATTATACAGCACATTAAGGTATTTGTCAATAGCGACAACTCAGCTCTTCCGTCTCAAAGCTTTCTTAACCGCGTGTTTTATGTCTTTTACCCCCTAAACCATCCTAGACCGCTTTGCGGTCGGATGGTCGGGCGACCAGTTCGCTTCAGCGAACTGGTCTAGCCATTCCTATTTTCTTCTAATCGCCTTTTTAACAGCCATAACGATATCTTTGACGTCCATTCCGTACTTCTTCACAAGTTCCCACGGATTCCCCGATTCGCCGAAGGTGTTTTGCATCCCGATAAATTCTTGCGGCACGGGAATATGCTTTACTAAAACTTCGGCTACGGCACTCCCCAATCCTCCAATTACCTGATGTTCTTCAACAGTTACAACGGCGCCGGTTTTTTTGGCAACTTCAGTAATTTTTTGTTCATCAATTGGTTTGATTGTATGAACATTCACTACTATCGTTCCGATCCCCTCTTTTTCTAATTCTTTCGCCGCTACAAGAGCGTTATGAACTAAAACGCCAGTGGCAATTATTGCAACTTCCGGTTTTTTGCCTCGTCCTGAGCCTGCTTGCAGTGAGCCTGTCGAAGGAGATTGCCAAAATATTTCCGCTTTTCCCGGAGTGAAAGGAGTGTCTTCGGTCGTGACAACCGGCGATTTTTCTCTCGCGAACCTTATGTAAGTCGGTCCCCAAAGCTTAGCCGCGGCGACAGTCGCCTTTTTTGCCTCAATCGCGTCGCAAGGGACAAAAACTCTCATATTCGGCAATGCCCGCATAATGGCAATATCTTCGGTAGCTTCATGAGTTGCGCCGTCAGGACCGGTCATAATACCAGCGTGGTGGCCGGCGATTTTTACATTGGAATCGTTGTAGCAAATAGTAGTGCGGATCTGCTCCCAATTTCTTCCGGGAGAAAAGACAGCGTAAGAAGAGATAAATGGTATTTTTCCGGAAACTCCTAAACCAGCCGCCATCGCCGCCATGTTTTGCTCGGCAACACCGATTTCAAAAAATCTATCCGGATATTTTTCCGCGAATTTTTGCGAACGGGTGGATTCGGTAAGATCGGCGCATAAAACCACCACATTTTTGTCGACCTCCCCGGCAATCAAAAGCCCATCGCCATAACCGTCTCTTATAGCTTTCATGTCTATCTCTTTGTCAAATAATTTACTATTTAATTTGGAATCTTTGTTTAGCATTTTAATTGTAGTGGTTCGACAGGCTCACCAACTATTAGCTCCTGAGCTTGTCGAAGGACAACATTTATATCATTCGTGTTCGCTTTTAATTTTTCCCTTAAGTGTCCTTAATTCCGCCAAGGCTTTTGCCGCTTCTTCTTTATTCGGCGGTTTGCCGTGCCAGTTAAAATCGTTTTCCATAAAACTTACCCCTTTCCCCGGAATGGTATGGGCAATTATTACAGTCGGTTTTTCGTAAATTGCCTTCGCTTCATTTACCGCGTCAACAAATTGTTCAATATTATGCCCATCAACATCCAAGACGTGCCATCCGAAAGATTCATATTTCGCTTTCAATGGTTCGAGCGGCATTATATTCTCCGTAAATCCGTCAATTTGAATATTGTTGCGATCGATGATTTGAGTTAGGTTGCTCAATCGGTTTTTCCCGGCAAACATTGCCGCTTCCCAAGTGTTACCCGAATCATGCTCGCCGTCGGAGGTAAGGCAATAAACCCTATATTTTTTCTTATCCAATTTTGCCGCAAGCGCCATACCAATCGCTTGAGAAAGACCGGATCCCAGGGGGCCCGAGGTAGTTTCCACTCCCGGCAAAGCGCTTCGGTGCGGATGCCCCTGCAAACGGGAATTTATTTTTCTTAAGGTTTTCAATTCTTCAATTGGAAAATAACCGGCATGCGCCATTGTCACATAACGAACCGGACAAATATGGCCATTGGATAAGGCCAAGCGGTCGCGATCCGGCCATTCTGGGTTTTTCGGATCGTGATTAAGAATATGGAAATAAAGCGCGGTAAAAATATCCGCCATACCAAGTGGACCGGCAGAATGTCCGGAACCGGCGATTAAAAGCGCTTCAATAATATCTTCCCGGATGCGGTTGGCTGTCTCCTCCAGGAATTTAAGTTTTTTGTCGTGTAAAGATTCTAACATATTTTGAAATTGACCTAATTGATCTAATTAACCTAATTTCTAAATAATTTTAGGATTTGTTTAGGTAAATTAGAAATTAGAGCACTTAGAAATTTAAATCTTTGATAATTCCTCAAACTTTGACTTTGGGTTAGGACTGTTAAAGATGTAAGAAGCTGACACAACGAGGTCCGCTCCCGCTTCTTTGCATAATTTTGCAGTTTCCGGATTAATTCCTCCGTCTACTTCAATTATAGCATTTGGCATGTTTCGCCGAATAAACTTGATTTTGTCAATCATTTTTTGATTAAACTTTTGTCCTGCCCAGCCGGGAGCGACTGCCAAAATCTGAAATTGATTAAAATCGTCCTTATGCGCCAATAAACGCTCCACTTCCGTCCCGGGATTAATAGAAAGCATCACCTCCACTTGTAGTGAGCCTGCCGAACTATATTTTTTGCACTTTTCTAAAATGTAAACCGAGTCGGTCATAGCTTCCAAATGAATGATTACTCTTTTTACCACTCCCGTTCGCAACCAAGCATCAATCACGCCTTCGGGATTTGCCACCATCAGGTGGACCTCAAAATATGGAGGTTCAACCTCCCAAGATTGAAGTTCCGTTATAATTTTTCCTAATTTTTCCAGCTCGGCTGGATTTCCCCAAATTTGCGCCGGCGAAAAGACTCCATCTGTAATATCCAAATGAATCCATTTGGAAAACTTAGCCGCTTCTTCAATTTGTTTTTTGGCAGTCTGAAAGTCCGGGGTGTTGATCGCGGGAATAACAGTCATAAAGAAATATTAACACAAAATTAAAAGCTCCCGCGAAATTTTCATTTCGCAGGAGCATAGATCCAAGTCCCAAGGGACCAAGGGACTGGCCCCGCTACCGCGGGGAGGACTTGCGGAACGCGAGGAAGCGACAGTACCCGCGCCAATCGTGCCCGAGGCAAAAGAGGCTCAGGCTCCGCCCGCCGAACCAACCATCGAGGCAAGGCACGCAGAGACCGCCGACCGAGCCGCGCCAAGACTGGTCGAGAGCCACTACCCAGTCCTTGCCATTCCAATTCGCGATCATCCAGGTAAGAAGCTCGCGAAGGTTGGCGGGACGGTAGTCGTCTTCTTCCATCTGCTGGATGGCATAGTCCGTGGAGACGTACTTGTCAAAATGGTAGACCTTAGCGTCTTCACATTTGATTCCGACATCCGGGAAGTTGGCTTCGGTGATGTTCGTATCGATATAGCCGAAGTTGCCGGAGGAAATCAGGGATTTGAGAGAGTTGGCAACATTGCCGCCCTTGCTCCCATCACCAAACCTGAACTTGCCCTCAATGAAATAATTCAGAGCACGCATCGTTGAATCAAAGGGAATGGTCCCTTCGTCCACTCGCCGAGCGAGCTCTTCCAGCATTCCCTGAAATTGACCATACTGTTCGTCCGTGACACATTTTCGCGCCGTAACAATATCTTCTCTCTCCATAGAACCGACCTGATTTTTTATCGGATCCCGGGAAAATATAAAAGCCAACACAATCATAAATGTCACAATCACAAATGTCACAATAACAAAAAACAGTTGCGACCAATCCATACCTTCCTCCTTTTGAAAACAGGTTTCTAATCAAAGAACTTCAAGATATTACCACATAAACTAAAACTTTGCAAGTCTCCGTAATTATTCAATAACTTCCTAAAACTTCCTGAAACTTTCTGCAATTTCTTGCAATTCTCTACAATTTCCTGCTTGATAATGTAATGTCCCATCCCATGAACACGCCATGGCGTGTTCATGGGATAAATAAACGAAAAGTATGTATATTATAACTAAACATTAAAATGGTGCCGAAACTTCTCTGCCCCCTCAAAATGGCTTACATATAAAACAAGAATAAACCGCCTAATGTTAAAAACTGAACAAATAAAATCAATTTCATTTTCACATTCGTAAGGAGTAATAAAAACGCTTTTTTGAATCGCGTAAAATCCGAGCTGTCTTAATTTTTGTCTAAATGCATCGCGGGCTTTCTTTTGGTGATGGGGAATATCAAACATAACCAATCGCCACTTGCCATCCCATTTCTTTTGAGTATTTAGTTTGATATCGTCAATATTATAATTCAAAATCTTTTTCCTGCCCGAAACAGTAAGGGTTAATTCTATTTTGCCATTAGACAATTCTTTGTAATCAAGCATCTCTCTTACTTGCAATCTTTTTAAATCCCGTAAAAATCTTTCTCTTTCAAATCTTTTTTTCCGGAAATATTCTTTAACTAAACCTCGCGCCAATTGGGCGCCGCTAAGTGGGGAAATAGAGGAAAGAGCTAAAAATCCGCCAGCCAACAATACGGTTTTGAGAATCTTGTAAGATTTTGAATCGCGTTTTAATCTCATTTTATAAAAAATATCGTTCTTATTATAAAAATATCGTTCCTAAATCCTATCAAATATCCCATGAACACGCCATGGCGTGTTCATGGGATAAACAGGGACGATCTGCGTATTTTAAAATTTTGCAATTCTTCTTTTGCGTCTCTCTCTGGAGGGAAACGATTACGCCGGAATTAATATTCTTTTTGCACCAGCCGAAATTTGAAGTCGCTCTTTTGACGGCACTGATTTGGAATAGTTCAAAATTTCTATACCCATCACTTTTCCGTTTTTATCTACATCGAGCAAGAAATTACCGCCTTTTTCGATGGTTTTGTTCGCCCGACCCTTTTTGAACTCTATATAAAGGGCATCTACTTCTTTGTCATATTGTATCTTCATAAATAGTATGCGGTTATAATTTTGTATTTATCCTTGTTTTGCGCGTATATCACAGCTAGCTTTCTATTATTTTTTTGTATAGACGCATTTTATTGTGCCATGCTCTTGCCACTTCCTCTCTTGCCCATTAATCAACGCTTCTTCAGTGGCCGCTTTTGTTAATCCTCGCTTTTTAAACCGAGCAATCGCGTGCCTGCTAAACCATATTTTCATTATATCCCAATCAATCGTTTTGCCTAACTACTTGTCAATCTTCTCAATCCTTCTCTTATGCCGTTCTTCTCCGGAGAATGGCGTTTCTAACCACAATTTAACTGCTTTCAATGCGTCTTTTTCCTTCAAAAATCGGGCTCCCAAAGAAAGGACATTCGCGTCGTTATGCTCACGAGAAAGCTTTACAATATCCTTATCAAATTTGTATAAAACCGCCGCGCGGACTCCTTTATAACGATTAGCAACCATCGCCTCTCCTTGTCCGGAACCGCCAAAAACAATCCCTCGGCAAGCTCGGGACAAGTCGCCTGCGCACTCGCTAATCTTTTTGGCTAGTGGATGTATCCAGTCCGGATAGTCGTCCTTTTCGTCGTATTTAAAATTTCCCAAGTCCTCAACTTGGTAGCCCCCCTCAATCAAAAACTTTTTTATTTTCTCTTTCAGTTCAAATCCGGCGTGATCTGTTGCTAGATAAATAGTCATTTTAGTCATACGCTTTATCTCTTAATTTTATCTTGAGAATATAAATTATGCCATCTTTGACATCGAAATTAAGACGATACTTACCTACCCGAAAGCGATGTTCGCCCTCTCGATAATCAGTAAGCGATTCCGCAAACTTCAACGGATTTTCCTGCGCTGTGTAAAAGCGCATCTTTTTGGCGATGCGCTTTTGGACTTCTTTTGGTAATAGCTCGAGTTGTCTGGTGGCTTTGTAGGTATAGAAGATTTCCATTAAAGCCCTAATTTCTTGAAAAGCTTTTCCTGAGAAATAATTTTTTTCTGCGTTATTTCCCGACGAGCTTCTTTTGTCTCTAGCACACTCCCAAGATAATCCAAAAACTTCCCAAAACGGGATTCGAGATTCTTTAGTCGGATGTATTCTTTTTTGGGAACAGTTACGGTAGTCATGTTTTGATATTATCACGCTCGTCCACTCCCTGTCAAAAACTTTTAATTTTTTCTTTTAGTTCAAAGCCGGCGTGATAGATGTTTATTCTAACTTTTTAAGGGTGCTCAAATCTAATGCGATTACCGGCGCGTCTCTTTGCCTTTTTCCATCCCCGCGATCCAAGTACCTCTTCCTTTTAAAATATCTTCAAAAGTTAGAGGTTGATACTCTGGTGGCTTACCGGGTTCGGTACGCTCAACCTTCATATAGCCTCCCCCGGGAAGATCGGGTCTTAAATTAATCTCCAGTACTTTTCGTCTTATGCCGCTTTTACTCACGATCACATCTCCTTCTCCCAGCCCCATTTTCATGATTTCTTGCTGCCCCTCGCGGACACGTCGCGCAAGGTCCTCCCTTTCCCGTTTCCTCATTTCCTCAGCCTCTTCTCCCTCTGGGCCTTTTGTTTTGTAAACTTCCTCAATCGCCTTTCTGGCTTTATCAATTTCTAAAGCCGTCTTTGCAAGGGCAGCGGCCTTTTCCGCTTCTGTAACTTTCTCCTTTGCTTTTTCTTCTGCTGGCGGCTTTTCGGCTGGCGGTGGAGCTTCAGCCTTTTCCGCAACGGGTGATTTTTCTATTCTTGCAATGTTGCCGCTGGTCTTTAGGAGGGTCTCGAAATCCATGTTTCGGATTACTTTCTTGCCATCTGTCCCTAAACGCTCATATTGATAATACCCTCCGCCCGCCACTCGTTTGTCGAATCCAAAACCCAAAATTTTTAGCTGAGCACCGTGCCTGCTGATCATGGTATCGCCGACCTCAATGCCCAACTTACCAATTTCTCTTTGGACTTCCACTGGCGACATTTTCTCTTTAACTGGCTCTCCTTCTATTTCCTCGGGTTTAACTCCTTGCCGTGCCTCTTTTTGCTCTTCTGTCTTTTTTAAACCAAAAAGTTCTTCTTCGTATTTTATATCTTCAGCTTCGGTTCTAGTAGCCGCTTCTTTTTCGCCCTTTTCCACTAATCCCTTAGAAGACGTTGGTTCGGGGTGTGTAATATATGGTTTTTGCTCTTCCGAAGGAAATGTTTCTTTTGCCATGATTAATGATTTATTAAATTATATCGAATATCATTCTCGATATCTATATTATTAAGGATTTACTTTTTCTTTCAGTCCGAATCCGGCGTGGTCCGTTGCTAGATAAATTTTCATATTTTTATTCGTATTGTAATTAGCCATTAGCTTAATTAGCGTCGATTAGTAATTAGTAATTTACTCTCATAATACCTCGAAATTATCACGAACCCAATCCAAGAGATTTTGAGTGTCTGCCGCGGCATCTTCGGAGCCGAGGACAATAATCGCTACGGGAACTTTTTTAGCGCCGCCCATATTCCAGACGCTAAACAAATTTTCACTGCCGGAAGCGGTTTTTCCTCCCTGGGCGCCAACTAGATCGTCTGATTGATAAAAACTATTAAGGTTAGTAATCCCGCCCAGCTTTCCCGGACCCACCCCAAAATACTCTTTCCCTTTGGAAATATCAAAGAGAAAACTCCGCTTATATAAAACGTGCTGTAGAATTTTGAACAGATCTTTCGCCGTGGAAACATTCTTTGCCGTATTCCCCTGGAAATCGGCAAGGCGGGTATCAGACATTCCCAGCGATTTAGCTTTTGAATTCATATTGATCAAAAGATTGCCCGCGCCGATAAAATCGGCCAAAATCGCAGCCGCTTCATTGGAAGATTGCATCAAAAGCGGATAAAGAAGATCGAGTACCATATATTGCTTCCCTATTTGAGGTTCAAATAAAGTAAACGTTTGGGCATTGGCAAGCGATGATTGGGAAACTTTAACTTGCTGCTCCGGATTTAATAAATCGGCGACGGAAAGCGCGGTCATAAATTTAGTGAGTGGCCCCAAAGGCAGAACATCGTTAACGTCCTTTTTGAGAATAGTAGCTCCGGTAACAAGATTGGCTATAAAAAGCGAGTTGGCGGAAGTCGCTGGCAATGAGATTGCGATTTTAGTTTTGGAGGATAATTCTCCGTAATTTTTTAAAGGCTCGTCTTCCAGTACCAAGATTCGGGTTCCGATTTTAGAAAAATCAAAAACGGCTTTGGCGTCCTGATCGGCAAGGCGAATACAGCCAAGAGATCCCAATACCGTTCTGGGAAGCGGCGTCCCATTTTGATAAAATGGCCAGCCGTGAATAAAAAAACTGCCATAAAACTGGGTAGCATAAGGCATCCAGACCTTGGCTAGCTTGGAAAAATACAAATACTCTTTGTTGATTACCCGATAATTGCCGGTTGGCGTTTCCCACCAAGTGCCTTCCCGTCCTTTGGCAAGGACTGCGAAATCTTTAACTTGTTCTCCGTTTTCGTAGAGTGCACCCCGCATCGCCCGCAGGTCAATTTCCACAAAACGCTCGCCATCTTTAATGTATTGGCTTTTCAAATCCAGAAATTTTTTCTCATCGGGAAAAATAAATTCGCCGGAATCGGTAAAGGCGACTTGGGAATTAGAAAGTTTTTGATAAAATTCCTGGACTTTTTGCTGGTTAGTTTTCGAAAGGTCGATTCTGTCTTGCAGTAAAAACACAACCGCGGCCGCCAAAACCGTAATCGCTACGTAGAAAATCTTATGAATGAGCTTATGCTCAAACATAATTTATAGAGTTTCCGCCGCTTTTCGAACGTGCTCAACTAAAGTAGCAGCATACCCCCATTCATTGTCATACCAAGACAAAACTTTCACCAAATCTCCGTCAATTACTTTTGTGTATTGCAAATCAACGATAGAAGCAGCCGATTCCCCGACAATATCCGAGGACACTAATTGATCCTCGCTAACTTTCAAAATTCCTTTCCAGCGCGGCGATCTGGCGGCATTGCAGAGAATTTCATTCACTTCTTCAACTGAAGTTTTTCTTTTAGTCAAAAAGGTAAGGTCAGCTAACGATCCGGTGACAATAGGAACCCGTAGAGCAATACCATCAAATTTCCCTTCCAATTCCGGTATGCCGCGAGTAACAGAAATTGCCGCGCCGGTAAAAGAGGGAGCGATATTCACCGCCGCCGCTCGCCCGCGCCGAAAATCCTTCCCCTTTGTAGAGCCGTCAACCAAATTCTGGGTGGCGGTATATCCATGAGTGGAGCTTAAAAACGCTTTTTGGATTCCAACGCTTTCGTGCATTACTGCCGCCACCGGATAAGCGGCATTGGTGGTACAGGAACCGCCTGAAGAGACATTGCAGGTTTTGAATAGTTCTTCGTTTAGCCCCAAAAGAATCGTTCGCCCGCCGGCCACGCCTTCTTCGTCTTTAGCGGGCGCGGAGATCACTGCTTTCTTGGCTCCCGCGGCCGTCACATGAAGCGACGCTTTCTCAAAAGATTCAAAAGCGCCGGTGGATTCCACGGCGACATCAATTTTTAAATCTTTCCAAGGAAGCTTGGAAATTTCTTTTTCCTGCAAAACGATGATTTTTTTTCCATCCACCTCAAGGACGCCGCCTACGCCTCCCTGATTTCGAATAGCTTTGACTTCTTTGTCATAAGTTCGATAGACCGAATCGTATTTTAATAAGTAAGCGAGGTTTTCAATATCGCCCAAATCGTTTATCGCGACAATATCCAAGCCTTTTTGACTAAAAGCCTGCCGGAAAAAAAGCCGACCAATTCTTCCAAAACCGTTAATTGCTATTTTTGCCATAATATTTTTTATTTATGTTTCAAATGATTGACCGGAGCTGACAAAATCAACTTTTTCTTAACTATAAATTTCTGTTTCGCTATATTTTTTATTATAAATTAGAAAAATCAGAAGTCCAATACCCATCAAAGCCATGCCATACACAAACTATGACCGCGACAATGACTACAATAATAGATGTAATCCCGTATCTTTGTCCGGTTTTCTTTCCAAAAATTCCGTTTCGCTTAGCTTCAGTTCCAGCGTGCCGCCCACGGTAGCGCTGACGAGATGGCCGCCGAAAACGCTAAAATCTTTTTTGCCCAATACCGCATGAGCATGAATCAAAATACCTTCCTCGCCTTGGGCCACGTTGCCGATTAAGCTCAAAACTTCAAAGGGGCCGGTGAATTTTTTCTTCAAATACTTTTTGGTTTTTAAGTCGTAAAAAGAGAGTTCAGCTTTCAAAAGCCCGCCCAAACCATGGAAAAACCCGCTGTTCACCCGGTTGCGTTTTAAAAATTCCTTCAACTTCGGCAAAAAATCGTCTCCTTTTTTGAATACAATAACCATCTGGTATTCGCGAATAATTTTGGCATTATTGGCGATTATTCCAATTTTATCACATCTTCAACTCTAATTCCCAATTTTTGAACCAATCCGGCATTAATCTCCAAAACTTTATCAACCGGTTCCGGAGAAGAAAAAATGGTGTAGTCCGGCCCGGATTCCGGCTCCGCCCCCAAAATCATCCCAACCACGGTATTGTCCTTTATCCAAATAATATCGATTGGGAATTTCATCTCTTTCATCCAAAAATTCTGAATGCCGGAAATGGGAAAAATGAAAAGCATAGCCGCGTTTTCCGGCAAGCTGGGACGGCTAGACAGCCCCTTGGCCCATAACGCCGGAGTGTCGGCAATATCTACTTTAAAATTCGCGTTCCCGATTGTCATTTCCACAGACTTATTTCCGTTGGGATTCCGAGTAATTGTTAAAAACACGGCAGCGGAAATAAAAAAAACGACGGCTAACGCGACACTTAATAAAATCGTTTTCATCAATTCAAGAATATCATTTATGGAGCAATTCAAATACCACAACCCCGAATGCCACCGCGACGTTTAACGATTCTTTTCCGCGACCTGCTCGTCGCGGATGGTGAGCTTGCCGAACCATTGCCCCGCGCATCGGTATCTCCAAAATCTTATCACATTTTTTCAAAATCGCCGGCGGCAATCCCCTCACTTCATTCCCAACTATCAACGCCATCCTTTTATCGTACGATCGTACGATAAAAGGGACTTTGTAATAAGGAATGGATTTTTGGGATTGTTCAACTGCTAAAATTTTATAGCCTCCGCCAGCCGGCGGATTTTTTAGCTTATCGATTAAGCGGGATGTGGAGGCGCACCTCTCCCACGGCACGGTTTTCTCCGCGCCTAAAGCGACTTTCGCCAACTGTGGCCGGATTTTTCCGAAGCGGTCCACCGGTTCCGGCGTAATACCGCAAAGATAGAGTTTTTCTATTCCTGCCGCGTCAGCAGTCCTAAAAATTGAACCGACATTATGCAAACTTCTTATGTTGTGGAGTATGGCGATCATTTTTAATTAAACTAGCAATTAGAAAATAAAAAAGCCAGAGAAAACCTCCGGCTCTCACGAGCTATTCACCGCGATCGGGAAAAGCGGGCCTGGCAACCATCGGGCCTTTATCTTTGTAAGGCAAGACATAAACCGGCAAGCCATCGTAAACTTTCGGCAAAGAAAACTTTTTTGAAAGTTTTGATTTACCCCCGACAAGATAAATTACCAAACAAAATGCCTCCGGATCCCTGCCTTTTTGGCGCAACGTCTTTTCAAAATCTTCAAAATTACCTTTTGACCCGGCGACTTCCCATTCCGTAAGTCCTACGCCGCCTACATAGCAATCTTTAATGAAACGCTTAATTGCTCCAATTAAATGTTTATCCTTAAATCTTGCGTTGATCTCTTTCGCGTCCCGGAAGGTCATGTTGTCTCCTACAAGAACTAAGTTGATTTTAACGCGGCGAATCGATACAATCAATCCAGCTTCTTTGAAAAGGCTAAACCAATCCGATGTTCGGATTGGTCGCCCGACGAAATGGAATTTCGTTTAGGGAGGTGGCTAATGCGCCCTTGGAAGTTAGGAATGTTTGATTGGAACGGCACGCTCTTGAATGATTTACTGATCGCTTACAAAGCAGTAACGGCGATTTTCCAGAATTTCAATCTGCCGGTGCCGTCTCTGGAAAAATACCGCGGAATCGATTCCGAAGACGTAATGAACTTTTATTACAGTAACGGAATTTCCCGAAGCGCTACACTGGATGAATTGAACTCGATTTACCGGCCGGTATTTACGGCTCATCTTCATGAAGCGAGTCTTGCCCCGCATGTTGAGCTGGTTCTTAACCAATGCAAGCGGCTGGCAATTAAAACTGTGATTGTCAGCGCGACCAAACAAGAAACCTTGAAACAGCAGGCGGCCCAGTTCGGGATTGACAGCAAATTTGACCGCCTTTGCGGCGGGGCTTGGAAAAAAGAACCGGTTTTACGCGAACTTATTGAAGAATTCAAAATTGATCCCAAAGAAGCTTTTTACGTTGATGATACTTTTGATTGTCTCCAAGCCGCTAAAAGAGTGGGCGTTTGCACTATCGGCTATATCCGCGGTTATAATTCTTTCGAAAAAGTGGTGGCCGCAAATCCGGATCACATCGTTGATTCTTTTTTTAATGTCATGGAAATTATCGAACAAGGAGGCAACGCGTGAAAATCCACATAGGGCTGGCAGCGAAGCCGGGCGGAGGGAAAGGAACTTTCCCGGAAATGTTTAGAAATGTCGCCTTCAAAGATCGTCAGAATTTTAGCATGGCGATAAATACGTTCTCGGATATTTTAAGAAAGACTTACGAATGGTACGGTCACAATACTCCAAGCACAAAGGATCTTCAGGATCTTTCTGACCTTATTTACGCAAGGCGTCCCGAAGGGCTCTCAATAGCTATGAGAAACCGTCTGACCGACAAAAATAATCTCAATCTTTTCGCTGATATTCAAATTGTTGATGGCGTACGTCGTGCCTCTGACGAAGAGATGATCCGAAGCTTGCCAAATAGTTTTCTGATTTATGTCTTCGCCGATCCCCAAAAACGGTTTGAAAGAGTAAAACTCCGCGGCCAACGGCCCGGCGAAAGAGAAATGACCTGGGAACAATTCACCCAACTTGATAACCGACCGACAGAAACTCTAGTTGACGATATCGGATCACGAGCCGACTTTAGAATTGATAACAACGGCACGATTGAGGAATATGAAACGCAAGTGAAAAAAATCTACAAGGAAATACTGAAACCGATTTTGATAAAAAACGAAATCCCTTCTTAACGAGGGGATTTTTATTGGCTTGCCCCCACACCTATGCATAGGTGTGGGGGCTTGGCCTAAATTTTGAAGCCGAAGGTGTACAAAATTTAGCTGCCAAACAATAACCCCGCGCTAATTTTGCTTTGAAATAATTGAGCGATGCGCGCGGGCTGAATAAGCCCATCCCGTTGCGGGCGAAACGCATCGCTGTTTTTTCTTAAGAAAGCTTTGTTAAAGAACAAAACTTGGATTGAAATGGCAAAATTTAGTGCTGGGGTTTGTGGTATAGTCAAATTATAAGAGCCCGTAGCTTAAATAGAGCGCCCGGCGCATTACCGGGAAGATGAGGGTCCCAATCCCTCCGGGCCCACCAAAATAAAAACTGAAAGAAAAGCCCCTCTCTAAGAGGGGTCTTATGTATTTCCATGGAATCTCATTGCGTTAGCCACAACAATCAGGCCTAACTTCATGGTTCCTCGAACTATGCAACTCATAGGATTCCCAAAATCCGAAGAACAAAATACCAAGTCCTTTCTTGTATCTACCATCACGATTTCATTAACTTTAAATCGCCGCGAACAACTCTGGCATTGGTATTTATCACCCACATAAACAGGGTGATTTTCTGCGTCCATGGCCGCCTCCTTTTCTGATTATGTGCCCGAAGCGTCTTTCCAATCCTCGTCTGTCCCGTTTCTTTTCCGCCTTTCCATCCGTTCTCTCACTTCTTGATCCGTTAAAGTGTCAGGCTTGTAACGCTTGTGGCGATGTCCATTTTGAGACATCTTGATATGAAAAGCTCCGAAAAACATAGTTGCCATCACAATAGCAAACAGAAAAATAAAAGCCTCCGTAATATTTAAATCCAGTACCGCGCTCAAAAATAGAGTAGCGATGGCAAAGATAAAGCAAAGCAACAGTAGTTTAACCACTGAACTGATACGATACCACAACTTCATTTTGCCAGTCCGCTTGTCGTAAAGATCGGCAATGGGAATGTCTCTCATTTTTATCCCCTTAAAAGATCTGCCTAGATTTTATACAAAAGACTAAATTTTGTCAATTGTAACTTTTTCAATAATAACCGGCTTCAAGGGCTTATCATTGGCGCCGGTCGCCACTAAACCGATTTTATCAACTATTTCCTGCCCTTCCACTACTTTTCCGAAAATCGTGTATTGATGCGGCAAAGGAACATCAGCCGCCATGATAAAAAACTGACTGCCGTTGGTATTCGGCCCGGAATTCGCCATCGCCACCACTCCTTTTTTATAACCTTCTTTGGCTGACGGGGTATTGGGATTCAGCTCATCCTCAAATTTATAACCCGGGCCGCCGGTACCATTTCCGGTGGGGTCGCCGCCCTGAATCATGAAGTTTTTAATAACGCGGTGGAAAGTAAGGCCGTCATAAAATCCTTTTTTGGCCAAAGCTGTAAAATTCTCCACGGTTTTCGGCGCGTCTTCCGGATAGAACTGGATTTTGAAATTTCCATAATTGGTTTCTATCAAAGCCGTAGGCGCGTCCTCAAAAGTCAAAACTTCCGTGCCATAGTCCTTTACGCTGCCATCCCTATCTCGAAGAATAAAATAGGCGCCGATGCCGACTACCGCCGCTAAAACTAAACCCAGTAAAATTTTATAAATCATGGTTTTAATTATATAATAAAAGAAGGGTTATGGGAATTATAAAACTTTTTTTAATGATGGTTGGTTTGATTGTGGCGGCGGGGATAATTTTTTATTTCGCGCCCGACGACATTAAAGAGCGGGGGCTGGCTTATGTGTCCAACAGCAACATCGTACCGAAGGAAGTCAAAAAAACGGTGGAGGATTTTTATGCTACGCCCGCGATGAAACGAGAAAATTTGATAAAAGAACTGGAGCAAAACCTCGCTGATATAAAAACAGTGGTGGAAAAAAACTCACCCGCTCCCGAACCAACCATTAAATTGATTGAACGAACCCAGCAGATCGTGGAAGAAATCATCCAGCAAAAAACCGAGCCGTCAGTCATCCGGCAAATCACCGAAATCGTCACCGCTAAACTCCTCAAATCCGGCGAGCTCTGTCCAAAAAATTAGCAGCGGATCAAGCAACCAACCGTCATAATCGGTAATTCCGCATGTTGCAGTTATGTCGCAATTGCGACATAACTGCAACATTGAAATTTGACAGGGCCTTACGGCTGGAAATAAATTTTCTTATTATAGTTGGCGATGTTGGTAAAATAGGCCTTGCCATTTTGATCGCGCGGCCCCAATTCATAAAAACCGATGGTCAGGTAGTCGCTTTCAGAAAACTCCTGATCGTTAATCACTTCGGCAGTAAACTCAATATCATCGCTCCCCAATTTGGCCAAAAGCAGACTGCTCATTGCTAAAGAGCTATTCGTGGGGCAATCGGCATTATTAAAAATCGCGCCGCCAACAGTTCTCTTATCTATCCAGGCGCCGTTAAAATCGCATGGGAAATAGGAAAGTTTCAAAAAATTATTGGAGCCGCCCATATTGGCGCCATTTCGATAATCGTCATCCAGAAATGAGTAGTTAATCGGCGGGGTTTGGTTCAAAAAGAAAACCATCGCGCTCGGCGCGCCAACATCCATAAAAGGATACTCGTTAAATTCCAAATCCAAACTAACGGAATCTGGATTACCAAGATGGCCCCAGCTGACATCCGTAAGTTCGTACGGCAAGGGAATATCCGGCACGGTGTAGCTCTCCGCAATTGCGTCGGAAAGATTGCCGAGATCGTCTTTGGCGCTTAGTTCAAAATCGTAAGCCACGGCCGGTTCAACCGAAATCTCTATGAAATTAGTCGCGGCGCTGATTGAGTCGCCGACAAAATCAACAAGGTAACTAATCAAGCTATCTAAAGTGTCCGCGTCAGTAGACTGATCCCAGGTGATTTTTAATAGGGATAGCGCGGCGTCAAAATCAAAACCTATATTATCGGGAGGCGTAGGCGGCTGATGCCCCGGGCCGTCATCCTGAAAATAATATTTAGTTTTATCGGTGGCCACCAATTTAATTCCATAATTGTTCGGCTCATAGCCCGGCTGGTACGCGTAAAAAGCAAGCGTCACATAATCTTGATTAGCGACCGGAACGGAATTGAGAAAATTATCATCAACAACTTCGAGTAGCAAGTGGTTATCCTCAAGTTGATTCCAATTCAAACCGTAACTGGCATGATTGCCGGCAAGGGCCGAACATTCATTGGGGCCATCCGGCAAAATTAGCGCGGCGCCGCCTGTCTGATAATTTGAACCCAAACAATTTGGATATTTTATTTTTAAGCCGCCGGGCGCGATCAAGCCCCAACTTTTATAAGCCGCGTTTCCGGCAAGATCAATCCAAAATATATCATCGGTGACCGGAGCGTCTTGATTATAATAAAAAACAACGACATGCCAATTATTGGGAACTTCTTGACCGGAAGCCAAATGTTTAAATTTGACCGGCACAAACGGATAATCTTGCCAATCAAATTCCAAAACATAATCGCTGGGAGCAGTCGGACGAGGATTGCGATAGAACGATAGCGAGTTGATCAAACTTGAAACGTTGACGGTTGTTTGAGTTGCGCTGGACGATAACCCTTCGGCATCAGTAGCCGTAATTTCAAATTTGTACTCTCGGCCGATTGCGCTGATTTTCTTTGTAGAGCCGGTAGTGGTCGCTTGATTCAGTATCACGGGCAACTCACCGCCTACATCCGTTATCTGATAGGATAGCGCCGAGTCAACATCCCAGTTAAAAATCAGCTCCAGGTCGCTGGAGACGTAAGAGATATTGAGATTTTGGACCGCGGCTGGAGCCGAACGCGGTTCGGTCAAGCTTTGACTGTTTTGCGGATTGGGAGCGGCGCGGTTTTCAAAATCATTGGTATCGTTATCGGTGTCGCATCCGTTGCCCAGATACTCGCCGGTCCCCTGCGCCGAAAGGCAGACGCTACTTTGGCTGGCTTTTCTTTCTAAACTCTGCCCGGCCGGTGGCACAGAAAAAGAATAATCTAGCTTGTCTATGATATTTGCGTCATCAAAGCCGGTAATTTTTTCCTGGTCGTTCATAAGAAAAATCTTCGCGCCGGTTGACGCGCCCGACATACTGAATGTTCTGTGGCTCAAATTCGGAATTTTATTTCCGTTATATCCGTCAGCTCCGCTGGTATTTTTATTTCTGGCAGTCAAGAAAAATCCTTTAGCCGGAATTTTATTGCCAACTTCGAAATTCTTTTTGAAAACATCATCGGTGGAATTGGCGCTACCGCTCAAATATTGGATTGACCAGCCCGACAAATCAATTTCGCCCTCGGTCGGATTATAAAGTTCAATAAATTCATCGCCGGCGTCAATTCCCGCGACTTGAATTTCGCTTATAACGATGTGGTTGACATTGGTACTTAAAGCCAGAGCGGGGCTTACGGAAACAGTGGCGGAAGCCACAGTTGAAAGCAAATTTTGATTGTCAAAAACAGTTAATTGGATAAGGTAATTATTTGCCACCGAGTAACTATGAGCAACCGTTGGCTGGGCAGTGGTTGTTGTCGCGCCATCGCCAAAATCCCATTGGTAAAAAGCAATACTGTCGTCCGGATCGGTAGAGGAAGCGGCGTTAAAAACAATTGAATCGCCTACGCTTGGGTTTTGCGGTGTATAAACAAAAAAGGCGCTTGGCGCCTGATTTGCTGTCGCGCAGTTTCTCGATTGAGTTTTAGGACTCGGACAGGATTGAATTTCAAAGTCTTCGGCGTTGTTGTCGGTGTCAATAAACCCCGAACTTGTCGAAGGGTGAAATTTTCGCTGGATGCTTTGATTGGCGCCTGGATTAGTTGGGAAAACCGAACCCTCAATAAAAACATTTTGAGCTCCGCCCCAGGCAACGCTGTCAATTATGACACCGGTGTCCGCGGCCCCGAAACGAATAGCCGCGCCATTATCGTTGCTAATAGTAGACGCGGTAGTTGCGTCGGGAACGACGGGAATGTCGGCATAGCTACTGTTTGTCCAAAGATAATAGCCCCGCGCCAAAATAAAAACATCGGTTGTCCAAGATTTTATGCTCGTATCGCTTGTGCCGGCTTGGGTTCTTTTGACCAATCGATAATCATTAAGATTAACTTGAAAATCGTTAGGGTTGTATAGTTCGATAAAATCATATTCGGTTTTGCCGGCGCCGGCAGTGACCTGAATTTCGGAAATCAGAATTTTTGCCGACAAACTGGTTGAAGTTAAAGAGGTTGTTTGCTGTTGGTTATTAATTGAGGCCGGCATTCCGCCTCCGCCTCCTCCAAAATTATTTATTGACACGGTGCCCGGACTATTTTCCGCTTTTGGAGTTCCGTAAATGCCATTTTGCCCATCGCCGCTATAATTTCTCCAGGAAAAATCCGAAGCCCGCTCCATTGTCTTTTTGTAGTCATTATTACCGGCCGGCCAATCGGGAGCCGCCATCACTTCATCAACCAAACCGCAATTCTTGTTAAAAAACCGCAATCCTTCGCCAACATTGGCTAAAGCGCCTTTATAAATTTGATCGGCAGAAACGCCGGGGACGGAATTGTCATCAGTTCTTTCCAATAAATAAAGGCCGCCAGCGGGAAGTTTCCCGCTAAGCTGGATTTTGATTTGCTCGCCAAGATCAACCATCTGCCAGCCGTCTAAATCAATTTCGCCGCCGGAGATATTTTTCAATTCTATCCACTCATCGCTGGGACTATTTGCCGAACCCATCCAAGCAACTTCGTTGATAATTACGCCTTGACGGCTCGGCGATTGAGCGGTGTTAAAACCGCAAAGATTCAACTGGACCAGCTCGGTTTCAATTTCTGGCGCGGGCAACGGAACTTGAATCGGCTTCACTGATTGCAATGGCAACGGAACAATTTCGGTGGGAATCGTGCCGGTATTTTCCTCCTTTTTTTTGTTGCTTGTCTCTTGTTTCTTCTCTACTATCGGTATTTCCGTCACCAATTTAAATTCATTCACCGTGTCGGCAATATCCCGTACTTCCCCATCTCCGAAAATATTATTGAAACCATCAATCAGCGTAGCCAAAAACGGCCGTTGAACTTTTTCGGTCAGATATTTCTGTCTCGCCGCCTCGGCTTCTTTGAAAAAGAGATTAATAATTCCGGCGCCGTATTGGACGGCTTTTGTGGAAAGACGAGACCAGTAGTCTAGTAAAACTGGCGGCGTGTCTATGGTTGCAACGTTTTTATCCAACTTTATCTTTCCAGAAGAAATGATATCCAGTAAACTTTTCTCGACACGTATTAATTTGTAATCGCCGTTTTCGTCGTTATAGATGCCGTAAGTGTCAGTGTTCCACTGGATAAATTTCTTCGGAACGGGTGCGGGATATAATTCAATAGAGTCTTTACTATAAAAATTATTATTTGAATAATTAGCTATCCCATCAAAATAAGCATTCAAATTATCTAATCCTATCGGCTTCTTATTTTTTAATCTGCCGCCTAAATCCGTATCGGGATTTTTCAGATCAAATTTATGCGTCCAATTTTCGTAAGGACTGCCACCATCGTCAAAGGGAGGGTGAGCATCGTTTCTGGTGTGATCCGGCACCGAAGCGTCCTCAATTAAATGCAAAATGTGCCCAAGCGCAAAAAGTGCTTGTTCCTTTTCGCCTTTGGCATAAAGATCAATGGCCTTTTGCCACGTAAAATTGGTTTTGGAAAAAGTCGGCTGAATTTTTGCTATTTGAACAGCGGTGAGAAGAGAAGCTTCCGTTTGGGGAAACACTTTATACAAAAGCGCGGTTTGGGATTTTTCGTCTTGCGACCATAACTTTGAAGCCATTCCTCGATAAATTTTGTCTGCCAATCCCCGATTATTCACTGGATCGTAAAAATGGTTAAAATAACGCGGCACGTTATCTTCCAACCGCGCCCCATCCACTAAATAATTTGCCAATTCATCGGAAATTTTATTTTTCGAAAAATTCAGGTTATAAAAATCAACAACCGCCTTAGTTAAAAATCCGTGGGTCTCAACGCCGTAAGCAAACGCGCTTTGCGCATTAAAAACAAAAAATCCCAATAACAAAATTGGGATTAGAAATTTTATAGATTTTCTATTTTCCATACACCCGAATATGTATTAAACCTAAAGCGAACCCTTGCCTCAGTTGCTCCCACGCTATTCAAAACAAGGTATTTAAAATCGTTTGCGCTTATAGAATCGGCTGGGTCGGGTATCGCCTTGACCAATTTTTCTACTAACTGACTCAGTAGTTCCTGGTCTTTAACCTCGGTCAATATACCTACCCACTTCTCCCTACTCAAATTCTCATCCAGCAAAAAATACTTGCTTGCAAGTTCAACATCTCCCTTTCGTAGAGCATCCACAAACAAATCCAGGGTTTCCTGCGGGGTTTTGCCGCCGTAAGTGTCGGCAGTCATTGCCGCGACGTACTTTGCTTCCTGCTCTTTATAAACTTTTTCAATGTCGTATTTAAAGAAGTTCGCCCAAATAAAATACCCGCCCGCGACAACCCCCACAATCGCTACAAAAGCGGCGACAAATTTCCAATAGGAAAGTTTAGGCAACATAAAATAATGTTTGCAATTCTAGCATCCACAAAAATTCTGTCAAATCCAAAACAAACACCAATATTGCAGTTATGTCGCAATTGCGAGATAAATGCAACAATTTGGGAAATCTGTATTACAGCGGCCTCTATTTTAATTCGCAAGTGAAAGCGCAAACTTGGATGCAGATTTCTTCTTCGGATTCGCAAACCGAACCGCAAGTATTAAATTCCCCGCCTCGCGCATCGCAATCTTTTTTCAGTTCTTCCTGATTCAACGATCCGTCAACTCCGTAAACAACTTTATTTTCGAACTCCGCCATTACCAACACTGCCGGCCCGTTGGATTTTCCCGGCCACAAAACTACCGCCGCAATCATCGCCACGGCAACAATGATCACGTAAAAAATAAGTTTTTTCATTAAGTTCATTTTAACACAACCAAAAAATATGACTGAAAATCCTAGCTCAAGTTGGTTTTAGAGTATAATCAAAATAGTGCATCGGAAAGGAGGTGGCCAGTGAAAAAAGAACCGAGAGAAAAGGCAAAAGAATTAGCCAAGGAACTGAAAAGATTGCTTGAGGAAAATTTGCCTAAACATCCAAGCTTGACTCATGAAGCGATGACGAGGGTAAGAGCGATTCAGGAAGAAATTCAGCAAATGGGGATTAAGGTAACCTGGGAATCTACAATTAATACGAAAACATTGACTGTTAAGGTGGACGTGACGCTATGGAAACCGAAGAAAGATATGTCTCCAAAAAGTCAGAAAATTTATGACGAGTGGTTTATGAAAGTGAACAAAATTAAGCCGCCCCAATAAGCGGCTTTTTTTATTGTTCACTATTACATGTAATAGTGAAACTCTTATCCCATGAGCCAGCCATGGCTGGCTCATGGGATATAAGCTCTCTACAAGTCCACTATCGCCAAAGACTTAATTTGCCAAAGAGATGATTCCGCGCTGCGCTCCACATCCACAAGAACGCCTTGCGGCTGGGGTTTATTATAAAGCAAAAACTGCTGTTGATTTTCGGAAACGGATTTTAAAAATTGTGGCGCCGCCAAACTATCCGCTAAAAGACCAAGAAAGCCCTTTTCTTTATTGACGGACAAAATATCGGCCCATACTTTTCGGCCTTCCGGATCCTGTGAAGTAAAATACTTTTCCGCGCTGGCGATGTCCTCATTTTTAATCAATTCCGCGAGCGCGGAAAACATCTGTTCTGGCGTTTCTCCGCCTAAATCGTTGGCAATTTTACCGCTATAACTGGTAATAAAATAAACGATTCCGCCGGCTACCAAAAAAATCAAAACGCCTATAACCGCCAATTTCTTCATTTAGCTATTCTAACAGCGCTTAAATAAAAACGCTACGGTTTGCGGGACCAACGCGAACCGGCATAGGAAGCCGGCGACGCGGAAACCGCCTTAACCATTAGATTCTAACTATTTTGTATAGCCGCTACGGCTTGATTCCTGTTTGTTAAGCCAATCGTAAATGTTGAGAACGGCTTTAATAGCGTCGCCGGCGGAAATATTATTTTGTTTATACAAAACATCACTCGCGTCTCCCGCCGCCCAGATACCCGGTTGGGAGGTTTGTTGAGTTTTGTGGTCAACGGCGATTTCGCCAAAGTCGTTAGTCTTTACTAAATCTTTCACAAAGCCGATATTCGGCACGGAACCGATCTCCACAAATACTCCTTCAATCTCCAGTTCTTTCGTATCTCCGCTTTTTAGATCCTGATATTTCAGACCCTTCAAGAATTTATCTCCAAAAAATTCCAAAGTTTTGGCATTGAAAATAATCTCCGCTCTTTTGTCGGATTTTATTTTTTCTTGGGTTACCGGATCGCCTTTCAATTTGTCGCTGTATTCCAAAAGATAAACTTTTGGCGAATAAGCCAGGGAATCTATCACCGCTTCCAGACCGGCGTTGCCTCCGCCGATAACGGCAACGTCTTTCCCTTTAAAAATTGGAGCGTCGCAAGTCGAGCAATAAGAAACTCCTTTAGCGTCAAATTCTTTTTCGCCGGGAATGTTCAATTTTTTACGAGCGCTGCCGGTAGTAACCAAAATAGTTTTAGTTTCCAAGGATTTTCCGCTCTTAGTAGAAACTTCGAAGCCTTTTTTAGACTTTTCGATTTTTTCCACTAGATCGGGGTATAAAATATTAATATCTTCTTGCGCGCGGAGATGCTCCTCGAGCATTCTGGAAAACTCAAAACCACTTACGGATTTGGCGCCGATCCAATTTTCTATGCCAGCGGAAACAACCGATTGACCGCCAAAATCGCCGGCAATCAAAGCCACTTTCATTTTTTTGCGGGCGGCGTAAACTCCGGCCGCCACCCCGCCGGGACCGCCCCCAATGATTACAAGGTCATACATAGTGTGTGTCAGGTGTCATGTGTCAGGCGTCATGTGTCAGGCGAACACTTGATACTTGATACCTGACACTTGATACTAGTTAAAGTCCGAGGGCTTTGCGAAGCGTTGGCTCGTCAAAACCGACCATAATTTCCCCATCAATATCAATTACCGGCACTCCCAGCTGGCCGGATTTTTGAATCATTTCCTCGCGCGCTTTTTCATCTTCCGCGACATTAAGCTCCTGATAATTGACGTTGTTTTTTTTGAAAAACTCTTTCGCCATCTTGCAGTAAACGCAAGTCGGCGTGCTGTAAATTTTAACCGTTTTGTCCATGATTATTTTCATCTACTCCAATTATTTGCCATAAAGCCAATAAGGCTACTAGCACACCGGCAACGACCGCACTCCAAAGCGCCGATGAAACCCGCCAATAACCTAAAATCCAGGGAGAAACTAAAATCCATATTCCCAAAACTAACTCCGCCCAAGACATCCATTTCATCCCGTTAGAAATGGGGCCTATTTTGAATCAGACCTTTAAACATTGTTTTTATATTTTATATCCTACGTAGTAGCGGCGGCCGATTTGGATGCCATTTCCAACGGGATCATATATACAATTATATACTACAAGAAAATAAAGAAACAAAATACCCCGCATGGGGGTATTTTGCTCTCTTCGCGTTAACGATCGCCGAAGCGTCGCGGACCGCGGAAAGATTGAGTTCGCTCGCGATGACAATCACGGCAAAGAAGTTTGTCCAAGCGAGCCTGATCTGGCTCGAACGGCAACTCCGTAATCGGATGACCGCACTTGGCGCACTTCCAATCGCCTTGATACATCTTACGAGGAGCTTGATTATTAAATTCCATCTTGTCCCGTAAAAAATTTTGACCTTTCGTTAGCCCGAGACAAAATGGTTAAATTGCTTTCGCTAATTACCTACTTTGACTCTTAACTAAACTAATGTAGAGTATAGCGCGTTGAAAAATAATTGTCAATAGACTTGTAATTTTTGAGAGGGCCAATAAAAAAAGCTGCGTGTAAGCCCCGCAGCTTGATGATTACTTAACTAATATCTGACCGCTAATTATCCACAGATACCCATCTCGTTCGATTTCCACTCGCCAGAGACCAGGCTCCGGATAATAACGAGTGTAAACCAACGATTCCGCCGGCCCTTCGGAAATTAAGCGGTTATTACAAAAAACTCGCAGCCGGCAATCGACGTTTGGCAAACGGACAGTGAGACTTTTGACATTCCTGACCGAATCGCCGGTAAAAAACTTCTTACTATTCTCATCCGATGCCCAAAACCGGAATCCGCTCGGGTCGCCAAGATAATCAAAGACTATGTAGGTGCGGCCCTTCTTAATCGCGCTGAAAATTGATTCTTGATTTAATTCTTCACCTCTATTTACCTGGACATGCGTGGAAGCAAGGCTAAACAGTAGTTTGTACGGGTCGATTTTTGTTCCCAAGATGCCGATGCTTTGATGGGCATCCGTCGCGGCGAAAATTGGAATTGGGCGGCCTTCTCTTTCGGCAAGTTTCTGCCAATATTCCAAATTTTTCGGCAGAATAACGCAGAGTTCCCGGTAAATGCTCTTCGGGTTAAAAAATGCCGCTCCGAGAAACGTTAATGGTCTCTGAAAAGAATTAGCATGAAAGTTCACCAGCTCGATGGCGTCCCAAGAATCCCATTCGGAATTGCCGGAATCGCGGAAATACTCAATGTGGCCATAAAGGTTGAGTTTTCTCTCCGCTTCTTTTAAAGAGGCGCTGGAATAGGAACTGCCGTCCTTCCAGGTCTGTTCACTGCCGTAGATAAATAAAACTCCGTCAATCAAATCCGGATATTCTCCCGCCGGCAAAGAAGAAATGTGATCGGTGAGAATAATGAAAGAAACGCCGTTCGCTCTCGCCGCGGCGGCGATTTCCTCAAACGTCCCATTGGAATCATCGGAAAGGTAGGAATGGACGTGAATCTGTCCGCGGACGTCCGCTAAATCGTCGTCAAGATAAATAGGAGATGATTTTGCGGATACCGGCAGGCTTGCCTGGCCAATTTCGACGCTCGCAATCAACAAAAAACAGAAGGCGAAAAAGGCCAAGGTAATTCCGGTGCCGGCAGTGGCGCATTTTTGCCACCCGGTCATTTTTGTTTTCTTTTCTCTGATTGCCGCTACCGCCAAAAAGATCGGCCAGCCGAAGAAATTGGTTAAGAGAAAAATCCAGGCGACGCAATAAAATCCGATTAAATCCAGTATTCCGCCTAAAACTACCAGAACCGCGGGAATAGCCATTATTCGCAGCCATCTCTTCCAAAGCATTGCTGTCATCGCGGATCCTTTCGGTTTTCGAAGAACTGGATAATTGTAATAAAAAAAGTGGGCAACCGCAAGGGTTGCCCATAGAGAAAGATTTTTCGCGAACCTTTGGGTCCGCTTATGTTTCCGCCTAGAGGGCGGAACCTTGTTTTATGGTTTCGATGAGCTAACTATAAATATATGGCCTTGGCAGAATTCTGCAAGATGGGGCTGTGGATAACTTATTCAACTAGAGATTAAGATTGGCTTGGGCAATTAAGCGCAGACTAACCCATAGAGAGCTTGTTCTTGTATGAGATCTCTATTTTTATAGATTCAAATTAGACTGCGCCACCAAGCGCAGTTTTTTCTTTTTCAAATGCTGGATGTACGCCGCGGCGGCGATCATGGCCGCGTTGTCGGTGTTGTATTCGAAATCCGGCACAAAAAATTTTGCCCCCAATTTCTCAGTTTCTAATTTCATAGTTTCTCGCAACGCCTTGTTTGCTGAAACTCCGCCGCAAAGCAAAACCGATTCCGCGCCAAAATTTTTTGCCGCTCTAATTGTTTTCGTAACCAATACATCAACAATCGCCTGCTGAACGGAAGCGGCTACATCAGCTTTATTGGCTTCAGGATTATCTCTCAAATAATAAAGCACGGAGGTTTTCAATCCGGAAAAACTAAATTCATAATTTTTATCCTTGAGCATCGGGCGCGGAAAATTCATTGCCTTCGGATTCCCTTTCTTGGCAATTTTTTGAATTTCCGGCCCGCCGGGGTATGGCAAGCCAAGCAGGCGGGCTACTTTATCAAATGCCTCCCCCGCCGCGTCGTCTCTGGTTTCGCCAAGCTTTTTCCACTTCGTCAGCGAATCCATTTTTAACAAAATCGTGTGTCCCCCGCTGACCACTAGTGCTACCGCCGGAAAAGATATTCCAACATTCTGCAGAATGTTGGAATATAAATGACCTTCCATGTGGTTCGCGCCAATCAAGGGCTTGCCTAACTCTTTGGATAAATTTTTAGCAAATTCTATGCCCGCCCATAGCGCCGGCTCAAGACCGGGACCGACGGTAACGGCGATAAGATCGATGTTCGATGTTCGATCTCCGCCAGCTGGCGGATTGTTCGACCGCTTCGCTTGTTTAACATTTCGATCAACTCGATCATTTCGAACTCCGAACATTTGTTGCCATATTTTCGGCAGATTCTTAATGTGCTCCCGTTTTGCCAAAGTCGGTACCACTCCGCCGAACGGGCGATGCACGGCGATCTGCGAAGAAACAATATTTTTCAAAACCTTAAACTGCGGTTTTTTCAATCCGCCTTTGCAATCAACTAAAGCAACGGCTGTTTCATCACAGCTGGTTTCGATAGAAAGGATTTTCATTTAATCCCAGTTATTTTATTAAACCGCCTCGTAAGAAAAGTCGATATGCCACTTCCCCGTCATATAGAATTTCTTCCTTACCAGAGAAACAATTCAAGTCGCCATCTATGGAAAGTCGATATGTCCAGTTGTTATCGGAAAATTCTTTTGGGCCACGCACAGGAATAATGTCATCATATTTTTGCATTATCGATTTTTCTAAGAAAGTACCTAATTCTTTTTCGGAAACATCGCCGGATAAAATAACCCCGTAGTAATTCATACCCCAAACCGGTTTTTGGCTCTGATATACAATTTCTTCGCCAATAAAATCACGATTACCGAAATAGGTGTCGTGGTAGATTAAGTCGCCTTTCTCCCAATGATAGTCTGAAGAACTCAACCGAGTTGAGGCAGACTTCTCTGCGTTTTTATTTGCAAAGGTATTTTTGTTTGCTTCGTCTAGAAACGCGGCAAGCACCTTTAAATCTATTGAAGGATTAGATTTCATTTTCTCGTGTAGCCTCAAGGGGAATCGAACCCCTATTTACGCCGTGAAAGGGCGCCGTCCTAGCCATTAGACGATGAGGCCATTATTAAATTCTACCCATTATACTATAATAATAACAACATAGCAAAAAGGTCGTTAAGATTTTAATTGAAATGATTACAATATTTGCAATCTTCAGCGATTGGGCTCTGCTTCTTTTGAGGTTGGTCTATGCCTGGATCTTTCTGTCCCACGGCTGGCCAAAATTAAAAAACTTGAAAACCACCGCCCAGAATTTTGAGATGATGGGTTTCAAGCCGGGCATCTTTTGGGGAACAATCGTGGCTTTAGCCGAAACTTTCGGCGGTCTCGCTGTCATTCTCGGCTTAGGGACCCAATACGCGGGATTAGTGCTCGCTTTCAACATGCTAGTGGCTACCCTCTGGAAATTAAAGAACGGCCAAAAACTAATCGGTGGACTTGAATTGGATCTCGCTTTGCTGGTGATCGGCTTAATTCTCGCCACTCTCGGCGGAGGTTCTTTTTCTTTGGACAGCTACCTGACTTTGTAGTACCTTAGGGTAAATGAATCTCGACGACTAATGCTAATTTTTTTAGAAATTAGGTCAATTAGAATAATTTAGAAATTTACTCGAGATGTATCTGCTTCTTGAAAATTTCCAATTGGGAGGCGAGGATTGGGTAGCTCGTTAGCTCCGGATCTTTTTTCAAAACAGCGGTCGCGGCGGCGCGGGCGGATTTTACTAATTCCATGTTGTTGAGCGCCCGCATTGCGAGATCCGGTATGCCAGTCTGTTTCTCCCCGATGAATTGGCCCGGTCCGCGAATCGCCAAATCTTTTTCAGCCAGCTCAAATCCATTTTTAGCTTTTAACAGGGCGTTCAGCCGATCGCTGGTGGAATCAGCGGTAGAATCAGTAAAGAGCAAACAGAAAGATTGATGCTCGGCCCTTCCGACCCGCCCGCGGAATTGATAAAGCTGGGCTAAACCAAAACGATCCGCTCCTTCAATCATCATAATAGTGGCATTGGGGACATCAACGCCTACCTCAATAACCGAAGTAGAAACTAAAATGTCGGTTTGTCCGCCGGAAAAATCAGACATGACTTTCCCCTTCTCAACGCTCTTCATCTTCCCGTGAAGCATAGCCACCCGAAGATTGGGGAAAACGATTTTAGAAAGCCGTTCGTATTCTTCGGTGACATTCTTCACTTCAGCCCAAAGTCTTTTGCGTTCGTCCATCTTTTCCGCGTCATCATTTTCCGAAGCGGCAATTCTCGGACAAATCACAAAGGCCTGCCGGCCGTTTTTGATCTGTTCGCGAATAAAATCGTAGGCCTTATTACGATTGGCGGGAGCCACGATCTTGGTAACTATTGCTTTCCTGCCTTTTGGTAATTCATCAATGATAGACAAATCGAGATCGCCGAAAAGCGTAAGAGACAGGGTTCTTGGTATAGGAGTGGCGCTCATGGATAAAAAGTGGATGGTGGTTTCTTCGCCGAGTTTACGTTCTTGTTTTACTAAAGCAGCCCGCTGATCTACGCCGAAACGATGCTGTTCGTCAACAATCGCCAAAGCCAAGTCCCTAAATTTCACTGGCTTCTTATTCTTGCCACCAGAAATAAGCGCGTGAGTGCCAATGATAATTTTAATTTTCCCGCTTTCAATTTCCGCTAAAAGCTTGGATCGGGTGATTTTGCCTTCCAGTCTGTTTCCGTAAAAGGCGGATGTTTCTCCGCCTATTAAAAGGCCGACTCCAATATCTCGATCGTCAAACATCGAACTTATAGTCCTGTAATGCTGCCTCGCTAGAACTTCAGTAGGCGCCATAAAAGCGGTTTGCTTATTGTTTTTGGCCGCCACCATAGCGGCGATCGCCGCTATCACCGTTTTTCCGGAACCGACATCGCCCTGCAGAAGACGGTTCATCGGCTGGGTTCGGCTAAGATCGTTTAAAATTTCCCGCATGCCACGCTCTTGAGCCGGAGTTAAAACGAAAGGCAGTTTTTTAATAAAATCGTCCACCTGAACTTCATCAATTTTCAGCAGCGGAGCTTTCTCTTGAGATAAACGATAACGGCTCTTGAGGTTGGTAAGCTGAAGCAGAAAGAGGTCGGCGAAAGCGAAACGTTCCCGGGCCTTTTCGGCTTGAGCCAAAATTTTCGGGAAATGGATATTTTTAATGGCCGTTCCGAGCGACGGCATTTCATTTTCTGAAAGAACTTCTTCCGGAACAAAATCTTCAAGTGGCTCGAGAATTTTCAACACCGAACCGATTAGAAACCGCAAACCTTTGGAGGTGAGCCCCTTAGTTTCGGAATAAATGGGGATTAAACCGGCAGTGTGCTGTGTCTGGGTAGTTTCACCAATTAACTCGTAAGCCGGGCTTTGCAAATAAATCTCATCGTTAGACAAAACCACTTTGCCGGCAAAGTTAACCCGCCGGCCCGGTTGAAGGAATTTTGCAATATACGGCTGATTGAACCAAATGGCTTTAATGCCTCCGGTTTCATCGGCGATTAAGGCTTCTATTATCGCTATTTTGCGGCGCCAAGAATGGCGCACCGACAATTTTTTCACCACTCCCTGGATGGTAGCGGCTTGGTTGATTTTAAGATCGGCAATTTTTACTACACTGGAAAAATCATCATAGCGAAACGGAAAGTGCCACAATAAATCCTTAACGGTTTTAATCTTTAGTTTATCGAGCTTAGCCAGGAACTGTTGGCCGATGCCGTTGATTTTGGCAAGTTCGGTAGTGAACTTCAACATCTTGTTATTTGCCCGGTAGCTACAACCTAGTTGTTGCGCCGGGTTTGGTTGCCTATATTATAACATGCTTCCCAAAAAAGCAATGCGGAAAAACCCCGGCATTAAATCTTGGTATTTCAAAAACGGTAATCTAAAGACATCGCAAGACCTTTGATGTCGGTCTTGCGATGTCCAAAAATTGACGCGTAAAATGCCACGAGCCTACCCACGGCCCCGCTGAAAGCGGGGCCTCGCCTGTGGCGGGGCGTGGCGCCCGTAGCATTGGTTAGTGAGGAATAAAAAAGCCCCAGTCCGGTTGGACTGGGGCGCGGAACTTAAGGCTTTCTTTCGCCGGCTCCGCTTGCGTTAGTCGCCGCTAGCGTACTCAGCGCATTCTATTACCTTCCTACGCTTTCGCGCTTGCTAAGGGCCTTGAAAGCCGACACTTGTACTCACCGACTTTGAGGGTGCCAATCGGCTGGCTACCTGAACCCCCGACTCCGGCGAAGTCTGGCGCCATCCTCTTCGAGCTCGACGAAATTCACCAGTAAGGGCCGATCGGGCCGCTTGCCCAACCGGCTCTTGGCCAGACACGCGCTCCTGATGCTCCGCAACCGCCCGGCCTTCAAGCCTTCGCTGAACTTCTCGTCTTCCTCCGCTTCCCACGCGTCGTACATTCCACGCCTCCTCAAAAAATTGTCTCTGAACTCTGAAAAGAACTTGTTGTAATTATACCATACTGGTATAATTTGTCAAGTGGTCAAAATACCGCTTTTCTAGCCTATTATTTTATGGTAAAGTCTGTCAAGTAAGCTCAAGCGGGCCAGTAGCTTAGTGGTTAAAGCACCGCCCTTATAAGACGGGGATCGATGGTTCGACTCCATCCTGGCCCACCAGTTAAACACTCAACGGCTTCAATTTGAAAGGCTTTAAGATATTGTAGAATTCCTCTTGTTCCAGGTTCTCTTTTTGCAGAAGCGCTTCGGCAATTGCGTTTAAAACTTTGCGCCGGCCACTGATAATTCTTTTAGCCGTGTCGTGGGCCTGCCTAATAAATCCACTCACTTCCGCGTCAATTTCCTCCGCCACATGCTCCGAATAGTTTTTCTCGGCGCCGATTTCCCTGCCTAAAAATATCATCTCCTCGGCTTTACCGAAAGTCATAGGTCCAAGTTTCTCGCTCATGCCATATTTAGTAACCAACTTTCGCGCCAACTCCGATGCCTCTTTAAGGTCGTTAGAAGCGCCAGTGCTTATATCGCCGAAAACTACCTGCTCGGAAGCATAACCGCCGATCATCGTCGCCAAATCAGCCATAAACTGGGCTTTAGTTTTTAACCTCATCTCCTCGATCGGCAATTTCAGAGTGTAACCGCCAGCGGAGCCGCGGCTAATAATGGAAACTTTGTGAACAGGGTCGGCGTCTTTTAAGCTGGCCGTCACCAAAGCGTGGCCCGCTTCATGATAAGCGGTAATTTTCTTTTCTCTCTCCGAAACCACCCTCCCCTTGCGCTCGGGACCGAGTATCACTTTTTCGATCGAATCTAAAATATCCTGTTGTCCAACTAATTTCTGATTTTTACGAGCGGCGAAAATTGCCGCCTCATTCATTAAGTTAGCGAGGTCAGCGCCTGAAAAACCCGGGGTGCGAATCGCAACCTGTTTCAAATCCATGTCTTTAGCCAGGGATTTGCCTCGGGCGTGAATTTTCAATATTTCTTCGCGGTCTTTAATGTCCGGCATATCCAGAATTACCCGCCGGTCAAAACGTCCCGGACGCAAAAGCGCCCGATCCAAAATATCCGGCCGGTTAGTGGCGGCTAAAACAATCACCCTGGTGTCACGCTCAAAACCATCCATCTCCACCAAAATTTGGTTGAGAGTCTGCTCGCGTTCGTCGTGACCGCCGCCCAACCCCGCTCCTCGTTCGCGGCCGATAGCGTCAATCTCATCAATAAACATAATGGATGGAGCGGCTTTCTTGGCGGTGGCGAAAGCATCGCGAGTACGCGCCGCGCCTACGCCGACAAACATTTCCACAAATTCAGAAGCGGAGATATGGAAAAAAGGCACGTTGGCTTCGCCGGCAACGGCTCTCGCTAAAAGTGTCTTGCCGGTACCCGGAGGGCCCATCAGCAAAACCCCTCTTGGTATTTTTGCCCCGATATCCATGTATTTTTTTGGATTCTTTAAAAAATCCACCACTTCTTCCAATTCCTGCTTTGCCTCTTTGAGGCCGGCTACATCTTTAAAGGTCAGGCGATCTTTATAGGATCCGAAGAGCCGCATATTGGCGCGGCCGAAAGTAAAAGCTTGGGACGCTCCGCCTTTTGCTTGCCGGAAAATAAACCAGAACATGGCGACGATTATTAAAAGGGGCAAAAGAGTCGGTATTAAAAGACCAGCCCAGAAACGCCATCCTGACTCTTCTTTGATTTCCAGCGTTACGTCTTGAAGGGCAAGTTCATTAACACCGACGTTTTTCAAAGTTTCGGTGATGCCGGCTTCGTTCTCCTTCCGAGCGGTGAATTTTTCGCCGTTCGTTAAAGTGATCGCCAAATCATCTCCGTTTACGGCAATTTGGGACACTTCATCATTGTTTATCTTAGAAACCAGTTCGCTAATGCTTAATTTTCCGATCTTTTCAGTCGGGTTAAACAAAAAGGAAAAACCGATGGCTAGAACCATCAAAGTGATCACCGCCCAGACAATGTTGGAATAAAGGGTCTTCATAGTTGCGTTGTATTATAGTTTATTTTATCATATTTAACAAGAATGAAAAACATCGTCAAGGTCATCTTTGTCGGACTGGTAATCTTCGGATTAGTGGCGAGCTACGCGTTTATAGGTTTTTAAAACCGCGGGTATAGTACAATGGTAGTACGTTTGGTTGCCAATCAAAATACACGGGTTCGATTCCCGTTACCCGCTCAATTTATAAAATCCCCGCTTGTCGGGGATTTTATAAATTCGAATGGATGGGAATCGAAGGGTATTCAAAAAACATAAACTGCTTTATGTTTTTTGAAACCCAGGCTTCGGAGGAAAAAATTTTTATGTGCCGCTAGGCACCGAAAATTTTTGGGGGAGAAGGATTCCCGTTACCCGCTCAAATAAAAAGCGACTTATATAAGTCGCTTTGCTGTTTCTAAAATCTGTGCGTGCAATTCCGCGATTGCAAGATTGCCATTTAATTTCTGATATTTCTTTGGATGTATTCCGTCAAAATAAAGATCGAATCCTTTCCGCACGCGATTGTGGAATTCTATATCTTCCATTTCAAATCTATCGCGCTTTGACGCGTCAAAATTTCTTTTTAGTCCAATTTTTGGATCAATATCAATCCAGAATGTAAAATCTGGGACTAACTCTTGCGCGGCAAATTCATTTATTCGGCCAAATTCCGGCCACTTAAGCCCTCGGCCGCCGCATTGATAAGCTCCAGTGGACGCCTCAAAGCGATCACTGATTACAATTTTTCCTTGTTCCAAAGCTGGTCGGATTACCGCATGAACATGTTGAGCCCGATCCGCCTCAAAAAGCAAAAGCTCGGCATGAGAAGACATTAATCCTTGGTATTTTGGATTTAGCAAAAGCTGGCGTATATCTTTGCAAACTCCATCGTCTCCGCCCGGCTCTTTTGTTAACAGAACATCTCGGCCTTCTTTTTTTAAAGATTCGTAAAGCAGTCTTGCTTGAGTAGTTTTGCCGCTTCCCTCACCGCCTTCAAAGACAATAAATTTTCCTAGCTTGTTTTCCATGTTACCCCTTATTATTATAAACGAACTTACATCGTTGTAGTACAATGAGAATGTGAAGGCAAAAATCAAACGTATTGATAAATCTTTGCCGCTTCCGGAATACAAAACTGCCGGAGCGGTCGCTTTGGATTGCCATGTGCGCGCCCAAACAATCGCTGAACCGCAAAAATTAACTTACGTGCCATTGAATGTCTGCATTAAGCCGCCAAAAAATCATTATGTAATGCTTGTCGCCCGAAGTTCATTGCCAAAAAGAGGCTTGTTTTTGGCCAACGGAATCGGAATCGGCGACGAAGATTTTTCCGGCAATACCGACGAATACAATGCTATTGTTTATAATTTCACCGACAAACCAATCACGATAGAAAAAGGTGATCGCATCGCCCAGATGATTTTAAAGCCTTATGAAAAAGTGGAGTGGGAAGAAGTAGAAGATTTGAACGATCCAAGCCGCGGCGGGTTCGGAACTACCGGGAAATAATTTTGTAAAGCTCTTTATAATTCGCTCCGATCAAAATGCTTTTCTTTTGTTTTTTGGAAACCTCTTCTAAGGATTGGGGCAAAGCAATTTTTTTACCGATCGCGCTTTCCACGATTTCCTTAAATTTCGCCGGATGAGCGGTCGCCAAAACGACAAACGATGACGATGACCATAACGATGACTTTTGGGCCGCCACGACACCAACGGCAGTGTGAGGATCAATAATATAACCGTACTTTTTATAAACACATGCGATAGTTTTTTTTGTTTCGGCTTCGCTCACCATAATCGCTTCAATATCTTTTTTAAGATTCGCTCTTATCTTGTCATCGTCATTATCATTATCATAGTCGTACAATTCTCTTATCCTCGCCCAGTTGCTTGGCCTTCCCACGTCCATAGCATTAGAATATGTCATTTCAGATTTACGAACTTTTAATTTCCCGTTTTCCAAATATTCCGGAATAATGCTGTTTTTATTTACCGCGGCAATAAATTTTTTTATCGGCAAACCGATTTTTTTTGCGAATAATCCGGCTGTTAAATTTCCAAAATTTCCGCTGGGAACAACAAAGATAGGGTATAGCTTCTTTAATTGCCCGTAACCCAAAAAATAATAATACATTTGTGGCAATAAACGACCGATGTTGATGGAGTTGGCGGAAGAAAGATTTATTTTTTTTCTTAATTTCTGATCCGCTAGCGCTTCTTTAGCCAATCTCTGGCAATCGTCAAAATCCCCCCTTACTTCCAAAGCAACAATGTTTTTTCCCAAAGTCGCGATCTGTTTTTCTTGTAGCGGGCTAATCCTTTTGTTCGGATACAAAACAAACACTTTAATATTGGATAATCCATAAAATCCGCTCGCCACCGCGCTTCCGGTATCTCCGGAAGTTGCAACGATAATATTTAATTTTTCACCGCTTTTAGCCAAATAATAATTCATTGCTCGCGCCATGAATCGCGCGCCGAAATCCTTGAAAGAAAGTGTCGGCCCATGGAAGAGCTCTAATATATGCAAATTTTCATCTAGCTTTACCAGCGGGACTGGAAAATTAAAAGCATCATCGCAAATTTCTTTTAACTTGTCTTCGGATATTTCCGTAAATGCTTCAAGGACTTTATAAACATTACGGACATTATGGACTTTGCGGGCTTCCGGCCACTGCTGGGGCATATACAATCCTCCATCCTCCGCCAACCCTCGCAAAAGCGCCGTCTTAAAATTTACCGCTTTAGATTTTTTGTTGGTGCTGTAAAATTTCATTCTAATGTTCTCAAGAATGATAGAATTAACTTTCCACGACTAGAAAGGGAATGCCGAACGGCCTTGCCATCATTAGTTTTCCAAACCAAATCGGCAATTGCCAAACGTCTAATGTGCTCGGAGATGGTTTTAAAATTAACATTCAATTCATCGGAGATTTCAGAAACTGAAAGATTTGGTTTTTTATGCAATAGATTCAAAATCTCAATTCGCCGATGATTCGAAAAACCCCTTACTATTTTTTCCAGATCCTTAAAATGTTTCATTTTTTTATTTCTGTATCGTTCATGCTATATCATTCTTATGTTCTTGAGAACATGAGAATGATAATTTATTGTATCAAATTAACTATTTTACTAACAATAGCTTGGTCGTTTAAAAAACTGCAGGAAATAGTGTGCTGAGCGGATGATTTGTAAAGCGGTGTTCGCTCCGCGAATAAAATTTCTAATCCCTTTTCCCGCAAACCAACGATTCCGCGCGTCTCAATGCCCTTCCCCAATCTTCTTTTGATTTCTTTCAATGGTAATTCTAAATAAAAAATTGTACTTTCTTCGCTTATTTTCTTCATTGCTTCAGAGGAATAAATAATGCTCCCTCCGGGAGAAAAAACGGTTTTTGCCAAGTCTAAATCAAGAGTATATTTTTCTTCCACGCTCAAAAGCGCATCTATGCCGTCTTTTTCTAAAATATCGGCGTGGCTTCTTCGTTCTTTTTCTTTGATTAAAAGATCCAAATCCACAAACTTAAAACCAAGCTGTTTCGCCAGCATTTTCCCGATCGTAGACTTCCCCGCTCCCGGCATGCCTATTAAAGTTATTCCTTTTGTTCCATGCATTTTCTCTACATACTATACTTAACACCGCTTTATTTTTTATTGCAGTGTTTTGACGCGTCAAAACACCTGTCTATTTCAGACGATGATTTTTAATTCCCATCCCTGTAGGTCGGGGTGGATTTTTTAATAATTCCCAGACGTCAAAATCGAGATCCCCGAAAAAGTCATCCAACCAAGATTTTTTAATCAAAATTCTGCTGGATTCTGTTTTCTTATTGGTCTTAAAAGACCGTTGGCTTTTATAAACACTCGGATTTCCAAAAAAATTTTTCTTAAGCGCGCTGATAGTTGCCGGCGACGCCCACAAAGTACGCATAATTTCTCTTGTTCCTACACCGGCGCGAATCAAAGCCAACGCCGCCAATCGCTTGGTTATAATTGATTTTTCATATTCGCTAAGTAAGGCATTAATGATTTTTCCGGTTTGGGATTTTGTTTTGGCTCCGGTTAACTTTTCCAGCAAATTATTCCATAAAAATTCGTGCCATTCTGTCCTATGCTTACTTAAAAAATTTTCGTCATTAACATTATTATTTGCCATAACATTGCCATTATATCTTAGGTGTTTTGACGCGTCAAAACATCTACTTCACAAATTCTGAAAAGGGATTTGGAAATATTCTGGGAATATTCAAAATTACATAAATGAATAAATAACAAACCACTGTTTTGACGCGTCAAAACAGTGGGAAGAAGAGTAGCTTTAGCGAAAATGGCCTAACAAATAAAGAAGCCCCTGCGTAGCTATGCTACGCAGGGGCTTGGAACTACCGAGTGGGCTGAGGCTCGTGGTCGGAAGGATCGTGCAAGTTGTTCTCGCACCGATAGCAACCCTTGCGCTTCGGGTCATCGCGGTAAAGAGAACTACGGAAGGAGACCTTCTTCCGTCCGCCATTGCCGTCGGGGAGCGCGACGTAGTTTGCCTGCTGCCGACGCGATGGCGGCTGCAAACACTCCGCCAGGATCTTCGCCAGAGCCTTCTGGTCCTCAATCCAGCTCTGCGCCACATCGGGATTGATGTCCCGAGGCAGGCCTCGAACCACCGCCGCGCTAAATTCCGCGAACTGATCCACGCCCAGGAGCTTACCATGTTCGTTCATGGCTTTTTCCCCTTACAAAACTCGGCTTACCCCAGCTCCGGAACACCCGAAACCTAAGGCTTACCATTTTCTGAGATCTGCCTAAAGTATAGCAGATTTTTACCTATTTGTCAAGTACCCCTTTTTGCACAAAAGTTCCGCGTTTAGAATTGCCACTCCGGCGGCGCCACGGATGGTATTGTGGCCTAAAACAACCATTTTAAAGCCGTTAGTGGCCCCGCCTTCCCACGGCCCCGCTTTAGCGGAGCCTCGCCTTTGGCGGGGCATGGTGGCGGGGTTCGTGCCAAGCACTCGGTCTTCTCTTAATCGGCCCACAGATACTGCCATTCCCCCTTCTCGGTCGCGATCCAAGCGAGTTTGCGGGCGAAATTCGTCATCGTGGTAAACCAGTGGCTTTAATGGAGCGCTTGGCAATTTTAATTTTTGCGGTTCGGCCTTAAAATTTCTGATGAGCCGCTTTATTTCCCCAACTTTTGCCGGTTTGCGCGTGCTAAAAGAAACGGTAATAAAATGGCCATCTTTTGTCGGCACACGATTGCAATGGGCGGAAATTTTTATATTGGCAAATTTGAAAGTTTTTTTCTTTGTCAGTTCGCCGAGCAATTTTAATGGCTCGGTTTCTACCTTCGGCTCTTCTCCGCCAATCATCGGAATAATGTTGTCTAAAATATCGAGCGACGGAACCCCCGGATACCCGGCTCCGGAAATCGCCTGCATGGAAGTAACTATGACTTTCCCGACTCCATATTTTTCATGGATTGGCTTTAATGCCATTGCCAACGGCACCGCCACGCAATTCGGATTGGTAACAATAAACCCTCGCCATTTTCGACGCTCCTTTTGCAGGGGAATAACTTGCGCATGATCTGGGTTTACTTCCGGCACCATCAAAGGAACATCGGCGTCCATTCGATAATTCTTGGTGTTAGAAATTACGGGGTAGCCCTCTTTTGCGAAAGCTTTTTCTATTTCTCCAGCAACCGAAGCATCAAGGCCCGAAAAAACAAAATCAGATTTAAGATTTGGCTTAGACGCGTCCTGCACAATCATTTTCCTGATACTCTCTGGAATGTCCACTTCTTGTTTCCAGCGGCCAGCAACTGCTTTTTCATAAGTCTGACCGGCCGAATCCTTTGACGCGGCAAGCGCGGAAATTTCAAACCAAGGATGGTTTTGCAGCAAAACAATAAACTTTTGCCCGACTGTTCCAGTCGCTCCCAATATTCCTACTTTTAATTTAGAGTTTTTGTTTAACATCTTTAAAAACTTCTTTTAAAAATTCGACGTATTGTTTAGTGGTGGGGCTATTTTTAATCTCTGCGTCCAACGCCGCTTTTAATTCTTCCACGGTGTCCACGCCTACGCCTTTAAGAATTTCCTCCGTTGGAATCTTTCCTTTTTGTTCGATTTCTGGTTGTTCAAATTTCATATTAAACTTTCCACGGATTTTTTATTGTCCTAATTATGCCCGCTAGAACTGCGGAAGCGGTAACTTCCGCGCCCGCTCCCGGGCCTTTGATTACTAACGGGTTTTTGTCGTAATAATTGCTGTAAATTGCGACAATATTGTCTGTTCCTGAAGTATGGGCTAGTGGATTCACAGAATCAACTTCTTTTAACCTAGCAAAAACTTTCCCATTGGCTAGCCCGGCACTCGGTCGCCCTAGTGCAACTGTCCCGACATAGCGCAAGACACATCCCTTAGATTTCGCTTTTTTGAATTTCTGCGCCATTTGACTATCGGTATACGAGGCAAGATTTTCTAGCTGAACGTCTTTTAATTCAATCGGTTGCCCCAGCTCACGTGCTAAAATTAAAAGTTTTCTGCCGACATCCTGCCCGCTTAAATCCTCTCTCGGATCGGGTTCGGTATATCCTAGTTTCCTCGCCTCTTCTACTAATCCACTAAACTTTTTTCCACTTGCCCTGTCCGACCGATGTCGGACTCCGACTACGGTCGGAGAGCTTGTCGAAGGGTCAAAATTATTGAAGAGATAACTTAAAGTCCCAGAAAAAATTCCTTCTATTTTTTTTATTTTATCGCCCGATGACACCAATCTTTTCACGCTTTCGATAACAGGAAGGCCGGCGCCAACGTTGGCCTGATAATGAAAAGCTTTTTTGTGTTCGGCTAACGCCCTTCTTAACGCTTGATAATTTTTGATCGGCAGAACATTGGCTTTTTTATTTGGAGTAACAATGTCGCATCCGGCTTTAACAAAATCCGGATACATTCTCGCTATTTTTTCGCTGGCGGTGCAATCGACTAGAATTTTAGTTTTTGCCGAAGAATTTTTAACTTTTTCCAAAAAATTTCCCAAATCGGTCTTGTCCTGAGCTTGTCGAAGGATTTTTTTCCAATTTTTTAGTTCAATGCCGCCATCGGCAAAATACATTTTGTTAACATCGGCAATACCACAAACGTTCAACGAGAAGCTAGAATTTAGAATTTGGAATCTGGAAATTTGACGAAGTAATTCTCCGCCAACGATTCCTGTTCCCAAAAGAAATACGGCACTGCCTCGAGAGGTAGTGGTGAAAAATTCCTCATGAATGGCATTGATCGCGCTAGTTTTGTCATCTTCACTAATTACGCAAGAAATATTTCTTTCCGACCCTCCTTGGGCAATCGCGGCAATATTAATTTTGCTTTGTCCCAGCACATTGAAAACTCGTCCGGCAATACCCGGCACTCCTCTCATATTATCGCCCACTACGGCAACGATGCTTTTCCCATTTTCTTTTTCTACAAAAACTTTCCCGCGACTGATTTCATTTTGAAATTCGCTTTGAAGCGCTGAAATAGCTTTATCCACTTCCGATTTTTTTACAGCGAAGCAAATCGTGTGCTCCGAAGAAGCTTGCGCAATCAAGATTACGTTTACTTTTTTATCGGCTACAGCTTTAAAAACTCTTTCGGCTGTCCCTGGCATTCCCGCCAAGTTTGTTCCGCCGACATTGATCAGCGCGATACCGTCAATGGCGGAAATGTTTTTAATAACACTTGTCGCTTGTCCCTTGTTGCTTGTTGCTGATATTAAAGTCCCCGGATGTTTTGGATTAAAAGTATTTTTAATTAAAATTGGGATGTTCTTCTTAATTGCCGGCAACATAGTCGCCGGATGAATGACTTTCGCGCCGAAATACGCCATTTCGAAAGCTTCCTCATAACTTATTTGCGACAAAGTAAAAGCGTTAGGAACAATTCTCGGATCGGCGGTCATTACGCCATTCGCATCCGTCCAAATTTCCACAACATCAGCACCCAAAGCGGCCCCAAAAATTGCCGCGCTGTAATCGGAGCCTCCACGTCCAAGCGTAGTAGTCTTGTTATTTTCGGTCGAACCGATAAAGCCGGTTATGACGGGAATTATGAATTTGGAATTATAAATTAGGGACTTTGAAAAAAATCTTTTTATATTGCGGTTTGTTGCCACAAAATCAACAGCGGCGTTTTGGAAGTTATTATCGGTTTTTACCAACTCTCTGGTATCAACCGCTAAAGCTGGAATTTTTTTATTTAAATAAGAGGCTACTAAATTCGCCGAAAGCCGCTCCCCAAAACTCGCCACTAAATCCAAGGCCATCGGAGAGGCATCTCCGATTAATTTAATCCCCTTAATTACATTTTCCAGTTCATTTAACAATTCAACTGGTGCCAGTACCTTTAATTCTTTCGCGGCGGTCAAATGTTTTTCTTTTACAAAATCAAAATCTAAAACAAGGAGTTTATCGGTTACTCCTTGCATGGCGGATACAACCACGGCGATTTTGTTGCCCTTCGACGGGTTCGACACGCTCACCGCAAGCAGGCTCCCGCCGCCGCTAAAGCTAAGGCGGGCAGGCAGGGTAGAATCATGAATGATTCTGCAAACGTTTTTAATTCTTTCCACGCTTCCAACGGATGATCCACCGAACTTTAGAATTTTTGTAATTTTTGATTTTTGCATTTTGAATTTAAAACGACCTCAGGATTGAGGTCATTTTGATTGATTTGCTTTATTTTATCAACTATAACCTCAACCCTCGCGGTTTTGTAGTTGTAGTGGTTTTGATAGCAAGAAGACTCATCAGATTAAATATACCATATTTGAAATAAAAAAAACGGCCAACTCGTGGCCGTTTATACAACACTGCATTCGCAGAATATCCCTAACTTTTTCTTGCAATCCATGCATCGGATTTCCGATTTCATATCTTTGCATTTCTTACACTTTCCGGATGATTTACCTAAGACAGTATTTTTATGCTGACACTTTTTACTCAATTTAACTCTCCCAGAGGACTTGCTTGATTGTAAGACATTAATCTTATCTTTGTCAGATTTCTTAAAATTTCTCTTTTTCATATCATCAAGAACCGCATCTTTCATTATTTCGCCCCATCTTTTCCAATAATCTGTCGGCCTCTGTTTAGCCATGCCAGATTTCCTTATCATCCAAATAAACAGCCGGATAATTATACCAATTGCTATCCGCACCGGGGCCACCGCTCTCGCGAATAGATAACTGCATCATTTCTTCGCTATCTTTCTTTTTGAAAATCAAAGTAAGTGTATATAATTCACGACGGGCTTCAACAAAATCCATCTTAAACAATTCTTTCAGTTTCTCATCCATTTTTCACCTCTCAAAAAACTAAGGCAATCTTAACAACAAAGAAAATCGAGGTCAAGGCACTATGACGCGTCATAGCGCTATTATATATAATAGCGCTTTCACATGTAAAAACGCCCGACAAGAAGCGTGGGAATTTTTAAAAGTATAAAAACGCCCGAACAGAGTCGAAGCAATTCAAAAGATTTACTCCAGGCGCAAGAACTTGCGGGGGCCAACTTGAAGCAAAACCTCGCCTTCAATTTTTATAATTTCGTTTGGATCGGTTTTTTTCTGATCATTTATACGAACCGCCCCTTGTTCAATCAACCGCCTCGCCTCGCTTTTGCTCGGCGCCATTTTTGTTGATATCAACAAATTAACTAGATTCCAGCTTCTAGATTCTAGCTTCTGAACTGGTATCTCTTCCGGCTTTCCGTGCTCCGAAAAAACTTTAATAAATTCTTCTTTTGCTTTTTCGCCGGCTTTTTCTCCGTGATACATGCCAACGATAATTTTCGCCAATTCTAATTTTGCCTCTCTCGGATCTTGAGTCGGTTTTTCAACATCAGTAAGCAAAGTGTAATATTTATCAATCAAATTATCTGGAACACGCATAATTTTTCCAAACATATCATCCGGCTCGGCATCCAAAGCAATATAATTACCTGCTGATTTAGACATTTTTTTAACTCCGTCAGTCCCTTCAAGAAGCGGCAGAGTCACTACGTCTTGCTCCGCCATTCCAAAATGTCGTTGGACTTGACGCCCCATCAATAAATTGAATTTCTGGTCGGTGCCGCCAATTTCTAAATCTGATTTTACTTCCACAGAATCATATCCCTGCATAAGCGGATAGAGAGATTCCAATACGGTTACACTGCCGCCTTCATCAATACGTTTTTTAAATTCCGCTCGCTGGATCACTTGATTAACCGTTCCAGCCCGCGCCACTTCCAAAATCTTTTCAGTGTTTTTTTTGAGCCACTTGCTGTTGTAACGGACTTCTGCCTTCCAGAGATTTAGAATTTTCCCTGCTTGTTTCAGATATTTTTTCAGATTTTGCTTGACCTCTTTTTCGGTAAGAGGTTTTCTTTCTTCGGAGCGTCCGGATGGATCGCCAATCCGCGCCGTAAAGTCCCCGATTATCAAAACCGCTTTATGGCCGGCATCCTGGAATTGCCGCAATTTGCGGAGCGGCACGGTGTGCCCCAAATGCAAATCCGGCGCCGTCGGATCTATGCCAAACTTCACCCGCAATCTTTTACCGGACTTTAAGGCGGCTTCCAGATGCTCCTTAACGATTACTTCTTCTACTCCACGAGATAAAAGTTTTTCATCCATATCTATAATTCTATTCTAAATTTTTTAATTAAAAAAGGCAGCTGTTTTTCAGCTGCCCTGCCCACATACTACTTACGGTGAGCAATCTCTACAGTCAGAAGCGCGGGCCGCTCAACCCCTACTTCCTTGACCACAAAGCGAAGCCCTAGGACTTCGTCCAGAAAGTATCGGACCGGCACGAAATCGTTCTGAATGAGGCGCTTTACTACCCCGATCTCCTTCAGATTGATCTCTTTTGCCCGACCGAACACGTCCTGGAGTTTCCGAACGAAATGCTCTGGTACGTACCAGCCAGGATTTCCTAGTTGGGTCGTTAGAGAATATCTCTTGAAGAACCTGGCCCAGGCATGCAAAGTCACCGAAATGGCGCCGATCGCTTCGTTCATCACTGCCAGACCATCGGGGCACAGCGGCGGAGTAGAAGCTCGCTCTTTCAATAGACGCTTCCTCTGCTCATGCCACTTCTGTTTATACCAAGACTTACGCGACATTGGTTCTCCTTTCGGTTTTTCCAATAGGGTACGATACCCTATTGTGCTTCTGCAAGGATACCACAGATGAATTATCTTGTCAAGATAGCTACCGCTTCCCTTTTATAATCTCATCCACTACTCCGTAGGCTTTGGCTTCATCCGCGCCGAGATAAAAATCGCGATCGGTGTCTTTTTCGATTTTTGAAAGAGATTGGCCGGTGTGTTTGGACAAAATTTGATTGAGTTTGTCTTTCATTTTCATAATTTGCTTGGCAGTGATTTCGATTTCTATCGCCTGCCCTTCGGCGCCGCCCATTACTTGGTGAAGCAAAATTTCTGAATTAGGCAATACGATTCTTTTGCCCTTCTTGCCGGCAGAGAGTAATACCGCCGCCATTGAGGCCGCCATACCGACACAAATCGTTGAAACGTCCGGCTTCACATATTGCATCGTGTCATAAATCGCCATTCCTGCCGTCACCGAACCGCCCGGGCTGTTGATATAAAGCTTGATGTCTTTCTTGGAGTCTTCGTGCTCCAAAAACAAAAGCTGGGCGATGACGACATTCGCCAAGCCATCGGTAATCGGACCGCTCAAAAAAATTATTCTTTCTTTAAGCAGGCGGGAATAAATATCGAAAGCCCGCTCCCCTCCGGGGACTTTCTCAATAACCGTCGGAATCATATATTCATTTTTTATATTTTTATCATTCATATTTTTTATTCGCATTATTTGCTGTAATTCCCGCCTTTGGCGAGGCTCGCCCTTGGGGGCGGCGCGTTATTAGCGATTACTCCTATTGCTTTTCTAGAAACGCAAAGACCTTGTTTTGTTGAGCTACGCCATAATTATACTGAGAATCTCCTTTCTCGGCAACTTCTTCCGGCTCCGGCTCAAGCTTCTCCGCTTGGGCAATTTTATGGATTATCAAATTTGAAGCCACGTTATTTCTCGCCCGTTCCTCCAGTTGGGCTTTAATTTCCTGTTCCGATTTCCCGCTCGCTTTAAACATCGGCCCGAGTTGGGCGTTCATGTTTTCATAGGTCTTCCGAATCATAATTTCCGGAAGGTCTATTTCCGAATCCTTAATAATTTCCTCCAGCATTTTCAATCGCAAACGATCGGTTTCTTTCATTTGTTTTTCCATCAAAAGCCCGTTTTCTACGCTCTTTTTTAATTCTTCAACGTTTTGAAACTTACCCACGCTTTTCGCGAATTCGTCATTGAGTTCCGGAATTTTGTCGCCCTGCCTACCGGCAGGCAGGCCTTCTTTGCGAGAATTGCGAATCCATTCCAAGGTTTGCTCAACTTCTTTCGGCTCCACTTTCGCTTCTTTTCTTTGCGCCGTTATTTTATGGGCAATCTTTTTATAATTACCGAGTTTAATTTCCGGGAAAATCGTGAGTTCGGCTTTATATTTTATACCTAAATCTTTCGAGTCCTCTATCTCAATGCGGGGGGTATCTATCATCGTCCATTCGTTATCCTTGGTAAGTTCATCCAAACCCCAGCGAATGGCGCTTTTAGCCGCTTCTCCGAAAACTTCTTCTTTATTAATCGCCCGATCAGCTAATTCTTTGGGAGCTGTGCCTGGGCGAAAGCCCTTGAGATGGACTTGGGAAATGGCCTGATCATAAGCGGCTTGGTAATACGGCAAAAATTCTTTTTGGTCTAGGCTGACCATTAATTCAATTTTAGAACCGGGAAATTTTTTAAAATTTGATTTCATATTATTAAGTTGATTTATTTTATCACATTTTACGAAAAATAAAAGCCCCCACACGCTTTGCGCGTACGGGGGCAGGACTTCACGCGGCTGCCGACTCAGCTTTCTGAACATCCTTGAAGTAGCCGATGTGCTTGAGACCGGCTATGACGTGGACGCCGCAGAACAGGTCGATCTTGGAATTGCCAGAGATCTCGAATCGCTCACCGCAAACGATGCAGGTTCCTTGGGTGTGCCCCCGTTCGCCGGAATTGTAGCCGTCCATCACGGCCGCCACCTCGGCGCAAAGCTGTTCTTCACGCAGGGCCCAAGCGCGTTTCTTTTCGTCCATCGCGGATGCCTCCTCAATACGAAGCCATTTCCCTCACACAGGTCTCACGCGCGTTTCTTTTTGTCCATCGCGACCGCCGCCTCGATGCGAAGCCCTTCCTCTCGCAAAGCCTGTGCCCAGCGGTCTTTGTAAGGCTCACAGACCGGATTCCAGTCCGAAAGCAACTCACCTTCGGGTTCCTCGAGGATCAGCGAAGACGAATCCGCGGGATTCGCCTTCCGCATGAACCGCTTGGAGAGGAACAAAAGAACCGCCACCGTGAACAGCCCAACGAGGGCTCCGATCAACGACGCCATCATGAGGGCCTCCTTTTCAAAAAATTTGACTTGAAAGAACAACTACTACAGTGTAGCAGATAATAACTATTCTGTCAACCCCAAGGAAGATATTACAAAAACGGCACTAAAAGAAGCGCGACAATGTTGATTACTTTAATAAGAGGGTTAATTGCGGGCCCGGCAGTATCTTTATACGGATCACCAACCATATCCCCGGTAACAGCGGCTTTATGCCATTCGGTGCCTTTGGCGCCGGCGGCTTCAATATATTTCTTCGCATTGTCCCAAGCGGCTCCTCCGGAAGTCATGGATAACGCGACGAAAAGTCCGGAAACGATAGTGCCCATCAGCAAACCGCCCAATGCTTCCGCGCCTAACAGAAAACCGACGGCAAGAACCGCAAAAATCGGCAAAAGAGCGGGAATAATCATTTTCCGCAAAGCGGCTTTGGTTACGATATCAACCGCTCGCCCATATTCCGGCTTGGCAGTACCCTCCATGATCCCGGGAATTTCCCGGAACTGCCGCCGAATTTCTTCCACTACCGCGCCGGCGGCTTCTCCCACCGCCCGCATAGCCAATGAGCCAAAAAGAAATGGAATAGCCGCGCCTAAAAACAAGCCAGACAATACGTAGGGATTTTGGATAGAGAACGCAAAATCGCCGGCATTGTGCACATAATCGGCAAAAAGCACCAAAGCCGCCAATCCCGCGGAGGCAATCGCGTAACCCTTGGTCACCGCCTTAGTGGTGTTTCCCACCGCGTCCAAAGAGTCAGTTATCTTTCTTACTTCTTCCGGAGCGCCGGACATTTCCGCGATTCCGCCGGCATTATCGGTAATCGGGCCGAAAGAATCAATCGCCACAATAATTCCAGCTACGGAGAGCATCGCGGTTGCCGCTAAAGCAATGCCATAAATCCCGGCCAGAGCGAAAGCGCCTAAAATTCCGGCAACAATAATTAAAATCGGCAAAGCAGTGGATTCCATACTAACCGCAAGACCCATAATGATATTTGTTCCATGTCCGGATTTAGAAGCTTCCGCAATGGACTTAACCGGACGATATTTCTTGGCAGTGTAATAATCGGTAACCAATACCATCAAAACCGTGACAGCAAGCCCGATTAAAGTAGAGAGGAAAATATTTAAATAATTTTCCGGAAAATAAACTCGCGATGCCCAGTAAAAAAGGCCGGCTGAAGTTACCAACGCCACTGTCAGCGCTTTATACAAAGCGCCCATGATTGATTGGTTTTTGCCGAGTTTGGCGAAAAATCCGCCGACAATGGAAGCTATAATCGCAAGTCCGCCCAAAATCAACGGAAAGACAAGTTGCCCGCCGCTTAAAGTTAAAGCGCCCAAAAGCATTGCCGCGGTTAAAGTAACCGCGTAAGTTTCAAAAAGATCGGCGGCCATACCGGCGCAGTCGCCAACGTTATCACCGACGTTATCAGCAATAACTCCCGGATTTCGGGGATCGTCTTCCGGAATGCCAGCCTCAACTTTTCCCACTAAATCGGTGCCAACATCGGCCGCTTTAGTAAAAATGCCGCCCCCGAGACGAGCAAAAACCGAAATTAGACTTGCCCCAAAACTAAGCCCGATTAAAGATTTGACATCCCCGGTGGCAAAATAAAAACCCGATACCGCGAGTAGGCCGAGAGCTACCACGAAATAACCGGTAACCGATCCCGCTTTGAACGCCAAGGAAAGAGAAGGAGCCAAGCCGTGATGAGCCATTTCGGTTGTTTTGGAATTGGAATGGACCGCGACACTCATGCCGATATAACCGGCTACGGCCGAAGCGACCGCGCCTATCAAAAATCCCAAAGCGGTCACCCATCCCAAACCTACATATAAAATAATCAGAAGCGGCAGGGCCACAAGGGCAACGGTTTTATACTGCCGATTCAAATAAGCGGATGAACCGGCTTGAATTGCTAGGGAAATTTCCCTCATTTTTTCATTGCCGCTTGGCTGCTTTTTTAGCCAAAGCATTATGTAAATGCTGTATAAAATAGCGGCAGCGACCGGAATGAAGATTAGATAATACATAAAATAAATTATAAATCCTAAATTCTAAACAAATTCCAATGACAAAAATCCAAAACAGTTTTGAATTTAGAATTTGTGATTTAGATATTGTTTAGAGTTTAGATATTGGGATTTAGGATTTTTATTCTACGACTTTGGGTTCTTCTTTGGCTACCTCCTCCGATTTTGTTCCTTCCACAGATTCAGTGTCAATAGCAGCAGCTACTCCTCCTTCCTGCGCTTCCTCCGGATTAGCCGCGGAACGGACGTCAATTTTCCAACCGGTTAATTTAGCGGCTAAGCGAACATTTTGACCGCCTTTGCCAATCGCCAAACTCAACTGATCTTCAGGAATAAACACCCGCGCTTCCCGCCGGGGTAAAACTTCTACTCCTTGAACTTTCGCCGGAGAAAGAGCGCTGGCGATAAATTTGGCCGGATCTTCAGACCACGCGACAATATCCAGCTTCTCTTGCCCAAGCTCGTTGCTCACGGCCATAACTCTCGTGCCGCGTTGGCCGACGCAAGAGCCTACCGGATCCACGCCATCAGCTTTGGAAACCACGGCGATTTTAGTGCGGCTGCCCGGTTCGCGAGCGATGCCTTTTATCTCAATAGTTCCATCGTTAATTTCCGGAACCTCTAAAGCAAAAAGTCTGCTGATAAATTTAGGGTGTGAACGGGATAGAATAATTCCCGGAGTTTTGGAATCGGCTTGAACCGCCAAAACATAGAAATGCATCCGTTCTCCGACGCGATAATGCTCCCCGGGAATGGATTCATTATAAAACATCATGCCGGTAGTACGTCCAAGATCTACATAAATATTGCCCCGATCAAAACGCTGAATAATGCCGCTGACAATTTCACCCTCCTTGGTTTTGTATTCGCTTAAAACCGAATCTCTTTCCGCTTCGCGAAGCCGTTGCAAAATTACTTGTTTGGCGGTTTGAGCCGCGATACGGCCGAACTCTTCATGGACTTCCAAAGGAAATTCCAGTTCCTCGCCGAGTTGGACATCGGATTTTATTTTTTTCGCTTCGTCAATCATCATATGGCGGTCGGGATTATAACGCGGCAAAAGTCCCTCTTCCTCTTCCCGACTGGCTTCAGTTGGACGCGCTTCCCGCTCCGCTGGAACGGGGCGAGCCTCACCCTCTTCGAGAGCGACGCTTTCTTCCACGACACGGACGGTGGTTTCATCAACAACAGTTTTTACTTTCCAAAATTTAAGACCGCCGGTTTTTAAATCGAATTTGCATTTGATGATTTCTCCTCTCTGACAATATTCCTTTTTATAAGCGGCGGAAATAGAGGACTCAATCGCCTCTAAAACTCTTGCCGGATCGATGCCCTTTTCTTCGGCAACTTGCTCCACCGCTCTTTTTAAAGTTTTGAGATCAAACATGAAATTAATTTATTAATTTCACCCCGCCAAAGGCGTGGGTTACTACATTTATAAATATTGGCCGCTCACGAGCGACCAATCATCAACATTATTATTATATATGAAACTAGTTATATTGTCAAAATACCCGCTTTGAAGCGGGTATTATTTTTATCTGGCTACGCCAGATCTCGCGTAGGGAGATAAAATCTTTTCATAGTTTTCGGAGCTGATAAAGCCGTAATCGCGCAGAAGTTCTAACTTTTTTAAATAAGAATCTTTGAAAAATTCTCCGCTGGATTTCAATAACGTTACAGCCGAGAAACGTCCAGTGAGAAGACAATAAATTTCCGAAACCCACTCGGCAACATCTTCCAAGTAATTCGTCGCGCCGTAAGCGGTTATAACTCCGCCGGGAATTTCCTGCCATCGGTCTCTAAACCGCGGGCCTTTGTAATTTAAATAAAAAGTGTAAGCGTGTCCGATTTCGTGCCAAATCGTGGAGGCATTGGTAAACAACCAGTTCACGATACAAATATGGCGGTTCCAGTGACAATGGCCGATTTCAACGTTTGAAAAGTGGGAAGAATCTTCGCGGGAAGAAAGAGAGGCCACCGAACGGATGACGCTTCGGGGAAGAACGCTTAAAATCAAATCCAATTCTTTCGCTTGCTCCGCAGTCACCGAACCGCGGATTTCGACACCATGCTCGGATTTATGGAGAGATATTGGAGGATAAGAAGTGCAGCCAGCAAAAATAAAACAGAAAAGCAGCGTTGCGGCTAGTATTCTTTTCATCGCAAATCCTTTCAAAGAGCTTAATTTGATTGTATTACATAATAAAAAATAAAAAAGGCCCCGCCAGCTTGGTTGATACCAAGCGACGGGGCCCAGGGGGGAGGGGGGAACAAGCTTAGAAAGTCTCCATGGCAACGAGCGTGAACTCATCCTGGAGTACGACCGCCACCTTGAACTCCGCGGATCGGAGGAAGCGGATAGCTTCCTCGACGCTCGAGAAGTTCGCGATGTAGATCACCGAGCCCCCCAAACGATCGGAGTAGAGCAGCCGACCCGATTTCGTCAGGGCGCAGGAAATGTCCTCCCAAACATCTACCTGTTCCTCACGAGCCGGCCGGAATTGCATTCCGATCTGCCCGGCCACCACCTTAGTGAGCGAAATGGCCAGACCGTTCACGCAGATCATACGCATCCGCATACGCGCCTTCCTTATTTAAAACTAGCCTTAGTGTACACCAAAAGTGATTGACTTGTCAAGCGTTCGCCGGGTTAAGGCTCGCCTATATCCGGGTCAATCTTATCCGCGGGCGAAACCACCTTATTGATTCCTTCGGCCAGATCTTGCGCGATTTTTCGGTAGATCTTCGCATCTTTGGCTACATGTCCTTGCGGAATATTTTCCACCACCAAAAACACCTTTACGTGCGGGTACAGTTTAAAATGACGCGCGCGTTTCACTTCGACTTGTTCATCAGAAATTTTGAAAGTTACCTGCACCGGAACTATAAGCCCGCTTTTTAGACTTATGATTATATCCATTCCGGATCTGTCCATCTGACCGCTCTGCCAGGAATGAAGGTAATGAATGATTTTCTCTTGCGCCAGCCAGCGTTCGCATACCCACACTACCGTGTTTTCTGCCGCATTGTTCGCGTAACGGTGGTAGCACTTGTTTCGGCGACGCTTCTTCTTATGAAAACGCCTACCCAATAGCCACCTCTTTCAATGTACATTTACATACTATAAAAACCGGAAAAATAAATCAATAACATATCATAAAGATCGTTCGCTCGTTCGCACGAATGAGTCTCAGATAAAAACACGCGTTACCGGTACTGTGATGTTCGAAGGGTGTCGGGGTGGAATTCCAATTCCTCATCATTATATTTAATCCGCGGCTTATAGCCCGGCGGGTCTTTTTTTAAACTTTTTTCAATACGGGCAATTTGAATCCGGCGAAGGACGCTTTCCAGCCAATCGCCCAGCCGCCCGCCCAAGACCCGCTCCCGAAGGAGCTTTGGCCAAGCAGAAGAACGGTGAACATGGCGGAGATCGTCAAGATAAATCCGCCGGCTGGACAGCCAATCGGCATTGGCCGCAAAGAATTCGTTAATTTTTTCTGTTGCTCCAAAAACCGGAACGAGGTTCTGATAAAGATTTTTCCAATAAGCATCGTACGGCGGGGAAAGCCGGTAAGATTTTTCAGTGACAAAATGATTCAAGCAAACTTTGTTTGCGGTTTGTGAGTTTGCGAGTTTGTGAGTTGCCGCCGAAAGCGAGCCTCGCCCTGATGGGCGGGATGAGTTTCTTGACTGGTCAACTGCGACGTTAGCGCTGTGAAGTTTGCGCCGCCTCCACCCAAATAACCCAAACAATAATACGGAAAAAAATCTGGCGGTGAAAATTCTCCCGGCGCGCACGCCCACGATAACGTCAAAATCCGAATCGGGATTAACGTTGCCGGTCGCCAGCGATCCCGCCGCCAGTGCGAACTCCACAAATGGGATGAAACGAAACAACCAAGTCCGCTTCAGAAACTTGATCCATTTTTTGTCATACAAAACCTGCTGTTGCCTCTTGTTTAATATTTCTTCAGTCACTTTTGAATTATACTTCAGAAAAAGATTTCCGGTACCCTCAGGCGATTGCTTTCGGGAAACAGAATAATCCGGCTCCAGCGGCCGGATTTTCTTCGCCCTCAGCGATTTGCCAATCGTTTTAAATTGATAACGATTGGACCGATCCAAATCGCCTCCGGGATGTTCCCGAGAATCAATACGCCCTACGACCGAAAATCTTTTGGAAATAAAAATACCCACTCCGAAGAGTGGGTGCCGCACGGGGCGTAAAAGCCTGTTCTAGACAGGCTAGCGGAATGCCAGTTTCCATAGGAACCCTTGCCTAGCCAGTGGTATTAGCACCAGCCCCCTGGCAGCGGTTGGCCCCAGGGCGGGTAGGTATCCCAGTTTTCAAGATATCCCGCATTCTTGAGCCTATTTCGGAGGCCGTGCTACTCCATTAGTACTCAAGAACACATCCATTATAGCATACCCGCAGAATCTGTCAAGTGCCTGTATTCTTTAGAAGATTTTTTAATTTCCCCGCGGCCGCATGGTTTCTTCGGAATATCCCGCAGGCAGTTTTAGATTGGTCTCCGATGGACATCGGAGTAAAACTGCCGAGGGGAAAGAAAAATTTGCCGCAGGAGCAAATTTATTCTGGTTCCGAAAAACTATGCGGACGGGAAGGGGAAATTTAATCCTCTTTGATGCTGGGGGCCTCCAAGGTTTGCGTTTCAATACCGACTGCTTCTCCGGTGATTTTCAAAACATCTTTATCAATTTTCCCGAATTCTTTGTAAGCGTGATTATACATACTGACGGATGTTCCGAGGTTTTTGCCGAGTTTCTGCATGTATTCGTCATAAGTCAGCAAATGTCTCCCGAGGTTCTCAACTTGCTTAACGATATCTTTCGCCTGCTCGGAAATTTTTTGATTGCGGAGCCCTTGTAAAACGGTTTGGAGATAGGCCAAAAAAGAAGTCGGCGAAACGATAATCACTTTTTTCTGGCCGGCATAGTGGATTAAATTGCGCGTGTCATCGGTAACCGCGCCCACTTTATTTATCAAAAGATCGTAATAAACGGCCTCGGAGGGGATAAACATAAAAGCGAAATCCATTGTGTTCTCCTGCGGCTTTACGTATTTAGAGGTTTCATCAATGCGGATTTTAAGATCGGCAACCAAGGCCGCTTCGTATTTTTTCTTTTCAGCCGGATCGCGGGCTTCCAAAATGCGGTTGTAATTCTCCAAGCTGAACTTGGAATCAATGGGAATAATTCTTTTGTCCACAAAAACCGCCGCGTCCACAATCACCCCGTCGGAAAAAGCATACTGCATTTGATATGATCCCGGTGGCAGGACATTTTTCAAAACGGTTTCCAAATAATACTCTCCCAAAATTCCTCTTTGCTTAGGATTTTTTAAAATATCCTGCAGGTTTTTCAATTGCTCGGAGAAGCTCATTACTTGCTTGTTAGTTTCTTCCAAACGAACCAGCTTCTCCGTAACATCGCGAATAATCTGGGCGCTTTGGCCAAATTGCCTCTGCATCATTTGGGTGGACTCCCCCAGCTTCACATCCATCCTTCTCGCGATGTCATTGAGCTGATTCTGCATCATCAGCAAAGACTGATCCGGGGCTTTCTCTTTCTGCTGGCCTTTGATCATTAAAAAGACCGCTACAAAACCGGCTATTAGAACCGCTAATACAATTCCGAGAAGAAGTTCCATTAGTTTAATCTTACGATTTTTAGTGATATTGGACAACCAAAGTCATCGCAAGACCAGTAGTCTTGCGATGACTAAAATTAGAAACCATAATTTTAGTTAAGTATCAATAATGTAAAGTATTGAATGTTGGCTCATCTCTCTAACAACTAAGCGACAACGATTTTAATTTTGGTCGTAGGGGAACTTTTAAGAAAACCGTCTCGCAGGCCGAGCGGGCAGGTGCCCCGACCGCGGTCGGGGCGAGCGAGGCCGAGAGCGAGCGCAATTTTCACGCTGGGAAAATTGATAGCGTGTTTTCGAGAAAGTTCCCCGAGGGTACCGAAATTAAGATCAAAAAAGCGCCCTCACGGCGCTTTTTTGATCTCTTGCTCATTTATAGATTCTTGTCGCGACCAAAAACTTATAACGAACGTGGAGAACACGTAATTACCATTATACCAGTATGGCCAATTAGCCATACTGGGGGACTGTGGATAACTATTCAGTCTTCTTAGACAACTCTTTTAGTGCTTCGTAAAGTTCTTTCAGAGCGTCTTTCGCGTCACCGAGAGAATCTTTGGAAAGCTCGGCTTTGGCGGTAGCCAACTTTACTTTGGCGATCGCGAGCAGTCTTTCCAATTCAGTTACGTCTTTGCCGGCGGTTTTTAATTCGGCAATTTTCGCTTCCGCGGTTTGGATCCTTTCATCTGCCTTATCTATGGCGTTTTGCAAATGCGCGGCGACAATGGCGTCAACAATTTTCTTAACAATTTCCCTCTTTTGCTTGAGATTTTCTTTAATTTCCTTAGTCAAGGCTTTCAACTCTTCGGCAGTTGTGGCTGCTTCTACCTTTACTTTCAAAGCCGCCAAATCGGCAAGAACTTTATCAATTTCCGTTTTCAAACGGGCTTTTAGGGTTTCGTCAATATTGGGCATGCGAGCCACTCGTTCCTGGATATTCTTAAAGTGTTTGACCTGAACAGCGATTAAACGGAGTAAAACTTCTTTGCGGTGGGCCTCTTTACGCTTTTCGGCTTCCATTCTTTTCGTCTCCAAATCTTTTTTTACTTCGGTTCTCTTTTCTTTCACTTCCATTGCCCGCTTCTCCGATTCATCTTTGCGGGATTCCTTAAAAGCGTCGCGAGCTGTTTTCAGGTCATCAAGCTCTTTTTTGACCGCGCCGCGAGCATCGGAACCGCTCACTGACGGCTGAGACGCCAAACTGACCACCGGCGAACCAACCAGCGAAATTAACGTTACGACCGAGATTAAATTTGTTTTTAAATTATCCATAATTTTGATTTTTGATTTTTTAATTCGACTTTATTGACTGACCTCGCTTAATACCTGGTCAGCTTCATCTAAAAATGAGGTGTCCGGCAGGGAGTCTAATTGACTTGCTTCCGCGGCTAGGGCTTCGCTATCCAATGACCCGCTAAGCAAAACATCATTAATGGCGTCGGCTACGTCATTTAAAACCGAATCGTCCAAAAGATATTCCGCATCGCTTAGAGACTGTTCTCCGGGGACAACCGGTAAACTGTAGCTGGAAATCAGCCAATAGGCTACTGCCGCCAATACGACCAAAATCAATACTATAATATTTTTTTTACTCATAATGTTTATTATAAGACTAAGCTATTTGTAATTGCAAGATACCCAAAAATCTTCTTTTTATTTACCGGATTTCGTAAACAACGCTCACCTGCACCGTCACTTCCTGACTGCCCGGCTCAATTGAAGGCGCGGGAACAGACGCCATGTCTCCACCGCGACTAAATTCTGCTTTAGCGTAAAACGGGATCGGATATCCGCCGGTATTCTCGTTGAAAGTGACCACGCGTTTTATTTTTACATTATTTTGCTCCGCCATCGCTTCTGCCTTAGCAAGGGCCTTTGCAAAAGCTTCCTTGCGAGCTTCGTTTAAGAATTTATCCGGGTCATCAATTCCAAAATTCAATCCACTAATCTGATTGATTCCTCGCGACGGCAACCCTGCCAAAATTTTACCGACATCATCAAGATTTCGGATTTTAACGACCACCGTCTGGCTCAAAGTGTAGCCATCAATGAAGCTGGCCCCTTTTTTCTCGTCATACCGATAATTAGGCGATAAATTGTAATCGGCGGTTTTGATGTCTTTCGAATCTACGCCTTCGCTTTTGATGAAATCCAAAGCGTTATTGATTTTGACGCTGTTATCATTCTGCAACTTTTCCGGATCTTTGCCTTGTGAAACTACCGAAAAAGAAAGATTGGCGATATCCGGCGCGACCACAACTTTACCCTCCGCGCTGACACTGATTACTCGAGCGGGATAAACCGATTTTCCGTAACCCCATAGCGCCTTAGCGGCAAACAATCCCAAGAGAATCGCAACTACCATGACGCAGTTAAGAATCAGCCAAAACCAATTTTTCGATTGTTCAAATTTATTTGGCATTTTATGAATATTTTTTTGCTATTTCGACTATTTTTTTAATCTCTTCCGCTTTTAAACTCGCGCCTCCGACTAAAGCGCCTGAAATTTCTTTGTGTTTTAAAAACTCTTCCACGTTTTCACTCGTTACCGATCCACCGTATATAACTTGACACTTGTCCGCCAGCTGGCGGATTGACGCTTGCCTTCTCATAAATTCTACCATATCCAGCATATTTTCCGGCGTATCGGGAGTGCCTGTTCCAATCGCCCAGATGGGTTCGTAGGCGATAATGATAGGGTTTAGGGTATGGGGTTTGGGGTATAGTGATAAACCAATGCGCAGTTCACGTTCGACAACTTCTTTAGTCTTTCCGGCGTCGTGTTCGGCACGCGTTTCACCGACGCACAAAATTGGTTTTAAGTTGCTTCGCAAAGCGGCCACGATTTTTTTGGCGACCATTTCGTCGGTTTCGCCAAGGTTCTGACGGCGTTCCGAGTGGCCGATAATTACATATTCAACGCCGACATCTTTTAATTGTTGGGCGGAAACCTCACCGGTATAGGCACCCCCCTCTTCCCAAAATAAATCTTGCGCTCCCAGTTTTGCTTTCTTAATAACCTTCGCCACCGCTTTCAAAAAAGGAAATGGCGGACAAATGATCAGCCCATCAACATCGCTTGCTTTCGCTAATTCTTCCGCTTTGGAAAGAAAAACTGGATTCATTTTCCAATTGGCTATGATGAGTTTGCCCATAATTAACATTTTATCACAAATGAAGCTCCCCGGGCTTACGCCCGGGGTATCCGGAGCTTCACCCGCCAAAATTTTCGCTTTGCGAAAAATTAGGCGGGTTTATTGTTTGTAACCAAATTCATCCCCGACCTTACGGTCGGGGTATTCTTTGGACAAACAATAAATAGACCCCTCACGAGAGGGGCCTTTTGAAGGCTATTCACAACTGCAGGAGGCTGCTCCGGAATTTTGGAAATTTCCGGTAACGCTTGCGTATGTCATAAGCCGCATTTTGATTTGTCGCGGCGTATTATGGTCGAACATAAGCGTCGGAATCATATTTTCTTTATATCTCGAACCGGCGGCATCTATGAATCTGGTTACTTTAATCTTCCTCGGATTATCAAAATGGTATTCCCGGAAAATTGCCAATACTTCAACTGTGGCGCAAGGCCTGCGCTTTTCAACTTTTAGTTTTTTCACGGCCGCTTCGGTAGAGAGCCCCAATACAGTTAATCCGTCATCGGCATTGTTTATCCAGTAAAATAAATCCCGGGGGGCGGGCATGATATCTTCGTGATCATTGATGTTTTCAATTTCGTTGTGAATCTCCAACAATTCACACTGCTTAGCTATACTCACGCAGCGTTCAGACACAACTAAAATTGAATTTTTCTTTTCGGGGCTAGGAGCTGGAATATAACGGTCTTGGCACAGCCTGCTATCCGATAATTTCAACAATCCTGCCGCTTCGTGAAATCTCAATTCGATCAGTTTTTTGAACTGGTCCAAGACAAACCCTTCCATGGCCGCCTCCTTTTTTATTTTCGATTGACTCCCGGAACCAATCATTAGACAAAGTACTAAATCAATCTTAACCCTTACTTGGGAAAATTAAAATCCCCGTGTCAATTTGTTGAATTTTTACAATAACATGTGATATAATGTAGCCGCGGGGTGGTGTAAGGGTTAGCATAAAAGGCCCATAACCTTTAGGAGCCGGTTCGAGTCCGGCCTCCGCAACAAAATTTTCCCAAAGTACAAATTACTCACACTAATTACTCGGGATCCCGATTGCGCGATAGCGCACACCGGGACTCAGTAGCCGACGTAGCTCAGTGGCAGAGCAAGCCTTTCATAAGGGCTGGGTCGCAGGTTCAATTCCTGCCGTCGGCACCAGTTGTGATCTGAATACTCTTATGCTATATTTTTAGTATGATTACTAAATCAAAAACTAAAGCTTACTTTACTGTTGAATTTGATCGCGAAGATGACGGACGCTGGATTGCCGAAATTCCAAAACTGCCTGGAGTAATGGCATACGGCCTTACAAAAAAAGAGGCGCTACAAAAAGTGTACGCCATTGCCCTTCGAACAATCGCTGACAACATAGAACAAGGCAGGATCCTCGCGCCGGTTACTCAATTATTCGATTATGAAGTGGCGCGCCGTTAAGGCATCACGCGTCTTGAAAGCGCTTTTTTCTATCGGCTGGCAAGTGGATCGCCAACGTGGCTCGCATAGAATACTGAAGAGAACCGGGTACTCAAACATTACATTTGCATTTCATGAAAGCGAGGAAATCGGACCGCGCATGTTAAGTCGCATTGCAAAACACACGGGTCTAACGCCCGAGGATTTATAGATGAGTCTTACTGGGGCTCTTTTTGTAAAAACATCGGCTCGCCTGCCCGCCTATGGAGGGAACCATGTTTTGAATTTGGGGGAAGAAAATTTTTTAATCATATGAATCGAAGAAATATATTTATAGCACTCCTCGCAGTTCTCGTCATCGGCGCGGTAGGATATTTTATTTTTGTTAAGACGCCTTCGCACCAGGGGGCGGTCATTGAGGCAACTTTGGAAATTGATGCTCCGTTCTCTACCGCTAAACTTGCAATTTTCGCAGACGGTTCTGCGCTTTACACCGCAAAACAAGGAGTTCGGGCGGAAACACAAACGATTCATGAAGCAGGGACATTCACAAAAGCTCAAATGACCGAACTTTTTAATCTTATTGAGAGCAACAATTTCTTTTCCTTGAAAAATCGTCCCCACAAAGATTCTGATCCATTGGACGGATCTACTTATGCCCTTACGATTAAAATTCGGCCGGCAGGTTCTCCGGAACTTATTGATGCGGCCGTTCATCAAGTAAGCTGCTATCAATCCCGTTGCGAGCAAAAGTTTTTGATTATCAAAAACTTTATTATGCAGTCTTACGGAAAAGAAATTTTGGAAGAAGGCGTTTAATTTCATAATTTTGAATTTGCCGCCAAACCCCGCGCCAGAGCAAAGCACGGTGCGGGGCAGGCAGGCCTCATGGCAAGCAAAATTTGACTTTTACCACGACCAGGTATATACTATAAATAACGTTAATTTCTCCTATTGGGCGGTGTTGGAATGTTCTTGAGTTTCGAGGCTATTCCAACGTTGCTATTCAAAAATAAGCCGAGGTGGCGAAACCCCGCACAAAAGCTAAGCTTTTATACGGGGCAAGCTGGCAGACTTGCCGAGATGGCGGAACTGGAATACGCGCAGCGTTCAGGACGCTGTTCCCGCAAGGGATTGTGGGTTCAAATCCCACTCTCGGCACAAATTTCGCTTGCGGAATGAATATAAATTAACAAAGGATTTGAAGGGCTATCTAAAATTATAATAAAGCCCAGGCTCCGAAGGAGAAATCCCACTCTCGGCACAAATTTCGCTTGCGAAATGAATATAAATTAACAAAGGATTTGAAGGGCTATCTAAAATTATAATAAAGCCCAGGCTCCGAAGGAGAAATCCCACTCTCGGCATCACTATAAAGTCGCAAAAAATAAATTAAAAAATATCAAACTTAATGATTAAAAAAATTACTCCTCCGGCTATCCGGAGAACCCCGAAAAGCGGTTTTGCCGCTACGGGGCAGGCCCAGAAAATCCGCCAGCCCTCCGAGCCAGAGGCCTCTACGGGCCGGCGGCCAGCGGACTCGGAACAGGCCCCGTACAACAACAAGTTGTCTACGGGGCAGGTCCCGAAAATCCGCCAACTGGCGGACTCGGGGCAAACAACAAAAATTCCCGAAAAGGACGTTCTTAGATTCGTCCCGCTCGGGGGATTGGAAGAAATCGGGCGCAACTGCGCGTTCTTTGAATATAAAAATGAGATCGTGATTATTGATATGGGTATTCAATTTCCGCAAGAAGAAACCCCGGGAATTGATTTTATCATTCCAAATACACAATATTTAGAATCAAAGAAAAAAAATATTAAAGCGCTCCTCCTAACACACGGACACTATGATCACATTGGCGCGATCCCTTATCTTATCGAGAAATTAGGCAATCCTCCGATTTATACAACGCTCCTCACGAAAGAAATCGTTGCAAAACGGCAAGGTGATTTTCCCAATGTCCCAAAATTAAGACTCAATGTCGTCACCAATCTTGATGTGGTAAAACTCGGAGATTATTTTACCGCGGAATTCTTTGGTGTCGCGCACACAATTCCGGATACCACCGGCATTATTCTTAAAACACCCGTGGGTAATTTGGTTACGTGCGCGGACTTTCGTATTGACTATGACAATGCAAACAGCCCATTGGGATTAGAAGAATTTAAACGCGTCGGCGCTATGGGCATTCACACACTCATGCTTGATAGCACAAACGCTGAAGAAAATGGCCGCTCACTCTCTGAGCGTATTGTTGAAAAAAATCTTGAGGATCTCATTAAGAAAGCCGAGGGTCGCGTTATTATCGGACTTTTTGCATCGCTCATCACTCGTATCGCGGAAATTATTAAAATAGCGGAACGATTAGACAAAAAAGCTATTATTATTGGCCGCAGCATGAAAGACAATGTCGGTATTTGCCAAAGACTGGGCTATATTAAAGCCGCGAAAAATGTATTGATTCCCGTTGAAGACATGCATAAGTATAAAGATGATAAAATCATTATCTTAACAACCGGCGCGCAGGGTCAGACGAACGCGGGCTTTATGCGTATCGCGAATGGGGAACATCAACACGTTCGAATTAAAAAAACTGACACTATTTTATTTTCTTCGTCAGTTATTCCGGGCAACGAACGAAGCGTGCAAGTACTTAAAGATAATCTTGCTCGCCAAGCGCATAAGGTATATACCACAAGCTTAATTGATATTCATTCAAGCGGTCACGCGCCTGAAGCAGAGCTCAAAGAAGTGATTGGACTTATTAAACCAAAATTTCTCGTGCCAATCCACGGACACTACTTTATGCGCGCCGTGAACGCGGAACACGGGCAAAGCGTCGGCATGCCAAAAGAAAATACTAAATTACTTGATAACGGCGCTATTGCTGAACTTACTGAATCTTCTTTCACCATCACCGGACAAAGCGTCCCATCAAATTACGTTATGGTGGATGGACTTGGCGTTGGCGACGTTGAAGAAGTAGTGCTTCGCGATCGGCTTATGCTTGCCGCGGAAGGAATGGTGGTGGTAATTGTCACCATAAGCAAACACGGTGCTAAAATCCTAAAAAACCCCGATATTATCTCGCGCGGTTTCATTTACTTGAAAGAAAATCAGGAGCTATTGGAAGAAATCCGCCGAAAAATCCGCGGCTTGATCGGAAGACTTCCTAGCGGACATCGAGATGTTGATTCCGAATATATAAAGTCGCTGCTCCGAGACCAGCTCGGCCAGTTGCTGTATAATAAAACTCAACGGCGACCGATGGTTCTTCCTGTTGTTATTGAGGTATAACAACAGGAAAATTCGAAGCACGAAATCCGAAATTCGAAACAAGTCCCAATGACCAAAATCCAAAATAATAAACCCGTTTCGAAAATTAGGATTTTGAATTTAGATATTGTTTCGAATTTCGATATTCGAATTTAGGATTTAAAAAACTTTGTAATATGACTAAACCCGTCCTAATCTCCGGAATACAACCGACTGGCAAACTCCATCTAGGCAACTACCTGGGCGCTCTTAAAAATTTCGTTGATTTACAGGACTCCGGAAAATACCAATGTTATTTTTTTATTGCCGATTATCATTCGCTAACCGAGGATTTCAACCCACGGGAAAAATCTAAACAGATTGAAAGTTTAACCGCGGATTTTCTCGCCGCCGGCCTTGATCCTAAAAAATCCACGATTTTTCTCCAATCCCAAGTTCCGCAATCAACGGAATTGGCGTGGATTTTAAGCACGATTGCTCCATTCGGCGAATTAAGCCGAATGACTCAATTTAAAGAAAAATCTGAATCGCAAAAGGAAAATATGAATGTCGGTCTTTTCACTTACCCAATCTTAATGGCAGCTGACATTATCCTATATAATTCCGGAGTTGTTCCGGTCGGTGAAGACCAACTTCAACATTTAGAATTAACCCGCGCGCTTGCGAGAAAATTCAATTCAAAATTTGGCCAAACATTTATTGAGCCGAAAGCTCTTTTAACCGCTACTCCTCGCTTGATGAGCTTGGATGATCCGTCTAAGAAAATGTCCAAGTCCCGCCCGGCCGGATGCCTTTTCATTGACGACTCGCCGGAAGAAATAGAACAAAAAATAAAAACGGCTGTTACGGATTCCGGGAATGAAGTTAAATACGATCCGCAAAATAAAGCCGGAATTTCCAACATGATTTCCATTATGGCCGGCCTTTCTGGAAAAACTATCCAAGAAGTGGAAAAAGCTTTTGCCGGAATGAATTATGGAGAATTCAAACATTCGCTATCGGATTTTGTCGCCGATTATTTCGCCCAATTCCGCAAGAAAAAATCCGCGCTTCTGAAAAAATCTGCCACCCTCAAAAAAGCCCTTCGGCGCGGCTCAGGACAAGCTTCAAAAATCGCCGAGAAAAAAATTCTTGAAGTTAAAGAAAAAGTTGGATTGGCGATATAAAAACCGCCTTATTTTTGAGGCGGTTTCTGATTTTCCATGTATTTGATGAAGGATTGGATTAACAAGAAAAGTTTCCCCAACCGTAGTCAGAGATATTCTCGATGCATGGATACTGGGTTCGGTAGCGGGAAACCGTAATCGCCCGCATATTTACCTAATGCCATGGATAATTATATGTTATTTTAAGTTTTATAAAAAAGGTCCCATTCCGATTTTTCGGAATGGGACCAAGAACCAAGGATCACAGGGCTGAAGCTCAAAGAGTCCTAGTCCTAAGAACTAAGAAACTTGTGCCATGGCGAACGCGAACCCACTATCACGATCCCACCTGCGGCCAGACCAGTCATAGTACGCGTCGAGCCACCGACCACCGCCGCTGCGGTACGCGCAGAGGAGGTACGGACTGCCACCGGAATCCTCTATGGGTTCGTGCATGGCGACGATATACCACAAACCCATGGCTTCCAGCTCCTCATCCGTGAACTTCTCACGGATCAAACAAGCCACCTCGGCATTCGGCTTTTCAAGCTTACGCTTGTTGGCCTCGGCACGGATCT